>Ga0193717_1000071_pt1 | contig 107201 bp, 83 predicted proteins | sample U2c2metaG_FD_145900 | JGI IMG/M metagenome (GOLD analysis project Ga0193717, IMG submission 145900) | Soil microbial communities from a riparian zone of the East river system, Colorado, United States - U2c2 | ecosystem: Environmental > Terrestrial > Soil > Riparian zone | place: USA: East... | reverse complement strand
CTCGGATTGGCTGGCGAGGGCGGGGGACGGCTTGGTGTCGCCGGAGGTCTTGAGGGGGGCGGTCTCGTTGTTCTCAGCGGCGGTCGCGGAGGCCGTTGCAGAACGGTGGCCCATGCTGTAGCCGAAGCCGAAGAAGACGGCGCAGATGATGGCGAGCAGGAAGAAGATGCCGAGAAGCGTGGACGGGCTGAGGGAAAGCTCGCGGGCGTTGGAGTCGAGGTCTTCGTCTTCGAGATAGCGGGAGTTCACGATGGGGTTCCTTGAGTTGGGCAGGAGCCGTCGTGATGGCGCCTACTCGATGGGGTCGGCTGGCGAAGTTCTCGCGGGCGGTGGGACGGGAGCCTGCGGAGCGCCGGTTCCGCCTTGATGCCCGAAGAGAATCTTCGTAGCGTCCGCGGTCTGGACTGTTTTATTCAACAGGTTCATCAGCTCCATGGGAAGGGGAAAAACGATGGTCGTATTCTTCTCGACACCTATCTCGGTAAGCGTTTGGAGATAACGGAGTTGCAGGGTCATGGGCTGGGTGGCCATGAGGGCGGCGGCATCGACGAGCTTCTGGGCGGCGTTGAATTCGCCCTCGGCGTGGATGATTTTGGCGCGGCGCTCGCGCTCGGCTTCGGCCTGCTTGGCCATGGCGCGGAGCATGGTCTCGGGCATGTCGACCTGCTTGACCTCGACGGAGACGACTTTGACGCCGAAGGGGGCGGTGTGGCCGTCGAGGATGGTCTGGATGCGCTGGTTGAGGCGGTCGCGGTGGGCGAGGAGCTCGTCGAGCTCGACCTCGCCGAGGACGGAGCGGAGGGTGGTTTGGGAGAACTGCGAGGTCTGGTAGATGTAGTTGGCGACCTCGATGACGGCCTTGGTGGGATCGATGACGCGGAGGGTGATGACGGCGTTGACCTTGAGGGTGACGTTGTCACGGGTGATGATGTCCTGCGGGGGGACCTCCATGGCCTCCTGACGGAGGGAGACGCGGACGATCTGGTCGAGGGGGCGGAAGACGAGGATGATGCCGGGGCCCTTTGAGGGCGAGATACGACCGAGGCGGAAGACGACGGCGCGCTCATACTCCTTGAGGATTTTGATGGAGCTGATGAGATAGAGGGCAACGATGACAATGAGAAGGAGAATGGGTGTATCGATCACGGAAACCTCGTTTGGACCGCCGGATGTGATTGTACGCGGTTTGTTTCCGTGAAGTGATCGTGGTGGAACCCGTGGTGGCGGGTAATACTTTTCTGACGATCTGTCTAAGAACCTGGTGGGTAGGCGACAGAGAACAGGCAACAGCAAGGGCAAAGGCAAATACAGGGATCTCTCCACTGCGCCGCGCGATGAAGCTGCGCGGCTCCGGTCGAGATGACGTTTTTGGGGTGATTGGACAGGTTTAGATCTGATTCAGTTTCGCTCGATGAGCCCCGCCGTGACCTCAACCATCCTTCAGTCGAACGGAGAAACGATCGTGGGCATCGTTAAATTCTGGAGATAGTGAGGGATATCGGAGCCAGAAGGTTGACGAGGGGTGGAGGTGGTCCTAGTGTCTGTAGGATTGGGACCGAAGCACGTTCAACGAGGAGAGTTTATGGGCGGCGGCGTGGAACAGGTTCGTCTGCAGGAAGCGAAGAGCGGGGCTAAGGCGTGGAAGGAGTGGGGGCCTTACCTGAGCGAGCGCCAGTGGGGGACCGTGAGGGAGGACTACTCTCCCAACGGGGATGCGTGGAACTACTTCACGCACGACCAGGCGCGATCGAGAGCGTACAAGTGGGGTGAGGACGGGATTGCGGGGATCTCGGACGACCACCAGCACCTGTGTTTCGCACTGTCGCTTTGGAATGGGACGGATCCGATTCTAAAGGAGCGGCTGTTCGGGTTGACGAACTCCGAGGGCAATCATGGAGAGGACGTCAAGGAGTATTACTTTTATCTCGATTCAACGCCGACGCACTCGTACATGAAGTATCTGTACAAGTATCCGCAGGCGGCGTTTCCGTATAACGACCTGGTGAAGACGAACGCGGGGCGGACGAAGTTCGAGCCGGAATATGAGCTGATCGATACCGGGATCTTTGATGAGGATCGCTACTTCGATGTGTTTGTGGAGTATGCGAAGGCCGATGCGGACGAGATCCTGGTAAGGATTACTGCCGTAAACCGGGGCAAGGATGCAGCAGTGCTTCACATGCTGCCCACGCTGTGGTTTCGCAATGAATGGTGGCAGGAGAAGAATCGGCCGAAGCCAGGGCTTCGAGTAAAGAGCGAGAGGGTGATTGCGGCAGATCATCCGCGGCTGGGAGAATACTTCCTGCACTGCGACGGTTCAGGTGAGCTGCTGTTCACGGAGAATGAGTCGAACCAGAGGCGATTGTCGGGAGCGGTGAACTCGACGCCGTTTGTGAAGGATGCGTTCCATGAGTACGTGATTCAAGGGACGAAGGACGCGGTGAATCCAGAGCGCACCGGGACTAAGGCGGCGGCGGTCTATGAGATGAATGTCCTGCCGGGCGGCGAGATGGTGGTGAAGCTGAGGCTTTCGCGCAGTGGAGAGATGGTGGCTGGATTCGGGGCCGGTTTCGATACGGTATTTGCGGACAGGATTCAAGAAGCGGATGAGTTTTACAAGGCGGTGTGTCCTCCGTCGTGCGAGTCCGGAGATCAGACGATTATTCGGCAGGCGCTGGCGGGCATGCTGTGGTCGAAGCAGTTCTATTACTTCGATCTGGACCTCTGGCTGCGGGAGCATGGGTATAGCCCGACGGGACCGGGACGCAGGATGACGTTGCGGAACGCGCCTTGGTTTCACATGCTGAACGCGGACGTAATCTCAATGCCGGACAAGTGGGAGTACCCGTGGTACGCGGCGTGGGATCTCGCGTTCCATACGGCGGCGTTGGCAATGGTGGATGTGGAGTTCGCCAAGGATCAGCTGGAACTGATGATCAGCGAGACGTACCTGCACCCGAATGGGCAGCTTCCGGCCTATGAGTGGAATTTCGGAGATGTGAATCCCCCTGTCCACGCGTGGGCGGTGTCGTATGTATATCTGACGGAGAAGAGCCTGCATGGAGGAGAGGGCGATCTCGAGTTCCTGAAGAGCTGTTTCAGCAAGCTGTTGTTGAACTTTACCTGGTGGGTGAATCGGAAGGATCGCTCGGGGCACAACATCTTCGAGGGCGGATTTCTGGGGCTGGACAATATCGGCGTCTTTGACCGGAGCTCTCCAATGCCGGATGGCGGCTACCTGGAGCAGGCGGATGGAACGGCATGGATGGCGATGTTTTCGCAGAACATGTTGAGCATCGCGCTGGAGCTGGCGGCCCATGATGAAAGCTATGAGGACGTAGCGGTGAAGTTCCTGGATCACTTCCTATGGATTGCGGGTGCGATGGATCCGCAGGGGGATAGTTCCAACGAGCTATGGGACCATGAGGATGGATTCTTCTATGACGTGCTGTATGACTCGGATGGAACGGGCTGTAGGCTGCGGCTGAAGTCGATGGTGGGTTTGCTCCCGCTGGCGGCGGTCTCGATTCTGCCTGCGGCGCTGGTAGAGAAGTATCCGCGGCTTATGGAGAAGGCGAAGAACTTCTTCGAGCGCAGACCGGAGCTGGCGGCGAACCTGCACGAACCGGATGTTCCTGGAGAGTACGGAAGGTTCATGCTTTCAGTACTGAATCGTGAGAATCTGAAGCGGGTTCTGGAACGAATGCTGGACGAGGAGCAGTTCCTGGGGCCGTATGGGATTCGCTCGATCTCGCGCGAGCATTTGAACCACCCGTATGTCTTCGACCTCAAGGGGACACGCTATTCGGTGCAGTATGAGGCGGCGGAGTCGACGACCAGGTTGTTTGGAGGGAACTCCAACTGGCGCGGGCCGGTGTGGATGCCGGTGAATGCGCTGCTGATCCGGTCGTTGCTGTTGTTGTTTCAGTATTACGGGGATTCGTTCAAGGTGGAGTGCCCGAAAGGCTCGGGGGTGGAGAAGAACCTGTTCGAGGTGGCGCACGAGATCGGCGACCGGCTGGCAAATATCTTCCGCGTGGATGGGACGGGAAGGAGGCCGGTGTACGGGGATACCGAGAAGTTTCAGACAGATCCGAACTGGAAGGACTACCTACTGTTCTATGAATATTTCCATGGCGATAATGGCGCCGGCATTGGGGCGAGCCATCAGACCGGATGGACGGGCCTGGTCGCACGTTTTCTGCATTTGTTTGACAGTGTGAAGGCGAGCGATGTTCTGAATGAAGGCACAAAGTCGCTGATATGGGCAAAACCGTTGGCGGCGGCTGAAGGTGTGGTGCCGGGAGAAAAACTCGTTGCGATCAAGTAAGACGGGGTCGCTGCACGCGATGTATGCGAGGTAGCGGCCCGATTTCCGGCGGTACGAGACGGTTGTAGGAAAGATTGCGCTGGTCGATTTGGTAGCTCTCTGTAAAATGATGAGCAACAGACCCGTGCTTAAGCCGAAATTTACCTTGTGGTAATGCAACCCGCCGCTTTTGTGGCCCTATGGGAGTTCGTAAATGGCACCTGCAAGCTTTGATGGATTGAGGATTCTCTCACTCGAGTCGCGACGGTCCAGCGAGATGACGAAGCTGATCCGGACCTACGGGGGTGAGCCGTTTGTGGTGCCGGCCCTGCGCGAAGTGTCGCTGGAGTCGAACCGGCTGGCGCTGGAGTTTGTCGAGATGTTGATTGCCGGGGAGTTCGACCTGGTGATCTTTCTGACGGGTGTCGGCGTGCGGGCCCTCGTGAATATCGTGGAGGAGGCAGGCAAGCGGGACAAATTTCTAGAAGCGCTGAAGAAGACCCGCATTGCAGCACGCGGGCCAAAGCCGGTTGCAGCGTTGAAGGAGCTTGGGATTCCGGTTGCGGTGGTGGCGCCGGAGCCGAATACCTGGCGTGAGGTGGTTTCTTCGGTTGAAACGGAGTTTGGAGAGGCTCTTACCGGGTTCCGAATTGCGGTTCAGGAGTACGGCACCTCAAACCCTGACTTGTTAGAGACGCTGACGGAGAAGAGCGCCAGCGTAACCAAGGTTCCGGTGTACCAGTGGGCTCTGCCGGAAGATCTGCGTCCGTTGCGCGAGGCGGTGTTGGGAGTAGCGAGTGGAGGAGTGGACGTGGTGCTGTTTACCACGGCGGCGCAGGTGGTCCACTTTTTCCAGGTGGCGGAGCAGATGGATTCCGCGGACGATCTGCGGACGGGGCTTCGATCGGTTGTCGTGGCTTCGATTGGGCCGACGACGACTGAAGCGCTGAACCAGTATGGAGTTACTCCGGATTTCGAACCGTCGCACCCGAAGATGGGTTTTCTGGTGAACGAGGCGGCGCAACTGGCGGGTGGGATGGTGGAGGAGAAGAAGAACAGCTACACCCGCAGCATGAGCACGCGTCAGGCAGGACTTCGTTTGACGGTGTCGCAGACGCCAGGGACGGCGAAGTCGCCCTCGGAGGCCGCGCTCGAGAGCAAACAAGCGATGGCTCCGATCGATTTTCTCCATGAGATTACGAGCCGCATCGCGGCGGCCGATTCCTTCCATAAAGTGCTGGGAAGAATTGTCGATTTTGTGACGACGGTAATTCCGTGCGACTCCTGTTTTATCTATGTGCTGGAGGGCGAGAAGCTGACGCTGCGAGCTTCGAAGAATCCGCACGCGGATGTGGTGGATCACCTGGGCATCAAGATGGGACAGGGCATCACGGGCTGGGTAGCTGAACATCGCGAGCCGGTTGCGCTGGCCTCGAATGCTTCGGAGGATCCGCGGTTCAAGCCGTTCAAGAATCTTCCAGAGGACCGGTTCGAGGCGATGCTGTCGACGCCGATTCTTTGCGCGAGCAAAGTGGTTGGCGTCATGAACCTGCAACATCGACTTTCCTATCAGCACACTACGAACGAGGTGCGTCTGCTGTCGACGATCGGCTACCTGGTGGGAGCCGAGGTGGAGCGGGCACGCCTTGAGAACGAGAACGCACAGCTGACGGGAAGGCTGGAAGCACGCAAGGCCGTGGAGCGAGCCAAGGGAATTCTGCAACGAGATATGCGGGTGGGCGAAGAAGAGGCTTACCGGATGATGCAGCGGGAGAGCCGGCAGAGAAGAAAGTCCATGCTGGAGATTGCGGAGGCGATTTTGCTTGGCGAAGAGATTCGCAAGGGGCAGATGACCCCAGAGCAAAAGCCTGCTGCCGGAAGTTGATTCATTCTCCGAGCGTGTAGGGAAGCGCGAAGCGTCCGATTTGCAGAATGGGATGTTCGGCGGGGGGCCAGATGCGAAAGCTCTCGACACGAGATCCGGTGCCAAGGTGCTTCGCGAGGGCGGTTCCACGGTTGATGCCAGTGGCAGCATCGTAGAAGGTTACGGAGAGCGAATCTTCTTTGCGGGTCCAGCCGATGACGTAAGAACCGGGTGCGAGGGCTACGCCACCGAATGAGATAGGCGATTGCGCTAGAAGGAAGTGCGAGTACTTGCCATCGGCGGAGTAGCCGGCGGTGATGAGCACAATGCCGGCGATCAGCTTTCCGCGCGTGTCGATGATTCCGGAGGCGGTGCGCATCTCGGTTTCGATACGCTCGCGCTCGACGGGAGCTCGTGCAGGCAGCGCGGCAGCCAGTTCTTCGGCTGTGGCTGTTCGCCATGAAGCTTTTGACTGCGCGGTGAGCACGCACGTCGGCGTGAGTGAAAGCGCGAGGGCGAAGGCGAGGAGTTTTTGAGCATGCATGGTGGATGCCTGCCTTATTTGAGATGAACGATGCCGCGCTGGAGGGCGACGGTGGCGGCATGCGTGCGATCGCCAACGCCGAGCTTTCCAAGCAGGCTGTTGATATGGGTTTTCACGGTGGCTTCGGAGATGTTGAGATCGGACGCGATCTCTTTATTGGAACGGCCGGCGACGATGCGCTCGAGCACATCCTGTTCTCTCGCGGTGAGAGCCTGGCTGCTCATTCTTCCGGCGAGCTTATCGGCAATGGCGGGCGAGATGCGGGTTTTGCCAGCATGAACGGCTTTGATGGCGGATGTCAGCTCCTCGACGGTCATGCCCTTGAGAAGGTAGGCACGAGCGCCGGCTTCGAGAGCGCGGAAGATATCCTCGTCGCCGTCAAAGGTGGTGAGCACGATGAATCGCGCCGCTGGATCTTCATTGCGAATGCGGCGAATGGCTTCTACGCCAGACACGCCGGGCAGTTGCAGATCCATGAGGGTGATGTCGGGCTTGAGGGTGCGGTAGAGGCTAATGGCCTCGTCGCCATCGGCTGCCTGACCGACGACGGCAATGTCGGGCATGATGTTGAGAAGAGCGACGAGGCCCTGGCGTACGACGTGATGGTCGTCGACAACAAGGATGCGAATTGGTTCAGCCATGGATGCGTTCCTCTTTCTGGCTGGTTAAGGGAATCGTGAGATGGATTTGCGTCCCCTGGTCCGAGGAGCTGACGACGGAGAATTGAGCGGCGATGTGCTGGGCTCGCTCGCGCATGCCCTGAAGTCCGAAGTGTCCCTGGGCGGAGAGCGCCTCCTGTTCGGCGGGAGAGAAGCCTCGCCCGTCGTCGGAGATGTCGAGCACGAGGCGTGCCGGGTCATAGGTAAGGTTTAAGGTAGCGGACGTTGCGTGAGCATGGCGGACGATGTTGGTGAGAGCTTCCTGGGCAATTCGCAGAATTTCGTTCTCCGTGTTTGTGTCGAGCGGGCGATAGGTGCCGCCGATGCGAATCTGAAGTTTGAGGCTTTCGGACCGGAACCGTTCGACGAGCTGGGCGAGGCGTGTGGGCAGCGTGTTTTGCGCAGTGGCGGCGCGTAGATCCCAGATACTACGACGGGCTTCGGCGATGCCCTCGCGGACGTAGGCGCCGGTCTGTTCGAGCTGTTGGCGCGCGGCGTCGACTTTTTGTTGAGCGAGGAGTTGGGTGGCGAGCTCCAGCTGAACGGAGACGCCGACGAAGCTCTGGGCCAGAGTGTCATGAATCTCGCGGGCCACGCGGTTGCGCTCCTGAAGCACGGCTGTGAACTGTGAGCGAAGGCGGCGCAGTCGCAGATAGTAGACGAGATAGATGAGTCCAGCAAGGAGCGCAGCTGCAAGGAGAAGGAACCAGAGGGTGCGGTAAAACGGAGGGCGGATGGAGAAGGCGAGCTCGGCGGAGTGCGGGTTCCAGAGGCCGTCGTTATTGGCTGCCTGAACGAGAAAGCGATAGTGGCCGGGAGGAAGGTTGGTGTAATACGCGGTGCGGCGCGAACCGGCTTCGGTCCATTGTTTGTCGAAGCCCTCAAGCAGATAGCGGTAACGAACGCGGGCGGGAGCGACGAAGCTGAGTCCGGCGTATTCAAAGGCCAGGCGGCTATGGCCGGGTGGGATGGTCACGCCGCTCATCTGATCGGCGTCGTCGACGGTGAAACGCTCGATCACGAGGGGAGGAGGAACTCGATTGAGGAAGAGATGCGCGGGATCGACGATGGCTACGCCTTTGCGAGTGGCGAACCAGAGTTGTCCTTCCGCCGTCTGCCATACCGAAGGATGGCCGATGGCGGAGACCTCTTCCGTAGGCATGCCGTCGGAGGTGCCGTAGCGGTTGATATGGAGGGTGCAGGTGGGCGAGGCAGCACAGGTCAACAACTCAACGGAACGCACGCGGAGAATTCCGTGGGCCGTGCCGAGCCAGAGCGAGCCGGTGTTGTCGCCGATGATGGAGTCGATTGTCTGCGGCAGATCGCCGCGATGCAGGGCGATGAAGCGGCCCTCGACGGTGCGAACGGTAAGTCCGCTGCCTCGGGTCCCGATCCAGAGATTGCCTTCGTTATCTGGAAAGAGAGCGGTGATGATGCTTCCGGAGAGGCCATCCTTTGTGGTGAAGGTTCTGATGGACCCGTTGTGAAGCAACGACAGGCCGTTGAGGGTGGCGATCCAGAGATCGTTGGAGCCTGGGGGACGAACCAACGCACCGATGAGATCGCTACCGAGGCCGTTGGTATGGGTGAGGGTGGCGATCTTGTCTCCGTCGAGATGGGCGAGGCCGCGACGAGTCCCGATCCAGAGCGTGCCGTCCGGGTTGAGAAGCAGGGAGCGAACGAAGTCGTCCGGCAGGCCGTCGGCGGAGGTGATCGACGTGACGCGGTTCCCTTGAACATGGCTGAGCCCATCAGGCGTTCCTACCCAGAGATCTTCCGCGGGTCCGGGTGCGAGAGAGAGGACGATGTCGCTGGGAAGACCTTCGCGGGTTGAGATCGAATGTTTTTTTCCGGAGAGCCAGCGATCAAGGCCGTCCCCGTTGGCTCCGATCCACATGGCTCCGTCGCTGGTCTGCGTGATCGCGGTGACCATGCCGGTGGTGATGTCGGGCAAGGAGTGGAAGTTATGGTGGCGAAGGACGTGAAGACCGCTGGTCTCGGTGCCGACCCAGAGATCTCCTTCGGCGTCTTCCTGGAGAGAGAGGATGCTATCGGTGCCGAGATCGATCTGAAGACGCGGTTGGGAGAGTGGATCGTCGAGGTGATAGAGTCCCTTGCTGGTGCCGACCCAGAGATCTCCCCGAGAGCCGGAGAGAAAAGACTGGATCCGTGCACCATTAAGCGCGATCGAGCCTAGTGTGCGGAGGCTGCCGTTTGCGGTGAACGACAGATCGGTCGTTGTGCGCTGCCAGGAGGTGTGGTCGGGAAGGTATCCGAAGGCGTGAATGGGCTGGTTCGCAGGCGAGAGTTTTTGATAGGCAGGCGCGAGGGTATCTCCGCGATATTGCAACAGGCCGGATGCGGTGGCGATCAGAAGACTATCGCCGGAGAAAGCGATTGCCGTGGGGATGGAAGGAGTGGCGATAGGTAAGAAGGCGTTGCCGTTGAATCGCGCCAGGCCGGAACCGGTGAGGACGTACAGGGATCCATCCTGGGAGGCGATCGAGAGAACGTCCGGCGAGGGTAGTCCCTGCGCAGTGCTGTAGCGGTGAAATGCACCACCGCTGTAGCGCAGGACGCCGTCCGCGGTGCCGATCCAGATCGTGTTGTCCCCGTCGCCCTGCGCGAAACAGGAGATGTCGTCGCTGGTGATCGCAGGCGTATTTTCGTGCTGAAAGATTTTGAACTCGATGCCGTTGAAACGAGCGATGCCGCCTTCGGTTGCGATCCACAGATAACCGTCCCCGGATTGGAAGATGGCGTGGACGCTGTTCTGCGGCAGGCCATTTTCCGTCGTCCATGATTGATGACCAAGGTTCGAGGGCGTTTGTGCAGAGGCGAGGGTCGAAAAGGAGCTCAGCAGAAAAAGCGACAGCAGGAAGAGTACGCGATGGAGAGAAGACCTCATGTGGAGTGCTGTAGGGATGGTAGTGCGTTTGGCTGCCGGGGTCTTCTAATTTCTGCTGCTATCGCTTCTTCTCGGTCTGGTCGTCATCGCGAAGGGAGTGCAAATAGCTGACGAGATCGTCGGCCTCGCGGGCCTCAAGAATCTCTCCGAAAGAGGGCATCTGCTTTCCACCCTTGAGAATTTGAGAGCGAATCTGCTCCTCGCTGAGGCGACGGCCGACCGCGGTGAGGTCGGGGCCTTTGGTGCCACCCTGGTGCCGGATGGTATGGCATTGTGGGCAGCCATTGTCAGTGAAGGCTTCCGCGCCGCGAGTTCGGGGATCATTGCTCGCGGGTGTGGAGGGCTTTGCGGCCGAGTCCTGTTGGCAGAGCGCCGGTGTGGCGGAGAGAAGAAGCAGCAGGGTTAGGCGGCAAGGGTTCATTGGGCCGGCATTCCACCCTGTTTCGGCTGTGCGGGTTCAGGCGCGAGATCGGAGTGGGTATGCCAGGGGACGGTCTCGTTGGCGACATCGGTATGGCGGCGCAGGTACTCGAGCGCGTAGGTGCTGGCGGTGGGATCGTCCTTCTGATCGGCAAACATTGCAGCCTCATGGGCAGCTTTGTCGTTGATGCCGAGACGGCGATAGACGATGGAGAGGATATAGTGCGCGGCGAGGTCGTCGGGGTCAATGGACTGGAGCGTCTCGTACTCGGTGCGGGCGTCGTCGTACTTGTGCTGCTGGTAGTAAGAGAAGCCAAGCTCACGGTGCGCATCGCGGGAGCGAGGGAACTGCTCACTCACTTCGCGAAGGTCGGCGATGGCGGCTTCAAGGTTTCCTTGATTGCGTTCGACGAGAGCGAGGTAGTAGAGAGCGCGCGCATTGTGCGGGTGAAGCTGCAGAGATTTTTCCAGATCTGTGCGCGAGTCGCTATAGCGCTGCCACTGGAAGTTAGCGATGGCGATATTGGTGTAGGCATCGGCGTAGTCGGGGCGAAGCTTCGCCACCTGCTCGAAGGCTCGCACACTTTCGGCGTACTGTTGCGCGTCGAGCATGGCGATACCGTAGTTGTTCCAGCGCATCCATAGGGGATTGTCGGCCGGGTCGGGCTGAGCGGCCGGATTGGAGCCCAACTGGAAAGTGCGAGTGCGAGAGGCCATGTCGACGATCGGCTGAGGATATTGCTTCTTTTCCATGGCGAAATCAATGAAGCGCTGATCGAAGCGCCGATAGTTGACTCGAGCGGTGACGGAGATGGGACCCTTCGCATCGGCAGGGATGCGGAACTGATAGCGAACGATCTGCGAGCGTCCCGAAGCGATGGTGTTGTTGTAGGCGGCGACGCGGGTGTCCCATACCTGATGAAGATCGTTAATGCCGCCCCTCACATTGACCAGTCGATTGGTGAAGCTGTGCGCGCGGGGATCGAGATCGCCGTTGGGTTCGAGGGCTCCGGAGTGCGAGAGAAGGTGGCCCGCGGAGTCTTTCGCTTCAAACTCAACCCAGCTTTCGTACATGTCGCGCTGCTCGGGAACGTGACTGTGAGCGATTCCTTTGTTCTGGATAACGACGGAGACGGTGATGGTATCTCCCGGAGCGATGGAGACGGGCTCTGCGCCGAGCGGGGCCGTCATGCTGGCGCCGTTCTTCTCCAGACCGAAGAGATCGATGTTGAAGACGTTGTTGCGGAGAAAGGCGACGGTTTTTTCCATCTGCTCGTCGTAGTTGTAGAGCTTCGACATGATGGTGTTGGCGCCGAGCCAGCGATGGCTGGCGAACTTGCCTTCCTTGGCTCCCGGATCAGCGAGCGTAAGGTCTGTCCGCGCCATGTGGCAGGTCTGGCAGGTTGAGACAGAGTCCTTGGTATAGAAGGGCAGCGGCGACTGTTTGGCGAAGCTGGACTGCTGCCACTCGTCGTAGAGGAAGATGGCGCGTTGCCACTTGTAGTCGTTGAGCTGTTTCGGGAGCGCTGCTTTGTGGCATGCAGCGCAGTACTCGCTGGTGCGGTAGAAGTCCTTCATGACCGCTTTGGAGTGGCGATCGAGATGGGTGAGGATCTGCTTGTCGGAGACTTCGCCGTAGATGGGTTTTTCGTTCTCATCGAGCAGCACGGCTGGCTGGGCAAGGATGTAACTTCCGGTACCGCGAGTGTCCGTCTTCTGGATGGAATGACAGACCGAGCAGGTAACGCCGTCTTCATCGAATTTGCGATTTACCGGTGAGCCCTTAGTCAGAGCGCCGGAAGTCAGGGAGGTGGGATTGTGGCAGCCTTCGCAGTGGCGGGTGAATTCGATGCCCTTTTCCTCGGTCAGGAGGTTTACGTTGCGGGTGTACCAGGGGGTGCGAAACGAGTTTGCATGGGCGGATTGGCGCCATTCGGCATGAGCCTGCTGGTGGCAGTGACCGCAATACTTTGCCGTGGGGAAGGCCTTGGAGTTGATGAATTCTCCGTTGTCGGTCGTGGCAAAGGAGGGGAGGAAGGGTTGTTCGGCTCCGAAGCGATAGTTGTAATGCTCGGCAGTGGATTGCGAGTAAGCCTGTCTCTGCGCAGGTTGCGCGGGATCGTTATCGGCGTACGCCTTTGGGATGCGTGCTCCTACGATGAAGCATGTTGCGCTCGCGGCCAGAAGGGTTCCGATCAGGACGCGGCCGATTCGCCGGGACAGAAAGCTGAGTTTCATTGCGGGCCGATTTTATTGAACCGGAGGCTGAGTTGGCTATCCATCAAAAGGTTGAGGGGGCTATGGGCGCGTGCCTTTGCCTTCGGTCAAGGTGATGATCTGATCGGGTTTAGGAGAGGGAAATTTTTCGATGACGCCGCTGGGCCAGTGGACTTCGATCGCGTCGATCGTGGAGGTTTCTCCCAGGCCGAAGTGGATGCGGGGGTCGTGGGTGGAAGCGTAGCTGGCACCGGCGATTACGTCTCCCCTTTGCTTTTTGCTGCCTGCGGTGAGGTAGACGGTGGCGCCTACGGCGTCGCGTGGACTCTTCGGGCCGCCAGCGAGCTTCAACTCGATCCAGTGGTGCTTATCGGACGAAACATTGCGGAGAAGCAGGGGATGACCATCGATGACATTGATGACAGCATCGAGCTTTCCATCGTTGAAGAGGTCGCCGATCGCGAGGCCGTGTCCAGCGACAACGCGTGCGAGGCCTGAGCCTTCGACGGCGGGCACAGGATCGAATTTCCTGCCTTCGATGTTACGGAAGAGCAGCGGGCGCTGAGCGTAGGTCGTTCCCCAGGGCATACGGTCGACGAGCGGATAGACGTGGCCGTTGGCGGTGATCAGATCTTTCCAGCCGTCGTTATCGAAGTCGAGGAATGCATCTCCCCAGCCGAGGAAGGGAATTGTCGGCTCGGCGAGGCCAAGCTGATAGCTGACGTCGGTGAAGTTGGCATTGCCATCGTTGCGATAAAGCGGGTTGTAGTCGTCGGAAAAAGTGGTGTTGTAGAGATCGACAAGGCCTGTGTTGCGGTAGTCACCGATCGCGATTCCCATCGATGCTGTTTCACGTCCGCTCTCGTTGAGAGCGTAGCCGGAGGCGTAACTGACATCTTCAAAGGTTCCATCTCCCTTGTTGAGGTAGAGATAGTTTGGCGTGGAGTCGTCGGCGACGAGGAGGTCTACCTTGCCGTCGTTGTTGACGTCGACGAAGGCGGAGGCCAGGCCATAGTAGGTGTTTTTGTCGGCCACGCCTGCCTTTTCGCTGACGTCAGTGAAGGTTCCGTCGCCATTGTTGTGAAAGAGATGATCGGGTTCGCCCTTCAATCCGCGCGGCCCGCACATAACGTCTTCGCCACGAAACTGGCAGAAGCTGTTGGAGATATTTTTCTTATCGGGAGCAAGAGCCGTGGCGACATCGTAGTGGACATATCCGGGAACGAAGAGATCGAGTTTGCCGTCGCCGTCGTAGTCGCCCCAGGTGGCTCCTGTGGACCAGTTGCCGAGGGTTACACCGGCTTTTTCGGCGACGTCGGTGAAGGTTCCGTCGTGGTTGTTGTGGAAGAGGCGATTCTTGCCGAAGTTGGAGACGTAGATGTCGGGCCAGCCGTCGTTATCGTAGTCGGCGATGGCCGCGCCGAAGCCCCAGCGTTCGTTGGTCACGCCAGCTTTTTCGGCAACGTCGGTGAAAGTTCCGTCGTGGTTGTTGTGGAAGAGAGCCGCCTTTGGCGCAGGAGTTTTGCCTGCAAGCGCGTCGTAGTTGGATCCGTTGACGAGATAGATGTCGAGCCAGCCATCGTTGTCATAGTCGATCAGGCCGACGCCGGAGCCATTGGCTTCGAGGATGAAGCGCTTCTCCGGAGTGCCCATGGAATGGGTCCACGTGGCAAGCCCGGACTTCGCGGTGATGTCTTCGAAGATGACAGGGCCGCTTTTGACAAAGCCACCAGCGGTGATGGGGCGATGTTGTTGATCGTAGACGGCTGAATGGGTTCCGCCGGTGTTCACGCCACCAGCGGCAGGAGGCTGGCCGCCTTCCTGCGGACGATCTTGTTGAGAACCGGATTGTGCGAGGCAGAGCGCTGGTGCCATGGCGAGCACATTGCAAAGAGCGGCGGTGAGGAAGAACCGAATCATGCTGAATCCTTGTTGGGCGCGTAGAGGCGACGATGCTCCGGGCCGTCAACATATTTACCACGCCATGCACACGAGATGTAAATCTCGGGTTTTCGATCAGGCTCAGGGAGACGCCAACCGAAGATTTCTGTTTGTTCGCGCGAAATGCCAATTGTGTTTAATGGAACCCTGAATCGGGATTGCAGATATTGGCAGGGAGGCTTTGAGTGAACGTAGGTAAAACGATTGCGGTCTGGGCGTTGATTTTTGTGGCAGCGGTGGGCTTTGTCGAGGCCAGGGCGCAGGAACAAAAGCCGGATCTGGTGCTGCAGGGAACCATTGTCGAGACACAGCGCGAGACGTATGTCGAGGTTCCGTTTACGGTGCCGGCAGGAGTGGTGCGAGTGAGTGTGGAGTTCAGCTATACAGGACACGAGAAGAAGGCGACGCTCGATCTTGGATTGCTGGACAATGAGAGATTTCGCGGATGGAGCGGGGGGAACAAGAGCGCGTTCACGATTTCAGAGACGGATGCAACGCCATCGTACTTGCCGGGACCGGTGAAGCCTGGGGTCTGGAAGCTGCTGCTTGGCGTGCCGAGTATGCCGGCAGGGGTGCAATCCAAGTACACCGCAAAGGTTTATTTCGGGCGTGAGGGGCAGAGGATTGGAGCATCTACGTTTGGCGCGGCGGCGGTTCCCGAGCCGGTGCGCGAGGGGCCGGGATGGTTTCGTGGTGATCTGCACATGCACGACGCGCACAGCGATGGAAGCTGCACGAGCGAGGCGGGGAATAAAGTTCCTTGCCCTCTATTCAAGACTGTCGAGGCGGCGCAAGCGCGGGGGCTGGACTTCATCGCGGTCACGGATCACAACACGGTCTCCCACTTCAACGAGGTGCGAGAGCTGGCTCCTTACTTCGACAAGATGCTGCTGATTCCGGGACGGGAGATTACGACATTCGACGGGCATGCGAATGTGTTTGGCACGACGGAGTTCATTGATTTCCGGCTGACGAGCAAGTCTGTGCCTACTTTCAACGATCTGCTTAATGAGGTGGAGAAGAAGCACGCACTGATCTCGATCAATCATCCGGGATTACCGACGGGGGCGGCGTGCATGGGTTGCGGCTGGTCGGTGAAGGATACGGATTTCAGCAGGGTGCATGTGATTGAGGCGATCAATGGAGGGTTTGTGGATGGACCGCTGTCGGGGATTCCGTTCTGGCAGAAGCGGCTGAATGACGGATTTCGCGTGACCGCAATTGGCGGAAGTGACAACCACAATGCTTCGTATGCTCCAGAGCACGAATCGGCAATAGGGAAGCCGACAACGGTCGTCTATGCGGCCAATCTGTCAGAAGACGCACTGCTGGAGGCGATTCGGGCAGGACATGTGTTTGTGGATGCGCAGGGGTCGCGGGATCGTGCGATCGAATTTATGGGGACTTCCGGAACGCAGACCGCGAGGATGGGGGACGCGATGAAAGCTCCTGCAGGATCGCGGGTGCTCTTCGTTTTGACGATGGAAAACCTGGTGGGAGCGCGGGCCGAGGTGATTCGGGATGGTGTGGCTCGTGGGCTTGGAGATACGGTGCGGAATGCGAAGGAGACGCGGGAGTTTGATGAGACCTCGGATGGCGGGAAGCACTGGATTCGGGTGAATGTACGAGGAGAGGATGGTAAGTTGCTGGTGCTAGGGAATCCGGTGTATCTGAATTTCTAGATGGGTTTGGTTTTCGCTACGCGAAAGTTGCCCATCTTAGCGAAGGCGAGACCGTCGCTAAGATGGGCCCCGGTTTTTCGGGATCGCTTCCATCCCACGATCTCAGAAACCTTTATCGCGGAAGAGATAGATAAGCTCGATGACGAGGATGATGACGACGGCGGATTCGAGGAAGAAGGCTCGGCTCTGGTTGAACTGATCGACCATGAAGCGGTAGAGGTCTTCGGCGGTGTTGATCTTCTGGTTGACGAGATCTTTGTAATCAGGGACGCCGACTTTCGCTGCGGCGAGGCGGTAGAGACGCGCGGCGAACATGTCGCTGAGAAACTTGATGGCGTTGTCAGCGTGCTCGGTTAATTCCATGACCTCGATCAGGACGGTGTGGAGGCGCCTGGCGGAGCCTGCGCGACGCCAGCCGGAGAAGAGGCCGGAACGCTGCTCGAAGGAGTCGTAGACGGTATCGAGGACGCGGGTGAGGAGATCGTCGTAATGGCGGAATTCGAGGAGCTGGGAGTTGGCATATTCGAGTAGCTGAATGGCTGCTTCAGCACCTGCGGGAGTGTCGTAGAGAAAGGCGGCATTCCAACCGATGACAGCGAGGTCCGTGGGGTAATAGGAGATGCTGGACTGCAGGACTTCGTGACACTCCTGCGTGGCTAGCGGCAGGGTATCGCCGCGGACGACCTGGGCGATACGTGGCCCGTGGGCAGCGATGAGGTCGGCTGCATTGGGAGAGCCGGTAGCTTCGCGGACCTGGACGATGAGGTAGTCCTCGGAGAGCCATTCCGCGTATGGCTTGATGAGTGCGGGGGCGGCAGTCTGAAGACGCCGGCGGACCAAGGCGGAGGCATGGGCGGCAAAGTCGATCTCCCAGGCCCAGCGGCTGGCGAGTGCGATCAGAGTCTCCCAAGGGCCAGAGAACGGGAGATGGAGAACGACACTGACGACACCATAGTCGTAGTACTTGATCTCTCCGAGAAGCCGTTCCCCTGTATCGAGAACCAGAGGCTCGGTGGGCTCGACGACCGGTGGCCGCTTGTAGCGAACGTAGCCTGGTGCGGGGTGTTTGAGGGCGGGTTGCTGGACGGTGGGGGCGCTGAGAAGGTCGCGGAGCCGGTCGAGACGGATCTCCTCGGAGACATCGAACTGCAAAAGGATGTGAACGGAGCCCGAGAGAGCAAAGGGTTGAGGCACGAATTGGATTTGATCCAGCATTGTGTGAAGGATATCGCCGCCCATGGGGACCAGAAAGAGGCTGGGTTATTCGGCGAGCGAGTTGAAACCAAGCCCAAGGTTGAAACCGAATTGCGGAATACCTGTTCCCGTTGTCTATCGCAGCTTACGAAAGTGTTTTGCCGGCCCAGCCACGGATTAGGCCATTTTCTTGGTTCAACTCTTTTTCAAAATCAGTGTGTGTGATTATTTTTATAAATTGTTAATTATTTTCAAAAAACTCTTGACATCAATCCTAATCGGCAAAGATCATTCGGTTTCGAAAGGTAACCAGCATGATTTCGATGACGCCGAGGCTTAGAGCACTCGTGTTTTGCCTGTTGGGGATGGTCCTAACACCATTTTTGAATGCGCAGATATCCAGGGGTACTTTGAATGGCCGCGTGACGGACGCAGATGGAGCGGTTGTGCCGGGAGCCAATCTAGTTGTGATGGAGACATCTACCGGGGCAAAATCCGTTGCGGTTTCGAATGGGGACGGCAATTACACGATTCCGTTTCTCGCGCCCGGAACGTATCAGCTCACGGTGACATCAGCAGGCTTTAAAAGCTCGGTCCACAACGACATTATTGTCGGAGCGAACGAGCATGTTGCCGTAGACGTTGTGTTGACGATCGGTGGGCGAAACGAAGTGGTTTCGGTTGCGGCGGACAACACGATGCTCGAGACGACGATTGCCTCTACGGGACAGGTTCTGGACAAAGAAGATATCGAAAACATGCCGGTCAATGGGCGTACTCCCATGATCCTGGCCCAGTTGACCTATGGGGCGCTCTCTACGGGCAATCCGCAGTTCAACCATCCTTTTGACAACAGCGGCCCGTCGAGCATCGCTCTTGGAGGCGGGGCTTCCAAGCAGAACGAGATTCTGATCGATGGTGCGCCGGATGGCGGCGCCGATGGCACGTTGGCCTTCAGCCCCCCGATGGACGCCATGCAGGAGGTGAAGGTCGAGACCTTTCAGGCCGATGCCGCTTACGGACACAGCAGTGGTGGAACCATCAATCACATCACGCGCTCTGGAACGAACCAGTATCACGGCTCTCTGTATGAGTATCTGCAGGTCTCCGCCCTGAACGACACGCCCTACTTCAACAAGCATGTGGCGGGGACGCCTATTCGCAAGTCAGTGACGCGATTTAATCAGTGGGGCGGCACGATCGGAATGCCGCTCTCTATCCCCCATCTCTACAATGCCCACGACAAGCTCTTTCTTTTCTTTGCGTATGAGGGAATCTCCGATAATACGCCTTCGCCCAGCATCATCACGGTCCCGACGGAGGCGGAGCGCAACGGGGATTTTTCGGCGCTTTTATCTCAGGGAATCGTGATCTATGATCCGGCGACCGGCGTCAAGGATGGAAACAGGGTCAAACGCCAGCCGTTTCCCAACAACGTTATTCCGGCCTCGCGCCTGAATCAGGTTGGGCTCAACCTGGCGAGTTACTTTGCCGCGCCAAACATTCCAGCAGGCAAGCCGGATGGTGAGCTGAACTATTTCTTTCCCGGCAACAGCACCGACACCTTTGACAGCGAGATGGGTCGCATCGATGCGAACATCAGCACCAAAGACAAGATGTTCTTCGCCTTCCGTCACAACAATCGCTATCACGCTTCGAATAACGCCTTCAATAACATCGCTACTGGAAGCGTCCTGATTCAGCCGAATTGGGGATCGACGCTGGATTACGTTCACACCTTCAGCGCAAATACTTTATGGGACAACCGGTTCAACTGGTCTCGGAACACGGAGTCCCGTCCTCTTGCTGTGTCCTACGATTTTTCTCAACTCGGATTTCCCCCGGCCCTCGCACAGGCTTCAACGGCGCTCGGATTCCCTGTGACCAGCGGAACCAAGTTCGTCGACTTCGGCTATTCGAAGGGTGACTACATCCCTTATGACAACTTTCAATACTTCACGATGTTGAGCCACACTGTCGGAAAACATAGCCTCTCTTTCGGCGGCGACCTGCGGTTGGAGAGGGAATACAGCTTCCGGTACGGGAATTCTGCGGGCCTTTATCAGTTTGGATTGAACGGTGGGCAGGGTTGGACCAATGGTCCGAACGACAACTCCGGCGCCGCCGTGATTGGGCAGGAACTGGCTTCGATGCTTCTCGGTCTGCCTACCGGGGGAAGCTTCGACATCAATGGAAAGCAGATCTCGCAGGCGAAGTACTTCGCTCTGTATCTGCAGGACAACTACCGGATCGCGGCCAAGCTGACTTTGAATTTGGGCTTGCGTTACGAGCGCGACCTTCCGACGACGGAGCGCCACAACGCGGCGGTTAATGGCTTTGACGCCTCGGCAACGAATCCCATCAACACACAGGCGCAGACGAATTTCGCGGCGAATCCGGTTGCCGGCGTTAACTTTCCGTCGACGCTTACTGGCGGCCTTACCTATGCCAGTGCAGACGATCGGGCACTCTACCAGACGAGTTCGACTAACTTCAGCCCGCGCATCGGCTTTGCCTATACTCCTGTGCAGACCATGTCGATCCGTGGAGGCTTCGGCATTTTTAACGACAGTGTGGGGCGCACCGATCCGATTGCCACGGGTTTCAACCAGACGACACAGCTGCAAGCCTCGCTGGATGGCTATCTCACACCGAACGGTACGCTCTCAAATCCTTTTCCATCAGGGTTGGTCGCGCCTCCAGGAAGCTCACAGGGGCTTGCCACGAATCTGGGACAGGCAGTCAGCTTTTATCCTCAGAGGCTGTTGAATGATTATGCTGAGCGATGGGATCTCGACCTGCAGCAACAGATGCCGGGAGGAATTCTCTTCGAGATGGGCTATGTCGGACAGCGTGGCGTGCATGTTGGCGTCAGCCGCAATATCAACTATGTTCCGCGGGAGTATCTGAATGTGGGACAGTATCGAGATCCCGCGGTCTATGCCAACCTGACTGCGAATGTAGCCAATCCTTTCCGCGGTATTGCTGGCTCTTCCATGAACGGATCGACTACTACTCGGCAGCAGCTGCTTCTTCCCTATCCAGAGTTCACTACCGTGACGATGAGCAGCTATCCTGCCGGCGCATCTTATTTCAATGCTTTTGAAGCTCGCCTGGAAAAGCGCATGTCGCATGGTGTCCGCTTTCTCGCGAATTATGAGTGGTCCAAACGGCTGGAGCGTGTCGCCTATCTGAACCCGCAGGACATAGCACCGGAAAAACGCATAGCAGCCGACGACCGCCCGCAACACCTGGTGGTCTCCGGTACCTGGGAGCTTCCTTTCGGTCGTGGGCGTCGTTATACGGTCGGTATCCCGGTGGCAAGCTATCTCGCGAGTGGGTGGAATCTAACAAGCATCTTCACCTATCAACCCAAGGGGGCGCCGCTGGCCTGGGGAGATGTGATCTACAAGGGGACCAACCTGAATGATCTCCAGGTCGATCCTCACGCACCCGATGGTGCGTTCGACGTAACCCAGTTCGATCGCGTGACTGGCAATCAACCGGTTACGGGGACTCACATTCGCACCCTTCCAACACAGGTCACCAATGCACGGCAGGATGGGATCGTTACGCTGGATATGTCGGCGATCAAAAACAACCGCATCACCGATAGGGTCCAGGCGCAGCTTCGGGCTGATTTCTTCAATGCTCTCAATCATCCGAATTTTTCGGCTCCGAATCTGACGCCGACCAGCGCGGCATTTGGAACCATTACCTCGCAGGCCAATCTTCCACGGACGATTCAACTGGGATTGAGGCTAACTTTTTGAGGGGGTATTTCTGGATCTGCGCCAGCGGAATTCTGGTCACAACGATGAGTATTTTAGGGACGGCGGGGATGAATTAGCCGGCACCCAAAGGTCCGCCTTCATCCTTGACTAAGTCGTTTGATACCAGATATTTTCGAGGCCGTGCCAATTTGCGAGTGTTCGGCCGAGATGCGTCGATTGGAGCGGCGTGGCTTTTGGGAAAAGAGAGTCTTCTGCCGTCTTGGATTCTTTCCTTGGGAGTGCTCCATTTGTAGAGTGCGTCGCCTCTTCCGCGACCGGGGCTAAAGGCGAGATTAATGAAACTCCTAGCGAGTCGAAGCCGCTAGATTCCACGAAGCCTAAATCCCTAGTGGCTTTTGGTTCTTCCTGACTCTTTCCAGCTCAGCTTCGACTTTTCAGAATTGTTTGCATATGAATGTTGATGGGCGGCAGTGGACTTTTATTTTTATAGTGATCGGTTAGAGATTTGCCCCGCCCTACCCTAAGCCAAATAAATTCCTTTGGCTGCTCTGATTCCAAGCTCTGAGGAGCCTGTTGCCTATCGCACTGCATTTCGTGCAAGGAAGACACCACTCTAAGTTATTGGATTTGCTAATGGTCGGGGCGAGAGGATTCGAACCTCCGACCCCCTGCTCCCGAAGCAGGTGCGCTACCAGGCTGCGCTACGCCCCGACTCTGTGTGGCGATAATTGGCCGGAGAGGGGTGCGTTCCGCGAAACTCAGGAGTCGGGCGAAGTTCGGGATCGCCACGGGCTTGCCTGTTGGAGCGCTGTTTCCGACTGGTTTAGTTTACCAGACTTTAGCGTTGGGTTGCGGGAGGGGGGAGAGGCTTCTATAGTTAAAGGGATGGTTCTGTTTACCCAGCGCGGCTGTTGTTGTTGCCGGATGCTCCTGTGTCCGTGCGTGCGCTGTTGTCGGTAGACGCGACCGCTATTCCTTCCCTCTTTTACAACGAACGGTGTTGGCAGATTGTCCGACATCATCGATTTCAGATCGGAACCCAAGGTAAGTGCCATTCCTGGAGTTTCGGAAAGTGATCTCACTTATGACCCAGACAGTTGCTTTTGATCCAGATACGGCTCTTTCGCCGGCGAAACTGAATCATCTGCAGGCCCTTGAAGCCGAGAGCATCGCCATTTTGCGTGAGGCGGTGGCGGAGTTTGCGCGACCGGTGATGCTGTACTCCATTGGCAAGGATTCAAGCGTGATGCTGCGGCTGGCGCAGAAGGCCTTTTATCCGGGGAAGATTCCGTTTCCGTTGCTTCATGTGGATACGAGCTACAAGTTTCCCGAGATGATCTCGTTTCGCGATGCCTATGCGAAGGAGATTGGAGCGGAACTGATCGTTCACAGGAACGAGGAGGCGATTGCGGCGGGAGCGAATCCTTATACGCTGGGGACGCAGAACTGCTGCGGCCTGCTGAAGACGCGGAGCCTGCTGGATGGACTGGCGGAGGGTGGCTTCGATGCGGCCTTCGGCGGCGCGAGGCGCGACGAAGAAAAGAGCCGGGCCAAGGAGCGCGTCTACAGCTTTCGCGATGCAGCCGGGCAGTGGGATCCGAAGAATCAGCGTCCTGAGCTTTGGAGCTTGTACAACTCTCGGCTGCGGAAGGGCGAGAGCATACGGGTGTTTCCGCTGTCGAACTGGACGGAGCTGGATATCTGGCTCTACCTCTATGCAGAGAAGATTCCGATTGTTCCGCTGTACTTCGCCAAGGAGAGGCCGCTGATCGTGCGTGGCGGGCAGATGACGCTTTATCAAGATGGGATGAAGCTGTTGCCGGGTGAAGAAGTGCGAAGTGAAAAGGTAAGAATGCGTTCGCTGGGCTGCCTGCCGTGCACGGGAGCCATGCGGAGCGAGGCGGATACGCTGCCGAAGATCATCGAAGAGCTGCTGACCTTCAAGAGGAGCGAACGTGAGAATCGCGCCATTGACCATGATGAAGAGGGGTCGATGGAGGTAAAGAAGCGGGAGGGCTACTTCTGATGAGCACGATTGCAGCTACAGGATTTGAAGAGTTTCTCGAGGCGCATCTTGGTCAGGAGATGCTGCGGTTTACGACAGCCGGAAGTGTGGATGACGGCAAGAGCACATTGATCGGCAGGCTGCTGCACGACACCAAGAGCGTGTACGAGGATCAGCTGGCAGCGGTGAAGAAGAGCCGTGTGAATCGTGCGGCGAACGGGCACGTGGATTTCTCGCTGCTGACCGATGGTCTGAAGGCGGAGCGCGAGCAGGGCATCACGATCGATGTGGCCTATCGGTATTTTTCGACGGCGCGGCGAAAGTTCATCATTGCGGATACTCCCGGGCATGAGCAGTACACGCGCAATATGGCGACAGGGGCTTCGACCGCGGATGTGGCCGTGGTGCTGATCGATGCGAAGGCGTATCTGCGCGAAGGCAAGTTGCTGCCGCAATCGCGGAGGCATACGTATATTGGATCGTTGCTGGGAATTCCGCATGTGGTTGCGGCAGTCAACAAAATGGATCTGGTTGGGTATGCGGAGCAGACCTTCCGATCGATTCGTGAAGAGTTTGTCGAGTTCGCTTCGCAGCTGGGATTGAAGAGTGTGACGATAATCCCGGTGAGTGCGCTCGAGGGCGATAACGTCGTCACTCCAAGCACGGCAATGCAGTGGTATGACGGCCCGACCCTGCTGGAGTTTCTGGAGACGGTCCCGCTTGCAGCTGGAGACAATAACGGCCCGCTGCGGTTCCCGGTGCAGCTGGTTCAGAGGCCGGATGCGAACTTTCGCGGCTTTGCGGGACAGGTGGCCCGAGGCGTGCTTCGCGCAGGCGATCGCGTGATAGCGTTGCCTTCGCAGCGTGAGACGGTAGTGAAACGCATCGTGACTTGGGATGGCGATCTTGCGGTAGCCGCATATCCGCAGAGTGTGACTGTAGAGCTGGAAGACGAGATCGACCTGAGCCGCGGCGAGATGCTGATCTCCGCGGAAGTGGGTCGCGAGCATGGTTTCCCGACAATTACTCGACGCCTGCGCACGATGGTGGTGTGGATGCATGAAGAGCCGCTGGTGGTGGGGCGGACTTACATTGCAAAGCACACAACGCGGACGGTACGGGCGACGGTGAAGGCTATCCGGTATCGGGTGGATGTGGGATCGCTTGAGCACGGACAGGCGGATCATCTGTCGATGAATGAGATTGCAGAGGTGGAGCTGGAGACGAGTCTTCCGCTGTTCTTCGACGCTTATGCGGAGAGCAGAACCACGGGTGCTCTGATCCTGATCGACGGGCTGACGAACGCAACGGTTGGCGCGGCGATGATTGTGGGACCTGCAGAGAACGCAGGCGGGCAGGACTCTCGAGCGGCCATGGTGTTGGTGGCGGGGCGAGCTGGATTGGCGGAACGCGTGCGCGATGCCCTGGAAGCCCGCGGGCAGCGCGCTGTCGTGATTGATGATGCTTTGATTCCGGACGATGCATTGGTAGCCGCAGTACGGGCGCTCGAAATTGCCGGAGTGACGGCGATCACGGCTCGTGAGCTTTCCGCCGATAGGCTTGCCGCTGTCGTGCATGCGGTAGAGGGATTCGCCGAAGGTGCCGTTGTTGTTGGCGAGCGATTAGACGAAGACGAGATTCTACGACTCTCGGGGGTACGGGGATGAGCGTGATCGAAGCAGAAGTGGATTATGAAGCTTTGGCAGCGGAGGATCTGGTGGCGCAGGTCGCGGAGATGGCCGCGAAGGGTTCAGTGTGCCTGACGTCAAGCTTCCAGACAGAGGACATGGTCGCGCTGCACATGCTCAGGCGGCATTTGCCGGAGGTCCCGGTGATTTTTCTCGAGACCGGGTATCACTTTGCCGAACTGATCGCATATCGCGATCGCATGGCAACGGAGTGGGGCCTGAATCTGGTGAACGCAATGCCTGCTACTACCGTGAAGGAGTTCGAGGGGCAGTTCGGAAAGCTACATATCGTGCAGCCAACGGCATGCTGCCAGGCTCGGAAGGTTGAGCCGTTGATGCGGTCGCTGGAGCCTTATGACTGGTGGTTCACGGGACTAAGGAGAGAACAGTCGCCGACGCGCGCGGGGTTGAAGAAGGTTGAGGATCACAAGCTTCCGACAGGCAGGCATTTGAAGAAGGTAAGCGTGCTTGCGGATTGGGACTGGGCGCGGGTTACTGCGTATGCAGAACGCGAGGGCATTCCTCAGTTGGAGCTTTATGCGCGCGGGTATACGAGCATCGGCTGCGAGCCTTGCACTGCAATTCCCGAAGCAGGTTCGGATGCGCGAAGCGGCCGGTGGGGTGGGAAGAAACTGGAGTGTGGGATCCATACTTTTTCCGAGAAGAGCTGAGGGAAGTCGGCTAGCGCAGAGCAGCTTTTGAGGACTAAGCTCTAACTATGATGGAGCGGCGACAGGTCGTTCGACTATGGCGGCGGGGTGGGGCTCGCGTGCTGGCGACCGTGATTCGCGTGGAAGGCTCGAGCTATCGGCAACCGGGGGCGAGGCTGTTGCTCGGCGCCGCTGGAGAATACGCGGGAACGATCAGCGGTGGATGTCTCGAAACAGAGGTGATTCGCAGAGCAACCTGGAAGGTGCGCGAGGGCGCGGTGGTGGAGCGCTACTCAACCATGTTCGACGATACGGACGAAGTTCCTTTTGGCCTTGGATGCGGCGGGGTCGTGGATCTTCTGCTGGAGCCGGTAGAGACGCCGGAGTGCCGAGCACTCCTGGAGGCGATGGAGCGGTCTTTCTCCAGAGAGCAGTCGATCGTGATAACGTGGCTGCCGGGTGAGGGCAAGTTGCTCAGTCGTGTGATTCTGGGGACGGATGGTGTAGTGAAGTTCTCCAGTGAGGGGCTGGCAGAAAAGAAGCTCAATTGTGCTCGTGGATTGCGGCCGGGGGAATCTTATGAAGGAAGATTCGTTGAGGAACTGCGCGGCCCGCAGCGGCTTTTTGTCTTAGGCGCGGGTGATGATGCGCGTCCTCTGGTTGCGATGGCGTCCATGATGGGGTGGCATGTGACCGTTGCGGACGGACGGCAGCAGTTGGCACGGCCGGAACGGTTTCCAGGCGCCGAGCGGGTCGTGACTACAAGTGCAGAAGATGTCCGCGAACTTAATATCTGCGAAGACGATGCCGTTGTGGTGATGACGCACAGCTATGAACAGGATCGTATGCTGTTGGCTGCGCTGTTGCCCTTGGCACCGAGGTATCTGGGCCTGCTGGGCGCTCGCCACAGGAGCTCCCTATTGGTGAGTGAAGCGGCGGCAATGGCTGGTCTTACAGTGGAACAATGCTGCGAAAGAATATGGGCTCCCATCGGGTTGGATCTAGGCGGGGAAGGTCCCGAGGCGATTGCTCTGGCAGTAATGGCGGAGGCGCAGGCGATGTGCATGGGCAAGATGGGGTCTTCGCGACGGCTTACTCCAGACGATGTTGCGCGATATGTGAATGAGGGTGGGGCTTCGCGCTATCTGCGGACGCAATGTGCGGTGGATGTTGCCTCGTGAACGTGGCGGCTATCGTATTAGCGGCTGGGGCCTCACGGCGATTGGGGGAGTTGAAGCAGCTGGTTCGTCTTCAGGACGAGACGCTAGTTGAACGCGCTGTACGAGTGTGTCGCGAGGCAGGATGTAATCCGGTAGTAGTAGTTCTGGGGGCTTCGGCGGATCGAGTGCGCGAGACGTGCTCCTTCAAGGATGCGTTGGTTATCGTGAATGAAGGGTGGTCCGAGGGCATGGGGGGCTCGGTACGCGTGGGGGTAAATGCGCTAGGTCCGGGTGTGAACGGATGTGTGATTACGACGTGCGATATGCCTGCGGTCTCGCCGGAGCATCTACGGAAGCTGATAACCGCAGACGAAGTCACGGCATCCTTCTATGCGGGGAGACATGGGGTTCCGGCGTATTTTCCGCAGGCGATGTTCAGGCGATTGATGGAGCTGCAGGGGGATACAGGGGCTCGTGAAATGCTGAAGAATGCTTCCGCGGTGGAACTTGCAGGTGGTGAGATGGATGTGGACACCGTCGAGGACCTGGCGAATGCTCGAGAGACATTCGGATAAATCTTGTGTACATCGCGCTGGGGCTAGTGCGCCTTCAATTCGACTGGCTGGCGCAGGTCGTTGATGATCTCTTGAATAGCCTGAATCACAACATCGGGTCGGTCGATGATGACTCTGTGCGAGCTGTTTTGTGCGATTTTCTGCCTGCTATTGCCAGATAATGCCAACAAGCTTGCTTGTAGCTCGGCATATCCGGTAGCTGCATTGGGCGTGCTGATTACGATGAGCGGCAAATCTCCCAAAAGGTGAGCGTGTTGGGCGGTGAGCTGTTCGATGTGAGCGATGCAATCGTTAACCATGGCCTCGCCTGGTTTCAGCGGGTGCTGTGATACTGCCCATCGGTGAAGCTGCTGATCGCGTTCGGGAAGTCGGCTGAAGTTAGGATCGTCTTCATAGCTCATCGCAATTGGAGCCTTTGAGATGAGAACAGGCGGCGTATAGGAATGTGGTCGAGGCGAGGCTCGACGGCTGGTATCGTCTGAGCTGCCCAGGAAGGCGTGATCCACGATCACCATCCCCTTGATGTTGTCCGGGTGTTCGATCGCATAGAGCCGTGTCCAAAGCGCGCCGGTGGAGAATCCCACCAGCATATAAGGGCCTTCGATCGGTATTCGGGTAATGAGGTTATGGAGTTCTTCGACCCGGTGTTCGCAGGTTGGTGCATCGCCTGTAAAGGGATATGGGTCGCTCCACGCGGTGCCCGACGGATCGAAGCTACAGACACGGGTAAACTTCGCAACTTCGGGTTGGATGAGCGCCCAATCGAAGGAGAAGGCGGCGCCTGCGATCATCACCGTGGGAGAGCCTTGACCCGTGCAGTAGAGGTGAACGCGGTATCCGCCGACGTCGACGAGTCTGCCGATTGGGGCAGGCTTCGCCGGTGTCGGCGCAATTGTTTGTGCGGCTACGATTCCAGCTACCAAACTTAGAGATGCAACGACGTGAACCAGTTTGGAGATGCGGAAGACAGAAGTCCGGTTCTCTTTCCAGAAGAGCGCCAGGCTTGTTTGTTGCATGTTATCGACGGCCACGAGAGGTTTTCTTGCCTCGCTTGAGCGTGAGAGTAGGTGGTTTGCGCTTGCCAGGAAGTTTTTCACCGGTTGTGGCTCGTTTATGGCTCGAAGATTTTTTCGTGGTGGTTTTCTTTTTGCCCTTGGTCGGCTTCTTCTTGGTGGGGCTAGCGGCGGGATTTACCGCGGCGGTAAGTTGAGGAGCGATGGGTGAGCCAAGGCCGGTGCAGGCATCCCAGCCGCTCGAGGCTTTAAAGGCTCCGTTGTTGCCCTGGACGATGTCGCGGAAGGCTGGCTTGGCCTTGGCCTTGTAGATGACGGGGTTGATAAAGCCGGCGGTCTTCCCGTTCTGTTGATTGGCGAGTGCGATGAGACCGGCCCACAGGGGAGCGACTGCGCTGGTTCCACCGATGACCACGGTCTGTCCATCGACACGGATGGTGTAACCGGTCTGCGGATCGGCATTGCCGGCAGCATCGGGAACGCCACGCCCTCCTGCGGAGGCTGTCGGTTTAGGAACTCCAACGCTGGATTGCCAGGATGGCAGGGCGAAGGTGTTGCTGACGCCTCCGCCCGTGGCTCCGCCGTTCTGATCGTTCCAGACGGTCTCTGAGGTGATGGCGCCGTTGGAACTTTCGAGATTGGTCCCGCCGCACGCGAGTACGTGCGGACTGGAGGCGGGAAAGTCGACGTGATTGCCGTTGTCGCTGACGCCATCGGAGGAGCCGTTGTCGCCTGAGGCTACGGTGATGGTGATGCCCAGTGCTGCGGCGGACTGGCAGGCGGCGTCCAGCGCGTTCATCGCCTGCGCGGTCCAATTCGCCTCGGCGGCTCCCCAAGAGATCGAGATGACACTTGGCTTGTAGGTTGTATCGTGCACGGCGGTGGCGATGGCATCGATGAAGCCCTGGTCGGTGTTGGGAGCAAAGTAAACGACGATGCGGGAGCCGGGAGCGACTGCCGCGGCGACTTCAATGTCGAGCATGACTTCCCCATCGGCACCATTCGCGTCGCCTGGCGTGTTTTTTCCTCCTGATACGGAAACGGCTACGACCTTCGGTGTCTTCTGGCCGAGAGATTTAAAGTAGGCCGTGATGTCTGCCTGGCGGAAGCCTCCGCCGAGTTCGATAAGTGCGATGGTCTGATCTGCTGCAGTCGCTTTGGCAGGGACTCCATAGAGTTGGGCAACCTGGACTGGAGTGTAAGAGATGCTGGCCCTGGCATGGGGGCGTGCAAATCCTCCGGCCTGAGCGATGTTTGCGGCGGCAGCTCCGGTCTGGCCGGCGATGCGGAAATGGGGTTGGGCCTGAGGGCGGTTATCGAGTCCAAGGACGGCGACTACGTAGCCGATGAGTTCGTCGGGGAGATGGATTCCGCCCTCGCGGACCCGGCAGGCATGGCCATGGAGGTCGCCGTGCATCAGGGAGACCCCGAAGGCTCGCTGTAGATTGGCGATGGTACCGGTGAGCTTGATGGTACGGCGGCCGCGAGCAGGGGTTCCGGGCTGAACGGTGAGCCCGTATTCTTTGGCGAAGGCACGGACCAAGCGAACGGCGGCAGGATCGGGTCCGTGGCTGGCACGGAACTGGGCGTGAGTAAGGCGTTGTCTGCCCGTCAAATATGCAGGGGCGAGGGATTTTTTGCGTCGTACGATCACCGAGACGGTGACCCGAATGCCTGGGGCCGCAGGCGTTTGGGAAGTAGCCGGAGCGGCGGCGGGTTTTTCGCTGCCAGGGAGAACGGTGCGGGGCTGGGTGGAGAAGCGGGGAAGAGATTTGCGGGGAGCCATCAGTTTCCTCCAGTGCGAGTGTGATGCTCAAAACATGAGTTTACGTACAGGAGGCCAGTTGGCGTCATGGCATGTCGGAGGTCTTAGCAAAAAAAGAGAAAATCGGAGTGGAGACGGGGACCGGGTCTTGATTTTCAGGATTGGAAGTATAGTTTTGAATATGACGGAATGGGAGCGACGGAGTGGGGAAGAGGATCGATGCGCATCACCATCTGTGGCGGTACTCGGCAGACGAGTACGGATGGATCGATGAGACGATGATTGCGCTGCAACGGGATTTTCTTCCGTCCGATCTGACGACGGAGATGCGCGCTGCCGGTGTGGACGGCGCGATCGCGGTGCAGGCAAGGCAGACCCTCGAGGAGACGCGATGGCTGTTGGAGATGGCGGAACAAAACGATGTGATCTCAGGTGTGGTGGGATGGGCTCCCATTGCGAGCGAGAGGTTTGCGGCATCTCTCGAGGAGTTCAGGGATAGATCGAAGCTGAAAGGACTGCGGCATGTCGTTCAGGCAGAACCGGATGATTACTATCTTCTACGCGAGGATTTCAACCGCGGGATCAGCGGACTGCATGAGACCGGGCTGGTATACGAAGTTTTGATCTATGAGCGGCATCTGCCGCAGGCGATCGAGTTCGTGGACCGTCATCCGAATCAGGCATTCGTTTTGGATCACATTGCCAAGCCTCGGATCCGTGATGGCGTATTGGAGCCATGGGCAACTCGCGTGCGAGAGCTGGCCAAACGGGAAAATGTCTCGTGCAAGGTTTCGGGGGTAGTTACAGAGGCCGACTGGCAGGGGTGGACGCTGGAAGGGATCCGGCCTTACCTCGATGTCGTGGCGGAGGAGTTTGGGCCGCAGCGCATGATGGCAGGTTCGGACTGGCCGGTATGCCTTGTGGCAAGTGGATATGCGCGGTGGTTTGGAGTTCTGGAGGAGTACTTTGCCGGGTTCAGTACGCAAGATCGCGAGGCGGTGTTTGGCGGCAATGCTGTCCGGGTGTATGGGTTGTAGCTAGCGTGGAAATCACAGAGCCGAGAACAGGTTCAACCATGTAGGATTTGTCGCGACACACAAACGAGTTTCAGGAGGCGGAGAAGGAATGCAGACTTCAGTACCGGTGACGACACGAAGCAACTCAAATACGGCGGGAGGGAAGCACCCGGTATTTCCTGTCGGGCAAATGCTGCCGTTCGTGCTGGTGACGGTGCTGTTTTTTCTGTGGGGGATGTCGAATAACCTGACGGACATCCTGGTCCAGCAGTTCAAGAAGTCGTTGGAGCTGTCGCAGTTCAGCGCGCAGCTGGTGCAGACAGCGAATTTCTTCGGCTATTTCTGCATGGCGATTCCAGCTGGTCTTGTAATGCGCCGGTGGGGCTACAAGACTGGAATGGTGACAGGGTTGTTGATCTTTGGGACAGGGATGCTTCTGTTCCTGCCCGCCGCAATGCGGGGCGAGTATGTGATGTTCCTGGTTGCGTTGTTCACGGTCGGTTGTGGTGCTTCGATCCTGGAGACGGCGGCGAATCCATTCATCGCGCAGTTTGGCGATCCGGTGACCTCGGAACAGCGATTGAACTTTGCCCAGGCGTTCAATCCTCCGGGCACGGTGGCGGGCGTCCTGGTGGGGACCTACTTCATCTTCTCCGGGGTAGAACCGAATGCGGCCGATATCGAACAGATGAAGGTGGCTGGAACTTACCACGCCTATCTTCATGGCGAGATCATGCGAGTGGTACCGACGTACATGGCGTTTGGGCTGGTGGTGCTGTTTTGCGCGCTGATCTTATCGAGAACGAAATTTCCCGTGATCCAGGTTGAGCACGAGGGGGAGGGCGAGGATCACGGAAGCTTCGGCGAGCTGCTGCGAAATCCCGCAATCTGGATAGCGGTTGCCGCCAACTTCTGCAATGTGGGAGCACAGATTTCGTCGTGGAGCAGCCTGATTCCTTACATGAAGCAGTACACGGCGGTGAGTGAGCGAACCGCTGCTCATTATTTGACGGCAGTATTGGTGACGATGTTAGTCGGAAGATTTATCTCCACCCCTTTGATGCGCTACATACGGCCCAGCCTGATGCTGGGTGTTTATGGTGTCTGCAACGCGGTGATGATGCTGGTGACTGTATTAAAACCAGGCATGATCGGGGCGTGGGCGGTTGTGGCGAGCGGGTTCTTCATCTCGATTATGTTTCCTACAATCTTTGCTCTTGGATTGAAGGGATTGGGAAGGAATACGAAGCTGGGCGGATCGCTGCTGGTGATGGCGATTGTGGGTGGCGCGGTCTTCCCGCCGGTTGCCGGATTGATTGCGCGGCAGACTGGCAGCCTGGCTCTGGGGTACTTCGTTCCGCTGGTGGGATTTGTTGGAGTTGCGATCTTCGGGTTCTACCAATCGACTCAGAGGACCCTACTCTCAGGACCAGCTTACTGAGGTATCGCTGGACAAGGGTGCAATGAGGGATGGAACTCCATTGCGCCCCTTCGTCTAAGAACAGGGTGCGCCGAAGACCTCATTAGGACCTACAAAGGCGGGCAGAAGTGTGTTTACTGCTTCGCGTAGGAAAGAAAGCTAGAAGTGACGTAAAGTCTCGCTGGCAGCCTGGGATTTATAGGTGGGGTCCGGAGGAATTGCCTCGTTATCCACGTTTTTCTCAAGCGAGCGGCTGACAATGTCCCGGGAGCCGAGGCCGATGGCGAGTGAGAGGGTCAGGACGATTCCGCCGAAGAGAATGCCGAAGGCGAGGTCGACGACGGTGCCACCAATTTCGAGATGATCGAGCACAGTTGCCGCAGTGAGAACAAGGACGAGCCACTTGACTCCCACGGAGAGAAAGCGAGCATACTGCAGGCGCGCGTTAACCGCTTCGATGAGGACGGTGCGGGCAAGGAAGCGGGCTAGAAGGGTTCCGGCGATGAAGAGAATAATGGCTCCCACCGAATGGGTGAGATAAGGGAGCAGGAAGAAGGACATCTGCGAGTTGCCGGCGTAGGCGGCGTCGAAGGCCGAGATTCCGATAAGGAAACCGAGGACAACACTAGCCCAGAATACGGCCCGAGTGACGAGAAGCGTGGGCCCATGAGCAGGTGCCCAGTCGAGCGGAATGAGAGAATTGCGAGACAGGCGTTCGTCAAAACGGATTGTGGTAAGCAGACGCTTCAGAAGGGCTGCCAGCAAAGCGCCAATGAAAGTGAGGATGAGCACTGCCAGAAGAAGGGCAAGCAGGCCGGGCAAAAAGTTGGCCAGTGTAACGAGGGCCCGGTGTGCGGATTGACTCAGGGCGAGTTCGACTTGTTGCCACATGGGCGGATCTCCTTACGTTTCTATATGCGCTGACAATGACTGCTATGGGTTGAAGCGGTCGGGCCAGCGCCAGCGCGATACGAGGTACGGTTTATCAGTTTCAAAAGCCTGAGCGACATCTTCAATATGACGCTCGGGCGGAACGCCGCTCTGAACCAAGATAAGATGCGAAGCGACCCATGCCAGATAGAGGGGCGTGAGGGCGCCGAGCAGGTGACCACGATTGATGGTTCGCAATCGGTAGGCGAGCACGAAGTCGTAGACGATGCGCGCCCACAGGCTGTCGGCGACGCGAAAGGCTTCCTGTGGCATGACCGAGAGACGCTTGAGTCCAAGAAGCGTCTGGGGGGGAAGCACCAACGCCCAGATCTCGTGCAGGTTTGAGTAGGCGAGGTGAAAGGATTCAAGCATCTGGTTTACGTCGAGTGGCTCGGAAGGCAATAGAGCGGCAGGGATATTGCGAGGAGGCACGACGGAGCGCATGCGCTGCCAGAAGGAAGCTCTGGCGTCGATATCGGCGAAGAACGAGCCCAGGATCTGGCTGAGAAGAGCGTTGAGATCGGCGGTCGCTGGTTGAGGCGTCGCGCGTGCGGGAAGGTCGGCTTCGGCGACTGTAAAGCCGGCGAGAGCAGCCTCGGAGACTGGCCAGAGAAGAGCATCGTTCTGGTTTGCCGCAGTAAAACGTTGTGCAGAGACGGCTAGACGCTCGGCCATGCGGAGCGAAAGGCCGAGGTCGATGGCGAGAGGGAAGCGAGGCCTCGTACCGAACAGGGCGCGGGTAAGGGGATACAAAATCGCGGAGTTGACCAGGCCTTCGCGTGGACCGAGGTGATAGCGCGAGACGACGAGATCCGTCGGCGAAGAGTTAGTGGTATGGGCCAGTTCACGGATAGACTCAGGCTGGATGGTATGGGAGTCGGCTCCAAGCAGAAGACAGACGGAGACATCATGTTCCTGGGCGAGTTTATAGGTGTTGAGGTAGTCGGCTGCGGTGAGCACCCAGCTTGTCGTAGAGGGGGCGGCTGGCGCATAGGGAAGCAGACGAAGATTGTCAGAGGTATGAACCGAGTTGAGGTTGGCCATCTCGGGTACTGCGATGAGTACCGGTTGGCTGGGAAACGCAGCTGCCAGGTTCAACAGCGCCGGCTCCAGGGTTTCAGTGGAGACAGTACTGAGATGGATGAGCAGATTTGCGCTTACCGGCGAACCAGTATCCGGAACTGCGGCAGCGGTGTTAGTCGGCGTGGAGGCCATCGTACGTTGCGAGTGTCCTTGTGTCCGTCCAGTGCATTCGAGGCGGTCTTAAGAGGTGAGATGCTAGCCAGCAGCTAAAGTGAACTGCTGGCAGGATTCAAAAACCTTACGCAGATGCATCGAGCGCATCCGCAACGCTAACCAGAAGAAAGTATACGGGGCAAGCGTACCTGGATAGGGTTGATTGATGATATGCGGAAAGAAATGTCCTCAAAATACTTCGGTGGGCCGGGAGACAAGGAAAGTCAGCTTTGCCTTTCGAAGGTGGCAGGTGGACAGTACAACCCCTAGCTGCTGTTCGAGTTCTAACAGGAAAGACCGGAGCAGTCGAAGTTTCTTTCTGATTCTAGCCTGTTGTTTCCCTAACTTCCCTGACAAGGTTGTCCATGCCGCGTGTTCCAATCTCTACGTATCGCCTCCAACTTCATAAGGAATTTACCTTTGACGACGCCGCGGCGATTGCGGACTACCTCCGTGATCTGGGGATCTCCCATGTATATTGCTCTCCCTATCTGCAGGCCGCTCCGGGAAGCACCCATGGCTATGACGTGGTGTCGCACCAGGCGGTGAACGAAGAGCTGGGAGGAGTAGAGGGGCACGAACAGTTCTCGAAGCGGTTGAAGGACCTGGGAATGGGCCAGGTGCTGGACATTGTGCCCAACCATATGTCCCTGGGCAAGGAGAACCGGTATTGGTGGGATGTCCTGGAGAACGGCGCCTCGAGCCGCTACGCATCGTTTTTCGATATCGATTGGCAACCAGTTGAGGAGAGGCTGAGGGATAAGATCCTTGTGCCGGTGTTGAGCGATCAATATGGCAGGGTGCTGCATCACGGTGGGATTCGCGTGGTTCGGACAGGAGACAAGTTTCAGGTAGAGGCCGCAGGACAAGCGTTCCCTGCCGCTCCGCAGTCGCTCCAGGCGATCCTTGGACGGGCCGCCGAACTGTCGCGATCCAAAACGCTGAGCTTTTTGGCGGTCTCCTTTGGAAGGCTGCCATCGCCTCCCTATGAAGATCGACGCAAGGTGCTGGCGCTGCACAACGACAAGATAGTGCTCTCAACGTTGCTGCGACGACTGTGCAGCGAGGAACAGGGTGTCTGCGACGGAATCGATCGGGCTCTCGAAGAGTTGAATGCGAGCGAGGATCTGCTGGACGACTTCCTCAACCAGCAAAATTATCGACTGGCCTACTGGAAGACTTCAGGGCAGCAACTGGGATATCGCAGGTTTTTCGATGTCAACTCTCTGGTTGGACTGCGCGTGGAACGGGAGCATGTCTTTGAAGAGACTCATGCGCTGGTGCTGGACTGGCTGGAGCGCGGGATTCTCGATGGAGTTCGCGTAGATCATCCTGATGGTCTTCGTGATCCCCTGGAATATTTTGAGAGATTGCGAAGTCGGGCACCGGATGCCTGGATCGTGGGTGAGAAGATCCTGGAGCCTGGGGAGTTTCTACGCGAGAACTGGCCTATCCAGGGCACGACCGGATATGACTTCATGAATGCCGTAGGGGGGGTGCTTTTATGGCCTCAGGGACTGGCGGAATTGACCGGCGTCTACCAGGGGTTTCTGGGCAAGGAGATGGCGGCAACTCTCACGGACTACCCAGCGCTGGCACATGACAAGAAGATCAATGTTTCACACGAAGCTCTGGGAAGTGATGTAAACCGATTGACATCGATCTTCGTTGAGATCTGTGAGTCCAATCGTGATCAGAGAGACTACACGCAGGCTGAGGTGCGGCGGGCGATTCGCGAAGTGGCGGCATGCACCAATATCTATCGCACTTATGTGGTTCCAGAGCGAAACGAGATCACGGATGAAGATCGTATGCAGATTGCAGAGGCAACGGAGTGTGCCAAAGCTCGACGGCAGGATATTGACGGAGGACTGTTCGATTTTCTTCGCGACGTGTTGACCATGGGTGTCACGGGACGGAGAGAGAACGAATTCGTGCTGCGTTTTCAGCAGTTCACCAGCCCGGTTATGGCAAAAGGTGTAGAAGACACGGCGCTGTACTGTTACAACCGCCTATCGGGAATGAATGAAGTAGGGAGCAATCCAGAGAGCAGTGGTCTTAGTGTCGCGGAGTTCCATGCTTATTGCGAGAAGATGCAGGCGACGCACCCTCTGACAATGACGGCACTCGCCACGCACGATACCAAACGCAGCGGCGATGTGCGGGCTCGGCTGGCAGTTTTGTCTGAGGTCGCCCCACGGTTCGGATCGGCAATTCATCGCTGGTCACGAATGAACGCAGGCTTTCGCAGGAGAACGGCTGCCGGAGCGATTCCCGATGCCAATACCGAGTATCTCTACTATCAGACACTGATTGGCGCATGGCCCCTTAGTGTGGAGCGTGCGCAAACGTACATGCTGAAAGCGGTGCGTGAAGCGAAGCTGCAGACGACATGGGTCGCCAACAATAAGGAGTTTGAGAGCACCCTGATGGAGTTCATCGCGAAGACCCTTGAGCATGCGCCATTTCTGAAGGACCTCGAGCAATTTGTCGATCGGGTAAAAGATGCTGGGAGGGTGAACTCACTGACACAGACGCTTGTGAAACATACGGCACCGGGGATTCCCGATCTCTATCAGGGAACTGAAGTCTGGGACTTGAGCCTTGTGGATCCTGATAACAGGAGGCCTGTGGACTACGACCGCCGACGTCAACTACTCGCAGACATACAGGCGCTTGATGGCCAGAATGTGGCATCGCGTGTGATGGCGCGGGCTGAAGAGGGGCTGCCAAAGATGTGGCTTGTGCATCAGGCGCTCCTTCTTAGACGAGAGCATCCGGAGTGGTTTGGCGCTGAGGCGGCTTACACGCCGATCCCTGTTGAAGGCTCGAGATCGGACTATGCCATTGCCTATTTGCGAGGAGATATGGTGGCGACTGTAGTTCCCCGATGGACAACAAAATTGTCTGGAGCATGGCGGGACACCAGTGTGCTGCTTCCCAGAGGCATATGGGTAAATCGATTGACAGGAGCCGCGATGGAGGGGGGACGGGTAGCTTTGAGGACACTGCTTCGCGAGTTTCCGGTGGCGTTGCTGGTGCGGGAGCGTGGCCATGCATGAGTTTCGTGTTTGGGTCCCTAGAGCGGATAAAGCCGCAGTGCGCATCGGAGAGAAGAGCTATGCGATGACCGTAGCGGACGATCGCGGATGGTGGAGCGCGAAGGTAGAAGATGCCGGTCCAGGAACGGATTACGCGTTTCTACTCAATGACGATCCGACTCCCTATCCTGATCCAAGGGCGATGTGGATGCCTAATGGAGTTCATTCGGCTTCTCGCGTGTATGACAGAGGGAAGTTCGCATGGAGTGATGAACGATGGCAGGCGCCGCCACTTTCAAGTGCCATCCTGTATGAAATGCACGTGGGCACGTTTACCCAGGAAGGAACGTTCGATGGCGCAATCACCAAATTTGCGCACCTGGTGGAGTTGGGCGTGACTCACATCGAGATCATGCCGGTTGCCGAATTTCCCGGTGACTTCGGATGGGGATACGACGGCGTGGCCCTGTTTGCGGTGCGCCAGGCATATGGCGGCCCAGATGGGTTAAAACGTCTCGTGAATGCGTGCCATTCACATGGTCTGGCGGTACTGCTGGATGTTGTATACAACCACTTTGGCCCAGTGGGGAACTATACGAGCAAGTTTGGACCATACCTCACCAACAATCACTGCACGCCATGGGGAGATGCGGTAAATCTGGAGTTCGAACAGAGCGACCAGGTGCGACGATTCTTCTGTGACAATGCGCTGATGTGGATGGAGGAATATCACATCGACGGCCTGCGTCTGGATGCTGTGCACGAGTTCGTAGACCGTTCCGCGATTCACTTTATGGAACAGCTTGCAAGAGAGGTGGAAGAGCTTTCGACGCGGCTTGGCCGGCGCCTGGTGCTCGTGGCCGAGAGTGATCTGAATGATCCACGAGTCGTGCGGCAACGAGAGGCAAACGGTTATGGAATGAATGCGCAGTGGAATGATGACTTCCACCACGCATTATTTACCGTGCTGGATCCAAATGGAGAAGGAAAGGGCTATTACAGCGATTTTGGCTCAATGGAGCGATTAGCGAAGGCCCTGACGCAAGTGTTCGTGTACGACGGCATCTACTCCCCCTATCGCAGACGTGTCCACGGACGCCGAGTCGAGGGCCTGTCTACGCATCACTTCGTTGGATTTATCCAGAATCACGATCAGGTTGGAAACCGCGCGACAGGTGACAGGCTGGAACATATTATCGGCCTGGATCAGGCAAAGGCGGCGCTTGGCCTGGTGATGACAGCGCCGTTTCTTCCCTTGCTGTTTCAAGGAGAAGAGTTCGCCGCCTCTACGCCATTCCAATACTTTGCCCATCATGAAGACGAGCAGATGGCGCGTTCGGTTTCAGAGGGAAGAAAACGGGAGTTTACAGCCTTTGGATGGCGGCCTGAAGATGTTCCCGATCCGGACAGCAGAGAGACGTTTGAGAGGTCAAAGCTGAAGTGGGACGAGGTCCAAAACGGCACCCATGCAGAGATGATGGATTGGTGCAAGCGGTTGATCGCTCTGAGGAGGGGATCGGCCGCGTTGAACGATGGCGAGCCTGGACAGACGAAGGTGCGTTATGACGAGGCGAAGCGTTGGCTTGTGATGGACCGAGGTCAAGTGCGTGTGATGTGCAACCTGGGAAGTACCGCGGTAGAGCTTGAGAACCAAGGCGGATATCGTCAGGTCCTGTCCTCGCATAGCGATATCCATATAGAGGGTGAAAAGGTTCTCTTGCCTCCCGCACGGTTTTCCGTCCTTTCGAGAGAGTAGGACGAGTAAGTTTCTCGCTGCGAGAGGGCGGATCTAAAGCTGAACTGGCATTTTGTGCTGCCCTGTAACTTCTCCGGTTCTACCTCGAATCTGGTCACTCTCAGGAAACTTTTCATATTTCCCATCGTCTTTCACGTACAGACCCTTACGGAGAGACGGGCGGCCGGGCGCGAGCGCGAGCGCGACCGGTTATAGAACAGTTTGCATATTTGCATGGGACGGATAGACATGATGCGCATGAGAACGAGCCTTAGCACGGCTTCGCTGGCAGCAGCATTGATTTTAGGTGCAGGAGCGGGGCAGCACACGACCGCTGTAGCACAAACTGCACCAGCGGCGGGACGGCAGATCGGAACCGTGAAGGCGATCTCAGGAAATACCCTGACCCTCGCGGGCGATGGTGGAGCGCAAGTAAGCGTTACAGTAGCCGAAGGGGCGCACATCCTACAGCTTGCACCTGGAAGCACGGACCTGAAGTCGGCGCAGCAGATTACGCTTGGGGACATTGCGGTGGGAGACCGGGTTCTGGTAACCGGCAAAGCGGCCGACGATGGCTCGCTGTCGGCTATGCGAGTCATCCTGATGAAGTCCACCGACATCGCGCAAAAGAATGAATCGGAGAAGGCAGACTGGCAGAAGCGCGGATCGGGAGGGCTGGTCAGCGCGGTGAACGGATCGTCTTTGACCATCACAGCGGGAGCGAGAAAGATCCAGATCGAGACGACTCCAGCGACGAAGTTCAGGCGCTATGGAGCAGATTCGGTGAAGTTCGAGGATGCGAAGCCTGGGACGCTCGATCAGATTCGACCAGGAGATCAGGTCCGGGTACGCGGCAGTAAATCCGACGATGGTTTGACTATTCAGGCTGAGGAGATTGTGAGTGGATCGTTCAAGAATCTGGCGGGAACGATCGCGAATATGAATGCGGCTGGCGGAACGCTGACCTTGAAAGATCTAGCCACGAAGAAGACGATGATCGTCAGCGTGACCTCGAACTCCGACCTTCGGAAGCTACCGCCGGAGATGGCGGCACGATTCGCCGCTCGTGCACGGGGCGGTGCTGCGGGGGCCAGAGCAGCAAATGGTGGTGGGGCTCCTTCTGCGGAGAGAACGGCGACGGATGCTGCTGCGACTCCGGGGCGGGAAGCTGGAATGAGTGGCTCAGGACGTTCAGCGGGAGGCGATCTTTCTCAATTGCTGTTGCGGCTGCCGACAGAATCCCTTTCAGATCTGAAGACCGGTGACGCCGTGATGATTGTCGCCTCGGAGCCAAGTCCGGGGAGCGACAAAGTCACCGCAGTGACGATGCTCTCGGGAGTGGAACCGATTCTGGCGGCTACTCCGAGCGGAACACCGGCAATGACTCTTTCGCCCTGGAATATGGGCGGAGGAGGAGCGGCGGCTTCGGACGGCGCGGGTGGCGGTCCGCAGTAGAACGTATTTACCGATTTCTCGTTTATTTGCTTGAGGAGAAGGAATGGGATTCAGCAGAACACTGAAGTTCTTTTTGTTTTTTTTGACTGCCTTGACATCTCTGGAGATGAGAGCGCAGCAGCCCACGGGCACCTCGGTGCATGGAGTCGTTACCGACCCGGATGAAGCAGTGATCCCCGGGGCTGTCGTAACTCTGACTCCTGCAAAGGGCAAGGCAATCGTGATCCACTCAGGAAGCGATGGAGCGTATACCGCCTCCGGCATTGCTCCGGGCACCTATGTGGTGACCGCGACGATGAACGGTTTTGCCACGTTCGTGCAGCAGGGCGTCCGTGCCGCGGCAGGCCAGTCGCTCGCGCTCGATATCAAGATGTCCCTGCAGGTGGAGTCGCAGGAGGTTCAGGTCACGGCGCAGAGCCAGCAGGTAAGCGTGGATGCCGACAGCAACGCCAGCTCGACGGTAATCAAGGGCAAGGATCTGGATGCACTCTCGGACGATCCGGATGAACTTTCGTCGGAGCTTTCGGCTCTCGCAGGGCCGGCCGCGGGACCAAGCGGAGGTCAGATTTACGTTGATGGATTCACTGGCGGCCAACTTCCTCCCAAATCGTCGATCCGCGAGATCCGCATCAACCAGAATCCATTTTCGGCTCAGTATGACAAGCTTGGATATGGACGCGTAGAGGTCTTCACGAAGCCAGGCACCGACAAGTATCACGGAAACTACAGCATTCAGGGAGGGGACAAGGCATTCAATACGTCCAATCCTTTTCTCGGCCAAAGCAACGACCAGCCGGACTACCACACCGTCTTTATGATCGGCAGCATCAACGGCCCGATCAATCACTTTTCGTCGTTCACCGTGGGCGGATCGCATCGTGATATCCAGGACAACTCGATTGTGAATCCGGGCGGCTATTATGCCAGCTCAGCGGACGCTACCACGCCGTGTTCTCCCGGAGATCGTAGCTGCTCCTACTTCCCCTCGGTTCCGGAATCGATTCGCGCAGTGCCTCATCCGCAGACCCGCAGTGACATCTCTCCCCGGGTTGATTTTGCTCTTGGTGACAAGAACACACTTACCGTTCGCTATCAGTACTACGTGAACGGGATAAAGAATGCTGGCATTGGAAATACGAATCTGCAGAGCTCCGGATACAACACAGAGGCGACCGAGCACACTGTGCAGATTAGCGATACGCAGATTGTGAGCTCGCATGTCATCAACGAGACCCGGTTCGAATATCAGAGAGAGTATTCAACCCAGGATCCGCTGAGCACTGATCCCGCACTTTCCGTGCAAGGCATCTTTACTTCAGGTGGATCCAGCCAGGGAACGCAGCGCAGCACCGCAAACCACATCGAGGTGCAGAATTACACCTCAGTTGCTCTTGAGAAGCATTTTCTGCGTCTGGGTGGAAGGCTTCGCACGACGGGCGAATCGGTGACCTCAACACAGGGGGAGAACGGCACCTTCACGTATTCCTATCTTCTGGATCCGTGTACGGATCCGAACCCGAGCATCAAGAAACCGAGCAACTGCGTGCAGAACATTACTACACCCTGCGATCACGCGAACGTGAGCATCTCGTCGTATCAGTGCGGAATACCAGGCCAGTATGCAAAAGCTGTGATCAACGAGCCTACGGTCCACGCGCGTCTAACGGATGTGGGCCTGTATGCGGAGGACGACTGGAAGGCACGGCAGAACCTGACGATCAGCTTCGGCCTTCGCTATGAGGCGCAGAACGTGATTAATAGTGCCCACGATATCGCTCCGCGCGCGTCGTTTGCCTGGGGAATTCCGCGAGGCCAAGGCAAGTCTCCGATCACAGTCGTGCGGGGAGGATATGGAATCTTTTATGACCGGTTTACGCTCGATAATTATGTAAGTACGTTGCAATTAGATGGCAATGCTCAAGTAAGGTCGACCTTCATCAACCCGGGAAGTTCGTGCGGTCCAACTACGCCGGATGGTTGCGGAGCTTCGACAACGAGCCGCGCGACGATCTATTCTCTGGGAAACGGGATTCGAAGCTCTTATACGCTGCAGGCCGCATTAGGAATCGACCAACAGCTTGGCCGAGTTGGAACAATCTCGCTCAACTATCTGAACGCGCGCGGTGTTCATGAATATCTGAGCCGGAACTTTTTCGATGCCAACACCGCTGGAACTCCCTATTACTATCAATTCCAATCCGGCGCAGTCTACCGTCAGAATCAGTTGATGGTGAATGGAAATGCACGAGTCCATGCGGTGAATCTCTTCGGCTTTTATGCGCTGAGCTTTGCGGATGCGAACACTTCAGGTGCAACCTTCTTCCCGACAAGCAATACCAATACGCGTGTCGACTATGGTCCTGCCACTTTCGCGCGGCGGCAGTTTGGTGTTGTCGGCGGAAGCATGCAGTTCCGGTATGGCATTACAGCAAGCCCATTTGTGATTGCACAGGCAGGAACGCCTTATAACATTACGACCGGTCTCGATCCATTTGGATCGTCGCTCTATAACGCCCGGCCGTACTTTGTGAATGGCGATCAGGGTAATTGCGCGAACTCGGCAGACTTCAGCGCAACCCAGACTGGAAGCCTAGCGCCGGTACCCATCAACTACTGCACCGGGCCAGCGAACGCGACATTCAATCTTCGTCTCTCGAAGGTCTTTGGCTTTGGCGAAAAAACTGGTGCAGCGGCTGCAAGCGGTTCAGGACAGCAAGGGCAGAATCGGCGCGGCGGTGGCGGTGGTGGCGGCAATCGTGGCGGTGGCGGTGGTGGAGGCGGCCGCGGTGGCGGTGGCGGCCCGATGGGAATGGGAGGCGGCAACTCCGGACGGCGGTACTCTTTCACCATTGGAGCGCAGGCTCTCAACTTGTTCAACATGGTGCCGTACGGTACTCCGACGAGCAGCTTGAGCTCTCCTCGCTTCGGCCAGTTCACGACGTTGGCCACGGGGCCGTTCAGCTCTCAGACGGCGGTGCGGCGCATCATGCTGCAGGCCTCCTTCAACTTCTAAGCTGACGAAAAAAGAAGAGGCGGGACCGGTAAATCGGCGCGCCTCTTCTTTTTGTTGCCTCAGCCAACTCGATGTCTGCTGGCGCAGCTTCGTTCGTAGTGATCGAATATGTTCTAATTTCCGCCAGGTTTTGGGTTTATGGAGGATGGATGCGGAGATGGATCACGGTTTGTTTCGTATTGCTTGCAGCGCGAATCGTGCCAGCGCAGATCCCGGATGGCGGCAAGGCTCAGATCGAAGGTGCGGCCGGAAGCCTGATTCTCGACAATCGGGTAATTGGGATGAGGTGCACTGCGGGTGAGCAGGGGCTGCATGTTGAGGTGAAAGATATGCTCTCCAATCGCACGGTACAGCTGGACGGGCCATTCAGCGTTCTATTTGGCGACGGCTCGATTGTGCGCGGGGATCGAATGCATGTAATCGAGCGCCCTGTTGCCGTGGACATCAAGGCAGACCCCGGGGCCTCTCGCGAGTCCGAACGAATCGCGGGTAAGGAGGTTCATGCTTTGCTGGAAGATGAGCGAAGTGGCCTGCGGGTTCGATGGGAAGCAGAACTGCGCGATGGCTCGAGCTACATACGCCAGATCTTTACGCTGGAGGCTCCAGGGCATGACCTCGCTATACGCCGTCTTCGCCTGATCGATATCAAGCCCTCAGAGGTGGTCCTTCAAAACCTGCGCGTAGTGGGAACTGTCGCCGGTTCACCGATTGCTTCAGATGATTTTTTTCTTGGCTTCGAACACCCGCTTTCCATGAGCCGGGTTGTGCGCGGCGAAGGGACAGCAGAGCTGGAACGCACACTTCCGCTCGTGAAAGGCCAGTCGATTCTCTATTCCTCCGTTGTCGGGGTGGTATCCGGCGGCCAGTTGCGGCGCGACTTCCTGACCTATCTCGAGCGGGAACGCGCGCACCCATACCGAACTTTTCTTCACTACAACTCGTGGTACGACATGGGGTATTTCACGCCGTACGATCAGGCGCTGGCGATTGATCGCGTGCGGACCTTCGGCCAGGAACTGCACGAAAAGCGTGGAGTAACCATGGACTCGTTTCTCTTCGACGACGGCTGGGATGATCATGCCTCGTTGTGGAGCTTCAATAAGGGCTTTCCCGACGGCTTTGTGCCGGTGCGCAAAGCCGCACAGGAATATGGGTTTGCGCCGGGAGTGTGGATGTCGCCGTGGGGAGGCTATTCCAAGCCGAAACAGGAGCGCGTGAAGTTCGGTGAAGCGCAGGGATTCGAGGTCGTCGGAGGAGGTTTCGCCCTGTCAGGATCGAAATACTATGAGCGGTTTCGCGAAGTCTGTTTGAAGATGATTCGAGAACAGGGAATCAATCAGTTCAAATTTGATGGCACAGGCAACGTCAACCATGTAGTTCCTGGAAGCCACTTCGATAGCGACTTCGATGCGATGATCCACTTGATCGGTGAGTTGCGCGAAGCAAAGCCGGATCTCTATATCAATCTGACGACGGGGACAACAGCATCGCCCTTCTGGCTGCGTTATGCAGATTCCATCTGGCGTGGCGGGGAGGATGACGATCTAGCTGGAGTGGGAACGAAACGGGAACGCTGGATTACGTATCGAGATGCTCAGACCTACGATCGGATCGTCGCGGAAGGGCCTCTGTTTCCTCTAAGCTCGCTTATGCTGCATGGGATCATTTATGCGCGTTATGACAAGCGGCTCAATGACGATCCAGGCAACGACTTCGCGAATGAAGTGCGTTCCTACTTTGGTACCGGAACTCAATTGGAGGAGATGTACCTCACCCCGGATCTGCTTTCAGCGAAAAATTGGGACGTGCTGGCCGAGGCGGCGCGATGGTCGCGAAACAATGCGAACGTCCTGAAGGACACGCACTGGGTGGGTGGCAACCCGGAATGGTTACAGGTGTATGGCTGGGCTTCGTGGTCTCCGGAAAAGGGAATCCTGGTGCTGCGCAATCCTTCAGAAAAAGAGCAACAGATATCGCTGGATATGGCCGCCGTTCTTGAGCTTCCGGGTGGAGCGGCTAGGCACTTCTCCGCTCGGAGTCCCTGGAAAGAAGATGCAGGCAAGCCTGCGATTTCGCTTCAGGCGGGCGTGCAGCACCGTTTCGAGCTAAAGCCGTTCGAAGTTCTGACCCTGGAGCTTCAGCCCAGCCACTAAGCTCCCACGCGCGATAGGACGAAAGAAAGAAAAGCGCCTCGTAAAGAGGCGCTTTTTCCGGGCATGATGCATTTTCTATTTTGCAGCCTTCTCCGGCTTTGTAAGTGGAGTAGTGATGTCATCAAGGTAGGCGGGTGATCCATTGGTTCGCTGCAGCGACGGGTATCGCTCCCCTTCGTGGTAATCGATAGCCGCCGTTGAGACAAAGGTGTCAGCCTGCAGGATGAAATGAATTGGTTCGGTTTTGCCTTTCGCTTCCTGGATCGCAGTCTTCAAGGCATCGGCGGAGAAGATATTGCCATTGACGGCAAGGATCTTCTGGCCAGGAGCGAGGTTTGCCTTGTCGGCAGGCCCTCGCCAGCGAATGTCTGAAATGACGCCCTCGCCGGTGAGACGCAGTCCCAGGGAGTACCAGACGTTGATTCCGCTTGCGCGACGGCCTCCTGCAGACACCATCGTGTGCTCGGAAGGGCTGGGCTTATCGGTGAAGACGAGCTTGTAGCCGCCGCGCTCAATCCCGTCGAGGTCAGCGTGCGGATTGACGTTGTCGATGCGCTCATGGAGGAATGCCGCCCAATCGTATTTGACGACCTGGTTGAGGTCGGCGACCAGCTCGTCACGGTTATAGGGAACGATGAGAGGACCTGTGTTGCCGCCTTTGGCGAGGAAGATGTGCAGGAAGTCGGTGAGGGACTTCTTGTTATTGGTCTGCTTGCGGATGAGGGTATCGGCATCGAGCCAGAAGAGCTCACCTTCCTGGTAGTAGTCCTGGCCGCGTCGCCAGTTCGACCAGGCAGGGTTGCCCCCGCGAAGGATACTGGCGGCGATCGCGGTGTCTTCGGTCGAGCGCCACTGGCGGCCCGGCTTGTAGTCGAGGTTCGCCGCTGACATGGCCAGCAGATCGCGGTACTCCGCTTGTGACTTGAGCCCGGAACGCGCGGCCAGCACGTTGCCCATATACTGCGTCATCCCCTCGTAGACCCACAGGAGAGAGCCCTGCTGCATCTTTGCAAAATCGTCCTGGTAGAGGTTGTAAGGCCGGCGATACTTGCCGTTCCAGGAGTGCGTAAACTCGTGAGCGAGCAGATCTGCTTCTGCGAGCTGATGGGCGTCGTCGGAAAAGCCTTTTTCGCCAACGCCATTATCGGAGGACTGACCGTGTTCAAGTCCCTCGCCGCCAGCCACGTCAGAGAGCGTCAGCAGGAAATGGTAGACGTTGTAGTGTCGTGAGTCGTAGGCGGCGCCAGTCTCGCGGACAAGGTTGTTCAACTCCGCGAGCAGGGCAGGGCGCAGATTCGAGTCTCCGGGTTGGTCTGAGACGACATCCATGTAGTGCTTCGGCGTGACTCCAGGGGCAAGGGCAAACTCGTGGAAATATTCGCCTGTGATGACAGGAGAATCTTCGAGCTGCTCTACAGTTGTGGCGGCATAGTGGGTCGTACCGCCAGCGGGATGCTGAGGGTCGTATCCGTCCGTCGGAGTAAGCGCTGTTCCAATTCCCCAGCCCTTCGGGACGGTGACAGATGGCTGAATGGCGATCTCTTTTACCGGAATGCTGGCCGGGTAAAGGAGGAGCTTTTCCCACTCCAGCACTGCAAGCTTCTGGCTGACGCGAGCCGTGACGATGCAATCGAGATGAGCGTGAAGGGTAGTAACTCCTGCAGGGATCGTGACGTGAAACTGGTAGAGGTCTTGATCATCCCGTCGCCAGGAAAGAGGCTTGCCATTCGCTGTGAAAACAACGCCAGTGATGTCACTCACCGGTCCGGTAGGACGGTGGTTTCCGGGAATCCACTCCGGCGTCGTCAGAGAGACGGTTCCTGCGCTGACCGGAATATCGACCTCAGCGTGATAGATCTTGCGCGGCGCGTCTGACAGATCGGCGGTGATTTGAATTGGAGCCTTCTGGGCGAAGGCAGATGTTGCTGCTAGCAAGGCGAGGGGAAGAACGTCAGAGCGGATGAGCATGAGCGGGCTTAATCCTTCGAGACGGAGTATTTGGGGTATTAAACAAAGGACGGATAAGCCCGCATCTGAGACGCAGGGAGGCGAAATTTACGCGGAAAGCGTGGATTCAACGGCGGTAACGATCCTGGGGTCGTCCGGCGTAATTTCGGGTGAAAACCGTGCGACCACATTCCCCTCGCGATCGATAAGAAATTTCTCGAAGTTCCAAAGGATTCCCGGTTCAGGATTGGTTGTTGCGCCGTCGTGTTTGTCGCGCAGGAAGCCATTGAGTTGTTCGCGGAAGCCGGGGCGAGTCTCTCCAATGGCGTGCGGCTGCTGATCAACAAGAGTTTGATAGAGAGGATGGGTACCCGGGCCGGTGACCGCGATCTTTGCGAACAGGGGAAATTCCACCGAATAATTCGTTCGGCAGAAGGAGGCGATCTCTTCGTCGGTTCCGGGTTCCTGGGCACCGAAGTCGTTGGCGGGAAAGCCGCACACCACCAGGCCGGTGTCCTGGAACTGCGAATAAAGCTTCTCGAGAGCCTCATATTGAGGGGTCAACCCGCATTGTGATGCGACATTTACGATGAGCAGGGCCTTGCCACGGTAGTCTGAGAGCGTTACGGCTTCGCCGGTGATGCGCTGGACAGGAATGTCATAGAGGTTTGCCATGATGGCTCCAGTGTAGCTCCGAACAAACAAAGTTGATCGGACTACTGACGAAGCAAGTTACTATCGAATACGGCCATGTCTTTTACCGATGTACTTTTTGGGCGGCCTCTGGCGTCCAGTGACGAGCGCGCCGAGCATATCGGAGTTGCTGCGGGAATACCCATCTTCGGGCTCGACGCTCTGACAAGCGCGGCGTATGGTCCCGAAGCAGCCATGACGCTCCTGATTCCAATGGGAATCGTGGGGCTCGACCACATGATCCCGGTAATCACCGCGATTTTAATCTTGCTGGTGATAGTATTTTTCAGCTATCGCCAGACGATCTCGGCCTATCCGGGAGGCGGTGGCTCCTATACGGTTGCGAGCGAAAATCTGGGCGAAGGTGCGGGCCTGCTTGCCGCCGCGGCCCTGATGATCGACTACATCCTGACAGCGGCCGTGGGTATCTCCGCTGGTGTCACTGCGCTTACTTCGGCGGTGCCTCAACTCCATTATCACCGGCTGTCCATCTGCCTGGTTATCCTTGTGCTTCTGGCGGTCGTGAACCTGCGCGGGGTGAAAGATACCGGTGCGGCCTTCATCATTCCGACGTTCCTGTTTGTAGGCTCGTTGCTGGCCGTAATCGTCGTGGGTGCGTTTGATTTCTATCTGAGCGGCGGACATCCGGTGCCTCGAGTAATGCCGCCTCCCCCAGCGGCGGCAACGATAAAGTATCTGAGCCTGTGGCTACTGATGAAGACCTTCGCCAGCGGATGCGCGGCGATGACCGGAGTCGAAGCTGTATCGAATGGGGTAATGGCATTCGAAGAGCCGCGAGCTAAGAAAGCTCAGAGGACACTCTCGATTATTGTTGTAACCCTGATCGTTCTTCTCTTCGGAATCACCTGGCTGTCAAAGGCGTATGGCGTCACGGCGATGGAACCCGACGCCCATAACTATCAAAGCGTGCTTAGCATTTTGACGACAGCAGTCTTTGGTCGCGGATGGTTTTATTTTGTGACCATGGGAAGCGTGCTCCTGGCATTGTCCTTGAGCGCAAACACTGCCTTCGCGGACTTTCCACGCCTGGCACGGGCCATCTCCATGCACGACTACCTGCCGCACGTGTTCACCCTTCGCGGCAGGCGGCTTTTGTACTCGCATGGCATTTATGCGTTGACAGGTTTTACCGCCGTCATCCTTATCCTCTTCGGAGGTGTCACCGATCGTCTGATTCCGCTCTACGCGATTGGGGCATTTCTGGCATTCACGCTCTCGCAGGCGGGAATGGTGGTGCACTGGCTGAAGACGGAGAAGCACCCGGGACGGCTTTGGCACATGTTCGTCAATGCCTTCGGTGCGGTTGCGACGGGCATCACTCTCCTCGTGGTGCTGGTGGCGAAGTTCGCGGCTGGAGCCTGGGTGACTGCGCTTCTGGTGCCCTTCCTGATCGGTATTATGTTGGTGGTAAAGCGACACTACACTCGTGTCAGACGCGAGATGAAGGACATGACGCCGCTGAATCTCACCAACCTGCAGGAGCCCGTTGTGGTCATCCCCATGGCTCGCTGGGACCGCATCGCTGAAAAGGCGTTGCGCTTCGGGATGCTGATGTCCAAAGACCTGAAGGTCGTCCATGTTCACTCAGACGATGAGCCCATGGGGCTTGAGGAAGAATGGGACGAGAAAATTATCGCCCCCATTCAGAAACAGGGCCTACGCGTACCGGAGCTGGTCACCATTCCCTCAAGCTATCGGTTCATCATCAATCCTCTGATGGACTATATCCTTGAACTGGAGCACAACAATCCGGGTAGGAAAGTTGCGGTGCTTCTGCCCGAACTGGTGGTGCGGCACTGGTGGGAGAATGCTCTGCATAACCAGCGCGTGCAACTGCTGAAGCTGCTCCTGCTTTTGAAAGGAAACCAGCGGATCATCGTAGTGAATATTCCCTGGTATCTCTAAGTTTGTTTTCGAAGGACTCTATTCCGTCCTTCTGAGCTGCAGGCAAGAATTCTGAACCTTGCGTTATGCGCAAGGAAAGCCCTCTGTCTAAGTTTGCAAGCTACAAAGGAAGGCAGGAGAACGACGGAAGATTGCTATGCCGTCGTTGTGATCGGAGCTTTCTTGTACGAGGGGGATAGTTCTCGCAGATGGGCTACCGCCTCTGGTATCAAACGAAGCGCTTCTTCGACCTCCGCCTCCGTAGTGAGCTTTGAAAGCGAGAAGCGGATACTTGCTCGTGCACGGGCCGCAGAGAGTCCCATGGCTGTCAGGACGTGTGAAGGCTCGCTTGCACCGGACTGGCAGGCACTGCCACCGCTAACCGAGAGACCCTTCAAGTCAAGTGCGATCAGCAGGGCTTCCGCTTCAACATGGTCAAAGTAGATGTTGGTCGTGTTGGCGACGCGCGGTACGCCAGCGCCACTCACCCCGGTTTCTTCAATCTGCGAAAGGATGCCCTGCTCCAGCCGGTCACGAAGAGCCGCAAGCTTGGTGTGGCCGTCGTTCTTCAGCCACTCGGCGGAGATCTCCGCTGCCTTGCCAAGACCAACGATACTCGGAACATTTTCCGTCCCCGCGCGACGCTGTCGTTCGTGCGATCCACCATGGAACATGGGCGACAGCTGAACGCTGCGCCGAACGTAGAGCACGCCGATTCCCTTGGGGGCATAGATCTTGTGTCCTGAGAGCGTCAGCAGATCCACGTTCTTCAGAAAGCCGTGTGGGCTGACATCGAGCGGAAGTTTGCCGCCAGCCTGAACCGCGTCTGTATGGAAGAGAGCTCCGCCGGCACGAGCGATTCCCGCGAGAGCATCGATGGGCTGGATGACCCCGGTCTCATTATTGGCGTACATGATGCTGACCAGACGGGTATTCGGCTTGAGTGCCCCAAGCAGGGCAGCCGGCTCGACGATTCCCTGCGGTGTAACCGGCAGGAAGGTCACCTCGACCCCGCGGGATTCGAGAGACTGGGCAGCATGCAGCACAGCATGATGCTCGATCGCTGTCGTGATGAGGTGATCGCCTGGAGACAGGACGCCGAAGAGAGCGAGGTTGTCGCTTTCGGTCCCGCCGGAGGTGAAGACAACCTCGGCTGGACGGCAGTGCAACAATCCGGCGACAGCCTCGCGGGCGCGGTCGACAGCTGAGCGGGCCTGCTGGCCCTGCTGGTGAATCGAGCTGGCGTTCCCGTAATGCTCGAGGTAGAAGGGACGCATTGCCTCAAAGACCTCCGGAAGCAGAGGCGTGGTCGCGTTCGCGTCCATATAGATTCGCTGCATAGGGTTATTTTACTTCCAATCCGAGAAGGGCCTTTATTTGGGATGAACGTTGTGTCTAGCCCCAAGGGGTTCTGATAGCCTGAGCGCGACATCTGCGGCCTGGACCGCGTGTCGAGCGAAAGGGAGAGAAGAAAATGCACAAGCGAATCATGATGGTATGGGTACTGGCAGCCTGTTGTGTCACGGGAGTGAAGGCGCAACAGTCCGGCGCGGCAGCTCCAAAAGTCGAGGCCGGAACGATGATCGAACCAGCAAAGTCGTTCGATACGGCACTGAGCGCCTTCGAAGGACAGTTTATGGGACTAGCGAAGGCCATGCCTGCGGAGAAGTACAGCTTTGCACCGAGCGCGGCAATCTTCGTGCCCACACAGAAAACAGATTATCTATCGCCAAATAACCAGGGCGTCAGGACCTTCGGTCAGATGGTGGCGCATGTCGCACAGGCGAATTATTTTTACGGCGGCATGGTAGGCGGAGCGAAGCCTGATGTCGACGTAAAGGCGATCGGCGCACTTAAGGACAAAGAAGAGATCGTCGCCGCGCTGGAGAAGTCCTTTGCCTTTGTGCATCAGGCAATCGGCACCCTAACGAGCCAGAATGCTTTTGAAAGCGTTCGCGGAACCCAGACCCGGGCAAGCGTCGCCGCTGGCGTGATCGCCCATGGCTTCGATCACTACGGCCAGCTGGCAGAGTATCTGAGGATGAATGGAGTCATTCCACCGGCCAGTGAGAAAAAGTAATCGCGACAAAGGTCAGAAAAAAGCGCGCCCGCAGTGGGCGCGCTTCTTTTTGGCTAAGCTACTCTCAGCGGCTGCCGACGGGGGTGTAGGCGGCAGGATACGCCGGCCCGACGTATTCCGCGCGAGGCCGGATCAGGCGGTTGTCATCATGCTGTTCGATGACGTGAGCAGCCCACCCGGCAATGCGGCTGACGGCAAAAATCGGCGTAAATAGGTCGATATCAATGCCCAGCAGGGTATAGGTCGATGCCGAGTAGAAGTCGACGTTGGCATTGAGCTTCTTTTCCTGCTTCACAAACTGCTCGATCTTGCGTGACATCTCGAACCACTTCATGTTTCCGGAAGTTTTGCTGAGCTCTTCCGACATGCGGCGGAGATGCGTCGCACGAGGATCCTCGGTGTGATAAACCCTGTGACCGAAACCGGAAATCTTCTTCTTGTCGACGAACATCTGGCGCACATACTCGACTGGGTCCGCTCCCTCCTTGTCGATGGCATAGAGCAGGCGCATGGTCGCCTCGTTGGCTCCGCCGTGGAGTGGTCCTTTAAGAGCGCCGATCGCCCCGGTAATAGCCGAATGAATGTCGGCAAGCGTCGCTGCAATCACGCGCGCCGCAAAGGTGCTGGCATTCAGTTCGTGATCCGCATGAAGGATCAATGCGATATCGAAGGTTCGTGTTGCTGTCTCCGAAGGCTTTTCTCCGTTCAACATCCAGAGGAAATTGGCTGCGTGCGACAGCGAGGGATCCGCCTCGACGATATCCTTACCCTTGCGGATTCGGTCGAACAGCGCGACGATCATCGCGATCTGCGAGGTCAGTCGGTAGGACTTCCGCACATTCGCATCGTGCGAATTATCGGCTTCGTCGGCGTCGTAGAGGCTCAGAAGCGAGACAGCGGTGCGCAGCACCTGCATGGGGGTAGCGGTAGGGGGAACGCTGCGAAGCAGGTCGATGATTTTAGAATCGACCTTGCGGGCTTCGCTCAGCTTCTTTGAAAACTCCGCAAGCTCAGCGGCGTTGGGAAGTCGTCCGAACCAGAGCAGATAGGTTGTCTCTTCAAAGGCCGAGTGCTGGGCAAGTTCGTGAATATCGATGCCACGGTACGAGAGCACTCCAGTGTCTCCATCGATCCAGCAGATGGATGAGTTGGTGGCTACAATGCCTTCCAGGCCCTTCGGTGCAGCGACAGTGGACATAATGGAACTTCTCCCCCCACGAAACTAATTACATCTGGTTATAGCGCAGCGGAGAAACGATTGTCACGGGAGTGGGCGAATATCGTAACCGTTGTGCGATCCTGGAGCTAGCCCTGACGTAAGGGAGAAAAGGGGTTCAGATCCACCGCGGCTTTCTCTCCCAAGAGAATTTGAGCCATCACCAGAGCCGTAACCGGAGCCAGGAGAATGCCGTTGCGATAGTGCCCCGTCGCAAGAAAATGCTTCTCCCTCACCTCGCCAAGGAGCGGCAGCCCGTCACTTGTTCCCGGGCGCAGCCCCGCCCAGGTCTCCACCTCGACCGCATCGGCAAACTCTGGTAACAGCTCCGCTGCACGGGCACGAAGGAGGGCGATCTCGCCTGGATGCACTGTTTTGTCGAACCCCGCGTCTTCGACCGTTGCGCCTATTACGGCGCATCCGGCAGAGGGGCCCGTGATTCGGGGAACTATATAGATGTCAGGGGTGCGAACGACGAGATGCAGGGGCAGCGAGCGGGGAAGCTCGACGGAGAGCATCTGTCCCTTTCTGGGCATTGCATGTACATGTCCAGAAGGAAGCTGAGTCAATCCCCAGGCCCCGGTGCAATCTACCACGCGTGAGGGAAGCAGGACCTCGGAGGCAGTGTGGACCGCGATGCCTCCCGCACTGGAATCAAGGCAGTGGACGGGAGTATGGCTGCGAAGATCGATCCCTGCTGCACGAACTGCAGCGAGCAGAGCCTGTGCCAGCTCACGGGGATTCAGGCTTTGCTCGCTGAGCAAGGCAAAGCGGCGAGACTTGACTGTGAGCTGCGGAAGCAGGAGAGAAAGAGTTTCAGCACCCAGGAGAGTAAGGTCTCCGGACGTCTCAATCTGAGGTGGATGAATCTCCTGCAGGGTCGTGCTTGTTTGAAACTGGACGGCGATTCCCGAGAGGTCGAAGAGCCGATCGAGAAATCTGGGATAGAGTGCGCCGCTTAACTCGGAAAGAGGCCGCAGTTCCGGTGGATTGTCCGGATCGCTCACGGCCAGCATTCCAGCGGCGGCCGTCGATGCTTCCGTGAGAGGTTCTCCCTGTTCGAGAACGGTAACGCGCGCTCCACGGCTGTGAAGCTCAAGCGCGAGGGAGAGTCCGATGATGCCTGCTCCGACGACGCAGATGTCAGAAGAAACCATAGGTACAGTTTATGGTCTTCGACGAGCGGAACAGATATATAGTCTGTTTGTACCCATACGTCGTCGTTTTTCCGGCGAGGAAAACGAAGTGGGGGAAGCGAATGACTTCGCTGGGTCGGAAGGAGAGTGCGATGGCGGATACAGAGTACGTAGAAGAGAGGTCAGTCTCTGGAGCGCTGCTTGCAGTTGTAGCGATCTCATTGCTTGCAGCCCTGGGCGGATTGATCTGGTGCTATAACCTGCAGAAAAATCTGGGAATCGCCGAGCGCAAGCTTGCCGTAGCAGATCAGAAGAACGTCGATCTGGGCCAGAAGCTTGAGGCGACGAATGCGCGTCTGCGTGCAACCAGTGAGACGCTGGGTCAGAGCGTCGGCATGACCCAGAAGAAGATCGAATTGAGGGCGCAGAGCATCCTCGCCCAGCAGAAGATCGCCGACGCGAAGTTGGAGGAGGCGCAGGCAGCGACCCAGAAGCAGATCGGCGCTGTTTCCAGTGAGGTTTCCAGCGTGAAGACGGACGTCGGTGGGGTCAAGACTGATGTCGCTGCAACCAGGACAGATCTTGAGGCCACGAAGACACAGCTCACCCGCGTGGTGGGAGATGCAGGTGTGATGAGCGGCCTCATCGCGAAGAACCACGATGAGCTCGAGATCCTGAAGCATAAGGGCGATCGGAATTACTATGAGTTCACCTTGCAGAAGGGACAGCAACCCACGCTGCTTTCAACCATCAAGCTGCAGTTGAAGAAAGCCGATCAAAAGCACTCCCGCTATACCCTCAACGTAAGCGCCGACGACCGCAATATCGAAAAGAAGGATAAGAGTCTCGACGAGCCGGTTCAGTTCTATACCGGGAAAGATCCTGTGCTCTACGAGCTGGTGGTGAACTCGATTGAGAAGAACAAGGTCTCCGGATATCTTTCGACCCCGAAGGGTGCTAAAACCGCTACGCCATAGCGGAGCTAGTTTTTGCAGACACGAAAACGGGGGACGCGATTAGCGTCCCCCGTTTGCTTTGCCTGTTGTTGTTTTACTTCTTCTTTGCGGCCTTCTTGGTTGCCTTCTTGGCCGGTGCTTTTTTGGCTGCCTTCTTCGTTGCCATTTGCCTATTCTCCCTAGTGATTAGACATTGACTCTGCAACACACTTCATTGCAGCTAACGAAGGTATAGATTTACGAAAATTAACTGTCAAGAGAAATCGATGCGTTTCGAAAACTTTTTTCAAGGGTATCTTCCCTCCGATTCTGCTTCGCATGGAATTTTTCGCAAAGAGGGAGAGTGAATGTTGTCTTCAGATGCGATGAGTCACAACAGAGTTCTATACTTTTTTAGCTTCAGAGGTGAGGAATGAATGATGTCGTGATTGTCTCCGCGGTGCGGACACCGGTAGGAAAATTTCAGGGAGCGCTCGCCGATCTCTCTGCCGTGGAGCTTGGCGCGATTGCGGTTCGCGAAGCTGTTCGGAGGGCGCAGATCGACATGGCCAACGTAGACGAGTGCGTGATGGGATGCGTTCTTCCGGCGGGGCTCGGGCAGAACCCCGCGCGTCAGGCAGCACTTCGAGGCGGTCTCGCCGATACAGTTTCTGCGCTTACGGTAAATATGGTTTGCGGAAGCGGGTTACGCGCCGTCGCTCTTGCTGCGCAAAATATTATGGCGGGTGATGCCGAGATCGTCGTTGCTGGAGGCATGGAGTCGATGTCCAATGCGCCGTACCTTCTCCCTGCAGCACGGAAGGGACTTCGCATGGGCGACGCTACGGTAGTCGACTCTATGATCCGCGACGGCTTATGGTGTTCCTGCGACGATCAACACATGGGGATGACTGGCGAGCTGGTTGCGGAAAAATATGGCATCACGCGGGAGCAGCAGGACGCCTTCGCTCTCGAATCGCACCGTCGTGCCGCCGCCGCATGGCGGGAAGGCCGCTTCGATGCGGAGGTGATTCCCGTCACCCTGCCGTCAAAGAAGAAGGGCGGCGATCCGACGGAATGTCGCCGCGATGAGAGTGTCCGTGAAGATGCTTCGCTGGAGGCGCTGGCATCTTTGAAGCCGGCTTTTAAAAAGGATGGAACGGTTACGGCTGGCAATGCACCCGGAGTGAACGACGCCGCGGCCGCGTTGGTGATCATGTCGTCGCGGAAGGCTGCCGACCTGGGGCTTGAGCCGCTGGCAACAATTCGGGCACAGGCTGTGAGCGGCGTTGAGCCACGCTGGGTCATGATGGCACCTGTCATCGGTGTCCGGAGGGTGCTTGAAAAGGCCGGATGGGACCGCGACGAAGTCGACCTCTACGAGCTTAACGAAGCCTTTAGCGTGCAGGCGCTTGCAGTGACTCATGAGCTTGGGTTGACGCTAGACAAGGTGAACGTGAACGGGGGAGCGGTTGCGCTCGGTCACCCGATTGGCGCCAGTGGCGCGCGTGTGCTGGTGACACTGGTGCACGAGCTGATACGGCGCAATGGAATAAAAGGAGTTGCAGCGCTCTGCCTGGGAGGTGGCAACTCGGTAGCGATGGCGGTGGAGAGAAACTAAGAGGCTTACACACGCCAAATGCTGTCCTGGATACTCCAGCGCTCAGGTGTGCATCCAAATCGTCCATGAGCGAAGCGAAAGATAGATTTACAGGACGGGTTGCAGACTACGAACGCTATCGAACTCGCTATCCCGCACAGGTCATCGATATTCTCTCCGAGCGATGTGGTCTTATGCGAGAAGCTCAGGTTGCAGATATTGGCGCCGGTACGGGGATGTTGTCTGAGCTCTTTCTGGAATATGGAAATTCCATAGTCGCGATCGAGCCGAACGACGAGATGCGCGCAGTCAGCGAACGTCTTGCTCAGGCATGGCCTGGGTTTCTGGTGAAGAAGGGCATAGCGGAAGCCACCGGGCTTGAGGATTCCTCGGTTGACTATGTCGTAGCAGGTCGAGCATTCCATTGGTTCGATCCGGAGCCTGCGAAGGTCGAATTCAAAAGAATCCTGCGACCTGAAGGCTGGGTGGTCTTGGTCACGAACAGCCGCGTTCGCGACGAATCGCCACAATCGCTGGACTATGAGGCTCTACTGCGAGAGCACGGGATGGACTACAAGGAAAACCGTGAGCGTTACGAGATTGCACCGAAGATCGATTCCTTCTTCGCTGGTGGTGAGGTGTTCCGCGAGGAAATTTCCGGTGAGCAAAGGCTTACGCTCGAGGATCTTATTGGCTTGACGCAATCCCTCTCCGTCTCTCCGCTACCGGGCGATCCACGCTATCCGGGAATGCGGAAGGCGCTCGATGAGTTCTTTTCAAAATGGGAGAGAGAAGGAACGGTCGTTATCGCAACAGTTTGCCGGATAGCCTGCGGCAGATTCACCCAGCAAACGAAGTCGGTGATGGGATGACCTTTATCAAGCTCGTTCTTACAGCTCTAAGGAGTATTGAAGGCTTCGCTGCGCAGATGAATTGCCATCCCAATGGGGCGTAGCGAAGTGAAGGGCAGGCTCTAGCATTCGATGATGTTCAAGGCTAAGCCTGCCAAGGAAGTCTCCTTATAGCGCGATTGCATGTCGATACCCGTCTGATACATCGTCTCAATCACCTGGTCGAGCGACAGTTTGTGATCGCCGGTCTCGTGGATGGACATCCGGGCGGCGTTGATGGCCTTGACCGCTCCCATTCCATTGCGCTCGATGCAGGGGATCTGGACAAGCGCTCCAATCGGGTCGCAGGTCATGCCGAGATTGTGCTCCATTGCGATCTCCGCCGCGTGTTCCACCTGTTCGTTGGTTCCACCCATGGCCGCAACCAGACCTCCCGCAGCCATCGAGCAGGCGACGCCAACCTCTCCCTGGCAACCAACCTCGGCTCCGGAGATGCTGGCGTTTTCTTTGTAAAGAATTCCGATAGCGGCGGCGGTCAGGAAGTAGCGCAGGATTCCATCTTCATTGGCTCCTTCAACAAACCGCATGTAGTAATGCGCGATAGCGGGAATCACTCCAGCCGCCCCGTTGGTGGGTGCGGTGACGACCCGGCCTCCGGCGGCGTTCTCTTCGTTGACCGCCATCGCATAGACCGTCACCCAATCCATCGGAGCCAGCGGATCGCCTGAGCTCCCAGTCTCGAGTCTCCGCGCGAGTCGAGGTGCGCGGCGGCGAACGTTCAGGCCTCCCGGAAGAATGCCGTCGGTGACAAGACCACGTTCTGTGCAGGTTTGCATGGCGCGCCAGATCGCAAGGATGTTCGCTTTCACCTGATCCTCACCCGTGACTGTAGAGGTGTCTTTAACTGGAAGCGGGCGACGGATGGAGCTGTCGGCAAGCAGAGCGACCTCATTGGCCAGCAGAAGATCGGCGATGGCGAGCTTGTGTCGGGCAGCTATGGACAGCAGCTGGGCGGCGTTCGAGAAGGGATAGGGTACCGTGCGGGTTGACGTTATCTTTGCGCTCTGTTGTGCCTCGAATTCGTCTGCGGAGAGAATGAAGCCTCCGCCGATGGAGTAGAAGACGTCTCGAGCCAGCAGCGAGTCGTCGGCGGCAAACGCTGAGAAGCGGATTCCGTTCGGGTGAGTCGATCTCTCAGGATCGGGATACATCTGATCTCTGTGAAACAGCAGGTGTTGAGCCTCGGTGAAGGGAATCGCCTCGCGATCGAGAAGATAGAGAGTCCCTGTCGTGCGGATGGCGGCGAGTTCCGCATCGATGATCGCGGGATCGACCGTATCGGGAGCTTCGCCCATGAGCCCCAGAAGAATCGCACGGTCGGTTCCGTGCCCGTGCCCCGTCAGCGCGAGCGATCCATAGAGATCCACGGTGACTTGTGAGACCTCGGCAAGTCTTCCTGGTTGCTCGATCGCCTGAGCGAACCGCAGTGCCGCTCGCATCGGACCGACGGTATGCGAGCTCGAGGGACCGATGCCGATCTTGAAGAGCTCGAACAGACTGGTATTCACAGACACATTGTAGGCGTCGCTGAAGAGCCTTGCTCCTATTCCTTGCTTCCATCGAATCGTGTCTGCCACTTCAGTGGAAGAAGAGATCTGAGGGCTCGATGCTATACTCGGCCCACACCAAACTGCCTCAAGGACATATCAGGCTCGACGATGCTTTTTAAGGCCCGCAGTGCTGCCGTTTATGGAATCGACGCTCACCTGATCGATGTCGAGGTCGACTTCTCACAGATCAAGCTTGATAAGGAACAGTTCAGCACAGTGGGGCTCCCTGACGCCGCCGTGCGCGAGAGCCGTGACCGTGTACGCTCTGCGATCAAGAACTCGGGCTTCGAGATACCGCCGACCAAGATTACGATCAATCTCGCTCCTGCCGATCTGAAGAAGGAGGGCTCCGGTTTTGACCTTCCCATCGCAATCGGAATTCTCGGAGCTTACGGCGCGCTGGCGATCAAGGACCTGGACGATTTTCTGTTAGTCGGGGAGCTCGGACTGGATGGCTCATTGCGCGCGGTTCCGGGAACGCTGCCGATCGCGGTTGCGGCTCGATCGAATGGAATCCGCAACGTCATCGTCCCGGCCAGCAACGCGCGAGAGGCCGCAGTCGTCGAGGGCGTGAATGTCTATCCCGTGAAAAGCCTGATCGAGGTTCGCGAGCTGTTGAACTCGGCCGCAAACGGAACGATGAGCGTCGCTCCGCTGGCGGTAAAGGCAAGCGAGCTGCTGAACGAGACGCAGCATTTTCCATTCGACTTCAAAGATGTTCGTGGCCAGCATGTCGCAAAGCGCGCTCTCGAAGTCGCTGCGGCAGGCGGCCACAACATTCTGATGATTGGACCTCCAGGATCCGGCAAGACGATGCTTGCGAAGCGACTGCCTTCCATCCTTGCGCCGCTGAGATTCGAGGAGGCACTGGAGACGACGAAGATTCACTCCGTTGCCGGAGTACTCGACGGGGAGCAGGGCCTTGTGGCCCAGAGACCATTCCGGTCTCCTCACCATACGATCTCCGATGCCGGGCTGATCGGTGGAGGCATGGTTCCCCGCCCGGGTGAGGTCTCGCTGGCACACAATGGGCTGCTATTCCTCGACGAGCTTCCAGAGTTTCCTCGCAATGTGCTTGAAGTGCTGAGACAACCGCTCGAGGATGGAACTGTGACCATCTCGCGCGCCGCGATGAGTCTGAGCTTTCCAGCGCGATTTATGCTGGCGGCGGCAATGAATCCGTGCCCGTGCGGCTATTTCAACGACAAGCGTCGTGAATGCATGTGTACCCCTCCCATGATCCAGCGCTATGTCTCCAAGGTCAGCGGACCGCTTCTCGATCGCATCGATATCCATATAGAAGTTCCTTCAGTCGAGTACAAGGAGTTGCGGGGTGGAGCGGCCGCCGAGGGATCGACGGAGATTCGCGAGCGAGTGCTCGCGGCTCGCCGACGCCAGCATGACCGATTCGCCGAGACAGCGGAACGAACGAAAGGATCGAGCAAGGGAGCAGCTCGCAAGGTCTTCGCTAACGCTCAGATGAATACGCAGCAGATCCGGACCTTCTGTGTGCTTGAATCCGATGCCGAGCGTTTACTGGAGCGCGCCATGCAACAGCAGGGGCTTAGCGCGAGGGCCCATGATCGAATTCTCAAGGTTGCACGGACGATAGCGGACCTGGATTTGGCGGAGAGCGTAGGCACTCGACATATTGCTGAGGCGATCCAGTACAGGACATTGGATCGAAGCTACTGGACTTGAGCGGACTACTTATATCCGTTTATCGGCAAGCTCTTGAACCCTATTTTGATTCTGAAGCCCACGGACGAGCCGGTAAATAGAGGGCTATAACACCTCTTCTGAATTCATGATCACCTCAATATAAAGGGGTTACGTGTTCAAGCTCAAACTAAAGCTCCGTTTTATGGAATTTCTTGAAGAGGAAGTTTCCAAAAATAAGTATTGACCTGTGGTCATTGAGGATTTACTTTTCTAAGGGTTGAGGCTGTTCCATAGATACGTAAGGAATGGTTCGGCATTCAGGGCGCCAGGCATACCGGGTGTTCCTCTCTGCTCCTTCTGTTTTATACCCAGGCGCTTGAGCCGCTGACGATACCAGGAGAAACAGGGTTAGATCAAACGTATCGCTGCTTTTTAAGCGCTGCGTAAGATTATCTCGTCTGCTTGCGTTTTTGGGGTGGATCAGGTTTGATTTGAGAGATTTACAAAGAATTTCGAATCCATTTTCGAGGGTTCGACGTCTAAAGAACAGTGGCAGGCGGAAGACAACGGACCTGCTGAACGATGGCTTTTAATTGCGGGGAGTGGGCGCAAGGCGCTTTTTGCCGCAACGGATTTGAATAAAGGAGAAAATGATGCGCTCGGATCTTGTTTTTGGAGCCCTCACTCACGTGAAGAACCGTTATGAGCTTTGTCAGCTGGCGTCGAAGGCGACCCGGAAGCTGCACAAGCCGAATACCCGCTTGCAGGACACAACGAACGAAGTTCTGGACCGCTTCAAGGATTCAGTTCCGATGGGCGATGCTGAGACCCCAGTCCAGAAGATAGAGCTGCAGGAGCGCCGCGCGGCTTAACGCGCGGCCTTCGGCCACTTAAAAACTTAACCCCTAACCCTTTCCGCATCACCCAATTCCATCCTAAAACTTCAGATCTCTTCCAGGCCCTTTGCAGGATCTCCTTTCAGGCATATCCCGCCCAGTTCCCAGACATTTAAATACATCGCAAGGTAAAACCATGACAATTTCAGAGTTGAAAGAACACAATATTGCCGAGCTGGGAAAGCTGGCGCGCGGCCTGGATATCGCAGGCACCAGCGGCCTTCGCAAGCAGGACCTCATCTTCAAGATTCTTCAGGCGCAGAGCGAAAAAGAAGGTCATATTTTCGCCGAAGGCGTGCTTGAGATCCTTCCTGACGGCTATGGTTTCCTTCGTTCTCCCGATTACAACTATCTGCCCGGTCCCGACGACATCTATGTTTCCCCATCCCAGATCCGTAAGTTCGACCTGAAGACCGGCGACACGATCAGCGGCAACGTACGGCCGCCGCACGAGGGCGAAAAGTACTTCGCTCTGGTGAAGATTGAGGCTATTAACTTCGAGTCCCCGGAAGAGACCCGCAACAAGATTCTGTTCGACAACCTGACGCCTCTCTACGCTGAAGAGCGCGTAAAGATGGAGACAGTGCGGGACAATATCTCCGGCAGGGTTATGGATCTTCTGACCCCGGTAGGCAAGGGACAGCGCGGCCTGATCGTGGCTCCTCCCCGTACCGGAAAGACCATGCTGCTGCAGTCGATCGCCAACTCCATTACCTCCAACCATCCTGAAGTCGTGCTGATCGTCCTGCTGATCGACGAACGTCCGGAAGAAGTCACGGACATGCAGCGTTCAGTGAAGGGAGAGGTGATTTCGTCCACCTTCGATGAGCCGGCGGCCCGCCACGTCCAGGTAGCCGAGATGGTCATCGAGAAGGCCAAGCGCTTGGTCGAGCATAAGCGCGACGTGGTCATCCTGCTGGATTCCATCACGCGACTCGCTCGCGCTTATAACACCATCGTCCCTCCGAGCGGAAAGGTTCTCTCCGGCGGTGTGGATTCGAACGCTCTGCAGAGGCCGAAGCGATTCTTTGGAGCTGCCCGCAACATCGAAGAAGGCGGTTCTCTGACGATCATCGCGACAGCTCTGGTTGATACGGGTTCGCGAATGGACGAAGTGATCTTCGAGGAGTTCAAGGGTACCGGCAACATGGAAGTCATTCTGGACCGTAAGCTGGTCGACAAGCGTGTCTTCCCGGCGATTGATATCCAGCGCTCGGGCACGCGTAAGGAAGAACTCCTCATCCCGAAGGAAGACCTGCAGCGAATCTGGATTCTGCGCAAGGTTCTGAATCCGCTTTCGCCTGTCGAAGCCATGGAGCTGTTGACCGACAAGCTGGCCAAGACCAGGAACAACCAGGAGTTCCTGCACAATATGAGCTCGATCTAAAAGTCGATAAGTTGTCACCGGGTCCGGGTGGTGCTGGTCCGGTGATGCAAAAGGGCAGTCCCTATGAAGGGACTGCCCTTTGTGTCTGTGCAGGAAGGCCGGATCCGGGAGGTCAGGATCAGCGAAGCCCGCCGGAGGCAAGCAGGGTCTCTCCTGTGAGCCAGCCCGAGTCGGCAGAGGCGAGGAAGACCGCGACAGGCGTGATATCGCCGGGTTGACCGGCACGTCCGAGCGGAGTCTGAGCCTCCCGCTTCTTCTGCCAGTCTCCTCCGATGAAGCCGATCGTGCGCGTGCCTTCTGTCTCGACCAGGCCGGGATTAATCGAGTTGACGCGAATCTTCCGCGAACCAAGTTCTTTGGAGAGAACCTTGGTGATTGCATCTACAGCACTCTTCGAGGCGGTATAGGTGACCCCGCTGGGAGGATAAGTGGAGGTTACGCTGGAGCCGATATTGATGATGCTGCCGCCATCTTCGCCGAAGTGTTTGACAGCTTCGCGGCTGGCAAGAAGAAGACCGAGTACGTTGGTATTGAACTGGCGATGAAAGTGTTCTTCGGTAAAGTCGTCGATGGGAGCGAATTGATAAATTCCGGCGTTATTGACCAGGATGTCGAACCGGCCGAAGGCGCTCATGGTTTCAGAGAAGATCCGCTGCACATCTGCCGCGTTGGCGATATCGCCTTGAATCGCGATCGCCTTTCCACCCTGGCCAGTAATTCCGGCGACGACCCGATCAGCGCCTTCCTTGCTTGATGCATAATTAACGACGATCGAAGCTCCTTCTTGGGCAAAGCCGATGGCGATCCCGGCCCCGATCCCCTTCGATGCTCCTGTTACGATGGCCACCTTCCCAGACAATTTACCCATGAACACTCCTTCTTCGTGTGGATGAGATCTTGAAATAATGAAGAGACGCAGCTCTGTGGCTGCGCCTCTTGTACTTACCGGTGGATAATTTAGCGGAGCCCGCCCGACGCTACGACAGTCTCGCCGGTCAACCAGCCAGAGTCGGTAGAGGCGAGAAAGACCGCAATGGGAGTGATGTCGCCGGGCTGCCCGATGCGTCCGAGAGGGGTTTGTCCCTCGAATGTGGTCTGGAAGTCGGAGCCAATGAAGCCAGCCGTGTGTGTGCCTTCGGTTTCGACCATGCCGGGGTTGATGGAGTTGACACGAATCTTCTTCGGACCAAGCTCCTTCGCGAGCACAGCGGTGATTGAGTCAAGAGCGCCCTTGGTAGCCGTGTAGATCGAGCTGGTTGGAGGATGGATCTCCGTTACGGCCGAACCGATGTTGATGATGCTTCCGCCATTGTCACCGAAGAGCTTGACCGCTTCCCGAGTGGCAAGAAGAGCTCCCAGAACATTGGTGTTGAAGATATTGTGGAAGCCTTCTTCCGTGATCTCTTCAATGGGAGTGAACTTGTAGACGCCGGCATTGTTGACGAGCACGTCGAGCTTGCCGAAGGCATTTTTCGTCTCGGAAAAGATGCGCAGGACGTCCGCCTCTTTGGCAACATCTCCCTGAACTGCAACAGCCTTGCCGCCAGCCTTGATAATCTCGGCAACAACTTTGTCGGCCCCCTCCTTGCTGGAAGCGTAGTTCACGACGACAGACGCGCCCTCTTTTGCCAAGCCTCTTGCAATATCGGCTCCGATGCCTTTCGATGCCCCTGTGACCACGGCAACCTTACCCGCTAACTTGCTCATTTTCTTACGCTCTCTCTCGGTAATACTTAGACAGTCATCTAATTGATGTGAGGTGAGAGCAAAGGATTCTTCCTGCCAATAAATATTGGGTAACACAGGGGGCCGGAAGGGTTATGGATCGTCTCGCTTTTGGAGCGCAAGCGGTCAAATGGCGAGAATACACACGCCATAACCGGTCCCGAAGGGTTCTATCGGGAATGGTGGGGGAGCTGGACTACCTGCTGAGGCTTCGTTCGAGAACCTGGAGAAATTGCGCAAGCCAGGCTGGGTGCGCCGGCCACGCCGGACCGGTAACGAGATTACCGTCGGTAATTGCTTGGGTCACTTCGAGAGAGACGAAGATTCCTCCTGCAAGCTCAACTTCAGGGGCGCAGGCAGGATAAGCGTTCAGGCGTTTGCCGGCGAGGACGCGCGCAGCGGCGAGAAGTTGTGGACCGTGACACGGGGCGGCGATGGGTTTATCCGATTTGGAAAAATGACGGATGATATCGAGCACGCGGGAGTTGAGGCGGAGATACTCAGGGGCTCTGCCGCCAGGGACAACGAGGCCGTCGTAATTTGTCGGATCGATCTCGTCGAATGTCGCGTTCAGAACGAAGTTGTGTCCAGGCTTTTCGGAGTAGGTCTGATCTCCTTCGAAGTCATGGATCGCGGTACGGACGCGGTCGCCGGACCTCTTGTCAGGGCAGATGGCGTGAACGGTGTGGCCGACCATCTGGAGCGCCTGAAAGGGAACCATGACCTCGTAGTCCTCGACGAAATCACCGACGAGCATGAGGAGCTTTGCCGGCTTGAAGGGCACATGATACGAAGCATCTGTCACGGGAGACATGCGAGACTCCTTTTTATGGCGCTAGTAGCCGTTGGCGATCAGGTACTGTTCGGTGAGGATAAAGCCGGCAGGTTTTTCCCCGTGGCGCTCGGCGTATTTTCCCAGAACGTCAACTTCAATATTGAGCTTGTCGCCGGGGGAGAGCGTGCGAAGACTGGTGGCCGCATAGGTGTGAGGAATAATGGCGATCTCAACCTGGCTTCCATGGATGGCTGCGACGGTGAGGGAGATTCCTTCCACAGTAATGGATCCTTTTTCGACGACGTAGCGGATGAGGGTGTCTGGGATCGTGAATCGCAGCCGGTAGTCGGTGATCTCGGTATCGGGAGTGAGAGGCTCGAGAGAGATGAGGGTTCCTGTGGAGTCGACATGACCCTGGACGACATGCCCGCCGAGAGGAGCCCCTGCTGGAGTGGGAAGCTCAAGGTTCACAATCGCATCGGGTTTGAGACGGGAGAGAGTCGTGCGCGCGATAGTTTCGGCGGCAAGGTCGGCGGAAAAGCGAGCGGGAAAGGCATTTGGCTCGATGTCCAGCGCTGTGAGGCAGACACCACTAACGGCAACCGAGTCGCCGGTGGAGAGGCGGCCAACGAGTGCTGCTGGCGCGCCAATGGTGATCCGCGTGATTCCAGCGTCGGGCATGACGCCGAGGACGGTTCCCGTGGTTTCGATCAAGCCGGTGAACATAGTTACAGAGTAACGCGAAGAACGAGAAGAGAGCGACTGCGAAGCCGGCGATTTCGGGTAACCGGTAAACCGTTTTGAGTGGTTCTAATGGAGTAGTTACTCCTGCGGAGCCGACTCGGAGGCAGGTCGCTGTCTAAGCTCGGGATGCCGCTTAAGGTAGTCGGCGGCGAGGGGACAGATGACATCGACGCGCAGATGATTGTCGCGGGCGTATTCGAAAGCGGTTCGCACGAGCATTCCGGCTATACCCCTTCCACGGAGAACGGACGGAACCTCTGTGTGAAGAAGGGTGATCCAGCCACGATCATCGGTCTCGAAGTCGAGGTAGGCAAGTTGGCCATCTTCTTCGTACTCGAATCTGCTGGGCGTGACTTTGTTGGGGGTGCTCATGGTCGCGGCTTATTCAAGATTACTACTCAACGACGAGGTGGTTTTGGAAGAAGGGGGAAGCGGCCGGTGGAGATGCGTTCGTCGGGGCCCCAGTTGGGATCTGCACGTGCCCAGTCGAATTGAAGCCAAGGAGGGCCTTGAGATTGTCGGCACATTCAGGGAGCCGCCCATTTTTGAAGGGACTTATTTTTCCAGCCACGGATCGTGAAGGTAGCCGGTGACACAGTTGTCGGGGCCGAAAGCAGTGCGGGTGATGTGATGGAGGGAATGTTCGAATTCAGCGGTGGACGCGATGCCTTCAGCAAACGGAACCGCATCCTCGCCCAGAGTTATTCCTGCATGGAAGAGGATGGCCTTGCCGACGAGATCCTGACCGAGAAAGGCTCCGTTGAGGTGAGGACCGGCTTCGAGAAGGACGCTGAGGATCTTCCGTTCGGCGAGTGCGGCGAAGACGGCTGGAAGCGAGAGGCGGCCTGCAGAATCAAGGATAATCTCGACCTCGACGCCGTCTTCGCGGAGGCCGTCAATCTTTTCAGACGGAGCGGACGCACTGGTGAGGATCAGGAGGTCGCGGTTGGCGGAGCGAAGAAGCTGCGAGGTGTGCGGAAGGCGCAGGTGGGTGTCGAGCACGACGCGGAGCAAAGGCCTGCGTCGCGGAGCTTGGGTGCGGTCGGTCAGGAGGGGATCGTCGGCGAGAACGGTACCGATGCCAGTGAGGATGGCGTCGGAGGCGTGGCGAAGACGTTGAACCTCATCGCGGGCAGCGGATCCGGTAAGCCAGTGCGGCTGGTTGGGGAGACGTAATGCAGAAGGCGGAGCAAGCTTGCCATCGGCGGAGAGCGCAGCCTTCAGGGTGACGAAGGGTTGCCCTGTCCGGATGAAGTGCGCGAAGGCCTCGTTGAGATTGCGAGCCTCGTGCTGGAGCTCGCCGACGCTGACCTCGATGCCCGCGGCCCGTATTCTTTCGAGGCCTCGGCCGCTGACGAGGGGATTGGGGTCGGTGGTTGCGACGACGACACGCGCGATGCCGGCGGCGATGAGGGCGTCGGCGCAGGGGCCGGTGCGACCTTGATGGCTGCAGGGCTCGAGAGTGACGTAGGCGGTGGCTCCCTGGACGGAGAGGCCGCGAGAGGCGGCCTGTTTGAGGGCCACGATCTCGGCGTGGTCGTAGTTGTCGTAAAGATGTGCGCCTTCACCCAGGATCTGGTCGTCGCGGGAGATGACGCAGCCGACCTGAGGGTTGGGGCTGGCAAGCGCGACGGTGTTGGCGGCAAGGTTGAGCGCGCGCCGCATAAGCTTCGTGTCGCGTTGTTCGTGTTCGGAAAAGTCCATCTTCCAAGGATAAAACGCGACTCAGCCCACGAGCGAATCGATGAAGGCGGTGCTGTCGAAGGGAATCAAGTCGTCGATCTTTTCGCCGATGCCGGCGTAGAGAACGGGCAGCTTGAGTTCGGTGGCGATGGCGAGGACGATGCCTCCTTTGGCGGTGCCGTCGAGCTTGGTGAGGACGATGCCAGTGACGCGTGCGGCCTCGGTGAAAAGGCGCGCCTGCTGCAGGCCGTTTTGCCCCGTGGTTGCGTCCATGACGAGGAAGGTCTGGTGCGGGGCTCCTGGAACGAGCTTCTCGGCCGTGCGGCGCATCTTGTCCAGTTCCTTCATCAGGTCGGTCTTGGTGTGAAGGCGACCGGCGGTATCGGCGATGAGGACATCGGTGGATCGCGATTTCGCTGCGCTCAGCGCGTCGTAGAGAGCTGCCGAAGGATCGCCACCCTGCTTGGTCTTGATGACGGGAACGTCTGAGCGTTGTGCCCAAACCTCAAGCTGCTCGATGGCGGCGGCACGGAAGGTGTCGGCTGCGCAGAGCAGGACGCTGCGGCCCTGCGAGCGATAGAGATTGGCGAGCTTGCCAGTGGTGGTGGTCTTGCCGGTGCCATTAACGCCAACCATGAGGATGACTTCAGGCGGAGCTGTAGGATGCTGAATAGGACGAGCTACGTTGTCGAGAACTTGCTTGAGTTCGGCCTTGAGGATCTGACGAAGCTGGGCTCCGCTCTCGATGCCGGTGCGGAGGGCGCGCTGACGAAGGTTCTCCATGATGATTGCGGTCGTGGCGCTGCCGATGTCCGCTGCGAGGAGGCGAGGCTCGAGCTCATCAAGGGAGGCCTGATCGACCTCGCGGGTGAGCGCGACAACGGAACTGATGGAGTCGGAGAGAGACTCGCGTGTGCGCGTGACCGCCTGCCTCATGCGGTCGAAGAGGCTGAGTTTCGGCTGTTCGGGCGCCGGCTCTGGCGACTCGGGTTCCGCTGGACGTTTGCCGAATAGAGAAGAGAAGACCATGCTTGGTCTAGTTTATCGCCTCACGAGGGGCCTGGTTCGCGCACCTTTTGACGGATTCGGGCTTAGTAACCGGCGCGGGCAATGAGAAGGAGATAAATGATCAGGATGGCGACCAGAATCAGTGCGCCAAGAACGACGTGCAAGGGCTTGAAGCCGAGCACCCGCCGCTCCCGTGGAGGGTCAGGCGGTGGAATGTGCCCTTCGGAATGATGGTGTCCGTGATTGAGTTCGGCCATGATTCTCCGGCGAAGATTCTGGGAAATCGATCGTACCGGAACCTTCGCCGCGAGTCTAGCCTGCAGAGGCCAGCGGTATCGTCAGGCTGGAGGCGGGATGATTGTCCTGCTGTTGGGGGACCATTTTGTGACCTTTGCCCCTGACGAGAACAATCGCGCCAATCAGGATGACGATCAGAGCGATGGCCGCGAGAATGACGACGGGTAAAAAGCGCGAGTCGCCCGTCCGCGCTTCAGGCGTCGGGTCGTTGAGGGTGGGTTCGATCTTTTCCTCTTCCGAGGAACTCAGCGGGTGCTTGCGAAGTGGATCCATCGGATCAGCCATGCACCTTTAGATGCGGAAAGTGGGCAACGTGTAAATGATCTAATTGTGCTCGTTGCGGCCAGGGCGGGACATAAGTTCCCGTATTGCGTCGCTTGGATGCCTATTGTGATGAAGAATTGCGTCCATCTGCTCGGTAATAGGCATCTCAACGCCGTAGCGTGAGGCGAGACCCAGCGCCGCGGTAGTCGAGCGGACACCTTCGGCAACCTTTCCGCCCATGCCAGTGAGGATCGCGTCCAGCTGCTTTCCGCGTCCAAGCTCAATACCGACGGAGCGGTTGCGGGAGAGTTCGCCGGTGCAGGTCAGGATGAGATCGCCGACTCCTGAGAGTCCGGACAGGGTCTGTCGACGGCCGCCGCAGGCTACAGCAAGGCGAGTCATCTCCGCAATTCCCCGCGTGATAAGAGCGGCGGCTGAGTTGTGGCCGAGATTGAGCCCTTTGACGACGCCGGCTGCCAACGCGATGACATTCTTGAGGGCTCCGCCAAGCTCGACTCCGGTGATGTCGTCGTTGGTATAAATCCGCAGGGCAGGCGAAGAAAATTCGCGCTGGATCATCTGGGCGACGCGGATGCTGCTGGCTGCGGCGACGATCGCGGTGGGGCTGCCGGCGGCGACCTCCTGGGCGAAGGAGGGACCGGAGAGGACGGCGCAGGCATTGTCCGTGACCGACGCGATGACCTGCGACATGCGCAGGAAGGAGTCTTCTTCGATGCCCTTCGAGGCAGAGAGGATGACCTGTTTGGGAGTGAGCAGCGGGGCGATGTGCGAGATTACCGATCGCAGGTGCTGCGAAGGCATTACACAGACGATGAGATCGGCCTCGAAGATCGCAGTGGGAAGATCGCTGGTGACATGGACGTCGACGGGAAGAATGAAACCGGGAAGATAGGTAAGGTTTTCGCCTCCGTCGTGCAGTTGCTCGGCCAGAGCAGAGGAGTGAGACCACAGGCAGAGCGTGTGTCCGCCGCGGCGGGCAAGGGAGATCGCCAGTGCAGTTCCCCAGGCCCCGGCTCCAAGAACGGCAATCCGACTCAAGCAACCACCTTGCTTGAACCGAAACGATTCTCCGTGCCGGAGAGAAGCCGGCGGATGTTTTGAGAGTGTTTAACGATGACGATGAGAGGGATAAGAATATAGCCTGCTATGACGATCGGGGTTCGGGCCGGCGCGTGCGGCAGGGCAAAGATGGGGAACAGTGCAGCAGCGATGATCGACGCCAGCGAAACATAGCGTGTCAAGAACACAATCACCAGGAAGACTCCCAGAACATAGAAGACGGTGGTGAGGGGAACGAGCGCGAAGAAGACACCGAGTGCGGTGGCTACGCCCTTGCCTCCGCGAAAGCCCAGCCAGACAGGGAAGCAGTGGCCGAGAACGGCGGCTAGCCCGGCAGCGACTGCTATGTCGTAGGCCTGGGGGAAGCCGTAGGACTCAGCGATATGCTGAGCGATGATGACGGCGAAGAATCCCTTGAGGACGTCGAGAACGAGAGTGAGGACGCCAAGGCCCTTTGCCCCGGAGCGTGCGACGTTGGTGGCGCCGATGTTGCCGCTGCCCGTCGCCCGGATGTCCTGGTGTCGGAAGATGCGGACCAGAAGGTACCCACAGGGGATAGAGCCTAGCAGGTAGGCCAGCGGAATGGAGATCAGCCAAGGGGTCATGGTGTCTGAATTTCGAGTTTATCAAGTTGCCGTGTTTTGCGTTACGGCTGGCAGAGAGAGTGCGGTTAAAGTAGTGTCTTCCGTATGAACTCAAGGGCGTTCTGCGAAGACCACCAGCGGATGTAGTCGCGGTCGCCGGTGAGATTCAACTCTTTTACTTGCGTGTCGCGTCCATCTGCCAATCCGATGTAGACAAGTCCGACAGGTCTTTCCGCGTCTGGGCCCGGAGGCCCTCCGCCAGGACCGGCGAGGCCGGTGATGGAGATTCCAAGCGAAGTTCCGGTTCGTTCGCGTATTCCCTCGGCGAGAGCTCGAGCAACTTCGGGACTGACAGCTCCGTGAATATCGATCATCTCACGGGGCACCCCGGCAAAGAGCATCTTGGTCTCCGGCGTATAAACGACCGCTCCGCCGACAAACGCTCGCGAACTGTTGGGAACTCCGGTGAGGCGCTCGGACAACAGCCCTCCGGTGCAACTTTCAGCCACCGATAGGGTGAGATGGCGCATCTCGAGCATCAGCAGGACGACCTCTTCAAGACTTTCGCTCTGCGAAGAGAAGATGGCCTCGTCCATCTCGGCCTCGATACGTTCTGTAAGTTCGTCAACGCGAGCCTGTGCCTCCAGCAAAGTCTGTTTGGCCGTCATGAAGTGCAGCTGAATCTCACCCTGGCCTGCAAGAATCGTAGTCTGGACATCACTGTATTCGTTGTAGATGGGTGAGGTCCGGGAATCGACAAGCGACTCGGCGATGAGCGCCATACGGAGGGTGCGGCGCGCGATATGACGCGGCGGAAGAATTGCAGCTAGGAGAGGGTTTACAACCTCTTCAAAGAGAGGCTTGAGCTCGCGTGGGGGCCCGGGCAGGAGGATGACAATCTTTCGGTAGTCGTCGAAGACGGTGTCGAGGAATTGGCCGGGGGCGCTGCCTTTGGAGTTCGCAAGAACGGTCGCCCCGTCGAGAATGTCGGCCTGCTTGACGTTGTTGCGCGGCATGGCCATCTGGCGTGCGGCGAAACGTTTGTAGAGAGCCGTCAGAATTTCTGCATCGCGATGGAGCGAGATGCCGAGCGCGGCGGCAACGGCCTCGCGGGTGAGGTCATCTTCGGTAGGACCTAGGCCTCCCGAGAAGATGACGATATCGACGCGGCTCAACGCGACGCGGGCAGCATTGGTGAGGTGCGCGAGGCTGTCGCCAACGATGGTTTTAAAAGCCACCTCGACACCGAGGCTGTTGAGTTGTTCGGTGAGGAAGAGGGAGTTCGTGTCCTGCCGGTGCGGCGTGAGCATCTCGGAGCCGGCTGCAATGATTTCAGCGATCATGTTGGATTTCTGTGTCCTCTCATGTCCGCGAACAGGGGCAGACACCGAGGCGCGGAAAAAGAGGCCTCGTCCTCCATGATAGAGAGTTTTTTTGCTGTAGAGGATTGGTCAGCCGGATACTGCGACGTAGCGAAAGGTCAGATTGATGCGAAAAGAGCCGGTAAGGGCGTGGATTCCAGCGGCAATAGGGGCGACTCCATGGAAGATGAGTCGCGCAGGGCCTCCCCAGACGAGGACGTCGCCATGCTCGATGCGGATGCGTCGCGGCGTTTCGGCGCGGAGCAAGGTGCCGAGCAGGAAGGTCGCAGGAAGACCTAGTGAGACGGAGACGATGGGTTGCGTGTAGTCCTGCTCGTTCCTGTCCTGATGAAGGGAGAGCCGGGCTCCGATGGAGTACCGATTGATGAGGCAACTGTTGGGAGCGAAGCCGGGAAACCCGCCCGCAGCAGCAGCGCGTTGGGCAAGGGAGAGCAAAGGCGCGGCCATGGCAGGCCAGGGAGTCCTCGTCTCCGGATCGACGGTTGTGTAGCGATAGCCCGTGCGATCTGTCGTCCAGCCGAAGGTGCCGGCATTCGTCATTGCCACAGACATGGTGTGTCCGCTCGGAACGACCATCTGGCGGAAGGGCGAGATCGCTTCGACGCTCGCGATGGCGTCATAGAGTGTCACCGCCTCTTCACAACAGAAGGCGCGAAGAAGCGTGACCCCTTCGACAGGATGCTCTTCTGTGGGCTCTGCAGGCTCGGGCCAGAGTTTGTCATTACTGTGCATCGTGAAAGATGACTCCAAGGGTGAAGCGATGGCCGGAGCGGATGACGCTGACACCGTGGCGCATGGCTACTCGATAGACGCCACGAGTACCGCGTTGTGGGCGATGGTTCACGGCGAAGAGGACAGCCTCACCCTGGCGCAGAGGAACGACGGCGGCGCGGGACTGCATACGCGGGCGCTGTTCCGTCAGTACAAACTCGCCACCTGTGAAGTCGCGGCCGGGCTCGCTAAGAAGGATGGCAGTCTGGATGGGAAAGACGAGCTCGCCGTAGAGATCCTGGTGGAGGCAGTTGTAATCGTCCTGCTGGTATTTGAGAAGAAGCGGTGTAGGCCGCGTCTGTCCGGCCTGATGGCAGAGCTGCTGGAACTGCTGGTGTACAGGCGGGTATCTCGCCGTATTTCCCAGGTGGTGATTCCACTCGTTCGCGATGGAGGCGAGAGGAGGATAGAAAGCATCGCGGAGGCACTGAATCAGCGATGGAAGAGGGTAGCTGTAGTACTGATACTCGCCACGCCCAAAGCCGTGACGGGCCATCACCACGCGGCTGCGAAATCTGGAGGGATCCTCGTAGCCGGAGGCAAGTTGGAGGCACTCCTCTGGAGTAAGCAGCGGGCCGGTGGTGGCATAGCCTTGCTCGCTAAGGGTGGCCGCGATACAAGCCCAATCAAGAGATACGATCTTTTCCGTAAGGTCCATGGCTTTACTCTGGCCTTAACGGTGAGATGCAACACTCCGGTTTGTATCGTCGATATCGGCAAAAGAAAACGGCGGCCCGCTGTCTGCAGACCGCCGTCAGATTGCGAAGAGCGCGATTAGACTTTGGGAGCCCAACCCTTTTCGTACTCGCGATCCCAGCGCTTCATCGCCTCGGCGTCATTGAGAACATGGCCGTTCGCGGTGTTGAGTGACAGGCCGCGGTTGAGCTCCCAGGCGACGTTGGAGAGCTGCAGCATGGTCACGGCGACGTTGCCAACCTCAATAGGCGCATGAAGCTTCTCGCCCTTGCGGATTCCGCCGATGAAGTTGGCGAAGTGGAGATCGGTCATCGAATCGGCGCCTACCAGATCGGCTGCGGCGGATGACTTTTCTGCCCTGAACTCGCTGGTCTTCGTGCCCTTGAGATCGTAGATCTCGTAGCCGCCGCGGTCGACGACGACGGTCCCGGTGGTTCCCATGATGGAGGCGCCGCGGTCGCGGTTATAAAACTTCATTCCCTGGCAGCACTTGCCCTCCCAGGAGATGATCTTGTCGTCGTACTCGAAGCTCGTGACCAGCGTGTCGTAGAACTGCCAGTCATCCTTGAACTGATAGCGACCACCGGAGGCCGAGACGTGTTTGGGGAAGTCGACGCCGAGCGCCCAGCGGCAGACGTCTACCTCGTGGGTTCCGTTGTTGAGAGTCTCGCCCGTGCCCCAATGTTTGAACCAGTGCCAGTTGTAAGGATGGTAGTTGTCCATGTAGGCCTTGCGCGGCGCTGGGCCCTGCCAGAGGTCCCAATCGAGGGTGGCGGGCACGGCGACGGGCTTGCCGGTGCCGATGGACTTGCGAGTGTTGCTGTACCAGGCCTTGGCATAATAGGCCCGGCCGATCAATCCCTCGTGGATCTTTCCAACGATCTCCATGGTATGCGGGGAAGAACGCTGTTGGCTTCCCATCTGCACCAGTTTTTTGTACTTGTCGCGTGCGGCAACGAGCATCGCTCCTTCGCCGGGGTTGTGGCTGCAGGGCTTTTCAACGTAGACGTGTTTGCCTGCCTCAAGGCCGGCAATGGCCATCGGCGCATGCCAGTGGTCCGGTGTCGCGATGGTGATGGCGTCAACGTCCTTCGAAGCCAGGACTTTGCGAAAATCCTTCTCGGTCGCAGGTTTGTATCCCAGTGAGGTCGCTGCCTTGCCCGCGAATTTGTTGAGAATAGTAGTATCCACGTCGCAGACATGAGTGACGCGGGAAGCTTTCTCATTGGCCTTGAGGGAGGAGAGATGAGCATAGGCGCGGCTGTTGAGTCCAATGACCGCGAAGTTGACGCGATCGTTGGCTCCGACGATCTGGGCGTAGCTCTTTGCATTGGTGCTGACGGCTGCCCCGGCAGCCGTTACGGCGAGTGTGTCGAGAAATTCGCGTCGGGTAATCACTTTCATCTCCTCCAAGGAGTTAGTTCGATCTTTGAAGCAATAGGGAGCAGTAGGCCCCTATAACGTTTCAAAGGGGATGCGGAATAAATGTACACGACCGGATAGAAGATGGGCCAGCGGGCAAAAACACAGAAAAGGCGTACCGAAGGCCGGTACGCCTGAAGTGAAGAAGATGCCAGTAGTTAGAAGGTCAGGCGGAGTCCCAGCTGCGTTTGCCGCATCGCCGAAGCCCCGGTGATACGCCCGGCAGTTGAGAGATTTGCCAGCGATGAAGTTGGTGTGGAGAGGTTCACATTATTGAATACATTGGTGAACTCGCCACGGAACTGGAAGGTGTATCGCTCCCCGAACTTGAAGTTGCGGAACAGGGCGGCGTTCACGTTCTTGTATCCGGGACCGTCGAGCAGGTTGCGAGGTGCGGTCCCATCGGTCCCTACCTGGGGAATGGTAAAGGCGGTGGGATCAAACCAACGCGCTTTCACATCATTCCGTGAACGCTTCGGGCTGAGGATCGGGTTCCCCGTCACGTTGGGTCGATCGTTGTTCGTTCCATCCAGGTTGACGTCGGTTCCGGAGGTGACGGTAAATGGATCGCCGCTGCGCAACGTGATGATCGGCGAGAGAGACCAGCCATTGACGAGGTTCTTCATCAGGAACTGGGACCCGTGATAGTAGTCCAGCATCCATACGAAGGAAGCGACGAAAGTGTGGCGATAGTCGTTGTCCGCTCGCCCGCGTTCGAGATACATCTTGGTGGGATTCTCGACCGTCGCGGTGCTGCTCTGCATACCGGCGCTGGACCAGTTCTTCGCCCAGAGATAGTAGGACCGCAGGCTGAAGTTATTGCTCATCCGCTTGGTGGCTGTGACTTGCAGCGCATGATAAGCAGAGGTCTGCTGGGAGGCGAAGATGCTGATCCCCTGATAGGTTCCCGGCAGAATCGGACGTCGCGCATCGACGTTGGTGGAGGTGCTGGTGGTGATGCAAGTTGGATTGCAGTTCACTGGATTCTGTGGTGTGGCGAAGGTGGGATAGTTGCTATCGGTGCCGAAGGGCAGGTGACGACCAAGGTTGCCGACATAACCAACCGAGGTGGCGAAGGTGTTGGTCCATTGTTGCTCGACGCTCAGGTTCGCCTGGTAAGCGGAAGTCCAATCGAAGTTTCTGTCAATGCCTCCGAGACTAAAAGGATAGGTGAAGATCGGTGTTCCGCCCGGCACGTAGTTGTACGGGAAGGGCGATCCGCCAGGATAGTTTCCGTAGGGGTTGGTCATCGACTGAACGTTGTTGAACTGCTGGCGAACGGTGAAAGGCTCGCCTGCTCCGGCCCATTCGTTACCCGAGATAGAACCCCAGAACCATCCGAAGCCGCCGCGTACAGCGGTCTTTCCGTTGCCGTAGACGTCCCAGGCGAAACCGGCACGCGGACCAAAATGATTCCAGCGGGTCGGAAGAACTCCACGCGGCACCCCTTTATCCCCTATGGTGACCAGACCGAGCGGGGCTGTCGGAATTCGAGTTGACTGCTGACCCAGCCTGAAGGTTGTGATCATGTCGTTGGTGTCCACAGGTGGTGTCTGAACATCCCAGCGCAGCCCGAGATTCAATGTAAGATTCGGGCGGACTCGGAAGTCGTCAAGGATAAAGAGGCCGCCGTTCCAGCTGTTCATACGCTGAATACTCGGAGCGTCCTGGTTCATGGTGTTGGGCAATCCAAGAATAAAGTCCGAGAGTGCATTCCCGCTGCGTGCACTGCTTGAGGAGGTAAAGGAGAAGACGCCGTAGTTGTTCAGCAAAGATTCCTGAATGTCCTTGTCCAGCGCAGCGTTGCCTCCGAAGCGGATAGAGTGACGTCCCTGCGTCCAGAGCACGGTATCGCGAACCTCGTAATAGTTCGATCCTGCGCGTGGGCCTGAGATCGCCTCGCCAGCAGTGAAATAGCCGCTGACACCGATCTGCGGCAGGGAAGGAGTGCCCTGTACCTGAAAGGCGGAGCCGTAATCACCGATGGCAACGGCCGGGGAATTGACGCGGCCGCCGAGATTGCGCGCATAGCTGAGCCATGCCTCGTTCACCCAGTTAGGATTGAATGTATAGGTGTCGCTCAGCACAGCATTCCATTGGCGGAAGACGTAGTTCTGCTTCGACCAGGTGAGATTGCCTCCAGCATTGGCCGTGTTTACACCGCCGTTCTCGAAGACCTCTCCCGAGAAGCGGTGATTGGGCGAAAAATTGTGGTCGACCTTCAACAGGTATTCGTCCGTATTGTAGGGAAGCGTGACGTAGCCCTGGAAGTAGTTGTCGGCGGCATTGGGCAAGGGAATGGAGGGTAGGGTTCCATTTGTGTTGACCAGGTTCTGCACCGTCGGATCGAGCATGCTCTTGGGGATAATATTTCCGGCCAAGGGCTTCCGTGTGACCGGATTACAGACGATGAAGTTGCCTGCCTGCGTGTCAGCAGCGTTCAACTTCTGCGTGCACGAGGTGATAGCTCCGCTCTGGGTCGGAAGGTTGGCCGAAAAATCTCCGCCGCGCTGGGCACCAGTGGGAACAACCCCGGAGTTTAGAAAGGTGGTTGTGATCTGACGAAGCCCGCCATAACTGAAGAAGAAGAAAGTTTTGTCTTTGATGATGGGACCACCGATGGTGCCGCCGAACTGGTGACGATGCAAGGGCGAGGCTTCAGGCGAGTTATAGCTCTTGGCATTGAGTGCGGTCTCGCGCCAGAACTCGAACGCCGAGCCATGCCACTTATTTGAGCCCGACTTGGTGATGACGTTGATCACACCGTTGGGGAAACGTCCATACTCGGCGCTGTAGTTGTTGGTCTCGACGCGGAACTGATCGACAGCGTCGGGATTCGGCTGCACGTTGCCGGTGTTGCGCAGGCCGGTCATATTTGTGCCGCCATCGAGGTAATAGCTGGTCGAGCCGGAATTGGCGATCTGCACGCCGCCGTTGATCAGCACCTGCTGCTGCGGATAACCGAGAGTGAAGGATTGATCGTTGGTCTGGACACCGGGCACGAGCGAGAGCAGGTCGTAGACGTTGCGATTGACGATGGGGAGATTCTCAATCTCGAGGTTCTGTACGGTCGCTCCTACCTCGGAGCTTGTGGTGTTGACCAGTGGAACGGAGGTGGAAACATCCACCGTCTCGTTGGCGCCCCCAACTGAAAGCTGAGCGTTTAAATTGGCCGACTGGCCAAGATCCAGCACGACGCCGGTCTGCTGGAAGCTCTTGAAGCCCGTGGCCGTGATCTTGACCGTGTAATTGCCAACAGGCAGAAGATTGATGCGGAATTCGCCGGAGGCGTTGGTATCAGCCGGGAACGCAGCATTGGTGCCGGTGTTCGTGGCAACGACATGAGCTCCGGGAACGACACCACCGGTCGAATCGGTAACAGTCCCGGAGAGCGTGGCCGTGATCTGCTGCGCAAAGATTGTGGTTGTTGGAAAAATCAGGACAAACGCCAATACGGGTAGAAAAATATTTCTTAGACTCTGTATTTTCATGGGGGGTAGAGCGGTGGCCTTCCTTCTATGGGTGCAAACGTCATTTTCTTAATAAAAACGACGTCTGCCAGTCTGCCTACCGCCCAAGGTGAATGTCAACCAGAGAAAGTAAATTTCACTGTGTGAAAATTGTTCGATAAGTCAGCGAGGCGCAGGAGGGCGTTCTTTTGAACCCGGGATAGCCGGAGAATCAGTCGATCAGGGAGCGGCCTTCGATATCGAGAGCCACGTGATAGAGCGCATCGCGTGTCGCCAGCACAGCGCATCCGTCTTCGACGAAGGTCAGCCCGACGAGGTTATTGCCGGAGACGGCAAAGGTGGCCTGGCGTGACGGGGTAATACGGACGATTCCACGCTGTCCCTGCAGGCTGGCAGCGACATACAGGTTGTCATCCACGTCGAAAGCCATTCCCTGCGCCCTGCCGAGACCCTGGAAGAAGACGGAGAGATTGCCGTCTCGGTCGATCGCGTGGATGGCTTGATTGGAAGATGTAGTAGGTCCGGTTACCAGGAGCGTCCCAGCGGCGTTGAACGCCAGATGATAGGCGGAGACGGAAGGTTCAAGCGTTGCGAAGACGAAGATTTCACGTTCCGGATTGATCTTGAAGATGGTTCCGGAGCGATCGCCGACGTAGAGATTGCCGTTGCGGTCGAAGGCAATTCCGGTCGCGATCCCCATCCCCTCGGCGTAGGTTGCGATGGCTCCTTCCGGAGAGATGCGATAGACCGTGCCCTCGGCGCGCGAGCTGGCATAGAGGTAGCCCTCGCGATCAAAGGCAAGTCCTGTGGGGTTCATCAGCTCACGGACAAAAGGAACCATTTGGAAGTCGCGTTGAATACGGAAGATGGAGACCGGTGTCGATTGCCCGCGCGATCCGGACAGCGTCGTAAAGACCTGGCCGGTGGCATCGACCGCTGGGTTGGCGACGGGATGAAGATTCTCGGCCATCGGGACTGCAATATGTACCAGGAGAGGGTTCGAGGCCTCACCGTTGCGGTGCAAGACCAGATCGCCGGAGATGCTGCCATCCGGCACGAGAACCGTTGCGCGGTCGGGTCGGCTGAAAAGAACGGGTGCAAAGGTGTCACCGATGCTTGCATGGGGAAGACGGCTTCCCGCCGGATCAAGATGAGTGCCCTGAAGCTCGATCTCGCCACCCGGCATTGCTGCGGGTGGGTGAATGCGATTCAGATGGGGACCATCTGCGGAAATTGGGTGAAATAGACTCATCCGTCGTTCTAGGGTAGAACGACGGCTGAGGCAATACAAGGACATCGCTCAAGAGATCAGAAGAATAACTGGATAAGCTGTGCGCACAAAAGCGCAAGTATGCCGGCAGCAACGTCATCCATCATGATTCCGGTTCCCTCCGGCAGACGTTCAAGCTGCCGAACCGGTGGTGGTTTCAGAATGTCAAAGATGCGGAAGAGCAGGAGTGAGATAACGGCATGACGCCAGTCGGGTGTGATCGCGATCAGTGCGATCAGTTGTCCCGCGACCTCGTCGACGACGACATGGCCGGGATCTTCCCGTCCGGACTCACGCGCAACGATCGTGGAAGCGGGAATGCCGAGGAGCGTAATTACGGCGGCTGCGATCGTGGTTCCGATGGCAAGTGTGAGTGGCGAGGGGTGGAAGGTGTGCGCGGTGCCATACCAGAGCAGCACGGCCGCGATGGAGCCGTACGTTCCCGGGCCGGGTTGCAACAGGCCAGCGCCAAAGAAGGTTCCAAGAGCCCAGGCCCAGAGGGTCTTCTTCTCAGAGGGAGGGTGAATCTGTTTGCTGGAATTCGCCACTAGTCTTCGTCATCGCCGCTGGGCTTGTTGCGTTGCGTGCGGGAGAGCTCTTCGAGGAGATCGGGATCCTGAATGGGAGTAGAGACTTTATAGTCTCCCGAGGCCCACTTGCCGAGGTCAAGGAGCCTGCAGCGATCGCTGCAAAAAGGAAAGTTCTCGTTGTCGATGAGGACAACGTTGCGACAGGTCGGACAGAAGAGTGCTTTCGGCATTGCAGTATCGATTGTAAATCCGCTCTGCGGCGGCGTGCACATACTCTATGCTCACTTGACCACAGAGGGATTAGATTGCTATGCGATGGAACGCAGCAGGCCACCTTCGGCGCGCAGAGCGGCTCCATTGGTTGCTGCGGAGAGCGGGCTGGCGATGAAAGCTACCAGGCTGGCAATCTCTTCGCTTTCGATCAGACGCTGCAGCAGGGAACTGGAGCGATGTTTCTCGAAGAACTCTTTTTCGGCCTGTACAGGAGTCGGGTTCTTGATGCTCGACATGCTCTCGAGGAACTCAACGATCGCTTCAGAACGTGTCGGTCCGGGCATGATGGTATTCACCGTGACAGCTGTGCCTTTGGTCAGCTCGGCGAGGCCGCGCGAGATCGCGAGCTGCGAAGATTTGGTGACGCCATAGTGGATCATCTCCGAAGGAGTCATGATGCCGGACTCGGAAGAGATGAAGATGACGCGTCCAGAATTTCGCTCAAGCATGCGCGGGAAGTAATGACGTGAAAGGCGGACTCCACTGAGGACGTTGGTCTCAAAGATCTTGAGCCAGTCGGCGTCTGTGATCTCGGCAAAGGGCTTGGCCTTCGTAGACGCCGAGGTTTTGATCAGGATGTCGGTATCGGCAACCTGCTGGATCAACGATGCTGCACCTTCAACAGTTGCAGCATCGGCCACGACGGCGTTGATGTTGCTGATTCCTGCGAGTGCTTTATCGAGCTTCTCTTTGCTGCGGCCAGGAACTGTAACGGTGACGCCTTCGGCAGCCAGAGCCTTGGTGATGGCGAGGCCGATGCCTGCGGAGCCTCCGGTTACGATTGCGGTTTTGTCTTTGAGCTGCAGGTCCATCGAATCTCCTCGTTCTAGTCAGATAGATGTCTAGATCTGGAGGATGGATTCATACGGCTTTGCGCTGCTATTCAACGATACGGGCGACTACGTCGTAGTCATGCGACTCGGTGATCTCGGCGCGGTAGAAGGTGCCGGTGACGAGTTCTTCGTGGGGGCCGAAGTCGTTGATGAAGACCTTGCCGTCGATCTCGGGGGCGTGTTGGATGGTGCGGCCCTCCCAGAGGAGCTCGGTCTCTTCGGATTCGCCTTCGACCAGCAAGTCGACCTCGCGGCCTACCCATTCGGCCTTCGCCTTCGTGCTGATCTTCTGCTGGAGCTTCATCAGCTTGCGGCGGCGGGCCTGGATGGTGCGCTCGGGGACCTTGAGTTCGGCGTCGAGCTCGAAGGCCTTGGCACCCTCTTCGTCGGAGTAGGTAAAGACTCCGAGCCAATCGATCTTCGCGGCCTTGATGAAGGCTTCGAGTTCTTTGTAGTCGGCTTCGGTCTCGCCGGGGAAGCCGACGATGAAGCTGGTGCGGATGACGATGCCGGGAACGATGCGGCGGCCCTTCTCGATCAGGTCAAGGAAGATCTTTGCGTTGCCGCCGCGCTTCATGCGCTTGAGGACGCTGGCGCTGGCGTGCTGGAGTGGAACGTCGAGGTACTTCGCGATGTTGTCGTGTCTTGCCATCGTCTCGAGTAGCCGCGTCGTCACCTTGTTGGGGTAGGTGTAGAGGAAGCGAAGCCACTTGAGGCCGGGCAGCACGGCGAGAGCGTCGAGCAGTTGCGCGAGGCCTTCGGTGAGTCCTAGGTCTTCGCCGTAGCAGGTGGTGTCCTGGCCGATGAGGGTGATCTCGCGGACGCCTTGCGCGATCAGCTTTTCCGCCTCGGAGACGATGGAGGACATGCGCCGCGAGCGGAATTTCCCGCGCAGCTGCGGGATGATGCAGAAGCTGCAGGGATGGTCGCAGCCCTCAGCGATCTTGATGTAAGCCGAGGCGCGCGGAGTGGCGAGGATCCGGGGCGTCTCGTCGGAGTAGAGATATTCGGGCAGCGTGGCGGTGGCTCCATCCCAGGAGGTTCGGGAGAAGCGGCCTTGCTGTTCCCGGAGGGTGCCTTCGGCGCGGAAGGAGACCGCAGATCCTTCGACTCCGGCTTCGCCTTCGCTCAAGATGACACCTTCTTTGTTGCTACTTACTTTCTGCTCTTCCAGCTGCAGCTGAGCACCCTGCTCGGTTGGATGCGAGTGCTGGTGGACGGCGCTGTGAGCGCGGGCGGCGAGCGCCTGCGGCTGCATATTGGCCTGCGGCAGGATGTTGAAGGGCGAGTCCTGTGTCTGCGCGGGTTGAGGAGACAGGCCCGCTGCGCTCAGGATGGCCTCAAGCTCTCCGGTTCCGACGACGGCGTCGACTTCGGGGATGTTCTTTCGGATTTCGTCGCGATAGCGCTCGACGAGACAGCCGGCGACGATAAGGCGTTGGGCGCGGCCTCCGTTGGCCTGCTTGTGCTGGACCATCTCGAGGATGGTGTTTACGGACTCCTGCTTGGCGGAGTCGATGAAGCTGCAGGTATTGACTACGAGGATTTCGGCGTCTTCGGCGTTGGGCGTGAGCTCGCCACCGGCAGAGTGGAGGAGGCCCATCATGACCTCGGAGTCGACCAGATTCTTGGGACAGCCGAGGGAGACAAAACCGATCTTTGGCCGGGATCCATTCGGGGCGGCCGTGGGACTGGTTTCAATTGTTGCCGGAAGAGTCACAGTCTTTTAGTTTACCAGCCTTCAATCCCCGCGAGGAGGTACCCCTCCCCTATCCTTTTAGTGCAAAGTCTTGATTCAAAAATATTTAGGTCCGGACTAACCCTGTAATACCCTTGGCGGAAAATATGTCCCGCGCAACTTCCTGGAAATAGGGGCCAAACGAGTCATTCCCTGGCCGATTCACCTTTTCCTTGTGGCTCAAGTTTCGCGGTTCAGAGCCTTTCCTTCTATTTTATCGAAGCGGACGAATTGTTTCGGCAACTTTGTGGTCCGCTTAAATCTCATTAAGTTGTTTATTTTGTTTGCCTTAAAAATCTGGTGCCAACCGAGGAGGTTGACACAGATTTTCGGTTAAAAGAATTTCGCCCATCGAGATCGCACAGGATGCGAACTCGATGGGCGACCATAGGGATTCATTTGCCTGAATCGATACGTTGAAGTTTCAATGGGGACAACGATTACGACAGGCGACGCTTGAGGGCTCCTGCAGCGCCGATCAGACCGGTGCCGAGCAGCATGAGGGTGGAGGGCTCCGGAACCGCTGACGGACTGCTCAGCGCTGTTGCCTGGAAGGTCACGATTCCGTTGGTGTTGGTTGTAAAGAAGAGAGAGAAATCAGTTGGATCGAAGGCCGAATTTGCAGAAACGATCGAGCCGCCGCCGATGCAGTTGTTGAAAGACCCAGCCAGCTGGCAGGAGATGCTGTCAAGTGTCAGGGTAAGGAGGGTGCTGCCGCTACCGAATGCAAGCGAAGAGCTGCCTGCAACGTAGCTCGCATAGTTGATGGGCGAGGTGATCGTGCCAGCCTCATTGGGAGTGAGAAGGGTATTGAAGTCACCCTGGATCGTATTTGCCGCGCCGACATTAATGGTGTTGGGATTGAAAACCAACTCGGTTCCGGTGTCCTGAACGGAGGCGCCGGTAACAGAGAACTGGCCTGATATAGGTGTGGCATAGAGGGCCGGGGCAACCGCCACGGCTGACAGAACTACCAGAGAAGACAAAAGTTTCTTCACGAAATAAATCTCCTAAAAGATAAAAGTTGGGTCGCGCAAAAAACCACTTTCTATTGCTGGTAAGTAGTAGATGCCCCTAAAGTTGTATTGCCTAGACTGAAAGATTTTTCTGGTTAATGTGCACAATTTTGCGCAAACAGGTTTCTCCATTGTTTGTGCAGATATCGCTGATTTGGAATGGGGAAACCTTCATGGAATTTTTAAAAACCGAATGCAAAAAATTGCAGCTTGATTCTTGAATTGCGGCCGATTATCGGAGTGGCTCTCGCTGGGATGGAGCCCCGGGAAATTCGTCCTCAACTCAGAACCCCACGTCATTTGGGCGAATTGAGAGTTTCCCCGTGCTTCTTCCCGGCTTCCGATAAAGCGGGACTATGACGGATGAAGTTGAATCGGATTGCAGGGAACAACGTATGCAAACGCCTTCTTCTTTAGGACTTGCGAGCCGAGACCGGAGTGATTGCGGGAGGATGGTTCTCCAGAGAAGGTGACCGGCTCGGTTACAGATGAAGGGACATTTATTTGGATCTACGCTTTGCCGTTTTTGCGCGCTTTTCTCCCTGGGATTGCAGGGTGTAAGCGTTGACGATGGAGGCGATGAGTCCTGGAAAGCGAGCATCGACCTCGGCGCAGCGTGAGGTGTTGTACATCTCGACGCCTTTACGCTCGGCGCGGATAAGCCCTGATTCGCGAAGAACCTTGAAGTGCTGCGAGAGCGTGGACTTTGGGATAGGCCGATCGATGATGTTCTGGAAGGCGGAACAGGTGGCGGAGCATTGGGAAGTGGCGATCTCCGCGAAGATAGCAACGCGTATGGGATCAGAGAGCGCGTGGAGGACAGACTCCACGGCGATGTCTTCGATCGAAGGATGAAATAGAGGCTTCACTCTAATGCTTATGATAGGTGGCGAGGAAGTTTAGATTCAATAGTTCATATTTCCGGAACTTTTGGAATATGAGTTGAATCAAACCATCTGCAAAACCCTGAAGGAGTGATATGTCGAAGAAGCTTGAAGGAAAGATTGCACTGGTAACGGGTGGCAACAGCGGGATTGGACTGGCTACGGCAAAGCGTTTCGTTGCCGAGGGCGCGAAGGTGATTATCACCGGACGGCGCAAGGAGAATCTGGATGCGGCGGTGAAGGAGATTGGGTCGAATGCGACGGCGATCCAAGCCGATGCGAGCAAACTGGAGGACATCGACAGGGTCTATGCGGAGATCAAGAAGCAGTATGGACGCGTGGATGTTCTGTTTGTAAATGCGGGAGGCGGAGAGTTTGCCACGATCGACCAGGTGACAGAGGAGCACTTCGACAAGACATTCGATACGAATGTGAAGGGTGTTTTCTTTACCGTACAGAAGGCACTTCCCCTGATCCCTGCCGGCGGCACGATCATCTTGAATGCGTCGATTGTCTCGGTGAAGGGTATGCCGGCTTTTGGCGTGTATAGCGCGACCAAGGCGGCGGTTCGTTCGTTTGCGAGGACGTGGACAAATGAGCTGAAGGATCGCCAGATCCGGGTGAACGTGGTGAGCCCGGGGCCGATTGACACTCCAGGAGTGGATGGACTGGCGCAGGATGCGGAGCAGGCCAAGCAGCTGAAGGCCGGGCTCGCCTCGCAGGTTCCGCTGGGACGCATGGGAACAGGGGACGAGATTGCGAAGGCGGTTGTGTTTCTTGCCTCGGATGACTCGAGCTTTGTGGCGGGCGTGGAGCTGTTTGTGGATGGCGGTATGGTGCAGGTCTAACGTCTATCTGATCGTTCCATTCGAGAATCAAAGATCAGTTTTTGACAATCGACGACGGAGATCGTTTGACAATCAACGAAGGAGATAAAGAGATGGGAAAGCTGACTGGAAAAGTTGCGGTCGTTACCGGAGCGTCGAAGGGAATTGGCGCCGGTATCGCGAAAGAGCTCGCAGCCGAGGGAGCATCGGTTGTGGTGAACTACGCCTCGAGCAAAGAAGGTGCGGAGAAAGTGGTTGCTGAAATCGTAAAGGATGGCGGCAAAGCAATCGCGGTCGGAGGCAGCGTCTCGAAGGCCGCGGACGTGGATGCCCTGTTTGCCGAGACGAAGAAGGCCTACGGCAAGCTCGACATTCTGGTGAACAATGCGGGCGTGTACGAGTTTGCGCCTCTGGAAGGCGTTACCGAGAAGAGTATCGACTTGATGTTCGGCACCAATGTGACGGGGCTGCTGCTCGCCACAAAGGCCGGCGTTGCGTTATTCCCGGCGGAGGGCGGCGTCGTGATCAATATTGGATCGGTAGTGAGTGAGCAGACGCCACCGATGTCGGTTGTGTACAGCGGCACCAAGGGTGCAGTGGATGCGATTACGAGGGTTCTGGCGAAGGAACTCGGACCGAAGAAGATTCGCGTGAATGCCGTGAACCCGGGCCCAATTGTGACGGAGGGTTTCAAGTCCGCTGGCGTGGAGGGAAGTGACTTCGAGCAGCAAATGTTACAGGGAACTCCGCTTGGCCGTATCGGAACTCCGCAAGACGTCGCCCCGGTTGTTGCGTTCCTCGCCTCGGACGAGGCGGGATGGATCACCGGATCCCTGATTCAGACTGCGGGCGGGATGCGCTAAACGCAGGACATGGGGAGGGCTCCGTGAGTATGTCTTTTACGGAGCCCTCTAGAAAAGCTACGCAAGGTGGGCACTCAGCTCGGGAGTGCGTTTCCGCGTTTTGAGTCGCTCGGGAATAACTCAGCGGCTTCAGTGTTTTTCAAGTATCGGCGTATGAAAGAAATAATCAAACGATACTTTGTCACACTTTCGAGGTTAGTGATGGAATTTGTTCCGGTTGTTCCACCGGCAAAAGCCAGGGGAAGAGCATGATGAACCGACGGCATTTTCTTGCAGGAGCGTCTGCTGCTGCTTTCTTTCGCGGGGTCTATCTTCCTGCGGCTCCAGCACAACGAAAGGTGGTCGTCGTCGGTGGAGGGCTGGCGGGTATCTCCTGCGCATACGAGTTAAGAAAGCGTGGATTGGAAGTGATCGTCCTTGAGGGTCAAGGGCGCGCAGGAGGCAGGGTTCAAACGCTGCGGGAGGGACTGGATCCGGCGCTCTCTGCCGAAACGGGGGCGACACGGATCCCGGATACCCATCAATTCACGCTGGACTATGTGCGCGAGTTCGGACTGACGCTGGAACCGTTCAAGGGCGGAGACCTGGCGGATGTCGTTCATCTGCGCGGACAGAACATTGTTGTCGGTAAGGGCCCTGAACCGGGTTGGCCACTCCAGCTGCGTCCGGAGGAGCGCCGTCTGGGCCGCGCGGGCTTAGCGGAGCGCTACCTGGGGGCACCTCTGAAGCTTGCGAAAGGAAGCGAGCTTTCGCCCAACGTACCAGACTCCATTCTGGCGCAGGATCACTTCACGCTTCGCGAGTACCTGGTGAACCAGGGACTCTCCTCGGATGCAATTGAACTGATCACCCTCGGAGCCGATACGACAGTAAGCGCGGCATTGCTTCTGCTGGTTGAGTTCAACGAACAGGTCTCCCAGGGGTACTTTCATATTCGCGGTGGCAACGATCTGCTTCCTGCAGCGCTGGCCAAGCAGCTGGGCGGAGCGATCCGATATGGATGCCGCGTGACAAGTATTGGACAGGACGACAGTGGTGCGTGGGCAGTCATCGAACACGAGGGTGGACGCGAGACTGTTCGAGGCGACTATGTTGTGTCCGCCCTTCCGTTTTCTGTGGCAAGGGACCTGTTCCATGAGGCGCGCCTCTCCCCTGAAAAGCAACGCGCTATCCGGGACCTGAAGTATTTCCCGGTGGACAAGGTGTTTCTTCAAATGCAGAGACAGTTCTGGAAGGCGAAGGGCCAGAGCGGGTTTGCCAATACGGATTTACTGTCGGAGCGATTCTGGTCGCTTGGCCCGGACTCACCCGATCAACGCGGACTGCTGTTGTCCTACGTGATTGGAGCGAAGGCCGCGAAGCTCGACGAGATGGATTTACAGAGCCGTGTAAAGCAAACGCTTGCTGATGCAGAGAGCGTATTTCCTGGTGCGCGCGAAAACTTTGAAGCGGTTCGAGCAAAGAGCTGGAGTCAGGATCCGTGGCAGCTAGGCGGTCTTACGGCATTCGGTCCCGGCGAGCTCAGCTTGATTCCCGTGAACGCGCGCAGAGAGGGCCGCATCTTCTTTGCCGGCGAACATACGTCTCGCTGGAATGGCTGGATGCAAGGTGCCATCGAGTCGGCGCATCGGGTGGTCGAGGAGATCTTTGTATGAAGTTGAAGACAGCCGAACTATGAGATCGAGACAGGAACTCATGGTTCGGCTGTCGAGAGAATCTACGCTAGGCCGTTTCGGGCAATGACTTCTTTGTAGAAGTGAGCACTCAGCTTGGGTGTGCGCTTCTGGGTTTTGAAGTCGACGTAGTGGAGGCCGAAGCGATAGGCGTATCCGTCGGCCCACTCGTAGTTATCCATGAAACTCCAGCAGAAGTAGCCTTTGACGGGAACACCTTCGGAGACTCCGCGACGAAGCTGGGTGATGTAGTTGCGGAGATACATGACGCGATCGCTGTCGTAGACGTGGCCGTCGGGGGTGAGGACGTCGGTGGAGGAGGCTCCGTTCTCGGTGATGTAGATCTCTTTGACTCCCCAGGTTTCGGCGATGAGCTTTGGACCCCAGTAGAGACCCTGGGGGCCGACATGCAGCCATGAGCTCATCATGTGCGGATAGGAGGCTGGATCGCGGACTACGGCGTAGCCTGCGGGAGAGCTGTCGGCGCGGATCCAGGTGGCGGTGTAGTTGTTGAGGCCCACGAAGTCGATGGGCGAGCCGATGGCCTTCATGTCTGCTGCGGTGAACTTAGGCGCGTTGGCGCCGTGGTGCGCAAGATAGGCGTCGGTGTACTTGCCTTCCATGACGGCGGTCAGGTAGCCGGCGTTCTCTTCGCGCATGGCCTTGCGGGCTGCGGCGATGTGCTCGGCGGTCTCGATCACCGGGGAGCAGGCTTCGGCGTTTTCGGCGAGGCCGACTTTGATTCCGGCCTTGGCGTGTGCGCGGATGGCCTGGACTCCGAGGCCGTGGGCCAGGACGGCGTGGTGGCGGACCTGGTTGACCTTGGCGACGGAGAGCTTGAGGCCGGGGGCATGGCGGCCGTCGCGGTAGCCGATGTCGACGAAGGACTTCATCTCGTTGAGGGTCATGAAGTACTTGACGCGGTCGGAGAGGTGCTGGGCGACGTATCCGGCGTAGACGGCGAAGGCCTCGGAGGTGTCGCGGGACTGCCAGCCGCCTTTGTCTTCGAGGGCCTGGGGGAGGTCCCAGTGGAAGAGGGTGCAGTAGGGCTGGATGCCGTTCGCGAGAAGCTCGTCGACGAGGCGGCTGTAGAAGTCGATGCCCTTGGGATTGGGGGTTCCGGTTCCGTTGGGGAAGATGCGCGGCCAGGCGACGGAGAAGCGGTAGGTCTTGAGGCCGAGGGCCTTCATGAGCTGCACGTCTTCCTTGTAGCGGTGGTAGTGATCGTTGGCTACATCGCCGGTGTCTCCATTGTTGGTCTTGCCTGGGGTGTGGGAGAAGGTGTCCCAGATGGAGACGCCGCGACCGTCTTCTTTGACCGCGCCTTCAACCTGATAGGAGGCGGTTGCCGATCCCCAGAGGAAGCCCTTAGGGAAGGGTTGCGGTGCGGGTGCGGCGGAGTGAGGGTTCGCGGGGGCTGCCGCGGCGAGGGCGGGAAGAGCGGCGGGCGCGAGGGCGGCGGAGCCGAAGAGCTTCGCGAACTGACGTCTGGAAAAACGATTTAGCACTGGACTTTCCCCTGGTTGAGGTGTCAGGGGAGTTTAGCTGCTTCTGTCTTCGGTTGCCAAATCGGACGTTAAGATTGTTATCGGCTGCGGATGAGCACTGCGGTGGCGTCATCGGCCCGGTCCGATGTCTGGCCTGCCGCATCTCCGAAACGCTGGACCTCCTCAATCAATCCTTCGATGCAGGCATCCGGTTGAAGGAAGTGCTCGAGCAAACGGGCGGAGCCGTATTCTTCGTCGGCACGGTTCATCGCTTCCGTGATCCCGTCGGTGTAGAAGAGCAGTTTTGTTCCGGGGTTGAGTTTGATGGTGTATTCGGGATAAGAAGACTCGCCTAATCCCAGTGGGAGTCCGGTGTCGATGTCGAGGAACGCGCACTCTCCGTTGATGAGCAGGGGGAGCAGATGCCCTGCGCTGGCGATGGTGATCTCGCGCGAGCGTGCATCGAGCACAGCATAGATCATGGTCACAAACTTCCCCATGGGGAAGTCTTCGCACAGGGTCTGGTTGAGACGCTGCAGCGTCTGGCTGGGCGAGGCGTCGAGCTTCGCGAGCGAGCGCAAAATGGCACGCGTTGCAGACATAAGAAGCGCTGCGGCCATACCCTTTCCGGAGACGTCGGCCAATGCGATGCCGTAGCGGTCGTTGCCGAGATCCATGAAGTCAAACCAGTCACCCGCGACGACGCGGGCTGGATGCCAGGCGGTCTCAAAGGCGAATCCGGGGACGAGGGGAACTGCTTTGAGGAAGAGTGCCTGCTGGACGGCTCGCGCTTCTTCGGCGTCGTTCTGGATGCGTTCGCGTTGCAGACGCTCGTGTTTGAATCGGCGTGCGTTTTCGATGGCAACGGCGATGTGTCCTGCCAAAGCCTTGAACACCTGCAGCTGATCTTTGGAGAAGGCATTCGTCTGTTTGTGATCGATGGAGAGGACGCCAATGACTTCGCCGTCCACCTTGAGTGGCAGGTCCGCCGAGGAGCGAGTCTCGGGCTCACAGGGGATGTAATACGGATCGAGGGTTACGTCGGGGGCGTAGCGCATGTGTCCGGTGGCAGCGACGTGGCCGACCATGCCCTCGCAACCAATTCGACGGCGGGCGCCCTTCTGGTAAAGGGTGCAGCCGCGAACGCCACGGAGAACCATCTCGTCGGTCTCGGGATCGCGCAACCAGACGGAGACTTCAACGCACCCGATGGAAGCAGCGATGTCGTTGACGACGCGGTCGAGAAGAGGATCGAGGTCAAGGGTGGAGGTGATCAGGTGCGCTGCCCGCTGCAATTTCATGAGGGCCTGAACGAAGTCGCAGGATGTGTGAAGGCGCAGCCTTGGAATACGGTGGGTGCCGATTGTTCGAGGTGAGGTCGTTGCCATCCGACGCTCCTTGGAGGGCAGACCGGCGGGTGCGAGTCTGACTCTGGCTACTGATTAAGTTTAGATGTTTCGGAGCGCGCCGCGATGCCAATCTTTGGCCCGTGCCGGTTTCCTCTGGCCCCGGATGCCTTGCCGCTTTGGCGATTGCGAACCGAAAGGCTCAGGGAGTTCTCACTCGTGGTTCATGCTTCCTTTGCAGCAGCGGAAGTTACGGTGAGGTATCGGGTGCAGCCGCCGTGGCGGTCGGCCAGCTTCAGCTCGCGAGCACGGTTCCGAGGGTTTTGGCGTCGTCCCCGACCTTGCTGCGAATCAAGCGGTTCATAGGCTCAGAAAAGAAGGCGGATACCAGCCATCCCAGGACGCCTGCGGTTACGACGGCTGCGATGAAGAGTAAGGGTACGAGATGGAGGGGTTTGCCGAGCTTCACGAAGATCGCGAAAAGGGCCATGACGACGAAGATGTGAGTCAGGTAGATCTCGTAACTTTTGCGGCCGAGGATGAGAAGGGGAGACAGCAGACGTGGAGCTTGCCAGGAGGATTGTGTGGCCGCGACGATCACCAGGCAGGTGCCGACAGCGAGCAGCGTCATGTTCAAACCGTTCCTGCCGAGACCCCAGATGTAGGCCTTGATGGAGAAGCACAGGCTGAAGGTAAGCAATGCCAGGCCGATGGTTCCGCTGAACCGGATGGACAGCTTGGAGAGACGTTTGTTCGAGAGAAGCAAGGCAGTAAGGCAGCCGAGGGCGATGGCGTCCATTCCTCCCAGATAGGAATATTCGCGCCAGACTGGATTGGGGTTGAAGGCTCTGGCTCGCGCGAACGGGCCTGCGAGGACAAAGAGCATGAGGAAGGGGATGAGGAGCTTTTTGGTTCGCAGGAGACGAACGGCCAAGGGAAAGAACAGGTAGAACATCTCCTCGACGGAGAGCGACCAGAGAATGTCCCAGCCGGCGGGAAGATAGTCACGCGTGGCTTCGAGGAAGTTGATGTGAAAGGTGAGTGCGGCAAGAAGCGCTCGACCAAGTCCACCGGTCTTTGGAGAGACGATGTATCCGGTGACGTGCGCGAGGTGCAGGCCGCTGAGGATGCAGAGCAGCAGAAGCATCAGCGGCGCGATGCGGGCGAAGCGGAGAAGGTAGAAGTCCTTTACGGAGAGGGAGCTCAGAGTTGGCCAGCGTCGAAGGCTCGTTGACGTAATCAGGAAGCCGGAGATCACGAAGAACATCTGCACTCCGAACTGACCGTTCCATACGAGAGAAGAGACGAGCTGCGCGGGCAGCCCCTTTGTGTAGGGAACCTTCGCGGAGAGGAGACGCATGTTGACGTGGTTCATCAGTACGAAGAGGATCGAGAGCCCGCGCAGAAGATCGATGCCGTCGATGCGACTCCAGCTTCGCGAGGTTACGGATGACGAGGATGAGTTCACGTTTGGATGAGGATGATACTTTCTGATTTCTGTGCGATGCACAACTTACGGTAGTTTCTTTGCCTCTGCAATGGGGTCCCAGTGATCTTTACCGCGGAGAAAATTCTGCGGGAGAAATTGCTTTGCTTCAGCAGCTGTGAGCTGGTGTGACCATGGGGCACGTGCCGTGATGTTGGCGCCAGGGCCGGAGTTACCGAACTCGGCATAGTAGGTTGTCTGTTCGTTGGTCACCTTGCCCCAGTTGTTCCAGCCTTGCGGCGCGAGGGTGGCGGGCAGCTCAGTGTGGAGATAGACGACGCGCGAGTAGGGGCGCCAGGGGCGGCCGAGGAAGAAGTGATGATCCGCGAGCGCGGCCTCGTCGGCGGTGACGCGGCTGTCAGCGATGACGTAGCCGCTGGTCTGTTCGGCTGAGGTGCGGGATTGTGCGGTGAGGTAACCGGGGGAGAGCTCGTGGAGATGGCTGTGGTCAAAGACGGCCTGCGCGTTGCCGAAGATGAAGTCGACGGTGCCCTCGATGTAGGTGTCGACGTAATATTGGCGGCCGTAGTCGGCAAAGAGCGTGTCCTGATGGCCGAGGATGCGGCAGTGCTTAATGACGGCGCGGTCGGAACGAATGGCGAGGGCTACAGCCTGACCGGTGTTGCCAGCGGTGTTCTCGAAGGTGAGATTGTCGGCCTCGAAGCCGGGAGCGTCGATGCGGACGGTCTCGGTGAAGAAGGTTCCTCCGGCCTGCTTGGCGTTGAAGGAGTCGGTGATGACGACGTCTTCGGGATTCTTACCCATGCCGACGAAGGTGATGTTGGGGTGATTCTGGGTGACGATGACGCGCTCGTGATAAATGCCGGGCTCGATTTCTATATAGACGCGGCCCGGCTTTCCGTCTTTACCGGCGAAGGGGTGGTGGTCCATGGCCATCTGGATGGTCGGGAACTCCGCTGTGCCTTCGATGCCGGTCTTGACGCCATGGGCTACACGGACGTGGACGTCCTGCGCGAGAGAAGGCACGGCAAAAGAGCACACAGAGGCGGCAAGCAAAAGTGGCAGGACCAATCGCATGGGTGCAAGGGTAACAGCTGAAGGAGGCGGCTGGAAATGAGGGGCTTAGGGGAGTTTTGGGTGTGGGTTTCCGGATGCTAGAATGAGACGTGTGCCGGGTCCTACGCGACGTAATCCCGCCAACCCCGCCAGGTCCGGAAGGAAGCAACGGTAACGGGTCATTACGGGCGCAGTAGGTCGCCCGGTACATTTTTAATGCCTCACGAGAATTGTGCCGGTCGTTGCGCAATGTGGCAGTAAGTCACCGAATACAGTTTTATTTGAAGCATTTTCAAGTGACTGCTTGAATCGATCTGCCCTCTTTCCTAACTTCAAAACATTTGAACCCGGGGATCGGTCATCCATGCGTCCTGCGGGTGGAGCATGCGTCATGAGTGACATGCCATGTTTTCTCGGAGAGAATGGTTCACGTATGTCATTTGCGATTAAGCATTACCCAGGATTGAGGTGAAGGTTTGAGTCTGACGTTGAAGCCCCGGACACAGATGCGGGCAAAGATCTCTTCAGTAGGAGCTTATGTTCCACCGCGAGTGCTTACGAATGGGGACCTGGAAAAGATGGTCGAGACCAACGACCAGTGGATTGTGGAACGGACGGGAATTCGCGAGCGGCACCTGGTGGCGCCGGGGGTAGCGACAAGCGATCTGGCCTTTGAGGCTGCAAAGTGCTGCCTGGCGAAGCGAGGCGTGAATGCTAGCGAGATCGAGGTCATCATCGTAGCCACGGTGACGCCGGACATGCTGTTTCCTGCAACGGCCTGCCTGGTGCAGGAGAAGCTGGGAGCGAAGGGCGCGTGGGGGTTTGATCTGTCGGCTGCTTGCTCAGGGTTTCCTTATGCCCTGCAGGTAGGAGCCAAATTGATCGAGAGCGGAATGCATCGGAAGATCCTGGTGATCGGTGCCGATGTGATGAGCTCGATCATCGACTATACGGACCGGGCGACCTGCGTAATCTTCGGCGATGGTGCGGGAGCGGTGCTGCTGGAACCGTGCGAGGAGGGCGAGGTCGGCCTGATCGACTACTGGCATGAGATCGACGGAGCGGGCGCTGTGGCACTGAATATGCCAGGAGGCGGAAGCCTGCATCCATCGACGGCGGAGACGGTGGCGCAGAAGATGCACTACGTCCATCAGGATGGACAGGCAGTCTACAAATTTGCTGTCCGCAAGATGGCCGAGGCTGCCGAGACCGTGCTGAGTCGGAATGGACTTGAGGGAAGCGAGCTTTCCTGCTTTATCCCACATCAGGCTAACAAGCGGATCATCCTTTCAACCGCAGACCGTCTGGGACTGCCGGTGGAGCGAGTGGTGATCAACATCGACCGCTTCGGCAATACGACGGCAGGAACGATTCCGCTGGCGATGCAGACGGCGCTGGACGAGGGACGCCTGAAGAAGGGCGATCTGGTGCTGCTTGCCAGTGTGGGCGCAGGGTTCACGGTAGGGGCTACGCTTCTGCGCTGGGAGTTCTGAGGAAAGACAGGCAGACTGCACTGGATCGAGAGCCCTCCCTGAGACAACATTTCAGGAAGTCATGAAATCGATGCGGGACGGAGATCCTCCGACTCCTTGTCTTGCGGGGAGATTTGTGCCCAGACGCGAGCCAATTCCCTTGGCGATAAGCGATCGACGGCGGGTCTGAGAGCTCGCACCTTTTTCTTCTTTGGATAAGATTCTTTGTGGAACTGTGACGGATGAAGTTGCGTACTTGCTATCTGGAAGATATATATCTGTTAGATATGTCAAAGAAGAAAACAAAAATTCGAACCGGGAGTTCTACGACAGATGCGGTGCTGGGTGTGCTGAGCATGGCTCCGATGTCCGGCTATACGATCCGCTCCGTCGTCTCGCAGTCGATCGGACACTTCTGGAGCGAGAGCTTTGGCCAGATCTATCCCGCGCTCAGGCAGCTGACTTCAGAAGGATTCGTGGAAAAGAAGACCGAGCGGCAAAAGGGGCGTCCGGACCGGAATGTGTACTCGCTGACCGGAAAAGGAAGAGAACGGCTGCAGGAGTGGCTGATGACGCCGTCGACAGAGGCGGTTCCGAGAAACGAGCTTCTGCTGAAGCTGTTTTTCGGAGGGCAGGCTCCCGTGGGTGCCAGTCGAGAGGATGTAACGGCCTTCGTTCAGACGCAGGAAGCTGTTCTTACGGTTTATGCCGGGATTGCAAAAGATTTGAAGAAGAACAGGGCCAACGATCCACAGCTCCCTTTCTGGTTGATGACGCTGAGCTATGGCAGCCACTACAGCGAAGCAATGGTGCAGTGGGGAAGAGAGACGCTCAGGCAGCTGAGTGCGATCGAAAAAGCAGAGATGAAGAAACGATAGAGGAGGAGAGATGAACGGACATATTCACGATCCCCTGTGGGTGAAGGTGTTTCTCGCGATCCATATCGCGGCGGGAACGATGTCGTTTCTGCTGGCGCCGGTCGCATTGGCGACGGCCAAGGGCGGAAGGCAGCATAAACGATGGGGAAAAGTATATCTGTGGTCGATGGGCGCTGTTGCCGCGACAGCAGTGCCGATGGCGTTCTTCTTCCCGGTGAGATTCCTGGCCCTGGTGGCGGTCTTCAGCTTTTATCTGGCGTTTGCGGGATATCGCGTACTGAGGTTGAAAGACCTGTCCCGTGGAGGAGACGCGAAGCCGATTGACTGGACTGCCGGAGTCGTTACTTTTGCGGCGAGCGCTCTGCTGGTCTGGCTTAGTGCGTTCAGACCAGCGTCGGTTGAAGTAATTCCTACCGTTGGGGTCATCTTTGGGTTGATCGGGATTAGCGCGGCGATGCGGCAGATGATCTCGTTTGTCTACAAACCGAAAGAAAAGATGTTCTGGTGGTACGGCCATCTGGGGAATTTCATCGGCAGCTATATTGCGGCGTGGTCGGCCTTCAGCGTGGTGACACTCGGCCAGCTACTGGGGAATACGTGGTACCTGTGGCTGTGGCCCTCGATCCTTGGAGTCCCGGCTGTGGCTGCGACGACGGTCTACTACAAACGGAAGTTCGCTCCGAAGCTCCGGAGCACGAGCGCGGCCTAGCTTCCAGCTGCCGTTACATCCGGAGCAAGATCGTGTGAGCTTCCGACGGTCTTCGAAGCCTTATAGAGCTGCCAGAAGGCGATGGCGCAGCTTACGAGGATGACGCTCCAGGTGACGATAAGAAGTGTGGTCGCATACTTCTCTGAGAGTTGATTCCAAAGGCGAAGGATGTGCCTGCCGTAATAGAGGCCGAGCCCGACTGCGATGAAGTGGCGGGCCGTACGGCTGAGGATGAAGGCCCAGAGGAATTTGCGCTTCGACATCTTCAGGGCCCCAGCTGCAAGGACAAAGGGAGACAGGGGCATAGGCGGGGGAAGGAGTGCGGGGATTGCGACAGCCAGGATGGCGTGATGCTCCATCCACTCCCGGACGAGTTTAAAGATTCGCGGGGGGACGCGTTTTTCAAGGAACGCCATTCCACCGGACTGTCCGACACGATAGCTCAGATAGCCACCGATCGCGGAGCCGGCGGAGGCCACAAGAACGAGCACGAACCAGTTCGCGTGCCGGGCGGCCATAAGGACAAGCATGATGTCGGTGATACCGGGGATCGGCAGGGGTACGAACGACGAATCGATGATGGAGACCAGGAAAAGGCCGAATGGGCCGAAGGTGAAGAGGAAGTGCAGGAGAGGCGAGCGGTGCGTGTGAGGAGCCACGACCTTGAGCGCGGCGCGGGCCGCGTAATCAGCCACGATCGAAGTGGCAGCCGTGGTAGTCATACAGGATAGGACGCTCGGGGATGGCGCAGAGTCGCGGTGAGTAACGGAAAAACTATACTCCAGCGGGATTTAGAGGAAGCGGAGGCTGGGAAGAGGGGGCAGTATACCGGACTCAGAGGCATACTGGCGGAAGAGCTCGATGGTGCGAATGCAATCCGGGGTCAGGGTGTAGTGGATGTTAACCGAAAGGTAATGATGGATGGTCTCGGACGGGATCGCGATTCGCGGAGTCCATTCGCGGACGAGATCGTCGATGTGGGCCAGGCCGTGGTCGCGGGAGCCGGTGAGGTCGTCGGTGAGCTGAGAGGGCGTGAGATGGCTTGCTGCGAGAGCCTCGGGCCGGACAGCCCAGACGGCGGCAACCCAGGGGAGTCCGGTGCGGGTGAGCCACTCGTGGGCGAGATCGATCCACTGACAGGGGCCGACGACGGGTTCGATCTGTTGGCGGGATTCGAGGGCGAGCAGGGCGGGATCGCCGATGAGGAGGGCTGCGTCAGCCTGCTGGAGCATGGCGATGGGATCGGCAGGCGCGGTGACGAAGTTCGGCTCGGCGTGGAGGAAGTTGCGGAAGAGAATCTCGGCGTAGGCGCGTGAGCTGCGGGAGGCATTGTCGGCGGCAACGGAGCGGACGTCTTCGAGAGGACAATTTCCTTTGACGATGAGCTGGATGGAGCGGACGCGATCGAGGGAGGCGATGGTGCACCCGGGAACGACGGCGAGCTCTGGGGTCAGCGAGGCGATGGGGATGAGGCCGAGGTCGGCGCGGCCCGCAAGGAGCTCGTCGGCGCAGAGGGACGGAAGGGTGTAGTGGAGCTGGTAGCGTTCGGCGAGCGAGGCGGCGAGGGGAGGGTGCTCGAAGTCCCACATGAGAGGAGCCGGATTGAGGAAGTTGATGGCGGCTACGCGAACGGGATGGAATGAAGTGCCCAAAGATCTAGTGTAGAAGATGCGCGAGGAGATAGAGGATGCGGCGTGCGATCATCGGCTTCCATAAGGATGAGGAGAACCACTGGGTCGCCGAGCTGGAGTGCGGGCATGGGCAGCATGTCCGGCACGATCCTCCGTGGACGGTTCGGGAGTGGGTGATGACGGAAGCGAGGCGGGCGTCGCGGATCGGTATCGAGCTTGAATGCCGCCGATGTGACGAAGAGCCGTGAAGTTTCTGTTAGGACTGAGCCGAATGGGGTTGTAGGATTCATGGCGTGTGCGAGGAACTGACGCAATGGATGGACTGATCCGGGTTGGCCGGCTGCTGTATGCCGTGGCGATCTTTTTCTTTGGGATGCAGTGCCTGGCGTCAGCGAGCGGAAACAGGTTTCTGGTTCCGTCGGCAGGCCCCCCGTGGACCCAAGGCGAACGTGGCCTTGCTCTGTTGGTGGGGATCGGGATGATGGCAATTGCAGTGTGCCTGGTTCGGCAATGGTACGGACGGCTGGCGGCGAACCTGCTTGGATTTGGGGCGCTCGTGCGCGGGCTGGTGATCTATCTGCCATGGCTGCTCAAGGTACCGAGATATCCACGGCCGTGGGTGAGCCTTTTTGAGTTGGTGGCGATGGGAGGAGCCGCCCTGGTGATTGGGGGGACCCTGTCGGGGGTGGTTCGCGAAGGGAGAGAATCGCAGCGACGGCTGGCGGGGCTGGGACGCTGGATGTTCGCGGTCGCGCTGGCGGTCTTTGGAGGGCTGCACCTGATCTATACGCCGAATGTGGCGGTGCTGATCCCGGCGTGGATTCCCTGGCACATGTTGTTGGCGAAATGGATAGGATTCGCCTTCCTGCTCGCGGCGATAAGCCTGATGACGAAGGTGCAGGCCGGATGGGCAGGAGCCATGCTGGGACTGATGTTTCTGCTGTGGGTGCTGCTGCTGCACATACCGAGGGTTGCAAGGGCTCGGCATGATGGGAGCGAGTGGACGAGCGCGTTTGTCGCTCTGGCGATGAGTGGAGCTTCGTTTGTGCTGAGCGGGGTGTTGGCAAGGAAATGGAGTCGAGCGTGAGGGAAAGAGGAGTGATGGATCGTCGAAGATTTCTTTCTACAACGGGCGCAACGGCGCTTGTGATGGGTTCGGGAGCTAAGGGGTCGCCAGCGGCTGCGCCAAAGCCAGCGAAGATGCCGAAGGCGATGATGAAGCTCGGCTGCCAGAGCGCGCCGACGACCGATGCTCATCTCAAATATTTGGCACGGTATGGGGTAAAGCATATCTGCGGGTATCCGCAGACTTCGGAGGGTCGGATCGCCTCCACCGTAGACGAGCTGAGCCGGATGAGGGAGCTGGCGGAGAAGAACGGGATCGAGATCGTCTGTGTCGGACCGCCGATCCTGGAGTCGAGCTATATCGACCGCGAGAAGCATCCGGCGATCATGCTGGCGAAGAGCCCGGAGCGCGACCGCGATATCGAGCAGTTGCAGATCTTGATCCGTAACTGCGCCCAGGTGGGGCTGCCTTCGATCAAGTACAACATGAGCATTCTTGGCGTGCTGCGATCGGGCAGAGTACCGGGACGCGGCGATGCGAGCTACAGCCAATGGAAGCTTGCGGAGGCGAAGCCGAAGACTCCGCTGACGATTGCGGGACACGTGGATGCGGATGCTTTCTGGGAGAGGATCACGTATTTTCTCGACCGAATGATTCCGGTGGCGAACGAGAACAAGATCCGTATGGCGTGTCATCCACAGGATCCCGGGGTTCCGCCGGAGGGCTACCAGGGTGTGGATCGGGTTCTGGGGACCGTGGATGGTTTGAAGAAGTTTATTTCGATCCGTGAGAGTGAGTATCACGGACTGAACTTCTGCCAGGGGACGGTGTCGGAGATGCTCGCCGATCCGGGAACCGAGATCTTCGACGTGATTCGCTACTTCGGCACGCGGAAGAAGATCTTTAACGTTCACTTCAGGAATATCCGCGGCCATCGGAATGACTTTATCGAGGTGTATCCGGACGAGGGCGATGTGGATCTGTGGAAGGCGATCCAGGTCTACAGGGAGGTCGGCTACCCCTATATGCTGATGCCGGATCATGTTCCTGTAGCCGAGAGCGATCCGCAGGGGCTGCAGTCGTTCGCTTACTGTTATGGATATATTCGCGGATTGATCCAGGTTGTGCAGTCGCAGGCGTAGCGACTAGGAAGAGGAACGAATTGAAGTTGGGCCAGCAGGAAGAGAGAGCGACCGAGGGGGTACGGGCGGAGGCGCAACTGGCATGGCTGGCGCTGGTGCTGACGCCGGCCATGGGGGCGACGCGGACGTGGAGGGTGATGCGGCAGCTTGAGGAGCCGGAGCGGCTCTTCGAGGCTTCGCTGACCGAGTTGGAGGGGCTGGGAATGCCCGCGCACTCTGCGCAGTTTGTCTTTGAGGGCAAGGCAAGGGCGGCAGCGGAGGATGAGTGGACCCGCGTGGCGCAGAGTGGCGGAGAGATTCTGACGCCGGTTGAGAAGGCGTACCCGGAAAGGCTGCGCGAGATCTACGATCCTCCGGCGGTGCTGTGGATTCGCGGCGATGTGCGGCTGCTTTCGCGCCCGGGGATTGCGGTGGTGGGAACGCGTCATCCTTCGCCCTATGGAGCTGGGATGGCCGAGATGCTGTCGCGCGACCTGGCGGCTCGAAGGCTAACTATATTAAGCGGGATGGCTCGCGGGGTGGACACGGCGGCTCACAAGGGGGCGCTTGAGGCCCGCGGCAAGACGGTTGCGGTATGGGGCACTGGAATCGACGTTATTTACCCGAAGGAGAATAAGCGGCTGGCGGAGCAGATCGTCGAGAGTGGAGGGACGATTGTGAGCGAGTATCCGCTGGGAACGTTTCCGGCTCCGCAGAACTTTCCGATCCGCAACCGCATTCTGAGCGGGATGAGCGTGGGAGTTCTGGTGATTGAAGCAGCGGAGCATAGCGGGACCCGGATCACGGCGCGGCTGGCAATGGAACAGAATCGCGATGTCTACGCGGTTCCCGGGAATGTGACGAACAAGAACGCCTGGGGACCGAATACGCTGATCAAGCAGGGCGCGAAGCTTACGGCGACCTGGGAGGACGTCTGGGAAGACCTGGCTTCCGAGATTCGTCTGCAACTTGAAGAGGAAATTGGGGTTACAAGCAGCAGTGAATCGAAAGACGGTGGCTCCGCATCTTTATTTAGCGAAACGCGGCTTTCCGATCATGAGCGAATGGTTCTCGAGCGTCTGAGACAGGATGAGACGACGCAGTTGGATGAGCTGATCGAGAACCTGGATGGCGAGCTTGGATCGGCGGAGATCTTTACCGCGCTGTTTGAGCTGGAGCTGGCAGGGCGCGTAAGGCAGCTTCCGGGAAAGAACTATATCCGGACGATGTGAGCTGGTCCGGGAAGGGCAGGCGAGCAGTGGAAAAATCTTTGTATCTCTCGGCTAACTAGCTGATGTGACTTCATTTGGCGTATCGGAGCACAGAATGCTATGCGCCGGTCGAGCCGGTTCGAGGTAGTAACGTTTTGGCACTGTCTTCGTCTGTTGGGAATTGCGGGAGGATGACGTATCCGGCGAACCGTGTTAGGTTCGCAAGGGAATCCTCGCAAGATAAGACAGAGAAGAAGTGAAGAAAAGATGGAACCTCCGGCTACGGCGGGACGTTCTGGTGAATGAAGGGAACGAATGGCTAAGTCACTCGTGATCGTAGAGTCGCCGGCGAAGGCGAAGACGATCGGGAAATATCTCGGCAGCGACTATGTGGTGGAGGCCTCGATTGGCCACATCATGGACCTGCCCAAAAACGATATTGGTGTAGAGCTGAAGAAGAGGACCTTCGAGCCGACGCTGATCATCTCTCCTGGCAAGGAGAAGGTCGTCGACCGCCTGAAGAAGCTGGCGGCGAAGGCCGATGCAGTCTACCTGGCGCCTGACCCGGATCGCGAAGGCGAGGCCATTGCGGCGCATCTTTCGATGCAGCTGACGCCGGTGGTGAAGAACAAGAAGATGGTCCGCCGGGTGACGTTTAATGAGATCACGCAGAAGGCGGTAAGAGCCGCATTTGAACATGCGCGGGATGTGGACGAGAACCTGGTGGATGCGCAGCAGACTCGCCGTGTGCTGGACCGGCTGGTGGGCTATCAGATCTCGCCGCTGCTGTGGGACAAGGTTCGCCGCGGATTGAGTGCGGGGCGAGTGCAGACAGTGGCGCTCCGTCTGATCGTCGAGCGGGAGCAGGAGATCAACGAGTTCAAGGCGGTGGAGTACTGGACGATTGATGCCGATCTTCTACCGGGAGGGGGCAAGCAGGGATTCACGGCGAGATTCGTGGGAGTGAACGGCGTGCCTTCCCGTGTGGCCAACGGAGTGGACGCGGACGGCAAGGAGCAGTTTCTCGCCAACGCCCTTCCGGATCAGGATGCCGTGGACGAGGTTGTCGGTGAGCTCAAGACCGCGAAGTGGAATGTAAAGTCGGTCGAGAAGAAAGAGCGCCGAAACAACCCCAAGGCGCCGTACACGACGAGCAAGCTGCAGCAGGATGCCGCAGGGCGGCTGGGTTTCAATGTGCGCCGCACTATGGGCGTGGCACAGCGTCTGTATGAGGGCGTGGAGATTGGATCCGAGGGTACGGTCGGTCTTATTACCTACATGCGTACCGATTCAACGCGTGTAAGTCCGGATGCCATCACCGAGGCGCGAGAGTTTATCGGTAAGCTGGGAAATCAGTATCTTCCAGCCAAACCGAATGAGTATGTCGGCAAGAAACAGGTGCAGGCCCAGGACGCGCACGAGGCGATTCGTCCGACTTCGGTGAAATTTACCCCGGACTCGATTCGGCGATACCTCTCCGATGAGCAGTACCGACTGTACAAGCTGATCTGGCAGCGCTTTGTCGCCAGCCAGATGACGCCTGCGATCTTTGATCAGACGACGGTGGAGATCGAGGCGAAGGCGAAGCTGACCTATGACTTCAGGGTCACCGGCAGCGTGCTGAAGTTCGACGGGCACCTGAAGTTTGAGGAGGAAGAGAAGCGGGTTCGTCAGTCGGCGAAGGAGAAGGCCGCGAAGGTAGAGCGACTGGCGCAGCAGAATGATGTGGAGGCTGATGGCGAGGAGGATGCTGACCGCAGGCTCCCGGAGTTGACGGCAGGTGAGGCTCTAAAGCTCGAGAAGCTCGATCCGCAGCAGAAGTTCACGCAGCCGCCGCCGCGCTATAACGAGGCCAGCCTGGTGAAGACGCTGGAGGAGAAGGGCATTGGCCGTCCTTCGACGTATGCGTCCATCATTAATACAATCCAGGATCGCGACTATGTGAAGAAGATTACGGGTCGGTTTGTGCCGACCGAGATCGGGATCGTCGTCACCAAGCTGCTGGTGAAGAACTTCCCGTACATCTTCGATACGCAGTACACGGCGACGCTCGAGGGCGAGCTGGATGCCGTGGAAGACGGCCAGGAGCGCTGGACAGATCTGCTCAACGGCTTTTACGACCACTTTGAAAAAGAACTCAAGGTCGCCGAGAAGAGCATGGAAGACATCAAACGGATGGAGGAGCCGACCACCGAGGTCTGCGACAAGTGCGGCTCTCCGCTGATTTTGAAATGGGGCAAGTTCGGCAGCTTCTTCTCCTGCTCGAACTTCACCAAGTCGAAGCCGATGAACGTTGCAGCGGGTCCATGGAAGAAGGATCCGAAGGCAGTCGCGAAGAAGATCACCTCCGCTTTCACCTTCCCGATGACGGTGAAGGCGGTGACGGACGACGTCACTGACTTCAGTCGTGAGGCTGCGGATACGAAGGAGCTTGCCGCCGCGATCAACGAAGCTCAGGGCAAGGGCAAGAAGGTGGTGGTGGAGACCTTCAGCTGCGATTTCACCAAAGAGAACTATGCAGCGAAGCCGGATCTAAGCGCTCCGGGAGCCGATGAAGTTGCAGAGGAGGAGTTCTGCGACAACTGCGGCCGTGTGATGGTGCTACGCAACGGGCCCTGGGGACCGTTTATGGCGTGTCCTGGATACAACGAGGATCCGCCGTGCAAGACAATCCGCAAGCTGAGCCAGAAGGTGCAGCAGAAGCCCCCGGTGCAACTGGAGGAGAGCTGCCCGAAGTGCGGTAAGCCATTGCTGTTGCGGCATGGACAGTACGGCGAGTTCGTCAGCTGCAGCGGATATCCGAAGTGCAAATACATCAAGCAGGAACTGTTGGATGTGAAGTGCCCGAAGGACGGCGGTGATATCGCCGCCAGGAAGACCAAGCGCGGAGATGTCTTCTACGGCTGCGTGAACTATCCGAAGTGCGACTTCGCCTCGAACCAGAAGCTGATCAATGAGACGTGTCCGAAGTGCGAGAGCGCCTATCTGTTGGAGGTGTCCAACGACAAGGGAACCTTCTGGGTATGTCCGAACAACCACGAGGCCCTGCCGAAACGCCGGAAGAAGAAGGGCGCGGAAGAAGAGGCTCCCACGGCGCCGCCGTGCAGCTACGAGAAGAAGGTTGGCGAACCGGTATTGAATCCGGAAGGCGCAGCGGCCTGATACGATTCGAAGATAGTCTGGAGAGTGGATGGCAACTGCGGCTGATGCGGAGCTGGTACTGAAGCTTTACGAGATGCGGCGCGAGGAGACACTGCGAAAGTCGCGTCGCTTTATGGTCTTCGATTTTCAGCCGAAGACGCTGGAGGAGCTAAGAGCAGTCTCACGCGATGTGGGTTCGCAACATAACGCCGCCTGGAGGCAGGTTATCGGCTATTGGGAGATGGCAGCCTCGCTGGTGCTACGCGGTGCGCTCGATGCGGATCTTTTCCTGGATTCGAACGGCGAAGGCATCCTGATCTACTCAAAATTCCACCATTTTCATGTGGAGACAGAGAAGCAGTCAGGCAATCCCTTCATGCGGCATACAGCAGCCATGATCGAAAAGTATCCGGCCGCGGCGAAGCTTCATGAGGGCTTTCTACGATCTTTAGGGCTAACAAAGGCATAGACTGCCGGTATACCGCTTTTCCTTTTTTGCATCGTTTCTGTTACAACTACTAAAGTAGTCTATGGCGACTGATGTATGTGCGCCGCCTGAAGTTGCTTGGGCGGCTTTGCTGTA
>Ga0193717_1000070_pt1 | contig 107919 bp, 51 predicted proteins | sample U2c2metaG_FD_145900 | JGI IMG/M metagenome (GOLD analysis project Ga0193717, IMG submission 145900) | Soil microbial communities from a riparian zone of the East river system, Colorado, United States - U2c2 | ecosystem: Environmental > Terrestrial > Soil > Riparian zone | place: USA: East... | reverse complement strand
ATCATTGAGGACGATGCGCAGGACGGGGCAGATCATGTTGACGGACGGCGCACGGTGGGACTAGTGATCAGCCCGTATGTGAAGCGCGGCATGGTGGACAGCACGCTGTACTCGACGAGCTCGATGGTGCGGTCGATGGAGCTGCTGTTGGGGCTACCTGCGATGAGCCAGTACGATGCGGCGGCGATGCCGATGTATGCGTCTTTCGGCACCACTCCGTCCGCGAAACCGTTCAACGTGATCAAACCGATGATCGATGTGAATGCGAAGAATACGAAGGATTCCTACGGCGCAAAAGAGAGCAGCAGGATGAACTTCAAAGAGCTGGACCGCGCGCCGATGTATGCGCTGAACGAGATCCTATGGAAAAGCATCAAGGGTAAGGACTCGGCGATGCCGACGCCTGTGCATCGCTTCCGACCGTTGATCGATGTCGCTGAATCGGGCAAGAACGGCAAGGATAATGACGACTAATGACCGAAACGTCGGAAGGCCTCGGTGATGTCGGAGGCCTTCCATTTTGGCGCAGCATCAATAAACGTTATAAAGCGAGGTCGTTGGTCACGCGTCGCCACGTGGCCTGTGCTCTGACGATGCCGGGAAGGTCAAGAGGATCGACCTAAAGAAATTGTTGGTGCCTCCAAGATAGAGACCAAACCTCCCCCGGCTCATTAAGAATAAGTATATTGTGGAAGCCGCCGCGCGCTAGATTGCTCGGCGTCGCTCTCTTCAACTGGCCGGCAGCACTTTTGGATAACCGCATAAGCACATCATCCGCAATTTCGAGACCTCCTACCATCCATTTTTAACAACGTTAAAAACTTTCTTGTGGCATTTCTTTCATCATTGATGATTCTTTGCTTGATTTGGTGTTCTCCTCGCAGTCAACGCTTCTGAGAACCTTGTATCGATTAGCTAATAGAAGGGGGATTCGCCTGCTTCTATTCGTCTTAAAACCAATAGCCGGCAAGCGGCGAATACATCGATTCAACTGGTCCAATGCCATCGCTTATGAAAATTCTGGTTATCGAAGATGAGGTCAAAACGGCCAAGTTCCTCAAGAAAGGGCTAAATGAAGCGGGCTTCGTCGTCGATATCGCCAAAGATGGCTTTGAAGGTCTCCATCTGGCCAAGGAGGCTGAGTTCGATCTGGTCATTCTGGATGTCATGCTGCCCAGCTTGGATGGCTGGCATGTGCTTGCCCAATTGCGTGAATCGGACCGGCGGTCTCTTGTCCTATTGCTGACCGCCCGAGATTCGATACGGGAGCGCGTGCAGGGATTGGAGCTCGGTGCCGACGATTATCTGGTAAAGCCCTTTGCCTTCTCAGAATTGCTGGCGCGTGTCCGCTCGCTGTTGCGCCGCGGGCCGGTTCGAGCCCAGGAAAATATCCGCATGGCTGATCTGGAAATTGATCTGCTGCGCCAGCGCGCAATTAGAGCCGGCCAGCGGCTGGACCTGACTCCCAAGGAGTTCCTTCTCCTGACGCTGCTGGCCCGGCGGGCAGGTGAGGTGCTGTCCCGCACTTTGATTGCAGAAGCGGTCTGGGACATGAACTTTGACAGCGACACCAACGTGGTGGACGTGAATGTGAGACGACTGCGCGCCAAAGTAGATGAACCATTTTCACTGAAGTTGATCCATACCATACGGGGCGCGGGCTATGTCATGGAATGTGACTAGGAGTTTCTCGCTGCCTGGAAAGTGGTGGGACACTCTGGCCTTTCGGTTGACCGCGGGGTATGCGATTTCCGGCCTGCTCACAGTGTTCTTTGCTACCGCGAGTCTCTATGTGGTGCTGGTCTCAGAGCTTGACCGAAGCACTGACTTGTTTATTGCGGATAAGATCAATGTGCTTCGCACCATGTTGCGAGACCGGCCAAACGACATCGACGCCCTGCGGGAAGAGGTCGAACTGGAATCAGCGGCGCGGCGCTATGAACAGTTTTATATTCGCCTTCTCGACGAAAAAGAAAATCAAATAATGGCAACGCCAAGAATGGCGGAACAATTAGATCTGCCGCGATTCATTGCTTTGGCTCAAAAACACTCGGACCACGCCATTGCCATGAAAGGGCGGCGAGGACAGGCCTTTCGCGTGACGAGCGCAGAAGTGCCCGTCAATTCCTCCCCGGCCCATACGGACACTATCCAGATTGCGGTGGATGTTTCGCAGGAAGAGGTATTGCTGGATCGTTACCAACGCTGGTTTGGAGCAATTATGCTGGGGGCGTTTGTGATCTTCCCGGTAGCGGGATACCAGATTGCGCGCCGCGGAATACGTCCCGTGGAAGACATGGCGACTACGGCACGGCATATTAGTTCTACCAATTTGCGCGAGCGCATTCTGGCGGAAGGGTATCCCGTCGAACTGGCTTCCCTGGCCCACACCTTTAATAAAATGCTGGATCGCCTGGAGGACTCCTTCGAGCGAATTTCTAGATTTTCCGCCGATATTGCGCATGACCTGCGCACTCCAGTGAATAACATCCGCGGCGAAGCCGAGGTGGCTCTGGCACGGGCCCGAACGGTCGATGAGTACCGGGATGTGATTGAGTCCTGCCTTGAAGAGGCTGTGCGTCTATCCGATCTCATCGGGGCTCTCCTGTTTCTGGCCCGCGCTGAAAGCCCGTTGGCCCATCCACATCGTGTGCCGGTGAATGTTGGCGAATTACTGGGAGGAGTGCGCGAGTATTACGAAGCCTCGGCTGCAGAAGGCGGCGTTTTGCTCACCGCGGTTCTGACCGTCGAACCGGTATTTGCTAAATTAGATCGCACACTCATACAACGGGCCGTGGGGAATCTGATTGCAAATGCCGTGGCCCATACTCCGCCGGGCGGTGCGGTGGTGCTGAGGGCTAATGCGGACACTACAACAATTCGCATCGAAGTTTCGGACACCGGAGAGGGCATTCCCCGAGAGGCGCTGCCGAAGGTGTTTGACCGCTTTTACCGCGTCGATAAATCGCGGTCTCAGGCGTCAGGCGGTACCGGCCTAGGGCTATCGATTGTGCAAAGCATCATGGTGCTGCACGGCGGCAGCGTGGAGATTTCCAGCGAACCGGGCCATGGCACATGCGTGACTCTGCACATACCTGCCGCGTAGAGTCCAGCAGACTAGCTGAAGAAGCAAGTTTCGGTCATAGGGGCTCATTTAGCGGGGATTGCCTGCGTCGATAAAATAGAACCTGCTTTTCTCCGCTCGAGCGTTCGCGGATCCTCTCGAGCGTTGCATTCTTCTGGATGAGAGACCACGTCTCCTGCCAATGGAGAATGTGGCCGTCCTCATGCTCCTCGATGGTGAAGACCAGGCTTGAGCCTCTACGATAACCTTGGTATGGAATTCGTCTCCGTCCCCTCCTGTGGATACCGAGACTTTTCCATTGATCACGTATTTCTGTACCGCGTGCCTGGAACGCGCAGAAACATGTGCAATCGATGTTTCAACAACAAGTTCAGCTCCGTGATGTTCAATATGGAGTGTTACCTCGCCGGTGCGTTTCGGCTGGCAACGATCATTGTCCTGTTCCCACAGACCAGAGAAATCCGGAGTTGTCTGAGACCGTGCAGCGGTCGTAATCAGGAGCAGGACGAAGCACATCTTCAGCGAACGATGCATCCACTTTCTTTTGTTCTTCATTTGCGCAATCTTTGCAGCAACCGCCCTCCGCGGCCGCAGAAAGGATCCATCAGCGAACATCAGAACGCCACCCGTAAAGCGAGCTGAATCTCTCGTGGGGTTCCAGAGCCGACTGGGCTCACGGGGGTTGTGGTATTCACTGTCTGGATGACGCTGCCGAAGCCGGGAACACCGAAGACGGACTGCGGCAGCCCGTATTGCGGATGGTTGAAGATATTGAAGAACTCAGAGCGGAACTCGAGATGCGCCCGCTCGGACAGAGAAACAGATTTGGCGAGGCCAAGATCGACCTGCCATGCGCCGGGGCCGCGCAAAAGGTTTCTTGGCGCGTTACCGAACGTTCCAGAAGCGGGCACGGCAAATGCCGCTGGATTGATCCACTGCGCGATGCTCTTTCCCCCGGGTGGGGTTAGGGACACGCCGGGTACGAGATCGGGTCTCTGATCTGTGCTGTTGCCATCCGGGACACTTGCGGAAGAGCGATTCACCAGCACATTGACGGGGAAACCAGTGCGAGCCTGGGTGGTTGCAGTAAGCTCCCATGAGCCAGCGATGGCCCTGATAACGCCAGGCCGGTTCAGATGTGCTTTATGGGCGCCGAATGGTAGCTCGTAAATTGCATTGACATTCAGAACATGACGCGCATCCCAGATGCCGCTGGCACGTTCGCACGACGAGCATGCTACGTTTTGAGGGACCAGCGAGTCACCATCGCCACTGCCGTTCGAGCCGTTATCGATCTCATGCGACCACATGTAATTGGCTGCGAACAGGAATCCGTGCGAAAAGGATCGCTTTATAGCAGCCGAGAATCCCTGGTAGCTGCTGGTATCTTTGTTGCCACGCCAACTCACCTGACCGAAATTAGAATAGGGACGAGTTCCCGTAGCTGCATTTACAACATTGACTTCAGAGAGAGTCAGGAGGTTCACACCGTGGCTTCCAACGTATGAGAGCGTACCCACGAACTCTGCGGGAAGCGGATGTTGCACTGAGAGCCCCCATTGCTCTATGTAGGTGTCCTTACGCCGCCGGTCGTCAGCGCGGGGGGAGACAATTCCGGTGGTACCCGATAGGAACGGGGTGATGGGATAGCTGAGATTTGGGATGGTTTTGTTCGACAAGGAGTATGCAAAGACTTCATTGCTGATAGGAAGGTTCTGATCATCGAGTTGCCCGTCTTCGTGATAGATTCCGAATCCCGCCCGAATCAACGTCTTTCCATTCTTTACCGGAGCCCACGCGAACGCGATCCGTGGATCGATATCGCCGTAGTTGGGCTGACCAAAGCTGGCCCCTATGCCGCAGAAGCCCTGCGGCCCGCATGTGGCGAAGTCGAATGGATTTGCCCGTCCCTGCACCTCGTGAAAGATGTTGAAGAAGCTATAGCGCACACCCAGGTTCAGGTTGAAGCTGGGCGTCCATTTGAATTCGTCCTGAATGTAGCCGTAGAACTGGGTCTTACGCAGACCGTTGACAGGCAGAGTGCCATTTAAGGTAGCTGAACTTACGCTGTTGGTATCGAAGGCACCCGTTGAAGCGTAGGTGATGGTTCCACTCTGGGTGTTTCCTTGATTCAACTGAATGCGCCGGATCTCCATGCCGGCCTTCAAGGTATGCCGTCCGTCGATCCAAGTCAGATTGTCGATCCATGAAAAGGAGTTTCCAACGCCTGTGCTGATGCGGTTGTTGTTCAGCGTAGTAAATCCGGATATCGATACGGCATAAGAACTGCCAGTGTGATTGATGTCGTAGGTGTTTGCCGTGCCGCGGTTGAACCCGGCCTTGAACTCATTCACCAGATAGGGACTGAGGATGTGTAGCCACTCGATGGCCCCGTTCACCGGTGCCGATGTGAGCTGCTGCAAATCTTCGAGATAGTTGCCCGAGCTTGCCAGTGGCTGCGTGTTGACAGCCCGGTCAAAGTTGAAGCGCACGTAGGCTGTGTCTTTTTCCGAGAAGTGCTGATCGAGTCGCATCATGGCTGAGTTCTCGTTCACCACCTGCGTGCCATTGCTGACAAATTGATCTATCTTGGGGTCGTTGGTGGACATGTTGCCGAGCGGAAAGCCACTCATGATCGGCTCCAACTCGGGCGAATCTGCAAGGACCTTGGCGCGGAACGCACGGCTTGGCACGTAGCCACTAAGGGGAAATCCCCAGCGTTGTCGATATCCTTCATAGGACAGGAAGAAAAACGTCCTGTCGGGCCGGATGGGACCGCCCAGCGATCCGCCGAACTGGTTGAGACGCAAAGGCTGCTGCGGTGTCGTTGTCGCTGGTACGGGCTGCCGAGCGTCGAAAACATTATTGCGTAAAAACTCGAAGACATTTCCATGCCACCGATTGGTGCCCGAGGGAGAGGTGACGGCCGATTGCGGCCCTCCTGTAGCGGCAGCTTCGGCGGTTCCCAGCATTGAATCGATACGAAACTCCTGGATTGTGTCCAAGGGGATGGAAAGCCGCACGTAAGGCTGTTGAGCCTGATTGATAACGTTGGTCGCATCGACTCCATCAAGCGTAAAGTTGTCGTCATCGCGGCCTCTTCCCACGAAGCGAATCGATCGCTGGTTGCTGCCCCCGGTATCGACGGCACCAGGCACCAATGCAGTCAAATTCGCCCAGTTGCGGCCATTGAGCGGCAGTTTATCCGCCTGTATCTTCTCTATGCGTGTTCCCAACGCGTCAGAGCTTCTGTCGATCTGCTCTGAGATAGTAGAAACCTGCACTTGCTCCTCGCGTCCCGCTACCTGCAGGGTTACGTTGAGAGTGCGCGTTTGTCCGATCGCCTGCTTCACCTCGACGAATGTCAGCGGCTTGAAGTCGGGATGATTAAAAGTGATCTTGTAAATGCCCACCGGCAGCTCGGGAATGTCGTAGCTCCCATTGGGGGAAGATATAGTCTCGCGCCGCAGTTGAGTTGCATCCTGCACGGCTGTAATGCGCGTGCGGGGCAGCAGCTGGCCTGTGGAATCTGTAACGATGCCGGTCAAACCACTGCGATCGACCTGTGCGAAGCATGATGTGGCAAGAAACAAGGCCACATTGAATGCGATTAGTACGAAAAGACTACGAAGCTTAAAAGATCTTCCAACGAACGGAAGATGACGCTTCACACTACGATGCATACAGCCTCCCAGCGGGGAAATGGGGTGCTAAAAAATGAGAACAGAAAGTGGGAGTATCGTGGCACTGTTTGCCACTACGGTCGTCTTTCCGGTTCAAGTTACCGGAATAGATAAAGTGACAATTCTGTAATTATCGGGAAATCATTAGAGCCGCGTGACATCGATGTTAACGCTGTATCAATACCAGCATCCTCGACAATTCCTTTGAGCACACGAGTTGTCGTTGTCGATTCCTACACAGCACAGCGTCGATCCGATGACTACGAACGAGGCTCTGCCGCGGGCTATTCGATCGTGGAGAAGAACAACAAGAGAAAGAAATGAGCTGTTGACTGGGGCCCCACCCGAACTGCGGTCTGCGCCGGCAAGATGACAAATTTGTAATTTCATTGTCATGCTGCTGTGCGGCGCTCCTTTTTACCTTCGCTTCTATACGCAGTTCATAGGCCCGCGGCGCACCGTCTGGAAGATTTTGTAACTATGGTGCGCAGTCGGCTGCTGATTCTACTTCCAACCCCCAAATGTCGCACGGCTGATTTCGGCTGAGCGATGAAAAGCTCTAGGAGAAGAACGGTATATGCCCCGAAAGACGTCTCGAAACTCCCCCCGAACCAACTCTCGGTTCGACCGTCTACGTCCGCTCGCCGGTCTGGTAGCGACAATGCTGAGCGCTCCAACGCTCTTTGGTCAATCCCAACAGTTTCCAACCTACTCCACTGGCCCGCAAACGAATGGATCGTGGGTAGTCAGCAGTGGCCAGATCATTACGCCAGCCGGAAAGCAAGTCGATCTCGGCATCCGGGTCCGTGCGAAAGCTATCGCATTGAATCCGAATAAGAAGAATCATAGCGCTGCCGTTCTCACTATGGGAGCAGCACAGGCTGTCGAAGTGATCGACACCAAAACCGGCGATGTGCTGCAGAACTACATTCCATTCGGACACGATTCAAGCGGCAGCTACAGCGGCATCACTTATTCGCCCGACGGCAAGTACCTCGTTTTCAGTCAGGACAGCAGCAACGTTACCATTGCCAATGTTTCTCAAGAAGGCCTGCTACAGGACAACGCCCAGGTCAAAGTGCCGGCGAACAATTCCTTCGGTGATTGCTTTGCGAACAGTCCTGCTGGCGATGGTGTTCCCTGCGGCACGTTCTGGACCGGCGGCACCTCCTATCCTGGCGGCGTCGCAGTCTCGCTGGACAGCAAGACCGCTTATGCCCTGCTGAACCAAAACAATACTCTTACCAAGATCGACCTGACTGCACCAACTCCAACGCAGGGGGAACAGATCCGCGTCGGCAATGCTCCTCACAGCATTGTGATCTCAAGCGACGGAAATACCGCCTACATTAGCAACGAGGGTGGACGGGCCGCTACGGAAGGTGACTTCCAGATCTACTCGGCCGGAACTGAAGTCGTCGCGGACCCGCAGGTTGGCGCTGCGATTACTGGTACTGTTTCAGTGGTAAATCTGAAGAAGATGAAGGTGACCGCCACAATCCAGACCGGTCTGCACCCAACCGGAATGGCATTTTATGGAAATGCTCTGCTGGTCGCCAATACCTATAGCGACACCATTTCGGTAGTCGATATGGACACCAATCAAGTGGATCGCACGATCGATCTCGGACTACCGATCAAGCTGCCCGGTAGAAAAAACTCGATCTATGGCGCCGCTCCTAACTCAATCGCGGTCGACGCGAAGAACGGCATTGCATATGTTGCGCTTTATAACGCCAACGCAATCGGTGTGATCAACCTTGCCCGCGGTGTCAATCCTGTAATGGGGATGATTCCAGTAGCCTATGCGCCGAGCTCCGTGGTACTGGACGAAGCGCAGAAGGTGCTCGTTGTTGCCAATGATAAGGGCATTGGCGCACGCAATTCGTTCGAGACCGACTTTGGGGTTACCGACTACAACACTCACCAGGACAACGGTACCGTCAGCATCGTTCCCGTGCCGAATAATCAGAAGCTGGAGGCGATGACAAAGAAGGTCTTCGAGAACAACCACTGGGATCTAAAAGAAAACATTAAGGCAGCCTCTGGTGGCAGCCAGGATGCCACGCCAGTGGCAATCCCGAAGAAGATCGGCGATCCCTCGCTGATCAAACACGTCTTCCTGATTATTCGTGAAAACCGCACCTACGATCAGATTCTGGGCGACGTGACCTCTGGCGATGGCGATCGTACGCTGGCGGTATTTGGCGGCAAGGATACGCCGAACGCGCATGCACTGGTGAAGCGCTTCCCGCTCCTCGATAACTTCTATGACCCGAGCCGCCAGTCGGCCGATGGTCATCAGTGGATTACTGAGGGCATGGCGCCTTACTCTGACGATATCCAATCGCCAGACTGGGTCCGCAGCTATCCGGGCGGAAGCGCCGGCGATGCACTCGCATACCAGAACAAGGGCTTCCTGTTCTCTGAAGCAGCAGCCAAGGGTTTGCCTGTAAAGATCTTCGGTGAATATGTCGAGAACGATACGTACAAGCAGCCGAACGGATCAACCAGCGAACCAAGCTGGAGCCAGTTCTATGCTGATTCACAGAAATTTGAAGCTGGACTTGAGAATACGCTGTACTACGGAAAGACGATCCAGGCGTACTCCTCTCTTCCCTCAGTAGCCGATCACCTGGTCACCAACTTCCCGCTCTTTGACCTGGGCATCCCCGATCAATTCCGCGTAGACGTGTGGCTGCAAGACTTCAAGAAGGATGAGGCTGCCGGTACCGTACCTGCTCTAAGCATTCTCTGGGTCATGTGCGACCACACCGGTGGTCCACCGACTGCTGATGCCGAACAGGCGGATAATGACCTGGCAGTCGGACGCATTGTTGACTATGTTAGCCACAGCAAAGTGTGGAACTCGTCAGCGATCTTCGTCGAAGAGGACGACGCGCAGAACGGCGTCGACCACGTTGATGGTCACCGAAGCCCCGGCTACGTCATTAGCCCTTACACGATACAGAATGGTCCCACCGATCATACTTACTACACGCAGGTCAACATGACCCGCACCATCGAGCAGATCCTCGGCCTGCCGCCCATGAACCAGTTCGACCTTGTGGCGTCACCAATGAGGACTGCTTTTGTAGAAGACCAGGCTCCACCTCAGAACTTCAAACCCTGGACTCACGAACCGAACCAAGTTCCGCTGGACCAGGGCGTTACAACGAGTACAGCCAGCAATGCAACGGACAGCACTTCGGTCAAGGCGCTGAGGGTAGCATGGATGAAAAAGAAGGCACAGATCTTCGCCGGCAAACTGACGAAGCCCGATGCCGAAGATCCAGACACGGTCAATCACTTGAACTGGTATCAGTCCACCGGGTTCAAGCGGCCCTATCCCGGTGAGAAGACAGTGCGCCCACCAAGTGACTTCAAGAAGGCGGCGCCTACTACAGCTGATCTGGACGGCTAAAACCTGCTGTAACTTCGAAAGCCCTCTCCCCACTGACCAGGGGAGAGGGCTTTGTTCATGTCTTTCAGACAAACTGTCGTCTGTCTTCTTTTCAACGGATCATCGACGCGACGTAAGCTTACAGCGCTCCTTGCGGCAGGGATATTCCTGCTCAATTGCTAACGGTAAAAGATGCGATTGAAGACCGAATACTCGGACCTGATGCGGGGCCGATCACGATTTTAGTGAAACCATTTGCTTTCGAAGAGTTGAGCGCGCGAATTCGGGGCTTCCTTCCCACGCAACAAGGTCGAATCTTCGACGATTCTGACAATTGGTGGGCTTGAAAATTGACCCAATCAGGCTAAATATCACGTGCGATGCTTATGAGGCGATTCAGAAGAACTCTTAAACCGTCGATTGTGACCCTGGGCGCGCGCCCTGCGGTAAATACGATCTGTTCGCAGGCCTCCGTGTGCATTCCGCGAGGATCACAACTTGGAAGCCATCAGGCGTACACCCATCCAATCCTCAATGAGCGCATTCGGCGATTCTGCATCAAGTAAGAGGCGCAACATTTCTGGGTTGGCAATTCGCGCAACAACGGGATGACTCACTAGTTGCTTCTGAATCAAGAGTTTAGATGTAGAAAATCTTAGCCCGCGGTGCCCTTCCGGATCACTTCTAAGTTCACAACTTTTTGCAATTTGTTGCGTTGTTGTGACATATGGCCGAGTGTTCTCGCTTATTCTTCAATCCTGTGGAAATGGGGTGCTTCTCCTACAGCACACGGGTGCCTCTCCGAAAGCGCGCTTATGTTGAAGTTTCTAGTTCGACGTTGGTCTGAGCGCCCACGCATGTTGGTGTTCATGCTGGGAGTTATGTTGCCCGCCGTTGCGTTCGTCGTAGCCGGTGTATGGCACCTTAGGGACATACAGCGTAACAAGGCCATCGAGGCTGTCATTCAACGGGAACATCAACAGGTTCTGGCTATCGCCGAAAAGCGGATTGATAACCGCGCTTACGATATCGCCGAGGAAGCCAGGGCGAAATTTCCCGCCGTGAACCAAGGCGACGAACTCGAGGCTTTTCTGGCCTCACACAGAGACATTGCACATGCGTTTTTTTGGACAGGGAAAGGTCACGTTGAGAGTCAATCTCAGCCTGATCGCATGGGTGATCCTGAATTCGTTGAAGAAAGTAAGAAGTTCGGATCCATGGTTGGACCATGGCTTGACCTGGAATCCAAAGACTACATCACTAAACTTAAGAAGATCGAGGCGATGGAAGGGAGGCGTGTCTACCTTAGTGACAATTGGGTATCCAGGGGTGACAAATGGCAGTATCAGTCTTCGGTGCTATTCATACCTCGTGGTTCGACTGCGGAGCGTCCCGCTCTGGCGGGGTTTGTCTACGATACCGACTATCTGAGGGACAAGTTTTTTCCGCAAGCGCTGAACGAAGTACTGCCAGATCAGAACAAAAACGATACATCCCATCAGCCAGTGATCATGGTACGAACTGTAAAGGACCACGCTCCTTTGGCGACTTCGCTGCATTGGGATGGAGGTTTGCCTGAAGTAGAGCGTAGTTTTGAAGGTGTCTTTCCCGGGTTGGTTTTGGGAATTAAGCTGCGCGGGACCACGATCGCGAATATCAGCAATCACTTTGTACAGACAGCTTTCCTTATCCTCGGGGCGCTTTCGCTGCTGATGGGCGGAGGGATGCTACTCACCTATCGAAACGTCGCGCGGGAACTTGCACTGGCAAAATTGAAATCCGATTTTGTCTCTAACGTCTCGCACGAACTGAGAACGCCTCTGGCGCTTATCCGCCTTTACGCAGAAACGCTGGAACTAGGACGCCTCTCCAACCCGGGAAAACGTCAAGAATATTACGAGATCATTCGCAAAGAGAGTGAGCGGTTGACTTCGCTGATTAACAATATTCTGGACTTCTCTCGTATCGAGTCGGGCAAGAAGGAATACAGCTTCCGTGAAACCGATGTGGCTGATCTGGTGCGGAGCACGCTGGAATCGTATCGTTTTGAAATCGAACAAAACGGATTCCAGTTTGAACAGAAGATCGACAAGGATCTGCCACGAGTGTATGTGGATCGCGAAGCGATTGCGCGTTCGCTGCTAAATCTGGTGAATAACGCAGTAAAGTACTCGGCGAAAGAGAAATACCTTGGCGTAAACCTCTACCGGCACAATGGTGGCCTCAACCTCGAGGTCGTCGATCACGGAATCGGCATAGCCGCGAAGGAGCAGCCCAAAATCTTCGAGAAGTTCTATCGAGTCGGCGATCCACTGGTGCATGAGACCAAGGGCAGCGGCTTGGGGCTGTCTCTGGTGCGCCACATCGTGCAGGCGCATGGAGGTGTAGTTGCGGTTGAGAGCGAGCCCGGTCAAGGCAGCAAGTTCATCATTACTTTGCCGGTGCAGACTGCACTTGTGCAGCAGGCGAAAGGGATGTCGGCATGAGACAGCAAGAAAAAGCGAAGGTAATTGAAGCACCGAGGCCAGCGAGAATTCTTGTCGTGGAAGACGAGCCCAATATGGTGGCTGGACTTCGAGACAATTTCGAGTTTGAAGGCTACGAAGTAATTACAGCGGGTGATGGGATCGAAGGCCTTCGGCGAGCGCTGGAAGAGTCTCCCGATCTTGTGGTCCTGGATGTCATGATGCCACGGATGAGCGGACTAGAAGTATGCAAGCAGTTACGCGCTCAACGCGGTTCCATCCCGATCATCATGCTGACTGCCCGCGGCCAGGAACTCGACAAGGTGGTAGGCCTCGAACTGGGCGCAGACGACTATGTAACCAAGCCGTTCTCAATCCGCGAGCTGCTTGCGCGAGTGAAGGCGGTCCTGCGACGCACGGCAGTTGTTCCCAAACATCAGGATCAACACTCCTTCGGTGACGTGGAAGTCGATTTGCGTCGTCAACGAGTGCTTCGATCCGGCAGGACTCTCGATATTTCGTCTAAAGAGTTCGAGCTGTTGAAGTATTTCCTTTGTCATTCTGGCGAGACGCTCAGTCGTGATCGTCTTCTGGAAGAGGTTTGGGGATACGAGAATTTTCCAACTACCCGTACGGTGGACACGCATCTGGTACGTCTGCGCCAGAAGCTGGAGCCCGATCCAGAACAACCACAGTACTTTCTCACCGTGCATGGAACCGGTTATCGGTTCGTCGGCTAGAACATCCATCAAGATGTAAAAGGGTTGAATTATGAGCAACAGTAGCGTAGTACCAAGAAGTGAAGGCAAGTTCCGGACTCACGGCGGGGCACAAAATCGCAGAACGCCCCAATCCTCGATCGTGGCACTGATGCCGCCACCGTCATCGAGTGTTCCATTGCGCGACGAGGTTGCGTCCCTTCTGCGAGAACGACTTGATCTCCATTCAGAACTGTTCGAGGCCGCACAGATCCAGCGCAAATTAAGCGGCCCGCGTGAATTTCGCCACGGCAGTTTACAGTTCGCAAGCGAGGTATTCGCGGCTCGCTTTATCTCAGGGGATTTCACCACATTTTTGAAAAGTGGATCCCAGGTTCTTATGGCGCATGGAGACATTGCCGGTAAAGGTGTTGCGGCTGGGATGTGGTTTACCAATCTTGCAGGGCTTTTGCAATGCTACGGCGATCCCTACTCCGACCCCGCAAGCATCGCGTCGGAAATCAACCGTCACCTCTGCTATCTGCGACCGGTTGCTCCATTCGCCACGGCCTTTCTCGCGCGGATTGACTGCCATCTTGGAGGACTAACCTATTGCAATGCTGGTCATTTTCCTCCGATAGTGCTTCGCGCGGATGGCCGAACTGATCTCCTTGAGAAAGGGGGCCCTCTATTGGGTGCTATCGAACGCGCGAAATTTGAGTTGGGCGAACTAATTCTCGAACCCGGGGACACGCTTGTCGCATACTCAGATGGTGTACTTGAATGCCGCAATACCTCAGAAGAAGAGTTTGGGTTAGATCGGATAGTAGCGGCGTTAAAACACGCCGATTCGTCGTCGGCTCAGGGCACGGTCATGATGCTGCTTGCCACGTTACAGGACTTCGCAAGCGGTAGGCCACTTTGCGACGACGTCAGTTTGACAGTGATTCAGCGGGACGAGAATTGCCAACATCCACTTGCTGGATGACTCCTATTTCAGCCTCCATGAAGCGTGGCGGCCATGTGATCATCTTGTGTTGCTCCGCTGGCAGCAGGAAATCTCTTGTGCCCTGACCTAATTGGTAATGGGAAGGTCAAGAGATTTCTCAAGATTCTCTCGCTGATGTTCGATCACTTCAGGTGCCGCTCGACGTATTTCGGTATAGGCCAATGTGCGGATTTTTTCGCTCTGCAGAGAGACATATCCGGCAGCTTCGATCAAGCGCTCCGGTTGTCTAGCGGCGATATGTGCGATGGCATTGGCAATCAGCCATGGATCTGCAGGACTTTTACACACTTCGGCAAGCACATCCACAATTTCCTTATCAGGATCAAAATAATTGAGCAACTCAAGCAGGATGTCCTGTCGCCCCTCTCGCTTCAAACGAGCACGCGCGCGAAGGGAAAGGCTTGGATCTGTGGCCGGAACACGGTCTGCGAGCCGCTTCAGCAGATCCTCGCGTAGCGTGCCGGATCGGATTCCGCGTGCATCTGGTACGTTCGTTTCGAGCCTGTCCAGGATTGCCTCGTAGAATGATCGGTCGCTCGTGTTATCTCCCAGTTGCGCCACCATTACAAGGACGCGTGGATCATCGGATTCGGCAAGCAATTCTGCTGCTGCTTTTACGATTTGCTCTTCCGTCTTTGGGGATTGCCTCGCTTCCTCCAGAAATCGCTCAGCCGAGAACCGCTGGCCGCGATGCTCGACCAATCCGCCTTTTGCCCATACTTCCATCTGCGTCTTCAATTCGGCGATCGAGCCGTAAATCCGCTTCCGAGGTACCACATCTTGAGGTAGCGTCACTTCCTCACCTCCAAGGCGCGTCAATGATGTCTGCGTCGTATCCAATGTTCTCGCGTTCGCTTGGCTCTGGAATGCCTCATCAGCTTGCGTACGCGCCTCACGCACTTGTTGAACAATAGATATCTCCTCATTTCCCAGCCATTGATTCTCAGGCGTGCCTCCGCTAGCAACTTTGGCCAGATCTACCGAATAGATGTTTACAGAAGGTGAAGCATGCAACGCGGCTGTAATCGGATCGGTAAGGATGTAAGCCTGGACAGGCAGACAACTCGACAGGTCGATCGTCGTAGCGTTCAACGTTTCCAGAGCACAACCTCCCGTGGCTGCATGCTCATCTGGCGGTCGTTGCACCCATAGCGGACTGGTCATTCCATCAAATGAGACGGGCCGAATAAAACCCCCTTCCGGGAGAGGATTTAGGCGGACCAACCCGTCTTCGTACCACTCCGGTGCAAGCGATACGATATGGCAGAAATCAAAAAAGTCCTTGTTGGCTTGCTCGCGGGTCGGCGGCGGAGAAATCACCATTCGTGAATCTGGGCTAAGCCAAGATTCTTCCGGGAGCGCTACGCTCCTTGGCTCCAGCATGTCTGAATCGATGTCTCCGCCGGTCGTCACCCTATCTTTCCAGGCTGCGAATACAAGCGGATTTTTCCAATCCACACCGATCCTTTCGCCTTCCAACTCCTTCCAGGTTTGACGGACGTTGAATTGGTAGAAGCCTTGAGCGCCGGTGACGCTATAAAGCTGTGTGAAGGGATAGGTATCCACCGGTCCTAAGCCAACCATCTTTGCTCCGGCGCTATTCATGCCACCGTAAAGTGCATCGCCGTATTGCACCGCGTCGCTCGGAGTGTAGAACCACGCAGTTTCTGCCAGAAACTGCTTCACGGATGTCACCACAGACGGGACTGTTTCCCGCTGCGTTTCGTCCATCTTCCGCTCTGACGCCGTTACCTCTCGAAACTCGTAGCGCAGGTATTCCTCAGCAGGACTTTGTACCGCATACACCGCGTCGATTGATTTCATGACAAAAAATCTAACATAGGACGCGATGTACGGACATCATCACCTATCGATGGATGTCCCCCAAATGGGGCAGACGACGAGCAATGTGCACTCATAAACAAATGACGTGCGAGAATGTGGGCTAGAATTGGCCCCTGAAGCATACGCATCGTCGGTAGGCGACAATGGATGGTTGATGACTCGGCCGAAGAATCTTAAGTGTCAATTTGAACCCATTCGCTTTGTCGGTTGTTGTAGTTCATGTTCAAGTCACCAAGGATGCCTGCTATGAATAAACGCCTGTGCTGTTGGGTTGCGATCGCAACCTTTTCACTCGTCGCACGCTTGCCCTTCCTCGCCGCACAGGACTCTTCTCAACACGACTGGTACGCGCCACTGACAAACAGCGACGGCCTGCGCTATCCTCTCGAGATCGGGCCACTCACGTGGCGTGTAGTCGGCAGCGGTATTCATCCAGTAGAGGGCTCCGACGGACTGATCCATCTTGCCTACGCGCTGCAGATCACCAACTCATGGAGCCTGACCGCAACCATCAAGTCCATCGAGCTCGTGGATCCTGCACACGGTAATCAGGTAAGTGGTAAAAACCGCGTGCTCGACATCAAGAACGAAGACGTGACCGGTCAGGTAAAGCTCTTCACTTTGCCGGGAACCATGAACAAAGAGAGCTACACTACCCAGATTCCGAGTGGGCAGTCAGGGGTGATGTTCTTCGATGTCACCTATGACGACATCAGTCAGGTACCAAAGGCGATTGCGCACCGGATCACGGTTACGACTCCTCCAACTCCATTCGGGACGGAGCACACGATCGTCGGCCACTCCATTCCGGTCGGCCGCGAGGCGATAGTGATCAGCCCTCCCCTTAAGGGCGGCGGCTGGGTGAATGGCAACGGGTGTTGCCTGGAGATTGGCCCGCATCGATTCGTTACGAACTCCATGAATGGAACGCTCGATCCCAGCGAGACCTTCGCCATCGACTGGGTGCAGGTTGACGCTCGGGGCCTCGCATACCGGACCGACGGCAGAAAGCCGGAAGACTGGATGTGTTACGGTGCTGAAATTCTGGCGGTCGCTCCGGGCACCGTGGTTGAAGTGGTGCGCGATCTCCCGAACGTGGCGCCCGGGAAGAACCCTGAAGGTTTGACCATCGCCCAGATCGCCGGCAATCGCGTGATCATCAACATGGGCTCGGGGCACTACGCCATGTATGCGCATCTCGCGCCAGGCAGCATTCAACTGCACGTAGGCGACTATGTGCGGCAGGGACAGAAGCTCGGCCTGCTGGGGAACACAGGCAACTCCAGCGCGCCGCATCTTCATTTTCAGGTGATGGATCGGCCATCGAGCCTGGACGACACGTCTCTCCCGTTTGTATTCGACCGCATGAATCTTGAAGGGCGTTTGTCAGTGGACCTGACAGTTCTGGACGAAAACATGGACAAAAAGATCGCGATGCACATGGACAAAAAGGACGCGAAGCCGCTTATACGTGCGATGCCGCTCTCGCGCGATATTGTTGGGTTTCAGTGAGGTTTCTATGGGTTTCTACGAATCCACCTGCGCGGCCAAGAGCCGGGCTGAGCACACACATTCTGGACCTCAATCCATTGCCGCTATCGCTGAGGTTGAGAATGTTCTTCCAGGCTTGCATATTGGGTTGGTTTGGCCTCAAGCAGTGCACGAAAAGCTTTATGCGTCATTGCTGTCGCCGCTTAGTTCCCGAATCATGCCGATGACTAGCTGTGATAGTTTGCAAAGGCTGCTCACAGGTTCAAGGTACGAAGCGCCAAACATTTGCCGGCTCACGAAAGCGACTTGCCGGCCTCAAAGGTAGTGCGAACTTGGTCAGGATGCAATTGTTTGACCTTCCAGGAATCGCGCAAAAGTATAAGGACCTTCGGGTACGAGAGCAACCCTGGAGTTTCTCGGTAGACCTTCCAGTGCTGCTGCGACCGCTTTCTCTACATCCAAATAACTATTCTGTGCGAGGACGCCAAGTTGCTCGCTCTTAGCGCCTGGGGTATAGAAGAATAGTGGGTGATCTCTCCCGATCAGAGCCAACTTTTCGAGTTGCCACTGATCTACGACAACCTCTCCTTGCTTGATCTCATCCAGGTAATCTTCGAAGCCAGTTAAGTTTCTTAGCTTTTCGCTGAACTCCGGAGAGCCAATCCCCTCAGGGCACTGACCGACGGTTAGAATCCTTCCCCCGGGCTTGACGATGTGTTGTGCGGCAGTTACACCCTTAATGGTTTGATAGAAGGTCAAGTCAAGCGGATATCCCGCAGCGCTTGTTATGACAGCATCGGCCAATCCTGTCAGCCTCATCAGTGAGGTTTTCTGCAGAAAGTCCACACCAGCAGCATGAGCGGCGACCGGTTCTCCAGCAAATACGCCGGAGATTTGACGATCTTCGGTGAGTGTCACATCCAAAATGAAATCATGTCTGGCCATTCCGGCGATTTCAAGGAGTTCGGCATGCAGGGGATTGTCCTCAATCGACCCCTCCGTCGCTTTTGGCTCCCGCATGAACTTCGGCGAATGAATAGTCTTAATCGTGCGTTCGCCGGCGACGCCAGGAACGACGAGTTTCCGGCCACCAGAAAAACCTGCCATCAAATGAGGCTCTATGAATCCGAGACTCAGATGAAGTTCCGCCTCCATATACCGGTCGTCGATGTAAACCGGTGTGCCCTTTTTCGTATCGCCCAAAAAGCGCTGCTGATCCGCTCGACGAGCATCGTGGTTCAACACCTTGTATTGAGCTGCTATCTCCGGACCGACGATCGTCTGAATCTCATCAGGCGTTGCACCTCTGTGGAGCCCGGTGGCAATAAGAATGGAGATGTTGTCGGCTCTTATACCCACTTTATGCAACCTGTCCAGAATGAACGGAAGAGTAGTTCGATTTGGCACGGGACGGGTAATATCGCAGACCGAAATCGCCGCGGATTTTCGATTCCGCGCGAGCTCTTGAAGCGACCGCCCAGCGACCGGATGATCTAAAGCGTGGCTGATCGCGTGAAGTGGGTCAACGATTGCAGACGCTGTCCTGCTCTCAATAAGCTCGTATGTATACCCATCCGGAACCGTTATAGGCAGTCCGCTTGTTCCAAATGCAAAACGAACTTCAGTCATTCGATCCTTCTGTAGCACTTGAAATTTGCGTTTGCATTAGACGCACACCCGATTATCACGCCCAAACCGGCATGAGGCAAAGAGCCAACGAACATCCATTGATGTCTAGGCGCCCTTAGTTATTTGGAGCTGCCTAAAACCTCGCAACCAGCGAGATCTTCCATAAAGCGAATGGATCCGCAAATATCATCTTCCCCGTATCCTTTAGCAATCGCGGCACGATACATCTGGCGGGAAAGAGACGTCAAAGGAACGGGAACGTTCAACTCCGCCGCAGAATCCAGCATGAGCTGCATATCTTTTTCCAGCCACTTGACTGAGAACTTTGGGGCGAAGTCTCTCTTGAAAACCAGGGGAGCCTTCAAGGAGACGAGGCCGGACTTTGCCGCGCTATTCTCAATAATCTCTAACATAAGCTCCGGAGGTACACCAGCCTTGGTGCTCAAGACAAAGCTCTCATTGAATGCCTGCAGCAAATTGCCGAGAATCATATTCTGAGAGAGCTTGGCATGGAGTCCCTGACCGGAATCGCCACAGTAGTAGAACTGTTTGCCCATCGGCTCAAATAATGGACGTACGCGATCGAAAACCTCTTTTTTGCCGCCTACCATAAAGGTAAGCGTGCCATTCTCCGCACCGCCCTTCGAGCCCGTGCACGGAGCATCGAGGAAATCAATGCCTGCTGTCGCCAGCTCTTCTGCCATTCTGCGACTCTCTTTTGGCGAGATCGTGCTACAGTCCGCGATAACGAGACCTTTCTTTGCACCTGCCTTAAGGCCATCTTTGCCAAAGATCACCTCGTGTGACATCGCAGTGTCACCGACGCAAAGGAATACACAGTCGCTCTGCTCAGCAACCTCGCGCGGCGTCGCACACGCTTTGCCTCCAAGTAACTCTGCTTTGCCCTTGCTATGCGACCAGAGCGCCACCTCGTGGCCCGCGCCCAAAAGCCGGGTTGCCATCGGTTTGCCCATAATGCCAAGGCCAAGAAATCCAAGTTTCGCCATTTGCTTTGCTCCTGTAAACACTTAGTTTGTATTGTTGTAGCTGGGATGACGCTCCCCATAAGCTCGAATCGCCAGCTCTTCTATAAGTCATTATTCTTTGAATAACATAATGTTGATCAAGCAAGGTCGATCGCAACCACCTCATGCAACGCAATGGACGGAACTTCTAACTGGAGAAATCCCTCCTTATTCGTATAGTTCGGTTTCGTCCCTGCGACTAGTAATTGAACCTGTTTAACCTTACGACCCTTTGGAATTTGAATTCTAACCTTTTGCTCCGTGATTGGGATGATCTCGCGGATCGGGCCTTTCATCATCATAGGATTGGTCAGATTCACCAGATGGGCAGTCATAGAGTTCTTCTGCGTCCATACGGAGACGTCGAGGACGCCCTTGCCCTCAACGGTCAAAGGTGCGGGCTCATCCGTTGCCCAAAGAACAGCGTTTCGAAGAAGTCTGGCCTGATCGAAGTTGAGCGTCTCCCAGAACGTTCGATCGATGTCACCGGGCAAATAGACAACACGTCCCTTGCCTACCTGACGAACAACAGCTCCGGGCTGCCCCGCCGGCGTATCTTTGCGAGGGAAGACTTCCTCCATCGGAAGATCCGGATAGGTCGGAACAACCTGCAACGGATATATCCCTTCGCCCGCTGGCGTCACCGTTACTTGGTTCGCTGCATTGATGATACGTACAGCATTCTCAAAATCCTTCAACAACGGATGGTATTGTCCGGACGAGCCTTTATTCAGACTCAAATAAGAATTCCGCATAGGACCTTCGACTTTACCGGCATAGTTGACACCGAGGAGCGAGGCAAGGCCAAAATTTGGCTGACGCACACCCCACTCGTTATACAGCGATGTCTCATAGGTGGCGACCAGGCTGCCACCGCTCTGCACAAACTCTTCAAGCTGCTTGCACTGCGAGGCGGAGAGCGCCGCGATATTCGGGAGGATCAGGGTGCGGAACTGACGGATATTCTCGGGAGCCAGCAAATGGTCATGGACCATCTCAAAAGGGATACGAGCTTCAATGAGGGCTTCATAAAATCCCAGGCTTGGATCCTCGACTTTTGCGTGTGCTTCATCGCCCCCATAGTAGTTTGCAGTCTGTTGCGAATACACCATGCCCACTCTGGCAAGCGGTCGTTCGTTGCGCAGATAAGCCTCATGCGTTGCATGCCATTTGTACATCTCTTCTACAACAGGCATCCAACGTGCATCGATCACCTTACAGTCGAACTTTGTAAACCACGGTCGGAGGTCGTGCGCAATGCCATCCGCGACCCACAGACGTATCTCATCGTCGCTCTGTACGGAATCCTTCCAACGATATTTATCCTCCAACCCCATGCTAAAGATGCCTACGATGGCTTTTCGTCCCAGTGTGGCACGATACTCTTTCCCATTTTTGCCATTAACCCACGGTGGCATCAGACCTGATCGTCCCTGGCGATCCGCGAAAAGCGTTGGAGCCAGCTCGCCAACCGTCTTCATATCAAGTTCGCTCAGGGCACCGCCGCCCGCATTGGCGATATAGCTTGCGTTGGGATTGATGTTCTGGATTTTGCCGTTCCACAGTCGCCAAAGTTCAAAGAGCCTCTGTTGACGCCAAAGAATGTATTGGCGTCGCGATGGGTCCTGCGGATTTAGCGTGCGAGGAAGTGCCAAGCCACTAAAGGCTTGGAAGTTCTTCTGGCAGTGCTCGCAGTAGCACATGCCTGATCCTGCCCAGCGATTCGTGAAGATACCGTCGGGCATGTACTTCGTCATGATCTCCTCGTGAACCGAGGTCATGAATTCGAAGTTGTATGGGCCTAGCGCACAGGTCAGCCAAAAGTCCTTGTCGGACGGGTGACGAACTTTGTTTCCATTTGCATCCACCATGATCCAGTCCGGGTGGGCATCGTGGACGTCTTGATGGCATGCGTGGGCATCCGTTCGCGCAACGACGATCATACCTAGAGCACGGCAACTCTTCTGCAGATTGCCAAAGGTGTCCATATCGCCAAGCCACTTACTGCGATAGTGCAAAGGAATCTGTGTGGGATAGAACGCAACTGCTCCGCCGGCATTCAACGTGACCGCATCGATATGCAAGCGCTTGAAGTAGTCCAGCCAGAATTGAGGATCGTAATTACCCGGATCGTCTTCAGCAAATCCGATCTGGGCCCATCGCATAGGTCTGTTGTACCAGCCGTCTTTCGATGCGCTTGCGACGGGTTGCGCCCACATGCTCATGCCGGGCCTGAGCAGCGTAGTCGCTGTTGCAGCTGCAGTGCATGCCAAAAAAGTACGACGACTGCTTCTCATCTCTTCTCTTCCCCATCCTTCAGTCATGTCCAACGGCTATTGTCAGCGAGCATTATCGCAGTGCAATGACAGCAGCATCCCTCGCAGGCACATTAACCATCACCTGCTGTCCCGAGAGCTTGGTATTGAGCTTCCCCCACTTATCTTCACCCGCGGAAAACTTGCCGAGGGCCGGGGAGAGCGTGACTGCGATCTGACGCGCAGTCCTGGTAGGGTTCGTCACCCACAGGTAACTTCCCCCTGCCCCCTGATGCACACGAGCTTGCACCTCATTGTCGTTGACACTCACTCTTGGAGTAATGCCAGCCATCTTGAGGAAGCCAGCGAACAACGCCTGGGTCTCTTTACCATGGTGCAGATAATAGCCCCCACCCGGGAATGACCCCATCAGCAAAGTGCGACCTTTCCCCGTTTGGTTCTCAATCGCGGCAATCGTGCCGTTTGGGTAGTGGCCTACAGCCTTGCCGCCCTTGATTTCGTACTGCTGGAAGAAATAGCGGCCATAGATGTTATTGCCGTTAATCTCCATCTTTAGATCGTTATGGATGTCGGCTAAGAACTCGACATAGGTCTCGCGACCACCAAAGAGTTCGTCCAAGCCATAGTTCGGCTGCACCTGGCCCACATGACCATGTTCACCGAAGTAAGCAGGGAGACCCTCACAGATTAACGTGCCCCCCTTACTGACATACTCCTTGAGCTTGGCCACTGTCTCTGGCCGCATCATCACCGGATAAGCAAGGTAGATCAGTTTGTACTCATCGATATTCTCGAGCGCAACAAAGTCCGCCTGGATGTTCTGGTCAAAAAATGCCTGATAGGCACCGCGCAAAGACTCTGCGTAGAATTCTGTCGAAAGCTGTTGAACGTAGTTGAAAATTTCCGCTTCAGGGACGAACAGCAAGCCAACATCACCGCGCACCGGTTGCGATTTCCAGATCTCGGGATGTGCGTTAGCCCAACGTACCGTCTTCCCGACCATCTCGGCGCGAGGCGTCACGGAGCCGTCCATTCCTATGGCTCCAAACGCTCCGAAGAGCGGACCGTCCAGCAGCGGACGATAGCGACAGTACAGTAGCCCTCGAGCGCCACCCGCGAAGGAGATCATATTCCAGATGCGTACATCTTCTGGCTCTGTAACCCGACCATCTTCACGTGGCTTCCCAATGAGTTGTGGCTGCATCCACAAGGGTCCGCCCTGCGCCTCTGCGTGCCAGAATGGTTTTCCACGCGCTCCGGCCCGCGTCAGGTCGAAGGATTGCCACTGCCGCCATGGCTCCGTGCCATGACGCGACTGCACCCACGTCAGGCCGTAAACATCGACTCGTTTAGCTGCCATCCACTCGTTATGTACGGCAGACGGATAGCTCTCGAGTGTTCCCGCAACGCCATGGCATGTCACCAGATGTTTGGGGTCGAGTCGACGATAAAGCTCAATCCGCCAGTCAAACAGCTCGTAGGCTTTATCAATGCGATGCTGGAGCCAATCCAGACTCTCCGGATAGCCCGAGAAATCGTGAGGCGGCTCAATGTCTTCCCACTCCGCGAAGCTGGGACGATGCCAGGTCTTGCAGACTGTGTCCAGGGAACCATACTTCGTCTTGAGCCACTCCTGCAGCTTCTTCTTACTCGCTTCGCAGAAGCAGTTTGTCTTGCCGGGCCGACCACCGTCATAGGTAGTTTCATTCCACAGGTCATACCCCAGCAATGCAGGATGGCCGCGATAATGTTCGATCAACTTGGTGTGGAAGTTCTCCGCCAAGGCTTTTACCTCGGGATTATCGAGGCATAGTCCCGGAAATCCGCCCACGCCGCTGCTGGCCGATACGCTACTATGCGCGACCGAATCATCACTCGCCTTATATCGGGCATTCGGAAATTTGCGGAACGCCCACTCCGGCGCTGCGGTGTCGAGTGTCGCGATAATGACCTTAATATTGTTTTGCGCGGCAAGGTCCATCATCTTGTCATAATCGGCCCAATCCCACTTGCCGGGAGCTACCTCGAGTGCCGACCACATGAACCAGTGACGAAAGGTATTCATGCCGAGCTGCGAAGCCGTCTTGTGATCCCGTTCCCAATCTTCCATAGGGGGATTCGACTTGCGAAAATAAACGCCGCCCGCGGGAAACACCGATCCCATGTCGACTTGAACAGCTGGCATCGTTACCGCTGAGCTGCCCTCCTGCCCAACCATCGAACCCAAAATGGGTTGCGCGTAGCCGGCTGCGGAGGACGCGGTAATCATCGCGGTAGAGAGCAGGAAGTCTCTTCTAGTTATTTCGTTACGGTCATCTATCATTGTCGCTCCGTGAGATGGGGATGACGTTGATTGAGAACCGTCATCCTTATATGTAATCGAAGTCTTAGCTCAGCTGCCTGTCGCTTCATAGTTCTCAGTAGTAGATCTTCAGTGAGAACTGTATCTGTCTGCCTGTAGCCGAGCCATTGGAGAGCTTTCCGAAATTCGGATTGCTTGCATTGCAAGCAGCACCGGGAGCTCCCTGACAGGTCAGGCTCACATCATTGGCGGCTGGCAGTGTGAAGGACGGCGTGTTGGTCGTGTCGAAGAACTCCGCACGAAACTCCGCATAGGATCGATCGGAGTAGTGAAAGTCTTTGAATATCGAGGAGTCGAGATTCCTATAGCCAGGTCCTGTTGTTGGGAAATGGCCACAATCGCCAAAGGTCTGAACGCTCTGCCCCTGCGCTCCTACTGTAGTCACCGGAACCGTGAAGGCAGCGGGATTGAAATATCCATTGACACCCGGGTTCGGTAACTTCTTCGAAACGCCAGGCACACAACTGGCTACGTTGTAGGTGTTGAAGACCGGTGGGAGAACATTCGTACGGATGTCCGTCGGAAAGCCTGTGCGTAGAGTTCCGATACCGTTGATAATCCAGCCACCAACGAACTTGTCGAGGACTCCACTGTGGTTCAGAAACGCCCGTTTCTGGCCGAAGGGAAGCTCATAGCTCGCACTCACTGTGAAGTTGTGCATGACATTGATCGGCGCCAGCCCATTCTCTCGCCGAGGCTCATAGGTGCTGATCGCGATGGAGGTTCCACCGTTCTGCGTGAAAGCATTCGGCCCGCTGCCCCCTGTTTCAAGATTTTTCTGCAGTGAGTAGTTGGCCAGTACGCTGAGACCGTGCGAAGGACGCATCTCGAGTTTGACATTGCCGGCGTTGTAGTTCGAGGTTGCGGTCGCGAAGATCGTCAAGATCTGTCCATTGATATAAGGGAATGGGCGATTCGCCTGCTTGTTCAGACCGGCCAGCGCCTGCGAGAAAGGGATCTGATTCTGGTCTTGGAATAGAGATGCGAGGTCACTGCCTTTCGCGCCACTATAGGAGACTTCTATGACAGTTTTATTCGTGAGCTGGTACTGAAGATCCAGATTGTACTGCTGCAGCATAGGATTCCCAGCATGGTTGAATGCCTGTGTTCGGAAAGAAGAGCCAAGTGGTTTTGCAGCAGAAAATCCACTGAGATCGGTACTGACCGGCAGCGCCTGAATCGGAGTGTTCATCGTAAAGGGAGGAGTCACCGTCTGGGCCGCCGAGACGTTCGGCAGCGAAACGAGTGGGATGTTTGGGGGATTATCGGAAAACTGTGTGGTCTGTTGATTCTGATCTTTGAGACCATAAAAAATCCCATAGCCTCCGCGTGCCACAAATTTAGGTGTGATCTGATAGGAGAGACCGACGCGAGGGCCCCAATTGTTGTGGTCCCCATCCACCATCGCGCAGCTATAGCCACCCTGACACGAAATCGCATATTTACCTGTGCGAATGTCGAATAGACTCCCTAAATTGCGAGCATCGATTGGCTGCGTATACAGCTCGTAACGAATGCCGACGTTAAGCATGAGCTTTGGAGTGATCTTCCAATCGTCCTGGACGAAGCCACCGAAGTAGGAGTCGCGCTGCCGTCCCCACTGCAACATGGGAGCGCCGAGAATACTCGATGGATATCCCAGGAGAAAGTCCGCAAAGGGAAGGCCCGAACCGGCAGAATCAGAACTCGAACTAAACACCGCACCATAGTACTCCGCCGCGAAGACAGGCGAACCGCGCAGAGTATTGAGTCGAGCATTGCGAAGGTCAATGCCAAACTTAACAGCATGCTTGCCGCGTGCCCAGGAGATGCTATCGCCAATTTGGCCGCGGGTCTCGATGTTGTTATTCAGATCGCCGCCACCGACGGTGGTGAACTCCTGGGTACCGGCCTGTACGCCAGAGTAGTTGAAGTTAATAGTTCCGAAACCCGGCACAGGTCCGGGAAAAAGAGCAAAGTTGTTTTGCTGCGCGAAGGGGACACCTGCCTGCCCCGTGCCGGACAGGCTTCCATTATGACGGATCAAACCGAAGCGGAACTCGTTGATCATCGTTGGCGTGAAGAGGTGCACGTCGGTCAGCGCCAGCTGCATAGAATTGTCCACTGCTGGTGACCCTCCACCGAGAAAACCCGGAAAGGATCCGACAGCAGGTTTGGTATTGTTGCTTTTCGAGAAGCTGCCATAAAGAGTATTTTTTGAGGAGACGGTGTAGTCGATGCGAACGTCTCCCTGATCGGTATTGGAAAACTGTGGCGCTTGATAAAAGTAATTGCGCGAAAGATCGCCTGGACTACCAAAGTTTGGCATCGGGATCATGTTGACGATCGCAAGCGCCGTCTGGTTCAGCATCGCAGTAGGGATACGATTCCCCGGAAACGGGCTGGCATCGACTGTGCCGTTTGGCCCGATATGCCGAGTGGTGGGGTCATAGATCTTGATAGGGCTGCTGGAAAAATCGCCGGTGCGGAACGCCGCTGGGGGAAGACTGGAGATCGAGTTGCCAGATCTCGTGCTTTGCCGCGTGCCTTGATAGTCGACGAAGAAAAAGAGCTTCTTTTTAAGAATGGGCCCACCCAACGTAGCGCCAAACTGGTTCTGGTGAAACGGCGGACGTGGAAGACCAGCAAGATTCGTAAAGTAGTTATTTGCGTCGAAGACATTGTTGCGCAAAAACTCGAAGAAGACGCCATGGAATTGATTGGAGCCGTTCTTGAGTGTCGTGTTGACGACAGAACCAGCTGCATGGCCAAATTCAGCCGGGAAATTATTGGTCTCAACCTTGAATTCTTGAACAGCATCGACCGACGGAACAATTGCGATGCCTGTGCGTCCGATGGCTCCCTGATTCGTGACCGTATTGTTATCCACTCCATCCAGCGACACATCAACTGCAGTGAAGCGACCGCCGCCCGCTACGAATGGAAGATTAGATTGCACACCGAAGAGCTTCGTCGTGTTGCCCACGAGGAGTCCCAACTCGAAGGGATTACGCCCGTTCAAGGGCATATTGAGAATTTGCTTCTGTTCAACAACCTGCCCCAGCGAAGAAGTGGCCGAATCGACCAAAGGTGCTGAAGCTTCGACTTCGATGGACTGACCCACCGTGCCCGGTTGCATATTGATCGTGAGGTTGAGGGTTTGGTCGACCCGCAGGGTAATGTCGGTCAAGGTCTTGTCAGCAAAGCCCGTAGCGGTAACGGTGATCGAATATTCGCCCGGCGGAATGACCGGAGCGTTGAAAGCACCAGAATCGTTCGTCTTCGTCTCACGCGTAGTGCCGTTTGCAATGAGCGTTAACTTTACGTCGGCGTTCGGCAGCGCGGCGCCTGAACTGTCCTGCACCTGGCCAGTAATCGTACCCGTGGAAGTCTGCGCAAGAAGTGCGCCCGAACAAAGGATGAATAACCCAAGAACCAGATGCTGCTTCTTCAGACCAAACGCCATTGCGAATCTCCTCCTGCTGCCAGAAAAGGGGGATGCGGCAGAGTGATTGCTGTTCAATAAACCGCAAAGGTACATTGGACTGACCTTTACGGAAACAGCAAGACGATACGGACCGAACAATCCTCCTGTCAAGGATCTCTCCAAGAAAAATTTGGAACGCGTCTTTGCCGGGTGAACTTCGTTCGCGATTCCGTTGGGCCTTTCGTGGGAACGTCCCTCTTGCTCCACTCAGCGGGATTTGGACGACATGGTACCCTCAGTGTGTTCGAACACAGTTTTGGAAATAATCTAGGTTTAGCTCTTTAGCGTCTGTCTCTCTGAGAACCTGATCGCTCAAGAGCATAGGAGATGGAATTACACGATGCCTCGTCCCCTCAAGCCGGTGAGGGCTTTACCGCGTACGACGCTTACCGAGGCCGCCTTCGAGCAACTGATCGAATATGTGGTCAAGGGAACCTGGAAGGCTGGAGACCGCCTCCCTCCCGAGCGTGAACTCTGCCAGCAGTTTGGTATTGCTCGCACATCACTCCGTGAAGCTCTGAAGGCAATGGAACTCGTAGGCATGCTCGACAGCCGTGTAGGCGACGGAACGTTCGTTTGTCCCCGATCTGAATTTCTCTCCCGTCCTCTTCTCTGGGCCTTTACAGGTACGGACCACGAAGAACTCGTCGAGATCATGGAGGCTCGTGCCCTTGTGGAGGAGAAGCTCGCTGGATTGGCCGCTGAACGTGCGTCCCCCGAAGAGGTCGCACGGATCGAAGAGACGATCCGGCAGATGCGCGACGCCATTGCAGCTGGGACATCGATTCTTGAGGCCGATATGGCTTTCCATCTGGCCGTGGCTGAGGCAGCACACAACGAGGTGCTGCGAAACGCCGTTCAGCTCCTCCGGAATATTACCCGCCAGTGGCTGCAATATAAGGTTCAGATTCCGAACGTGGCAGCAGCCGTTTTAAAACGACACGAATCCGTCTATCGAGCGATCGCTTCGCGCAAACCAAATGCTGCAAGCCTCGCGATGCGAAAGCATCTTGAAGAGACGCAGCGATTGGTCATTCAAATCGTCGCAAAATACGGATCCCGTTGAACATCGTCAGATCGGCAAGGATCGAATAGGATCTCTCCATTTGAGAAATAGCTGTCGGCAACATCGAGTTCCCTACCCCAACAACCTAATAGATAGGTGTCCATGCGCGAGGATGAGGTAACCAAGGCTACATCGCCAAGGTGATCAGGCCAGTGACCACGAGCGCTGCGGCCCATATGAGGTTGAGGTTGAGCCATGCCTTGCGCAGGATCGCGAGGCCAAACTTGCTGTAGACCACCCAAGCGATCAGCCCAGTGACTACAAGATAGCCTGTCGTATGGATCCCAGTCGCAACCAGCGCAGCAAGAGGACCGCCGGCCACAGATGTTTGGTGGTGCCCTGCCATGTGGTTCGCCGCCTCGACTGCGTTGCTGCCCAGCAGAACTGGTACCACCATCAAACCCGCGCCGTGCGCCGAGGCTATCAGAAACGACCAAACCGTCAGGTCCCGGAAGCCGACTTGCATGCGGACCCAACGTGGGTGATGATGTCGCACCAGGGAGTAGGCCCCAAGACCGAGCAGGACCGCGGCGACGGGATAGCGTATAGCCTCCGGCCGCAGCCTCATGCCAAGAAACACTGCTGCCAGCACCACGGTTCCGATGGCCAACGCGTGGCCGAACGCGATAGGGACGAGCGCTCTCGCAACTGCAATCCCCTTCCCCTCCTGCATACCCAGCGCCACCGCGAAGAGCCATCCCATTCCAGGGTTGATTCCGTGGTAGGCGCCAAGAAGCAGCATTACCCACAGAGCCGTCGCGCCCATCTCCCCGTGCGCCATTTAGGCCTTCGAATAGCAGTAGGAGTCAGAGGAAGCGTCACCGCCTTCCAGTCGGATCTGGTGAGCACGCAGCCCGTCGAACTCCACGAAGAATCCTTCGTCGAATTTCATTCCGCCGTTCGGATCAGCATCAAGCTTTACCATCCAGCTCTTTACCCCATCGGGGTAGAACTGCTCATCCCACGTAGAGTAGAGCGAGTTGGTGAAATACACACGCTTGCCGTCGCGGCTGACTTCGACCATCTGTGGGCCACCGTTGAGAGCCTGATTGGGTTTGGCCGGGTGGGCCGCGTGGCGCACGATGCCGCCGATGTGGACCGAGCCTGTCTTCTTCGGCTTAACAGGATCGGAGACGTCATATTGGATGAACTCACCAGTCCCCCAGCACGAAACATAGAGAAAGCGGTCGTCGAGTGACAGGTTGATGTCCGTTATCAGTGGTGGCACTGCCTTGAAGCCCTGCAGCAGGGGCGGCAATGTTTCTGCATCGGCAGGCTCGGCGGGGATCTCAATAACTTTGCGGACGCTCCACTTGCCGTTCTTGCCCCCGTCTTCGCGATACCACATCCAGATCGAAGCAGAAAGGTCCTTGAGCGAAACGACCACACCCGCGAATCCGTACGTCTTATTCGGATCGTGGGAGGGCCGAAGCTCGAGCACCATCTGTTGCTCTGCGCCCAAGTCAATCTCTTGTAGATGGCGCCGTTTGTCCAAATCCCAGATATGAAGCTTGTGGCCGTACTTGCCGCCCAGCAGTAACTCCGGGTTCACCCCGTCTTTCACCATGTTCGGCGTGCCCCATTCGGACGTGATCATGGTGTCGTGCCCCAGGTGCCACCAGAAGTCATAGGCCAATTGCTGAGGTCCGCGATCCTGTTCCCACGACCCCTTCAACTCAAAGGTGTTTGCATCCATCAGAAAAATGCCGCCGGGGCCGTCTCCGTTGGCCGATCCGAGTGCACTGCCATAAATGCCGTCCGGGCCACAATGAATCGTGTGGGGTGACGTATAGCCGGTATTCTTGATGAACTCTTCGGGCTCAATCACCTTCACGATCTTCGGTTGCCTGGGATTCGCCTTGGTATCTAGTACGTAAATCCGCGATGACCCGATGCCCGGTACGATCAGATAACGACGCTCCATGTGCGGGTGCGAAGCCTGCGGGCAAAGACACGCGCTGCAAGCATTCCAGCCGAAATGGTGTAACTCATTATCGCCACGCGGAAAATCCACTTGTCCGACAAGCCGACCATACTCGGCTGAACCTGGATCGAGGTCAATGACGCCCATGGCGTCGTGCTGATCATTCTTGCCGACGTTCAACAGCGCAACGTAAGCAAGGCGTTCTGGTGGGGCCTGCATCGCCATACCAGGTGAGGGATAAAAGGTGGGGTCCGGACGCATTAAAGGCATATACATATCCTCCTCGGCGGAAAACCTTGACTGGGCCCATGTTTCATTCAGTGGGTTTCAGTCACGAAGGCCAAAGGAAAAAGCGTGACCGAGGAACCCGTACAGCTGCGGCAAAATGTCTGGCCGGGAGACGCCTCCCAACGTCTGCAAACCTAAGGAGGACATCAAATGCGCAACTCTCGCCTTGCAGCGATATTACTCGCCCACCTCCTCCGGCGCCACTTCGCGCACAACTTCCAATCGGTACGCAAATCAGCGATTCGAGACATTGCGGTGAATGGACACAGCACCGGCAAAGTGAAGTATGGCTCGCCCTCTCACCCGGACGACAGGCAAGCCGGAAGCTCGGTACTCGCCTCACAAACGCTTGGCAACGCCCCTTTTTCTTGTGCTCGAAGGATACGGCCACACCAGCGACGTCGATCCCAGCGCCAGCCGTTCCTTGAAACGCGAAACCCAATCCGGCAGATATCCACAGGAAAAGTCTTGACGCGTCTGTTAAACTAGATTCAGAGACAAACAAAAAAGCCCGGCCTGTGCCGGGCTTTTCTCATGCTCTAAAAAAGCAGGCGGCGCAGATCGAAGTCCGGACCTAAAGTATCTACTTTGAAAACTTTGCGCAAATTCGTATGGGGGGGAGGGTGCGAAGGCGGACTATTCACGATGCATGACCGCTCGAGTAAACATCTCTACTTCATTCGAAAGACGATGCCTGCTCCGATGCGCAAACTATTCTGTTCATCGTTTGCATTGTTGGGTAAATATGTCCTGAGGTAGTCGATCTGCACGACGCGCACACCGATGTGACGCGAAAGACCGTAATCCAGTCCGCCGCCTGTAGTAAATGCGAAAGAGTTTGCGGAGGAGACGGCTCCCCCTGGATGAGGAAATGTCGAATCGAAGCCGTGAACGCCCCCAATGAGAAACTGCGCGAATGGTTTTAGCCCATGTTGCAGATGCAGCGAATAGCGAGGCCCGGCCATATACGTGAGAAGCGAGAGATCCACACCCGACCCGGTGATATTCGAGGCATGAGCGCCGCTTATCTCCCCTGCAACAGAAAACCTTCCGAACACTCGATAAGACCCATCCGCCCTGCCTCCCTGCAGGCTAAAGCAGCCGCACTCTCCTGCAGGACCGTTGGAGCGCTGCAATTCGTAGCTGACGGAGGCATCGATCTTCGATTGTGCCGAGGCTGTCAGTGCTCCACAGAGCAGCGCGCCAACCAGCAGTTTGGTTGTTCTCAAGTCTCTCTCCTACTGCACAGTCAGAGTTACAGTTGTGCTCTGGCTTACTGCGGGACTGGATCCTGCTGCGGCGCCGGTAGCCGTAACGGTGAGGGTGTAGCTCTTCTGCGGCTGCGTAAAGAATCCGCCGGAACCACATCCGGACAGGGCGGCAGCTCCCGCAAGAAGGAGCAGGCAAAGGATACGGCTGCTTAGCGCAATCGCCGACATCTTCTTGCGCGTACGTCGACTGAAGAAGACGGGCAGTGACAACAGGCTAAATGCGAAAGGCATCGATAACGGTTTGGATAAACTGCCGAGCGACGCAGCCTGCTTAGGTGTTTGAATCGTCAGGGCAGATGAGACAGCTCCGGAAGTGCCTGCAGCAATCGACGATGGAGCGAAGCTCGCCGTAGCCCCACTGGGCAGGCCAGCCACTGTCAGAGTAACTCCGCTGCCGAAGGTTCCGGATTGTGGAGTCAAGGTGAGCTGATAGCTTGCCGTTGCGCCTGGCACGACAATTTGGGTCGCTGTTGTTGCAGCGATCGAGAAATTGTTTGGTATCTGCGGTGGAGTTGCCACAACGACAAAGACGCCGCTCGTAATAGCAGGGTTGAGTGCATCGCCGGGATAGGTCGCTGCGAAGCGATGCGTTCCAGCTGCAATCCCCGCGAGGCTAATGGTCGCAACATTATTTTGCAGAGAAGCAATCCCGAGGGTACTGGCACCGGTGGTTACATCCAGAAAGGTGACAGAGCCTGTCGCTTTTGAAGCTCCATTTATGAGGGTGGCCGTTAGGTTGCCGTTCCCGATGACGATCGGGGATGTACCGGAGAGAACGAGAGCCGCTGTTCCAGAATTTCCGAGACCCGCTACGGTGTTGATGTTGGCATTCAAAATCGCGCGGACACGCTGGTTGTTGGTGTCGGCTATCGCGGCTGTTCCAGAGATGATCGCAATCGCGTGTGGCGTATCAAACATTCCCATATTCGCAGGTCCGGTATCGCCCGAGAATCCCTGCGTTCCGTTACCCGCTGCAGTTGAGATTGTGCCGGCGCCATTGATATTGCGGATTCGATGATTGTCGCTGTCAGCAAAATAGATACTTCCATCTGGTGCTGCAGCGACTCCACGGGGCGTCGCCAAAGTTGCTGAAATCGCCGCTCCACCGTCGCCAGTAAAGCTCTTTGTACCGTTTCCCGCGACTGTAGAGATAAGCCCCGAGCTCAACGTTACTTCGCGTATGCGCTGATTGAGTGTATCTGCAATGTAGAGGTTGCCCGCCGCATCTACAGCGATTCCGCTAGGCGAATCGAGCCCTGTTTGAGTAGCTGCGACGCCATCGTTCAAGTAGAGCTGTTCTCCATCTCCTGCGACGGTGGTAATCGTAGTGCCGGAAATCTTGCGAATGCGATGGTTGTTCGTGTCCGCAATGTAGAGATTGCCCGCAGCGTCTACAGCAACCGCAGTTGGCAGATTCAATACTGCGGAGGCCGCTGCACCTCCATCGCCTGAGAACCCGGCTGCTCCCGTGCCGGCAATCGTAGTGATTGCCCCGGAGGTGACTTTGCGAATGCGGTTGTTGTGGGTATCGGCTATATAAATATTCCCTGCCGCGTCGACCGCAACACCAGCCGGTGAGTCGAGCACTGCACTCTTCGCCGAGCCGTTATCGCCGGAATATCCCTGCTCTCCTGTGCCCGCAACCGTACTGAGAATGCCAACCGGGCTTACCTGGAGGATGAGATGGTCGTCGGTATCTGCGATATAGAGATTGCCTGCTGCATCGAAGGCCACACCCGCCGGCCGCATTAGAACGGTTCCCGTCGCCTCTACGAGAGTAGCTCCATCCGCCCGAGGCTGTAAGCGCGCCAGTGCGCTTTTTTGCGCGGGCGTTTGCGCAAAGGCTGCCGTGCTAAACATAAGCAGCGCCATATACGACATCGAACGCCTCATCCTAAGCCAGAGCAACTTCTGCGATCTGGGAATTCCTATTTTTGCCATACCAGCTTTCACTTCCCCAATGTCATTACGAAGTTCATAGAGCGCTCCACTCCATCTGCGCATACAGCAAATCCTGACTCACCATCGTGAAACCCAAGCGGTCATAGAGGCGCCTGGCGGGGTTGGTGTGCAGAACCTGTAACCTGAACTTCAGCCCCTCTTGAGCGCACTGACGCTGCACTCCTTGAAGAACCAGCCGACCAATCCCCTGGTTCTGATACGCCGGGAGGATAGCCAGATCGATCCCTAAAATTGCGTCTTCCTGGCGAATCACTAAGTGCCGGCCGACGCGTCTCTCAACCTCTCCTTCTTCGTTTAGGCAGAGGATCAGATCTTCGGCATCGGGATACTGGGCGGCGTAGGTCAGCTTGCGTCCGCGAAATTGCATCTGCAGCAGCTGCTCGCGCGCGGCCGCACTCATATTCCAGTTTGTCGTCTCGATCGGCTGAGTTGCGAGATAGAGCTGCAGTAAGAAGTCCTCATCTTTGGCGACAGCGTGACGAAGCTGGACATTCGTTACTTCAGAATGGGCTGTTCCTGTCACCTTGTTATGTTTCCTTCCTGCTTAACTACTGAAGAGAACGTGTGCCGGCTGTCGGCCGACACACGCTTGATTTAGCCACGCGATGGGAAAATACCCTGCAGCGCAATGATGAAGGTTACGGCCAGGTAAGGTTGCTGAACACTGATCGGAATGCCACTTCCTGCCATGCCAGAGACATATGGCGCCATGGTCTGGCCTGCAGTCGCAGATGCAGCGAAGGTGTTTACGGTGATCGTTCCGTGTGTGCTCGGTGGGGTGAACGTTGCAGTGACCGCATCGACAGCAGGATAGTTGTTCACGGGGGTGGTCGCCGTACCGGCAACATTCGAACAGGGCGGTGCAATTGGGTGTGCGTGCTGCGGCAGATTGGAGGTCAATATGGACACATTATTGGCGCCTCCCGACTCGCCAATGGTTACCGCAGGAAGTCCTGTGCCTGTTCCCCAATGTTCAGGTACGCGGCCCTGAAGGTTCGGAAGAGCGAAGGTCGTTATGCCATCCCCTCCGTAGGTCGTCCCTAGAATCGAGAAGAGCGCGGAGTTTTGCGCAATGGAAAGCAGTTGTCCGTTGCAAAGAGCCCATCCACTAGGAGCGAAGTTGCCCGCGAACATAATGATCTGACCGAGATACGGTTGCGCCACTTATTTCTCCTTACTTGTTGCACTGCGTCTTAGGTATGGGCTCATTGCTCTGTTAGCCCGCCGTCTTATCGTGATGATTATTTCTGGTAGAGGTACATATCGGTTACGTGTTGGCGTCTCGAACTACTGACAATGCAGCGACACGGAGACGGTGGCGAGAGGCACGAAGGATCCATTCGTAGTGAAGGAGGTGCTCGTCGCCTGTAGTGCAACGGTATCCCCTGCTGCGATGGCTACGGACTGCCCTGTGATCTGAGCTGACGCAAGAGTGTTTGTGCTTGTCGGAGTAATACCCTTGGTGAGGGCAGTAGCAACACCGTTACGGAAGAGCGTGATGGTTATAGGAGAACCAAAATTTCCAAACCCCGACTGGCCGGATGTAAGGAACATCGAGTCGAACGTGCATGCCTGCGGGAAGGTCGTTGCGAACTGATTGTAGGTTAGAAACGTGCCTACATTGGAGGGATCGTAACTGCTGTTTAGTGAGAAAAACTGTGTACTGCTGTTGGCCTGCCCCAAGATCACGCTGGCCATGAAGATATGCGACCCACTGCCAGCCGGACCTGCCGGGCCTGTAGCTCCGGTCGCTCCTGTCGGTCCGGTTGGGCCCGCCGGGCCTGTAGCTCCAGTCGCTCCCGTTGCTCCGGCTTGAACGATCAACGCCCATTTGACATTGCTGGTCGGTGGGTCGAAGCCTGCGTTCCCATCTGCCAGAGAGATATAGCTCGAACCGTTTGTCGAACACGTCGTCGCGCAAAAGACGACCTGTCCAGCTGTATAAGTAGTGGCAGCCGCATAGTTCGAAGCGAAGCTGAAGGTGCCCGTCGCACCTGTAGCACCTGTGGCACCTGTCGGACCGGCTGGGCCTTGTGGTCCCGTTGCCCCTGTAACTCCAGTGGCGCCTGTTGGCCCGGCAGGACCGATAGCTCCCTGGGGTCCTACTGGTCCGATCGCGCCTGTCGCACCTGTTGTGCCGGCTGGGCCTTGCGGTCCTATTGGTCCCGTTATCCCGGTGGCCCCGATCGGTCCGGGCGAACCAATAGCTCCCTGGGGTCCCGCTGATCCGATCGGGCCAGTGGCTCCAGTGGGGCCCGTAGCGCCTGGAGTTCCAGTCGCTCCCGCCTGGGCGATGAGAGCCCACTGCGCACTGCTGGTCGGTGGATCGAAGCCAGTATTGCCATTGACTAATGAGATATAACTTGAACCATTCGTGGAACACGCTGTCGAACAAAAGACAACCTGACCTTCTGTGTAGGTCGTTGCAGCCGCGTAGTTCGAAGCAAAGCTGAAGGTGCCTGCGGCTCCGGTCGGACCCGCCGGACCAGTTGCTCCATTCGCTCCAGCCGGCCCCTGAATCCCTGGAACTCCCTGCGGCCCTTGTATACCTGGAACACCCGCAGCCCCCTGAATCCCCTGAGGCCCGGTCGTTCCTATAGGGCCAGCGGGACCTACAGGTCCTTGGGAGGTAACCGTTATATCCAACTGCGCAAGATGCGATGTCTCGTCGTTCTCTTTACTGTCAAACAGGATATTTGCCCCCGCAGAGGAGAGAGCGATGCCGTAGTTGCTCCCGGGAGTCGTCAGCCATCCCTGTACGAGCGTGGTAACGTCTATCACCGCATATTGATTGACATCCGTAACGGAGAAGCTGGACAACGCAGGCCCCAAGGCTGGAAGCGTAGCATTCGTCACTGCCAATTCGTCCCACGTTGAGGTGACAGGTTGTAAGTTGATACTTCCCGGCGCATTGACACGATTTACATAGAGCCTCAAGGTAGCGTGGCCGATCTGCGCGGCGGTTGTTCCAGCGGGCAAAGATGATGAGAGGTCGAACCGAATCAAGGCCGTGTTGCCGTTGCCCACATAAAGATTCGATAACCTGCCGAAGTTGAGGTTAGGGCGGGCAGAACTTACGCTTGCATCGGCAACGATCGTGGCATCCGTAGCCATAGCAGCCGGCACAGCAATGGCAGAAATAAACAGCGCCGCACCTAAACGCAACGCAACAGCTCTCATCATGATCTTTCCTCTCCTCACAAGGCACAACTCATCGACAGAGAATTTGCACCCAGACCCTCGCGGGTCGCGATTCTTGAGTCTCGTTCCCTGTATTTCTTGAACTAGTTGAATGGCACTTACGTGAGAAAAAAGCGCACGAAGCGTCATCGCACTATTTCAGCGGACCTGCAACTTTCAACTAATCAATTAACCGACGATAAAAGACATCAACCGATTTTGAGAAGCGGCGGATGGCAAGCAAAAGAGAATTTACATCGTTAGTTGTAGATCGCCATTCCCATTTTGGGAAAGCCGCGAAGCGTGAAGGCGCGGACTCACCACATAGATCGAGATCTTGGCCAAGTTGTTTCCAAATGGTGTCGGATGATGCGGTGCAGTTCTAGTACCCGTCTTGCTTTTTAAAAACGTCAGCAACACACCTGAGTACACCGTACGGTGCCAAAAGATGGTTCAGGGAACTAACTGGTTTGTCCCGCGCACAAGGTGGAAGCTGCTATGGATGAGCACTCAGATTTGGCGGATGCTACCCTACGCGCCACGGAAGAACAGGATAATCCAAATTCCGCGGGGAGGAACCTCCCCAAAACGATCCTAAATGGACGCGGTTCTAGACTCCCTGCGTTTGGCTTTGATCTACAAGATCGTGAATCTTCGCGTTTATCACTCCGCAGGACAGATAGAACGGCGAACTTAAACACTGAATTGTTAGCGAATTGCTGGCTGCGGTATACGACCAAGATATTGTTATCCCGCCTTGTGTCGCTTGACCGTTCGTCCCATCAATCTCGATGCCTTGGCTTTTTGCGGTAGACACCAAGCACGCAAATTGGGCTGGAGAGATATTGTTGAATTGTTGAGCCGCACATTGAGCCAAGAAACACCTCCTAGTGACAACTGCTTCTAGTTACTACCACACACGCCTGAGCCGGAAACGTCGACGTGCCAGGTGTATATAACCCCTCCATTGTGTAACCACAAAGGTCAAACTTAGCGGAGCATTCGCCGGCGTCTTTGTCTCAATCATCATTCCGGCCTTCAGGCAGACGCTCCAATCGCAGATGGTCATACTTGATCAGCCACAGGAGATGATTGCGAAAGACGTCCACAGGCACGCTGAGTACTGACGACGCAGCCGCTTCCAGCTCCCCCACAGTCGAAACGTTTGCTGCGTATTGCATTATGAAGTTCAGGACATCCGTCGTGAGAAACCCCTCCAGCTCCGGATAGAACGAAATTTCCCGGGACGAACCGCTGATAATCCTTGTCGCGGAGGAAAGCATTTGCGTTGAGTAGTGTTGAAAGGTCTTGCAATATTCGGGCCGGAACCAGGACTTTCCTGCGGGCGTGTGCGGCGCCGCCGCGGCCTGGCGATGAAGCGTTTGCCAGAGCTCAAGATGCTGCGCAATCACGCGCCGCCAATCGAACAGAGCTTGTGAGCGACGGCGTCCGTTCGCGCCCCAGGTGCGACGAAGTCCTTCATCGCCGATGAGCCGGGTCATCGCAGCGGCCATCGCTGGGACGTCGACAGCAACCGATTGCGCGATCAGAAAATGGTCGACGAGCCATTCTGAGACGCTGGAGTAATCCGACACCATACGGTCGCAGTCCATCCAGTACGAAGGCACGCGAAAGCCCGTCTCTTCATGCACGACCAGCTCCTTGTACCCGTCCCAGTCCGAGCAGACCACCGGCAGCCCCGAGGACATGGCCTCGACGATCGACTGGCCAAAGGTCTCCTGCAAGCTGTCGCTGGGAGAGACGAAGAGGTCTGCGGCCGCGTAATAGGCCGCCACATCCGTGTCCGGAACATCGGTGCGAAGAATGACTCTGTCCGCAATTCCCATCTGAGCCGCGAACTGCCGCACCCTCTCCGAGTACTTGTGAAAGCTCTCCGAACCGGCTAGCACCAGCGAGGTCTTTTGACTGGGGTCATCGAGGACCTTCTTGAACGCCAGTAGCAGAGGAAAGAGATCCATCTTGTCGTAGTGGGAGAACCTCCCGAAGTAGAGGGCCAGCACCTCGTCCGCGGGCAGTCCCAGACGGCTGCGCAGTTCGGCCTTGTTGCCAGGCCGAAAGACTTCGGTATCGAGTCCCAGGGGGATTACATCCAGCCGCGCATCGCACGAGAGATCGATCTGCCGCTCTTCGCGGAACGATGCCTGAAGATACGCGATCCACTGCCGCATCACAATTCGGGCCGACTCCGTAGTGCAGAGGATCGAATCCCATGGGCGAGTCCCAAGCAGCATCGTTCCCAGCACGCGAGGCAGAAACGACTGATAGCTGATCGTGTGCGTAAGTCCGGTGATGGGAAAGCTCACTGCGCTCAACCGATTGCGAAGGTCCGTCCATGGCCCGATGTCGGGAGACCACAGGTTATGAAACGCGTGATAACTATGGCGAGACGTCTCCCTCTCAAACTGGCTGATAGGAAGCAACCGGATGCGAGGGTCTGAAAATAACAGACCGCCCTGATCGGGCTGCGGCGCGGAACCGCTGTAAAAAAAGTGGAGCTCATCGAAATCTCCAAAGCGCAACAAGGCTTCCACGAAGCGCCGGAGAAAAACGGTCATCCCATAGATTCCCTCGGGAGGTACAGAAGAAAAACCAGACAACTCCATTGGGCCAGCAAGCGTTCCGAAATATTTCATGCATCTCCCTGAAACTGCTCAACCGGCTCAGGCTACCATTTGATTCATACTTCCCTGTTATCGTGATAGAGTCTTCGCGAGAAGACCCGATCCGTTCGCTGAGAGGTAAGAGGATCCATGAAGGTATTTTGCGCGGGGTTGTTTCGTACGGGCACCACAACCATGCAAGAGATGTTCGCCAGGTCCTTCTCTTCCGATCATGAGTTCCAGCTACAGGACCAACTCAACGTCTTCGAACGGCGGCTCCTTGGCACCATCTCTGACGCGGAGATCCGTGAATTCATTCATACGCGGAACGCCGCGAAGCCCCTCAACATGGACTCCTGTGGAGCACACTTCAGCATTGTGGACTTTCTTGTCGAAGAGTTTCCCGATGCGAAGTTCCTTCTTACTCTTCGGGATATCTATTCGTGGATGAACTCCTGCGTCGGGAAGCTGCTTGGTGACTTCACGGGCGGCTGGGGCAGTCGTGCCGGCGCGCTGATGAACTGCCTCGATGTACTACCCGACGGCAGTTTTCTGCTGACGGATGAACGAAGCATGAAGATCCGTCTGGAGCAGATGGCGAAGATCTGGACCGGGGTAAACCAGCGAGTCATCGCCGCTGTACCGAAGGAACGGCTGCTGATCGTCCACACCGAAGACCTAGTGGAGCGAAGCGGGGAGATCGCCGCGTTTTGCGGCATCGATCCCGATCTGCTCGATCCGATCCATGCAAACGCAGGCCTCAATGTGAACTTCCTCCAGTCTTTTGACTCCGAACAGATTGAGGAGCTGGTGCAGATGCATTGCCGCCGGCTGATGGAGGAGCACTATCCGGCGTTAACACTTGCCCGCTATGCCGCCGCGAGCAAAGAAGTACCCTGCCCGGACTGCCATGAGCTGGCCCGCTATTTCACCGTGCGGGAAGTGGTTCCAACAGAGTTTATCCAGACCAGGTTTCCCGTATGAAGCCAGCCGCCTGGGTGCGCATTCCAGCACCGAGACCCGCGGCTTCGGCTCGTCTGTTCTGCCTTCCGTTCGCCGGTGGAGGCGCATCTGTCTACAGGCAATGGTGCAATCACCTGAAGGAATCCATTGAGGTATGCCTCATCCAGCCGCCCGGACGCGAAGACCGGCATACAGAGGCGGCTTACACGCACAGCAATCAAATGGCGGAAGCCATCATTGCGCAGATCCGGCCACTCCTTGACAAGCCCTTCGCCTTTTATGGACATAGCCTGGGCGCATTGCTGGCCTTTGAAGTCGCCCGGAGATTGAGCGCGGCAGAACTGCCTGCTCCTTCAGTGCTCTTCCTGGCCGCCCACCGCGCTCCGCATCTACCTCTGATGCGGCGGATCTTCTATAATCTGCCCGACCACGAACTTGTCGCCGAGATACAGCGCCTGAACGGGACGCCCGCAGCCATTCTCGAAGACCGTGAAATGCTGCGCTATTGGCTGCCCATCATGCGGGCCGACCTGCAGATATGCGATACCTATGAGTTTGTAGCTGCTTCGCCACTGAGCTGTGCAGTGGTAGCTTATGCCGGCGCCGATGACAAGGCGGTCCCGCCTGAACGCATGCAAGGTTGGCAGGACCATACGACGGGCACATTTGCGCTGCATGTGTTTCCCGGCGATCACTTCTTTGTGCGCACGGCACAGGCCGCGCTCCTCGAAGCCCTGGAAAGGCATATGGGAGAGCCATCTGAACAACTGCAGGCCCTTGGGGTTCCGGATGCGCCAGACACTGCCGTCAGGTCGCGGGGCTAGAGCATTTCTCTTGATGTTGTGTTGTTGGATAGATCTTCGAAGCCGTTTTCATAACAGGAAAACGGCGCAGGCATTCCCCGGCTTCGAAATACACCTTCAGGGGAATTGATTTAATGACCGGAAAAACCTCCGGTTCAGCCGAACCAAGATAACGTCTCCACGCCGTGAAATTTTAGTATTTTCCATTTCCATATTTGCCGAATTCTTCTGCTACACTCCTCGTGCAGCGTAAATGCAGAGGAGGAACGTTCAATGGCAGTGAACAACGCTCAAGCCGTGAAAACTGGGGTTCAGTTCGCAGGCGAAGTAATCATCCCCGGTGGAAGCAATCTCGTTAGTGGTGACTACAAAACAGGCGGCATCTACGCGGCGCTCGGATTGGCTGCAAAAGCCATCTTCGGTGTTCCGGGCCTGTTGGTTGTTTCGGCAAGCTCCCTTACGAACGCGGTGACAGGACGGAATCTGATCGACTTCGTGAAGTCCGTGCCGCCGTTAGAACTCGACGAACCCACGAGCAAGCCAGCCTCCAAAAGGGCCGCCAGGTAGCTCTCTTCCGTTTCTTACTCTAGTCATGTACTTCAAGGATGCAACTTCATCCTTGAAGTACGTCAATCTGTTTCCCGGATCGACCCCCCATGCCTCGAGAATTGCCCGAAGACCCGGTATTGGACAAGCCGCTGCAGACTGGGCTTGCATTTTGCGGAGAATACCTTGTTCCCGGCGGAAGCCATCTGGTCCAGGGAGACCTGAAAGGTGCGGCGATCCACGGAGCCTTGGGCTTCGCAGCCAGCATGCTCTTTGGCTTTCCCGCGCGTCTGCTATTCTCTGCCAACTCTTTGCGAACGGCCCTGGGCCGTCGCCCAGTCGTCGCGCCGAAGACGGAAGCAGTGGGCACTCCTGCGGCTGAAGCCGCGAGAGAAGTTCCGAAGCCTGCGGTAGCCGTCACGAAACCACCTTCCCCTCCCGCGCCGCGGAGCCCTTCCTTGCGAAAGACTGTCGTAAAGACGCGGAGCAAAGCTGCCGCTCCGAAGCCAGCAGCAGCAACCACAAGGAAGAGGACTGGCGTTCGTTCTCGAAAATCGACATCATAGCTGACAGCAGAAATACCACTTGAAAGAAGACCCCTCTGAGATGAAGAAGAGCAGTTATCTACTTGGCATTGCCTCTGGCGTTGTTGTAACCGCTTACTGGAGAACGATCCTCAAAGAAGGCGTAAAGGGTGGCGTCCGTGTAGGCCGGGTGGTGAAGCGAGTTTCGGCGCAGGCAATGGAAGAGATTGAGGACGCCAACGCCGAAGCGTTGAGCGAGTTGGAACAGCAGGATCTCAAGGCAGCTAAGTGACTGGGTCACGCCGAAACCAAAACTCGAAGAAACCGCCATTCAAGCTGAGATCGGCGATTCCGGGCCGGGAACGATGGGATGTAGAAGCGATCGTCGGCAAGGCGAATCGAGCCAGACGGCTGGAAGAGGCGCTCTCCCGTGCACCGCGGGTGCGGCAGGCGCATGCCAACCCACTCTCCGGACGCGTCCTCCTGATCTTCGATCCTCAACTGCCTAAGCTGAATGTCCGGACGCTGCTGACCACGACGCTACGCGATCTGCCTGAGGTCATCGAGATGGCGCAGCCTCGCGACTCCTCAGCGACGAACTTGCTGCAAATTCTGAAGGCCTCCACCCCGGATCGCAAAAAAGTGGGCGCAGCCGTCTTCTTTTCGCTCGTCAGCTTCGCGATCCATTTCTGCGAAGGCCTTTTTGTCGTCTACACCATTACGAGCCGAACTAAATCGCTCAGGTCCGGAGCCGAGGTGAAGCAAAAGCCTCTCTCCGTTACCACGACGGCAATCTGGAGCGTGCTTCTCAACGCCGCCGATACGTGGGCTCGTCAGGAGCGGATGCGCCGCTGGCAGGAGCTCGGTCTGGAGGTACGGCAGGCCCTCCGCGCTCGCGTCATCTCACAGATCACCGAAGAAGACCTCGCCTACTTCGATGCGCACTCGACGGGTGGACTGATCAACCTGATCTCCGAAGACACCGCCAACATCGGTGAGCTCGTTACTCGCGGTTGCGAGATGGCGGTCGACAAGAGTCTAACCGTGTGCGTAGCCGGCGGCATCCTTGTGTATTCGTCTCCCAGACTCGCTGCGCTCAGCTGCGTCCCGCTGCTTCCGCTGTTTGCCCTGCCGAAGTTCTTCGGCAAGAGGATCTCCGATGCCTTTGCGCGCCGGAGCGAATCGAGTTCCCGGTTCAGCGAAGCCCTAGGAAACAGCCTTGCCGGAATCATCGACATCAAGAGCTTCACGGCAGAAGCTGCCGAGCAGCGACGACTCAGGCTGATCGAGGCTGACCTTGCGGACGCATCGCAGGCGGCCAGCGACCTTTGGTCTCTACAAAGCGGAATTGGCCGCGGACTCTACTCCGTGGGAATGTCCATCAACGCGGCCTACGGCGGGAAGCTCGTGACGGACGGAACGTTGACGGAGGCCCAGTATCTCCGCGCCGTCTACATGTTCCCTCGCCTGCTGGATGCCGTCGACGGCATGGCGGAGGTGGGACGGGTGTATCAGAAGGCGCTCAGCTCCGCGAACCGGTTGACCGAGGTGCTGAACCACGCGCCCACCATCCTGAGCGGGCCGGTGAAACGCACCCGCGGCGACTTTGCCGGAGAGATCATCTTCGATAACGTCACCTTCAGCTATCGCCCTGGGATCAAAGTGCTGGAAAAAGTCTCATTTCAACTGCGCCCGGGGCAGACGCTTGGCATCTGCGGCCACACCGGCTCCGGCAAGAGCACGCTGCTTCGCCTGCTTATGCGCTTTTATGAGGTCAAAGAGGGCCGCATCCTTCTCGACGGACGGGATATCCGCGAACTCGACCTTCATGACCTGCGTTCGGCCGTGGGTCTGGTGAGCCAAGACGTGTACCTCTTTCAGGGAACCATCCGCGACAACGTGCTCTATGGCCAGCCCGATGCCTCGGACGATGAGATCAGAGAAGCGCTCTTCGAAGCAGGCGCGGAGGAGATGGTGGCCACCTTGCCCGGCGGCCTGCAGGCGGATGTCGGCGAGCGCGGACGGAAGCTCTCCGGAGGAGAGCGTCAACGCATCGCCATCGCCCGGGCGTTGCTGAAACAAGCACCTGTGATGGCCTTCGACGAGGTCACCTCACAGCTGGACTATGACACCGAGGCTACAGTGCAGCGCTCGGTGCGGAAGGTGACAGCCGATCGAAGTATGCTGACGGTTGCTCACCGGCTTTCTACCATTCGAGACTCCAATTCCATTCTGGTTCTCGAACGGGGTAAGGTCGCAGAACAGGGCACACACGAAGACTTGGTAGCAAGGAACGGCTTATACGCCTCCCTTTGGCGGTTACAGACCGGCGACATGAACGCATAGGATCGCCTGCTGTACCACCCGCTATCTCCAAACATCTGCTGGCATGCACTCTTCCCTCTCCCTTTTCCTTTCCTTGGAGCAAGTGAAATGAGAGATATTCCTTTGCCGCCCGACGGTGGACTTCTGTCCACTATCGGCAATACACCCCTGGTCCCGCTGAGACGCCTCTTTCCCGGCATCGCTTTCGATCTTTATGCCAAGCTGGAGTTGCTGAATCCTGGCGGCAGCAGCAAGGACCGCACCGCTCTCTCGCTGCTGCGCGAAGCATGGGAAGAGGGGCTCATCACGTCCGCCAGCACCATCGTCGAATCGAGCTCCGGGAACCTCGGCATCGGCATCGCCCAGTTCTGCACCTACATGGGCCTGCGCTTTATCTGCGTCGTGGACAGCCGGACCACACCGGTCAACCTGAAGATCCTTGAAGCGTATGGCGTCGAGATCGATATGGTGCGCGACTGCGACGCGCCGAGCGGCGATCTCCTGCGTGCACGCATCGCGCGAGTCCAGCAGCTCTGCGAAGAGATTCCTGACAGCTTCTGGCCCAACCAGTATGCCAACACGGCCAACTCGCGAGCGCACCAGACAACCATGCGAGAAATCTATGAGAGCCTCCAGGGCAAGGTGGACTATCTCTTTGTGGCCACCAGCAGCTGCGGCACGCTGCGTGGCTGCGCGGAGTTCCTTCGGGAGGCCGGCGCCTCCACCAAGATTGTTGCCGTCGATGCAGAGGGAAGTGTTATCTTCGGAGGCCGCCCGGGACGCCGCCTCATTCCCGGGCACGGAGCCTCGCGCGTACCCGAGCTCTATCAACCCGATCTGGAAGATGCTCACCTCCGGGTCTCCGACCTAGACTGCGTCACCGGCTGCTACCAGCTTCTTCACCGCGAAGCGATCTTCGCCGGCGGCTCTTCCGGTGGCATCGTCTCCGCCATCGCCAGGATGAAGGATGAGATCCCGGCAGGCAGCACCTGTGTCATGATTCTCTGCGATCGCGGCGACCGCTATCTCGATACCGTCTACTCGCGCAAGTGGGTGGAAGAGTCCCTGGGTCAGGTCGACGTGGGACGTCAATCGGCGATGGCCTCTCGGGCCCCGAGCAACGGCAGGTTCACTCACGTGCCTGCGCTCAAGCCCGAGACCACGCCCGGCATGCTGATGCTCCGCGGCGAGGAGATTATCCGGCTGCTCGAGCATCGGGAGCGCGAGATCATCAACACCATTCGCGATGCGTATATCACCCGCGAGAGCGGAGGATACAGCCTTCCCAACTGCGAGTACCTGCGCTTTCCCGGGAACACCGTCGACCGCATCATCCCAAAACCCGCATATCTGGGCGGACCGTTCCAAGCCGCTGGCATTAAGTGGATTTCGTCCTTCCCCGGCAACCTGGAGGAGCACCTCGAACGAGCCTCCGCGACTCTAATCCTCAACTCCGTCAAGACCGGCTTCGCCGAGGCGATGATGGAGGGCTCCGTCATCAGCTCCTACCGTACGGCTGCAAGCGCTGCCCTTGCCGCGGACATCCTTCATGCGGGGAAGAGGGCGGATACCCTGGGAGTGATCGGCTGCGGCCCGATCAACTTTGAGGTGCTGCGCTTTCTGCTCTACACGCGCCCCGAGGTGAAGGAGATTCTCCTTTACGACGCCGATCCGTACCGGACCAGGCAGTTTCAAACTCACTGCCGCTCCTTCTGTGACGGCCGTATGGTCACTCAGACCACGCATCGGCAGCACGTTCTGGAGCAGGCGGACATCGTCTCCATCGCAACGAACGCGGTAACGCCTCACATCGAAAACTTTGCCGGCCGCGGAGACGATCTTACCTTGCTGCACATTTCACTGCGCGACCTTACACCGCATGCCATCGCCCTGGCAGACAATATCGTCGACGACATCGACCATGTCTGCTCGAATGGCACATCGCTGGACCTGGCGGCGCGTTCCCTCGGCCATCGCCGCTTCATACGCGCCACGCTCGGGGAGATCCTTCTGGGCAAACAGCCGCCTCGCAGCAGCGTTGGCCCACTGGTCTTTAGTCCCTTCGGCCTCGGCATCCTCGATATCGCCATGGGTTGTCTCGTGCGCGACTTCGCAGTCGCTGCCCACGCGGGCACCGCCATCGGAGACTTTCAGCCCGTGCCATGGACGCAGCGTTCGTATGGAGCCGTGATACAGCGATGAACCCCATGATGGACACACAAGCCGGATGGGCCGCCGTGACAGAGGTCCTCCGCATACACGCGGAGCGTATTCCCGATCGCACGCTTTATCTCTATCTTGAAGACGGCGAACGGGAGTCGGCGCGCCTGACCTATGGTCAGCTCTATGCGAAGGCTCTTCACATCGCGGCGAAGCTCAGGACCATGACCGCCGCGGGAGACCGGGCGCTCCTGCTGTATCCTCCGGGACTTGAGTTCATCTGCGCGTGGATGGGCTGCCTTTATGCCGGCGTCGTTGCCGTGCCTGCATATCCGCCGAGAAAGCATCGCGCTTCGCAGCAGCGTGTGCAATCCATCGTGGAGGACTGCTCGCCGGCCATCGCTATGCTGGACTCCACGACCTTCCAGGCCCTCGAAAAGCGGTCAGAAGGATACTTCGCCACGCTGGCACTGGAGTGCCTCATCACCGACGAGGAGTCTGAGGTTGCCGCAGACGGAAGACCCTCCCCCATGATCGTTCCCGAAACGCTGGCGATGCTGCAGTACACCTCCGGCTCCACGGGGACGCCGAAGGGAGTCATGATCTCCCACGGCAACATCATGGCCAACATGGCCGCGCTAGTGGCTGCCGGGCGAGAAGATGCGGAGGCCGTTTATGTCGGCTGGCTTCCGCTCTTCCATGACATGGGACTGTTCGGCCATATCGTGCATCCCCTCGCGCTGGGCGCGACGTGCGTCCTGATGGCCCCCGCTGCCTTCGTTCAGAAGCCTGTGCGATGGCTGCGCGCGATCACCACGTATCGCGGCACAGCCGCCGCTGCGCCGGACTCTGCCTATCTTCTCTGTGCGCGCTCCGTCTCGGCAGCCGACAAGGAGAGCCTGGATCTCAGCAGCTGGGAGCTCGCTTATAACGGAGCCGAACCCATCCGGGCAGAGACCATCGAGCGTTTCGCTGCCGCATTTGCCTCCTGCGGGTTCAAGGCGGAGGCCATGTATCCGGTTTACGGCCTCGCAGAGGCTACGCTCTTCGTCACCGGCAATCCTGCAGGAGAACCTCCGGCGCTCAAGACCCTGGATGCAGCCGAGCTCGATCGCGGCGCCGCTTCCGCACCCGCAACCGGTACAAAGACACGCACGCTGGTCTCATGCGGACACACCTGGACAGAGCATGAGATTCGTATCGTGGATCCGGTGACATTGCAACCCTGCGTCGCAAACTACTGCGGCGAGATCTGGATCACGGGCCCCTCCATCGGAGGGGGTTACTGGAACCGTGCGGAAGAATCGGAACGGACCTTCGGTGCCCGCATCCCCGGCGATCACCGGCCCTATTTGCGTACAGGAGACCTCGGCTTTCTCGACGGCACCGATCTCGTCGTCACCGGCCGCAGCAAAGACCTCATTATCGTGGCGGGCCGCAACCTTTATCCCCAAGATATCGAGGCTACCGCGGAGAAGAGTTATCCAGCGCTCGTTACAAATGCCTCCGCGGCCTTTGCGTTCGACTCCGGAGAAGGAGAGTCAGTCGTGATCGTGTGCGAGGTCCGGCGCGACGCGCTCCGCATTCTGGATAGGGAGGCCGCGTTCCAGGCCATCCGACAGGCCGTGGCTGAAGAGCATGAGATCCACCTGAACGCGGTGGTCCTGTTGAAGACCTCGACGGTCCCCCGAACATCCAGCGGGAAGATTCAGCGTAGCGCCTGCAAAGCAGCCTTCCTCGCGGGCCAAGGGCTCGACATCGTAGGTGAGTGGCGTCAGCCCAGTACGCAGGAGGATACCTCTTCCACATCGGCGGGCATATCGGAGTGGCTGGCTGAGTGGATCTCGCAGCGCACCGGACAGCCATCCTCCGGCATCGATGTCCACGCACCATTCAGCGCCTTCGGCCTGGGCTCGCTGGATGCCGTCGAGATGTCGGGAAGGCTGCAGCAGAGGCTCGGGCGAAATCTCTCGCCCACGCTCGTCTATGACTTCCCCAGCATTCATCTGCTGGCTCGCCATCTTGAGCAGGGGCTATCGCGGCAGACGCACGCGTACCCGTCGATGACCACGACACGCGACACAGCCATCGCCGTGGTCGGAATGGGATGCCGCTTCCCTCATGCGCAGAACCCCGATGACTTCTGGAAGCTTCTGGTCGAAGGACACGATACCAGTGACGGAAAAAGGCTGGGCGGCCTGCGGGACGTTGACATGTTCGACGCGGACTTCTTCGGCATCAACGCCCGCGAGGCCGAAGCTATGGACCCGCAACAACGGATGCTGCTCGAGGTGGCATGGGAGACGCTGGAGAACGCCTGCGTCGTACCCTCTACCCTGGCTGGAACGCGCACCGCTGTCGTTGTCGGCATCAGCAACGCCGAGTATGCCCGGCTAGCCACCGGCGAGGAGGCGACCGGTCCCTACATCGCCACGGGAAATGCGTTGAGTGTGGCGGCGAATCGGATCTCCCATGTCCTCGATCTCCGCGGGCCAAGCTGGGCCGTCGATACCGCCTGCTCCTCGTCATTGTTTGCGGTGCATCAGGCACGTGGCATGCTTCTCCGCAACGAGTGCGATGCAGTGCTCGCGGGGGGAGCCAACCTGATCCTCACGCCCCAGCTAAGTGAGGCGTTCACCCGCGCGGGCATGCTCTCGCCCGACCGCCGGTGCCGCACCTTCGACGAAACCGCCAACGGATATGCACGCGGCGAGGGCGTGGGCATGGTGCTGCTCAAACGCCTGCAAGATGCCGTGGATGCGGGCGATACCATCCTGGCCACCGTTCACGGCTCCGCCGCGAATCAGGATGGACGCAGCCATGGCCTTACAGCTCCCAACGGTCCCTCACAGCAGGCAGTGATCCGCGAGGCCCTTGCCATGGCGGGAACCGCTCCCGGAGAGATCGGATACGTGGAAGCACACGGAACGGGAACGCCGCTAGGCGACCCCATCGAGATGAACTCCCTGATTGCGGTCCTCAAGGAAGCCCGCACGGCAGAGGCGCCCTGCTGGATTGGCTCGGTGAAGACCAACATCGGCCATCTGGAAGCAGCTGCCGGCATCGCGGCCTTCATCAAAACCGTCCTGGCGCTGCAACATCGCCGCATCCCGGCCCATCTGCACTACAACAAGCTCAACCCTCACATAACACTAGACAGCTCGGTCTTCCGCATTCCCACACAGACGATCGAGTGGCCGTATGAAGATGGGCGGCGGCGAGCTGGTATCAGCTCCTTCGGATTCGGAGGTACCAATGTTCATCTCGTTCTTGGCGACGTGGCGCCGCAGGACGACACGGCGCGGTCGTTGAACGAAGGACCTTTCACCATCACGATCTCCGCCAGAACGCCGCAGGCGCTTCGGGCGCTTGCCGGGCAATATGCCGTCTACATCGAGTCCCATCCGGAGACACGCCTGGACGATCTAGCCTTCTCGATCGCTCATGGACGAACACGCTTCGAACAGCAGATGACGGTTACGGTCTCGACCATCGAGGAGCTTCGCACTGCATGGTCGAACATGCAACATGGAACCGCAATCAGGAATGAACCTTCAGAACGTCAGGACACAATTCCTTCCCTCGGCCGCAAGCTGGCGCTTCCGACCTATCCCTTTGAGAGAAAGTCTTACTGGTTCCAGAAGCGAAGCTCCGCGCATCCTCTGCTTGGCCGGCAAACGGAACAACTGCGCGCCGACAACACCTGGACGTGGCACTCCGCCTTCGATGGGCCGGAGTCCGCCTTCCTCAAGGGTCATAGACTTAAGGACGCCACGGTCTTGCCGTACTCCGCCTATATCGAGATGGCCCTCAGCGCGGCGTCGCAAGTTGTGGGCGAGGGCGCGTTCACCATCGCCGGTCTCAACCTGCACAGGCCGCTGGTCCTGCGTGAGCGAGAGCCGCGGAGTGTGCGCACCGTCCTCAGCCGAAGGTCCGATACGGACCTGGGGTTTGAGGTCTACAGCCAAACGGGCGCGGCAACCTCGACCTGGCATCTGTGCGCGAGCGCCACCATCCTGAAGCAGGGAGGGCAGTAGCGATGAAGTTCAGCCTCATGTTCTTCGCCAGCAGTGAAGAGGCCCTCTCCGGCAATAAGTACAGGCTGGTCATGGAGAGCGCGCGTTTCGCCGACCTGAACGACTTCCACGGCGTATGGCTTCCGGAGCGGCACTTTACCGACTTCGGCTCCCTATATCCAAATCCCGCCGTCCTTCACGCGGCGCTTGCGGTTTCTACACGTCAGGTGCGCCTAATGGCAGGCAGCGTCGTGGTCCCGCTGCACCATCCCATCCGCATCGCCGAGGAGTGGTCGGTCGTCGACAATCTCTCCAACGGACGCGTCGGCATCTCCTTCGCACCCGGATGGAACCCCGGCGACTTTGCGCTCGCCCCGGACAAGTATGGCAACCGCGTGGAGGAGATGCTCTCCGGCATACGGACCGTGCAGTGCCTGTGGCGCGGTGAGACCATCGATGCGGTCAACGGGAACGGTGAGCCGGTCCGGATCAAAACCTATCCGACACCTAAACAACCTGAGCTGCCCACGTGGCTGACGGCAGCGGGAAATCCAAAAACCTTTGCGAAGGCAGGAGAGGTCGGCGCAAACCTGCTCACGCATCTTCTCGATCAGGACGAGGAACAGCTTGCCGCCAAGATCGCGGTCTACCGCGAGGCCCGCGCCAACAGCGGCCTCGACCCGACGACCGGCATCGTCACCGTCATGCTCCACACCTTCGTCGGAGACGATAAAGACCTGGTGCGCGAACAGGCACGCGCGCCGTTCTGCAGCTATATCTCCAGCAACATCGGACTCCTGAATGGCCTTGCGCAGAGCCGCGGACACCAGGTCGATGTGCGCTCAATGCCCGCGCAGGAGCTCGATACCTTTGTGCAGTTCCTCTATGAACGGTTCGCGGAGTCGCGCGGCCTCATCGGCACTCCCGAAAGTTGCCTCGGCCTGGTGCAGCGGCTCAAGGCCGTCGGAGTCGACGAGATCGCCTGCCTGCTCGATTTCGGGCCTCCCGTCGACCTCCTGCTCGAAAACCTCACCCACCTGCAGCGGCTGAAGAGTCTCTATCTCTCCGAGACGAACCAAGAGAAGAACTTCGGCTTCGATCCCTCCGCCGTTCAAGACCGATGCCGCGAAGAGATCTCGGCCTCCGGCTTCCAGCAGGCTCTCCACTCCATGGGCCTCCGCATTGAAGGGGAGTTCGACAGCATTGAAAGAATCTGGCGCCGTCCGGGCGAAGCTCTGGGACGCATCCAGGTGCCGGAGATCGTCTCCTCGTCCGGATTCCAGGTCCATCCGGCTTTTCTCGATGCGTGCAGCCGTGTGCTGGCAGCTGCGATGGAGATCGACATCTCCCAAACAAATGAGCTTTATATCCCCGGCGGCCTTGGACTCCTTAGCGTTCACGCGGACGTCTCATCGCTCAAGCACGTCTGGAGCCATGCTGTTCTGCGTCCAGCCATGGATGGCGTCGAAGGCGATATCCGCGTCTATGATCTCGCGGGCAGGCTTATCCTTGAGATCGATGGCTTCCGTCTGCATCGCATGGAGACCGTTGCGAAGACCATGGACTTCGCGCACCTGCTCTATCGCCGCAGTTGGGTCGCCTCCAAAACCCCGGACACAATCTCCTTAGACCGTGCGGGCGCATGGCTCATCCTCGCAAATCGCAGCGCTCTCGCCCATGAACTCCTCTCTTTCCTGCAGAGCGTGGGGGATACCTGCAACATCGTCGCGCCTGAAGAGGGCCGGGCTTATCTCATCGACCGGAGCTTTGCGTGGAAGGGTGTGGTCTGTCTTCTCCCCGACTCGAACATTGCCCTCTCCGCCGTTCAGGCCCTGGCAGATACAACGGTCCCTCTTTGGCTTGTGACGCAGGGCGCGATGCCGATGCTCGGAGGCGCGCCCTCCTCCATACAGCAGGCAGCGATCTGGGGCTTGGGACGAGCGCTCGCGGTGGAACAACCAGCCAATCGGGGAGGCCTCATCGACCTCGATCCCGAAGGTTCCAGCGGCGATGACCTCGGCGAAGCCATCCGTTCCTGCGGGAACGAAGACATGATCGCGTTGCGCGGAGGGAGACGATATGTCGCGCGCATCACGCGTGACGACTCTATACTCGCTGAGCCATCGAAGCCTCTGCGGTTCGAAAAAGACGCCACGTATTTGGTGACAGGCGGCTCCGGCGGGCTGGGCCAGCAGATCATCAAGTGGCTGCAGGCAAAGGGCGCCAGGAATATCGCCGTGCTTAGCCGCAACATGACAGCGTCTCATCCCGACGGAGTAACGGTCTTCCGTTGCGATGTCGCTCAGCGTAACGACGTCGCCGCTGCGCTCGATCAGATCAGGCAGTCCATGCCTCCTCTGCGGGGAGTATTTCACCTGGCAGGCGTACTGGACGATGCCCGCTTGACGGACCAGGGCATCCATCGCTTCCAGGCCGCAGGCGCTGCCAAGAGCACCGGTGCATGGAACCTGCACGAACTTCTCGCCGATGCGGCTCTCGACCACTTCGTTCTGTTCTCCTCGATGGCGTCCCTTGTCACCATGCCGGGACAGGGCAACTACGCGGCCGCGAATACCTCGCTCGATGCGTTGGCGCACCTACGACGCGCGGAAGGTAAGGCCGCGCTCAGCATCAACTGGGGCCCGTGGTCCGGTGCCGGCCATGCCTCCACCACCTACGGAAGGCGCGCGCATGAAGCGCTTGCCGCTCTCGGCATCGCCCCGCTCGATCCGGAGCTTGCCCTCGCCGCGCTTCAATTCCTGATGGAACGAAACGTCACGCAGACAGGCGTAGCACAGGTTGATTGGCAGCGGCTATTCGAAAACGATCCCCCAGCCGCGCAGTCTCCACTGCTCTCGAACTTCGTTCAAACCGGACCGCAGGAAACACTGGCCGATACCACCCTCATGCAGGAGCTTCGTAGCTGCGCTCCAGACACTCGTGCGTCTTTTCTGATCGATCTTCTGTCGTCGATCCTCATCGATATCCTGCGCCTTCCCCACGATCTTCCGATCGATCCCAAGCAGTCGTTTTTCAATCTGGGTCTCGATTCGATCCTCGCGCTCGAGTTCACCACCCGCATCTCTGCCGCCTTCGGTAGACCGTTCCCGGCAACCATGTTCTTCACCCACTCCACACTCGAGGCCTTGACAGCCCACATCCTCAACACCCTGTCGCTTCAGGATGACGAGCCAGAGGCGATCAGCGAAGACGATCTCGCGGCGATGATCGCTGAGGAGATCGGCCGAATATGAACCAGAAGAGCACAGACGCCCTGGCATCCGCACTCGCGGAGCTCCGTCAACGCCGCGCGGAGATCGAGGCGCTGCGGGCATCGCGGTATGAGCCCATTGCCATCATCGGCATGGCGTGTCGTTTCCCGGGTGACAGCGATACCCCGCAAAAGTTCTGGCAGCTTCTTAAAGAGGGCCGCGATGCAATCGTCGAAGTCCCCCGCGACCGCTGGGACATCGACCAGTACTACGACCCCGATCCATCGGTCCCGGGAAAGATGGCCGTGCGCTCCGGCGGATTCCTCTCGCACGTCCACGACTTCGACGCGGCTTTCTTCAATATCTCGCCCCGCGAAGCCACCTTTCTCGACCCGCAACAAAGGCTGCTGCTCGAGGTCGCATGGGAGGCGATCGAAAATGCCAACATCGCCAGCGACCGTCTCCGGGACTCTTCCACCGGCGTCTATGTGGGGATTACCTGCTTCGATCACGCCATCGAGATTGCGGCTACCGGCGGGCACTCCAGCAGCTATCTCGGCACCGGAAGCGCTCTCAACATGGCCGCGGGAAGGCTGTCGTTCGCGCTCGGTCTGAACGGCCCCAGCATGGCCATCGATACGGCCTGCTCGTCGTCTCTGGTCTGCCTGCATCTCGCCTGCGAGAGCCTGCGCTCGGGCGAAACCCGGATGGCGCTGGCCGGGGGGGTGAACCTGATGCTTTCTCCCGAGGTGATGGTCAGCTTCTCGCAGGCGCGCATGCTCGCCGCCGATGGGCGATGCAAGACCTTCGACGCAGCCGCCGATGGCTATGTCCGAGGAGAGGGCTGCGGCATGGTGCTGCTGAAGCGGTTCTCGGAGGCCGTGGCCGATGGCGACCGCATCCTGGGAGTCGTTCGCGGTACCGCCGTGGACCATGGAGGAGCTAGCGGTGGCCTTACCATTCCCAGCCGCACCTCGCAGGTGAGGGTCATCCGCCGCGCTCTCCAGCAGGCAGGAGTTTCGCCCTCTGAGGTTAGTTATGTCGAGGCACACGGCACCGGTACCTCCCTGGGAGACCCGATCGAGATGGAGGCTCTGACAGAGGTCTTCGGCAAGCGGGACGGCTGGCTCATGACCGGATCGGTCAAGACCAATATCGGCCATCTCGAATCGGCCTCCGGCATAGCCGGTCTCATCAAGGTCCTGCTTGCGTTCGAGCATGAGCAGGTCCCTGCGCACCTGCACTTCCACCGGCCGAATCCGCATATCCCCTGGAACGATATTCCAGTCAGCGTGGCTGCTGCGCCCTTCGAGTGGTCGCGGGGAACAGTCAAGCGCATCGCGGGCATCAGCGCCTTCGGCTTCAGCGGCACGAACGCACACAGCATCGTGGAAGAACCGCCTGCGTTCACACCTGCAACCGGAACAACCCGCAGCATCCTGCCGCTTTCCGCCCGCTCGCCCGCAGCCCTCCAGGCGCTCGCGCATACTTACGAGGCAATCCTACGCGATATCCCAGGCCATGACCTCCCCGCACTCTGCAGGGCAGCGGCAGCAGGCCGCAATCACTTCACCTATCGCCAGGCACGTGTTCTTCCCGATGGCCCGGTCTACCGTGCAGCTTCGCGAAGCACCGCGCCTCCGAAGACGGCGTTCGTACTCGCCGGTACACCGGGAGCCTGGGCGCGCGAGCTTCATGCCGCCGAACCGGTCTTCCGCCAGGCCTTCGATCGCTTCGCCCAGGCCGAGGCCTTTGCCGCATGGTATGCGTGGGTAGAGCTATGGAAGTCGTGGGGGATCCGCGCATCGGCGTTTCTGGGTGCCGGAGCGGGAGCCTATGTCGCCGCGTGCCAGGCGCAGGCGATCAAGGCGGAGGACGCTCTGCTGCTCTTCAACGCCGCCCCCGATCTGTCCGAACTACGCACCCTGCTTCAACGTATTCCGGTCACGCAGGGTTCCGCTGCTCTTATGCCGGGAACAACGCTGGTCGAGCCTGAATACTGGCTGCAACAAAAGACCGCCCCCACTACCTGCCGGGAGGTCAAAGAGGCGGTGCGGACGCTTCCCATCGAAACCCTTCTACCGTCTCCTCGCTCGGGCAAGGCATTGGAGCGCAGCGTCGCGTGGCTCTACGCGCAAGGACAAAACTTCGATTGGGGGATCTTCTTCGGCGCTACGCCGCAGCCGCCCACCACACTTCCAAACTATCCCTTCGAGCGTCAGCGCTTTCAGCTACCCGGACTCGCCCGCAAGATAGATCACAGCCCGAAGGACCTCTATTACCAGACGCAATGGGAGGCTGCTCCTCTGCATCCAGGCCTCTCTCTCGCACGCGCCAGGGAAGATCATTGGCTGTTGGTCACGGGCAAAGCGGGCAAGGGAGCGACCTTCGCGGTTCTTCTGCAATCCCTCGGCTGTTCCGTTCAGGTTCTAAGCGATCTCGCGTCTTTCCCTGTTCTCGAATCGCGCACGCAGGTTGTCTTTTTTGGCGATGCCTGCGAGTCCTTGCTCCGGGTGGCGCAACAGATCCTTCGCTCTCAACAGGCACGAGGATCGAAGCTTTGGGTCATCACCCGGGATGCCGTCGAAGCAGGGGATGTCCCTGCGCTTACCGGGCTTGCTCAGTCACCTCTGTGGGGACTGGCGAAGGGGATCTCCATCGAACATCCGGAGATCTTCGGCGTAGCAATTGACCTCGATCGCGAAGGCGCCCCCGACGAAGACGAGATGCTTCTTACCGAGATCCTGAGTGGCAGCCGGGAAGACCAGGTGGCCTTCCGTGATGGGTCTCGCTTCGTACCTCGTCTTTTGCGGACGCGTGCGCCAGCGGTCTCGCCGCTGCGCGTCGAGGCTAACTGCCTCTACCTGATCACAGGCGGTCTCGGACAACTCGGTTGCCGAACGGCCCGCTGGCTCATCGGTCGCGGCGCTCGTTCTCTTCTGCTCACCGGCAGAAGGCCGCCTGAGGAATCGATCCTGGCAGGCCTTCGCAATCATGGAGCCGATGTCCGTTACGAACAGGCCGACATCGCGGATGCAAGCGCCATTGCTGACCTTTTCAAGAAGATTCGCGAAAGCCTTCCACCGCTGAAGGGCATCGTCCATGCCGCCGGCGTTCTGGGCTATGAGCCGCTCGCGCAGATTGAACCCTCGACGCTGGCCGCCGTGCTGCGTCCCAAAGTACAGGGCGCATGGGAGCTTCATCGCCAGAGCCAGGACCTCGGCCTGGACTTCTTCCTGTTGTATTCGTCCATCGCCTCCGCCTGGGGATCGAGCGAGCAAGCGCATTACAGCGCGGCCAACCGTTATCTCGATGCGCTCGCTCATTACCGGCATGGTCTCGGGCTGCCCGCACTGAGCATCAACTGGGGCCCATGGGAAGGCGGCGGCATGACCTCGCCAGAGGCGGCCACCTTGCTCTCACGTATCGGCGTCAGGGTCCTTGCTCCGGAGCTCGCCCTGGAGGCTCTAAACCATCTGCCGGCAGTCTCGCAACTGGCCATCGCCGATATCGAATGGCATCGGTTCCAGGGCACCTATGAGGCCCGCGGGCTAAGGCCCTTCATCGATCACATGCGGCCGGATATTCACCAGCCCAGCGAGCCTGAGCTTTCCGAACGAAAGGCCGGAAAGACCTTCACTGGCGACAGAAGCTCGCTCGTGGAAGCCCTTGAGAGGGAGGCAGCTCGCGTGCTGGGGTTCGAGTCTGCACGGCTCGACCGCGACCTCGGGTTCTTCGAGATGGGCATGGACTCGCTCCTTGCGCTGGAGTTCCGAGGCCGCATCGAAAGCTCGCTCGGCATCGCCGTACCGGCAACGCTTCTCTTCGACAGCCCCTCGATCCACGCGCTGGCCGACTCGCTTCTGGACGAGAAGACGACACCAATGTGGGAGCCGGAAGATACAAGGGTTGCCGAAGCCGCTCTTCGAACACGGATCGAACTTCTATCGGAGGAGGATGCTGAAGTTTTATTGCTCGAAAAACTTAAGCTTCTTGATTGAAGCAAAAAAATTCCCTTATACTCCAGCTACATTTTCCCTAAAGGTACAGGTGGATCTATAACTGCCTGACCGTGGACTTTCTCTCTCTCCCAAACAATTCATAGGTATCTATCACTCATCGGATCTGCAGTGTCAACGCCACGTAGAGGGGCACCTGGACTCGTCCGGCTCTCTCTATGGCATGGACAACGGAAGCAGGATGACCGCCAGGCAGAATCGGTGACGCATGGGCTTGCACAACTTGAAAAGCCAACGTGCTACATTGGCTTTCCCAGACATAGAAAGCAGAGCAGGAATTCTAGATGGGTATTGATAAGCAATCTTCTCTGCCTACGTCCGCCCAGAACACGGAGATGTCTCTGGTGAAGCGGACGCTCCTTCATCTGGAGCAGCTTCAGGCCAGGCTCGACGCTGCGGAGCGCACAAGGTCGGAACCGATTGCCATCGTCGGCATGAGCTGTCGCTTCCCTGGCGGAGCCAACCATCCTGAAAGCTTCTGGAAGCTGCTGCGCGACGGGACCGATGCCATCACGGAAGTACCCCTCGACCGCTGGAAGGTCGACGACTACTACAACCCGGACCCATCCGCCGTCGGCACGATGTACTGCCGTCACGGAGGCTTTCTCCCCGACGTCGACCGCTTTGACCCATCGTTCTTCCATATCAGCCCGCGCGAAGCCGCATCCATGGATCCGCAGCAGCGGCTGTTTCTTGAGACCTGCTACGAAGCGCTGGAATACGCAGCGATCCCTCCATCCTCGTTGAAGGGCACCAGCGCGGGAGTGTTCGTCGGGATTACGACCAATGACTATGCCAGCCTGCAAAGCAAGGTTGGCCATGTTGACGGTTACTTCTTCACCGGCAGCCCTCTCAACACGGCGGCCGGACGCGTCTCTTACACGCTTGGCCTCCAGGGTCCGAGCATGGCCATCGACACGGCCTGCTCCTCATCAATAGTTTCCCTGCACGCCGCATGTCAGAGCCTCCGCCTGGGAGAGTCCAGCCTGGCTTTGGCCGGAGGCGTCAACCTGATCCTCTCTCCCGACAACACCGTCGCTGTCTGCCGCACGCGGGCGCTCTCGCCCAGCGGGCGATGCAAGACCTTCGATGCCTCCGCCGATGGCTTTGTGCGGAGCGAGGGTTGCGGCGTGCTTGTCCTCAAGCGGCTGTCGGATGCAACTGCAGACGGCGATCGCGTGCTTGCTGTCATCCGCGCCTCCGCGGTCAATCATGACGGAGCCTCCTCCGGGTTTTCCGCTCCCAATGGAGTGGCGCAAGAGGCTGTCCTGCGGAAAGCCCTTGGGCAAATCGATCCAGCCTCTGTCGACTATGTGGAAGCGCATGGCACCGGAACAGCGTTGGGAGATCCCATCGAGGTCAGGGCGCTGGCCGAGGTCTACGGCAAAAGACGCGCGGCCGGCAATCCTCTGAAGATTGGCTCCGTCAAGACCAACATCGGGCACGCCGAGTCAGCCTCGGGCATCGCGGGGGTCATTAAGGTCGTGCTCTCGCTGCTTCATGAAGAGATCCCTCCCCACCTCCATTTCCGCGATCCCAGCCCGTTCATCCCCTGGTCCGAGTTTCCTGTTGCGGTCACGGCGGAGGCGTCGCCATGGGCTCGCGGAGCGAAGGTCCGCCGCGCAGGCGTCAGTGCCTTTGGGGCCAGCGGCACGAATGCTCACATCGTGCTCGAAGAGGCTCCCACAGTAAACACCGAATCCCACGCCTGTCAGCACCTCTCCCACCCGCTGCTCCTCTCCGCCAAATCGGGGCCTGCACTCCAGGGCATGGCCGAAGACTACCGACTATGGCTGGAAGCACATCCGCAGGCCAGCATGGCTTCGGTCTGCTGGTCTACCAGCGCGGGACGCGACCACTTTGCCCATCGGATCGGCTTCAGGATCACCTCCCGTGAAGACGCCCTCGACAAACTCCGGGCCAGCACGGCCTTCGATACCTCTACGTCTCAGCCTCCTCGCATCGCGTTTCTGTTTACCGGGCAGGGATCGCAGTACACCGGCATGGGGCGCGAGCTGTATCGCACGCAGCCGGTTTTCCGCGATGCCATCGACCGATGCTGCGGCCTCGCCGACCCCCTTCCGCTGCGTAAGATCCTCTTCGAGGAGAACTCCGGCATCGACCAGACGGGCAATTGCCAGCCCGCTCTGTTCGCTCTGCAATACGCTCTAACCGAGCTTCTGAAGAGCTTCGGCATCGTTCCCGGCGCGGTCATAGGTCACAGCGTAGGAGAGTATGCAGCGGCGTGCGCCGCCGGAGTGTTCTCGCTCGAAGACGGCATACGCCTAGTCTGCGAGCGAGGGAGGCTTATGCAGGCACTGCCTCAGGATGGCGCCATGGCGGCTGTGCTGACGGACCTCGCAACCGTGGAACAGGTCATTCGCCCGCACGCCGCCGAGGTCTCCATCGCCGCGATCAACGGTCCGCGCAATATCGTGATCTCTGGAACGCGCGACCGCGTCGCCGCCATCGCCAGGCACTTCGAAGAGAGCAGCGTGCGTTCCGTCGTTCTCAACACGTCGCATGCTTTCCACTCGCCGCTCCTCGAGTCCATGCTGGAGCCCTTTGAGGCAGCAGCACAACGTATCGCGATGCGACCGCCGCAGGTTCCGCTGGTGTCGAACCTTACCGGGACGCTGCAACATGAAGCGCCGTCGACCGAATACTGGCGCGATCACTGCCGCCAGCCTGTGCGCTTCGCAGAGGGGATACAAACACTGGCTGCCGCCAGCTTCGATACATTTCTAGAGATCGGCCCCAGGCCCATCCTGAGCGGTATGGCCAAGGCATGCCTGCCCGCTGATGCCGGGATCCATCTCGTTCCGCTGCTTCAGCCGGGCTCTCCGCAGGAGACGTTCCTCGATGCGCTCCTCCATCTCTATCGTCAGGGAGCCGACATCCACTGGCGTGCCTATGAAGAGAAGGCGCCGGAGCCTTTGCCGCTGCCCACATACGCCTTTCAGCGCAGTTCCATCTGGCTGCGCGAAACACCTCGAACGGAAGCTCCTAGCGCGAAGGTATCTCACCCGGAAATACGTTCTACAGAACAGCCCCTCTCTATGGTCAAAGCAGAGCAGAAAAAACGTACAGGTAGTGTCGATTGGCTGCGCACGCAGGTAGCCGAACTGATCCAATCGGATCCAGCCAGCATCAGCGTAGAGGTTCCCTTCCTCGAACTGGGCGCTGACTCCATCGTCTTGATCGAGGCGGTCCGCCTGATTGAGAAGCAGTACGGCATCAAGTTGGTCATGCGCCGCTTCTTCGAGGACCTCGCCACCATCGCTGCCCTCGCCACCTTCATCGACCAGAACAGCGCAGAGCCTGAGCCGAGTGTCCCTGCTGCCTCAAGCTCCGCTCTTCCTACTGTGCCGGAGGGGCCCGGTTCCCTGGAGCGGATGATTGCCGACCAGAACCGCATGCTCTCCGAGGTGATGGCACAGCAGATGGAGCTGATGCGCGCATCGCTGGGCATCGTATCCCAGGGAACGCCGGCTGTCGCAACTGCCGAGCCGCCGCGCATCAGGCATAAGACTGCAGCTGCGGCAGAGGCTCCGAAGCCAATGATGCCTTGGGGCAATCCAGTGGAGCAGCGCGCTCGCGGCCTGACGCCGGTTCAGCAGCATCATCTTGAAGGTCTCATCGACCGCTTCACCACAAAAACCAGGCGCTCCAAGGAATCCGTCCAGGCATCTCGCTCCGTGGTTGCGGACAGCCGCGCTTCGGTCGGGTTTCGCTTCTCCACGAAGGAGATGCTCTATCCCATCGTCGGCGAGCGCACCTCCGGCTCGAGGCTCTGGGATATCGACGGCAACGAATATATCGACTTCACCATGGGCTTCGGCGTGCATCTCTTCGGACACGCACCGGAGTTCCTGCAGACCGCCATCGAGCGCGAGCTGAAGCGAAGCCTGGAGCTCGGAGCAAGGTCACCATTGGTGGGCGATGTAGCAGAGCGATTCGCTCGGATGACCGGTCACGATCGGGTCGCCTTCTCGAACACCGGTACGGAAGCCGTCATGACCGCCATGCGTCTGGCACGCGCCATCACCGGCCGGGACAAGATCGTCATGTTCACGCACTCGTATCACGGCCACTCGGACGGAACCCTGGCGGCGGCTAATGCCGATGGCGGCACTGACGCCATTGCCCCGGGAGTCCCTGCTGGCTCCGTGGAGAACATCCTCGTACTCGACTACGGCAGCGATGCAGCTCTGGAGACCATCCGCACCCTAGGCCCATCGCTCGCCGCAGTGATCGTCGAGCCGGTACAAAGCCGTAACCCTTCTCTGCAGCCCGCTACATTTCTCAAGGAGCTTCGCTCCATCACAGAGCAGAGCAATACGGCGCTGATTTTCGACGAGATGATCACCGGCTTCCGTGTGCATCCCGCAGGTGCGCAGGGGCTCTTCGGAGTTCGCGCCGACATCGCAACGTACGGAAAGATCATCGGCGGCGGTCTCCCGCTCGGAGTCATTGCGGGTACGGCACACTTCATGGACGGCATCGACGGCGGTCTGTGGAGCTATGGCGATACGTCCTTTCCCGCAGCCGACCGCACCGCCTTCGGAGGAACGTTCTGCCAGTACCCGCTCTCTATGGCCGCGGCCCTTGCCGTGCTCAAGGAGTTGGAGCGCGAAGGCGGCGAGTTGCAGTTGCGCCTGAACGATCGCACCGCCGAGCTGGCTGGCACGCTCAACACTCTCTTCGTAGAAGAACAGGCGCCTATTCGCGTTACCAGCTTCGGTTCCCTCTTCCGCTTCGAGTTCACGACCAACTTGGACCTCTTCTTCTATCACCTGCTCGAAAAGGGGATCTACATCTGGGAGTGGCGGACCTGCTTCCTCTCCACAGCTCACACCGAAGAAGACCTTCAGTACCTCGTGAAGGCCGTGCGTGAGAGCGTGATCGAGCTGAAGCGCGGCGGCTACATCAATCCTCCCGCCAGCAGCGAGACCACGATCACCGTGCCTCTAAGCGAAGCACAGCACCAGCTGTGGCTCGCCTCGCAGATCGGACCCGAGGGCTCGCTTGCGTACAACATCAATACCACGCTGGAGTTGCGAGGGAAGATCGACACGGATGCGCTGCGTCGGGCCGTCCAGGGCCTTGTCGACCACCATGAGGCGCTGCGAACCATTCTCTCGGAAGATGGCAAGAGTCAAGTCGTCCAACCACGCCTTTCGCTAGATGTCCCTATCATCGAGAAGGACATCGAAGCCTGGCGCGCGCAGGAGAGCAAGACTCCGTTTGATCTAACCACCGGCCCGCTCTTCCGTGCGGCCCTGCTCCGGGTGGACGACGAGCGTTCCCTTCTATCGCTCACAGCACACCACATCCTCTGCGATGGATTCACCTTCGGCATTTTCCTGGAGGAACTTGCCGACACCTACAACGGTACCGCTCCAGCAACGCCGCCGCTGCAGTTCCGTGGCTATCTCGAAGCGATCGAAGCACAGCGCGGCTCCGCGGAGATGGAGGCCCATCGTGCTTACTGGCTCGCGGAGTGCCGCGTGCCGGTACCCGTGCTTCGTCTTCCCTCCGACCGTCCCTATCCAACCATCAGGAACTTCAACGGGCAACGCGTCTCCACCCGCATCGATGCGTCCTTGGCAGATGCTCTGCGCACTGCATCCCGGCGCGCAGGCTGCACGTTGTACATGACCCTGCTCGCCGGATTCCAGATCTTTCTGCATCGCATCACTCGTCAGGATGAGATCATCGTTGGCATTCCCGTGACCGGCCGTTCCGTGCCCGGCAGCGAGCGCGTCGCGGGATACTGCACGCATCTCCTGCCCGTCCGCTCGCATCAGGAGGCCGATGCTACGGTGGCTGCGTTCCTTGCCGCAACCCGGAGACGCGTGCTCGACGCCCTCGAACACCAGGACTTTCCTTTTGCGGAGCTGCTGCGAGAGATCGGTTCCGAGCGCAATCTCCATGCGGCCCAACTGGTCTCCACGGTCTTCAACCTGGAACCGGTCTCCGGGCTGCCTGCGCTCCGCGGCATCGAAGCAACACTGGTTCCACCGTCGGTCCACTACACGGCCTTCGACCTGAGCCTCAACACCATCGATACCGGAGCCGAGCTGCTTCTCGAATGTGTCTACGACAGCGACCTCTTTGACGAGAGCAGCGTCCATCGTTTCCTCACCGTCTATCGCCAGGTCCTTTCCGCCATGACCCAGGACTTGGAGGTTTCGGTCTCGCGCGTCGCTTTGCTCCCCCCGGAAGATTGCGCGCTCCTCAAACAGTGGAACGACACGGCGGCTCCAGCCCTGAGCGGTAACGGCGTTCACCATCTCTTTGAACAGCAAGCCGCCAAGACACCCGATGCGACGGCCGTGATTCACCAGCATCGCCGCATCTCCTATGCCGAGCTCAACCATCGGGCGGAAGAGATTGCCGCGCAGTTACGCAGCGCAGAGGTCAAACCCGGAGCGCTGGTGGGCGTTTACCTCCGGCGCGACCCCAACCTCATCGCCGCCCTGCTCGGCGTACTGAAGACCGGAGCCGCGTATGTTCCCATGGACCCGGCATGGCCACAGGCACGCGTTGCCCTGGTACTGGAAGATGCCGCACTCGCAGCCATCGTTACCAGCCGGGAGCTCGCAGACTCCTTACCCTCTACCTGCACCTCTCTCTTGGTCGACGAACGGTCCAAGGAGCCTGTTGCACCGGCCCTCTCCGCGCCAGTCTCTGAAGAAAGCCTCGCCTGGGTCCTCTATACGTCGGGCTCTACAGGCCGGCCCAAGGGCGTGATGATTCGCCACAGCAGCGCCGCAGCGTTCCTCGCCTGGACACACTCCTACTTCACGGCTACACAGACCGAGTGCGTATTGGCATCGACCTCCATCTGCTTCGACCTCTCCATCTTCGAGATCTTCACTCCGCTCAGTCGGGGAGGAAGACTGGTGCTCGCCGAAAATGTTCTGGAGCTCGGCAGCTTGCCGGCAAAAGAAGAGATCACCCTGATCAATACGGTGCCTTCGGCCATGTCCGCGCTGCTGCAGGCGTCGGCCCTGCCGGCGAGCGTCACTACCGTCAATCTCGCTGGAGAGCCTCTGCGCCGGCAGTTAGTCCGGTCCATCTATCAGGCAGCTCCTCGGGCCTCGGTTTATAACCTCTACGGCCCCAGTGAGGACACCACTTACTCCACCGGGACACGGATCGACCGCGACGATCCACTCGAACCATCCATCGGTCGTCCCATCGGCAATACTCAGGCATACATCCTCGACAGCCATCTGGAGCTTTTACCCATCGGAGCCATCGGCGAGCTGTTCCTGGGAGGCGCCGGCCTCGCCGCCGGCTATCTGAACCGCCCTGACCTCACTGCGGAGCGGTTCCTCTCCGTTCCTTCCATGACCCAGGGGCTGCTCTATCGCACCGGGGACATGGCACGCTATCGCTCCAACGGCGAGATCGAGTACCTCGGCCGCTCCGACAACCAGGTCAAGCTGCGGGGATTCCGCATCGAGCCCGGCGAGATCGAAGCGGCGATCACAGCACACACCGGCGTGGAGGCCGCGGTAGTAGCTCTGCAGGGATCCGGCGAACGCGCGCACCTCATCGCATGGGTGCTCTCACGGGAGCCGGACGCGCGGCTCGTTGCGTCGCTGCGACTACGGCTGCGCGAGCAGTTGCCGGAGTACATGGTCCCCTCGGTCTTCGTCACCGCCGCCGAATTTCCTCTGCTGCCCAACGGAAAGATCGACCGCAGCCGCCTCCCCGTTCCGGAAGAAGATGCGTCCCCGGCGCCGGCGGAAAACGACGTGGAGCGGAAGCTCGCGGCCATCTGGCAAAGCGCTCTCGATCTCACTGTAATTCGCGCCGATGCGAACTTCTTCGAAGTGGGAGGAAACTCCCTGACGGCCATGCAGGTCATCGCCCAGACACGCCGTGACCTCGGCTGCCAGATCGAGTTGAAGACGCTCTTCTCGCATCCCACCATCGCCAGCCTCGCGCGTCACATCGCGAACGCGACGGTGACGCCGTACGAGCCCATCCGGCCGCTGCCTTCACAGGAGCATTACGCGCTCTCCCCGGCGCAGCTGCGCTTCTGGGTGCAGGATGGTCTGTGGACAGACGCCAGCGGGCCGATGCCGGCGTCATTCCAGATGGAAGGCTCTCTCGACGTCACTGCCCTGCAGCGAGCTTTCAGCCTGCTGGCTGCGCGGCATGAAATCCTCCGCACAGTGTTCGTCGAGGTCGACGGCCAGCCGCGGCAGAAGATCCTCACGCCAAAAGAGTTCGCCATCTCCTTCGAGCTGATCGACCTCAGTCACGCTGAAGATTCAGCGACCCAGCTTCATACACTCGAGATGCGCGAGCGCCTGGCCCCGATGGACCTACGCGCAGGTCCACTCTTCCGCGTAAAGCTGGTGCGGCTGCACGCGATGCGGCACGTATGCGTCTGCGCGATGCACCACATCGTCAGCGACGGCATCACGAACGAGGTCCTGCTCGACGACCTGCAGCGTCTCTATAGCGCTACCGTCCAGCATGAAGAACCCTCGCTGACTCCGCTTGCCGTGCAATACAAGGACTACGCCGCGTGGGTGAACGAGCTGCTCGACGGCCCCGAGGGCGAGCGCATGAAAGAGTACTGGCTCACCAAACTCTCCGGGTTCGCGCCCTTCTCCCTGCCGGGCGACACCCACAGCGGGACGATCCACAGCGAGCGCTGGAGGACGGCCCGCCTCCCGATCGATGCGGCCCTTACCTCGGACCTGCAGGGGACGGCAGAGCGTCACAAGGCCACGCTCTTCATGGTGCTTGTCGCCGCGGTGAAAGCTCTGCTCTACCGCAAGTCGGGGCAAGAGGACATCATCGTCGGAACACCCGTGGCCGGACGTGTCCTGCCCGAGTTGGAGCAACAGGCCGGTCCTTATATGAACGTGCTGGCCCTGAGGGACCGCATCTTTGGCAGCGAGCGCTTCGACGCCTTGTTGATGCGCGTTCGCGAGACCATCGTCGAAGCCTTCTCCAACCAGCTCTATCCTTTGGACCGTCTCTTCGAGCCCCTGCAGATCGTCCGCAACTTGGAGCGCAACCCGGTCTTCGATATCGGCCTCACCCTTCAGAACCAACGCCGCGGCCCGCGCCAGGCTGGCCCGCTGCACATCTCCGAGGCGGAGATTTTTCCGCGGGAGTCCCAGGGCTCCGAAGCACAGACCGCTCTCTGGTTCCTGGTAAGCCCCGGCGAGACGGGGCTCGAGATCGACATCCTCTACGACCACTCCCGCATGAGCGAGGCCTATGTGCAGACGCTTTCGCAGGAGCTCCAATCCATCTTCTCTGAAGTCTCTGCGCAGCCCGGAGTCCGCCTGCAGGACCTCCGGTTGGGACGCACTACTCGTCAACACGAACCCGTGAAACTCAGCATGGAAATGGGAGCCTTTTAGAAATGCCCTTTGGAAACAATGTCTATCTGAAGCAGAACATTCAGTTCGAGCCGCTCTTCAATCAGTGGTATGCCTGGTTTCTCTCCGTGCCGCCCGTTACGGCATCGCTGAACATCGCGGAGCGCTACCTTCCGATTATGAAGTCCTACGTGGCGTCGCCCATGATGCATGCTACGGCCTGCAAGAACCCCGCGATGAAGGGGGGTCCCTTCATCGACCTCGATGGCAAGCGGGTGGACGAGATCCGGGACCTGATCACCGTGACCATGGAGCGTTCCGCCAGGCTGATCGAGTTCGCCAAAGGCTTCAAGCAGCTTTCCACCCTGGTTGCGAAGGAGGCGCAGGGTTTTGCGATGGACCCCATCTATCCGCAGATTCCCGACGTGCTGAAGGGATATGTGGAGCTCTACTATGACCTCAACCACAACCCGTCGTTTCGCGTGTTCGAGACGATGCTCTACGCCAGTCCCTACTACGAGCCTGAGGTCCAGAGCATCGCGCTCTCGGCCATCGACGCGAACACCCGCCGGCCATTCATCCTCAGCACGCCGCGCCTCAAAGATGATGGAACGATCATCTGCCGGATGCCTTTTGCCTCTCCGGAGATTGACACGCTCTTCCATATGCGCGACGCCGCCGGTAGCTACACGGAGATCGCGGAGAAGTTTGGAATCACCGGCGACATCGAGCCGCTCTTCAGCACCTTCTTTACGGAAGAGGCTCCGGCGCCGAAGGACGATCGCTCCTACGACGGCGACGGATTCCGAATTCGTTATTACGGTCACGCCTGCGTCCTGATCCAGGCCCGCGGCGTGAACATCATGCTTGACCCCGCTGTCAGCTACGGTTACGAGACCGACCTTCCCCGCTATACCTTCGCCGACCTGCCCGAGCGGATCGATTACGCTCTCATCACGCACAGTCATCACGACCACATCATCCTCGAAACCCTCCTGCAGCTTCGCCACAGGATCGGCACCGTCGTCGTCGGCAGAAACTGTGACGGATTTCCGCAGGACCCCTCGCTGCAGCTCGCCCTGCGCAGGATCGGCTTCCCGAGCGTTATGGAGGTCCGCGACAACGAGTCGATCTCTGTCCCTGGCGGATGTATCACGGCCATTCCTTTCATGGGCGAGCACAATGACCTCGCCATCCAGAGCAAGAATGCGTACTTCGTTCGCATCGGCAACCACTCGGTGCTGGGCATCGCGGACTCGTGCAACCTCGACCCCACGGTCTACGACCACATCTTCCGCCAAACCGGCGAGCCGGACATCCTCTTCCTCGGCATGGAGTGCGAAGGCGCTCCGCCCTCCTGGGTCTTCGGTCCGCTCTTCCCGAAACCTCTGCCCCGCGACATCGACCACTCGCGCCGCGCCCGCGGATGCAATATCCACGAGGCTAAGGCACTCGTCGATCGCTTCCACTTCAAGCAGGTCTATATCTACGCCATGGGTCAGGAGCCTTGGCTCAACCATATCCTCGATAACGAATTCTCTGAAGACTCGCCCAGCCTCATTCAGTCACGCACCTTCGTGAACTACTGCCGTTCGAAAGGGATCGAATCCGAGAGCCTGTACGCCCAAAAGGAGATCTTCGTTGCCAGCGCTCACTGAAATCAACGCTCTTGTCACCAGCGGTCCGTATGCCGAGCACCGTGAGTTCTGGGTAAGCGCCTACGCGCGAATTCAGGACGACTTCCGCTTCACGCAGAATGTGCAGTCCTACGCGCTGCCGAATGGACCCGAACCGGTCTATCTCTTCGAGATCGGCGGCGCTGCCGCGGACTTCCTCCACAGCGCCTCCCAGCAGGGTGAGACAGGACGCTTCGTCATTCTGCTCGCCGCGTTGTTCCGCGTTCTCGAGCGATATAGCGGCGCGAAGGATTGCTTCGTCGATTCGCCGCGCCTGCTGACCGAGCCTCAGCCGGAGTTCGAAGGCGCGATCCCGCTGATTGCCGAATCCTCCGCTGGACTGACCGTCCGCGAGTACCTCAATCAAGTCCGCACCATGGTGCAGGAAACCTACGCCTACCAGGACTTCCCTGTCAGCGACTTCGCCGCCACTCTCCTCCAGCACCGGCCGGCAACCAACATCCTTCTGCAATGGGAGGGGCTGCATCTGCCTGCGTCCGGCAGCTATGACCTGACGATCTCAGCGAATCGCGGATCTACACTTGCCCTCACCCTGGAGGGCAATCCTAACCTGTTCACGCTGCACTTCCTGCAGTACTTCGCAAGGCATCTCACGCATGTGATCGCGGGCTTCGCCGAACTCGACAGTCCGCTGGACGGGATATCTCTTCTCGATGAAGCCGAGAGGCTGCGTCTCACGACCCGCGCGGCGGCGATCCCCGTCAACGGCACCTTCCTTGACCACTTCGCGGAACGCGTGAAGGCGGCGCCGGACAGCATCGCCATCGCCACAGAAGATGGCCAGGTCACCTACGCGGAGCTTGACGACCAGTCATCCCGGCTGGCCCACTTCCTCAATACTGACTACTCCATCAACCATGGCGACACGGTCGGCATCCTCTCGGACCGCTCCGAGCGCTGGGTGATCGGCCTGCTCGGTGTGCTGAAGGCAGGCGGCGTCTATCTCCCGCTCGACCCCGAGCTTCCGCCGGACCGGCTCCGCTTCATGATCGAGGACGCCAACGTTCGCACGCTGCTCCTGCATTCCGAACACCTGCCGCTCCTCACCGACATGTGGATGATTCCCATGGTCGCGCTGGACTTCCAGCTCGCGGCGCTCGGACCTGCTCCCGAACAGACAGCCAGCAGCGTCGTTCCGGAAGACGCCGCGTACATCATTTACACTTCCGGTTCGTCGGGCATTCCTAAGGGAGTTGTCCTCTCGCACCGCGGCCTCTTGAACATGGCGCAGCACCATGTCACCGCCTTCGGCTTCGACGAGACGGACCGCCTGATCCAGTTCTATTCCGCTAGCTTTGACGGGTCCATGATGGAGGTGTGCGTCTCCCTGCTGGCGGGTGCTCGCCTTGTTCTGGCGCGGCCTGACATCGTCAAGGACCCCCAGCAGTTCTCCGCCTACATGGCGAAGCATCAGGTCACCACCGTCAACGCGTTGCCCATGTATCTCAACGCGCTGGATTGGTCTATCCTCGATTCCGTCAAGCGGATCATCAGCGCCGGTGACAGCGCCCGTGTGGACGACGCTGTACACCTCTCCCAGACACGCACGGTCCATAACTCGTACGGCCCGACCGAAGCGACCGTATGCGTCACGGACTATGTCGTCGATCCCAACGCGCACTACGGCAGCCGCCTGCCCGTCGGGAAGCCTATTCAGAACGTGCACATCTATCTACTGGATGAAGACCGTCAGCTGGTGCCGGAAGGCTGCCTCGGAGAGATTTGTATCGCCGGCGTCGCACTCGCGCAGGGTTATCTCAACCGTGAGGAGCTTACCGCGGCGGGCTTCATCGCCAATCCGTTTGAGCCCGGCGAGCGCATCTATCGCACCGGCGATATGGGAGTATGGCTACCCGATGGCAATCTCGAAATCGCTGGACGCAGGGACTCTCAGGTAAAGGTGCGCGGCTATCGCATCGAGCTCGGCGAGTTGGAAGCGGCGCTGCGCGAGCAGAAGGGCGTGACCGATGCCGTGGTTCTGCTCAAAGACGACGCGACGCGGGGTAAACATCTCATCGCCTGGGTCACTCCTGAGACTGTGGACCCCACCAGCCTGCGCGAAGCACTGAAAAACAAGCTGCCGAGTTACATGGTTCCAGCCTCCATTCACACGCTCGTGAAGCTGCCAACTACCTCCAGCGGAAAGATCGACCGCCGCACGCTCGCGTCCATGGCAACCGATACGGATTCCGCTTCCAGCTTCAACGACCAGGCGACGCCGACGAACGTGATCGAGCAGATGCTGCTCTCCATCTGGGAACAACTGCTTGGACGCGACCGGATCGGAATCAACGAGAACTTCTTCGATCTCGGAGGAGATTCCATTCTCATCCTCCAGGTCATCTCCCGAGCTCATCAGTCGGGCATCAAGCTCACGGCGAAGCAGCACTTTGAGCATCCGACCATCTCCGCTCTCGCCAAGGTGGCCGTCGATATATCTGGCACCCGGGCTCCACAGGAATCGGCCACCGGCCCAGTGCCGCTCACGCCGGCGCAGCACTGGTTCTATGCGAAACAGGTCAAGGACCTCCACCACTTCAACCAGTCCATCCTGCTCGAAGTGCCGCAAGACCTCGACCAGCAGACGCTCGAACGCGCATTGAACGAGCTCGTACAACACCACGACGCTCTCCGCCTTGTCTTCGTGGAAGACGACGGCGTGTGGCAGCAGGCCTACTCCGATCAGACGCCGCTCGTCGCGGTCAGTACGTCTACCGCCTCCACTGAGGACGAGAGGCTCGCCACCGCGACGGAGCTGCAGCTGAACTTCAACCTACTGCAGCCGCCACTCCTGCGAGCGCACCTCTTCCAGCCCTCAGCCTCCGGCCCTGCTCATCTTCTGCTCATCGCGCATCACCTGATCGTGGATGGAGTCTCTTGGCGCGTTCTGCTCGAAGACCTGCATACTGCCTGCAGGCAGCTTCAGGAAGGGGCCAGCGTCAGGCTACCGCTCAAGACCTCCTCCATCGGCGAGTGGACCCGGATGCTGAGCGATCTCAGCACGACCGAGTTCGAGGGCCTTGAATACTGGACCTCCCGCCAGGGCGAAACGACAACATACTTTGACGGTGTCTCCCCAGGCACCATCGCCTCTGCCCGCACGCACGTCATGGAGCTGGACCCGCAGCAGACGGACATTCTGCTGCACCACGCGCCGCGCGCGCTCTCCGCCGATATCCACGAGGTGCTTCTCACCGCGCTCCTGATGACCTTCCAGCACTGGACCAGAACCAATAGCCTGCTCGTCGATATGGAGGGCCACGGTCGAGAAACCTTCTCCAGCGCCATCGACCTCTCGCGCACAGTCGGCTGGTTTACCGCGCTCTACCCTGTTCTCCTGCAGATGCCGGAGGCGGCCACCCCAGAGGTTGTCCTGAGCACGATCCAGGCGCAGCTTCGCGCCGTCCCCCATCACGGCGCCGGTTATGGCATCGCACGCTATCTGCGTCAGGAGCCGGCGCTCCAGATGGATGCCGTTGCGCCTGTCCTCTTCAACTACATGGGACAGATCGACCGGCTCCTTCCGAGCGACTCCGGGTGGAAGCCAGTACTGCGCTCGAATGGGCCTGAACGCAGTTCGCAGACCGAACGCCTTCACATCTTTGAGCTGGAAGGCATCGTGCTCGACGGCTGCTTCCGCCTGAGCTGGACATACAACCAGGATGTCTACTCTGCTCACGAAATCGCGGAGCTTGCACAAAGCTATACGGACCACCTGTTTCAGGTGATGTCGCGCTCCGCAGCTTCCGATCTCCTGCTCTCGCGCATCCACAGCGATAGCGCCATCGCCTTCGCCACACGGGCCACATCGTGACAACGACCGCCATCGCTGCAGACATGTACGAGCTTTCGCCCATGCAGAGGGCGATGCTCTTCCATGCTCTGCATCATCCCGGGCGCACCACCAGCTTCAATCAATTCAGCGGCCGCATTACAGGCAGCCTCGATCCGCGCAGCTTCCGCCAGGCATGGCAGAACCTGATGGACCGCCATACCGTCCTGCGCACCTCTTTTCAGTGGGAGCTGCTCGACAGGCCTATGCAGATCGTCCATCCTCCGGAGGTCGAGCTGCCATGGACGGAGTTCGATTGGCGCGCCCTGCCGGAGACGGAGCAGCATGAGCGATTCCAGCAACTTCTCCGGGACGATCTCGCAAAGGGCTTCTCTCTCGATCAGGTCCCGCTCATGCGGTGCGCGCTCGCGCGCATCGACGATGACCTATACCTCTTCCTCTGGAGCCATCACCATCTCCTCACCGATGGCTGGTGCCTCTCGCTTGTGATGGAGGAGGTCTTCGCCCACTACGCGCATCTGGCCCAAGGCGAACCGCTCGTTCTGAGCGCCGCTCCTCCCTATCGCGACTACATCGACTGGCTGGACCGTCAGGATATCGATGCCGCCCGGCAGTTCTGGACCCGCTACCTGGAAGGATTCGAATCGCCGACACACATGCCTGCCACGGGCCATGTGGTATCGGAATTCGGCGCGGCGACGGAGCAGCTTCACTCGCACCTCTCGCAGGAGCTCAGCAGCCGGCTGAAGGCGTTCGCCAGGGAGCATCGCCTCACTCCTAACACGATCGTGCAGGGAGCCTGGGCGATCCTGCTCGCGCGCTACGCCGCGGAGGCCGACGTGGTCTTCGGCACGACCGTCGCAGGCCGTCCCTCCGATCTGCCCGGCGTCGAGACCATGCTCGGCCTCTTCATCAATACGGTACCGGTCCGTGTGCGGGTCGATCCTCGCCAGCCCCTGGTGCCCTGGCTCCGCATGATCCAGGCGCGGCAGGCGGCACGCAGCCAGTTTGAATACGCTCCGCTGCCGGAGATCCAGCGTTGGAGCGAGGTGCCTCCAGCCACTCCGCTGTTTGAGAGCAACGTCATCTTCATGAACTACCCACTCGATCACTCCCTGGTCGAGGGCGCTTATGGCATCGGCATCGACCAGGTTCAGCTCTATGATCGTGCCGATGTTCCCATCGAGCTTCAGGTCACTGCACAGTCGCAGTGGGAGATCGACCTTGGGTATGATCCCGAGCGCTTCGAGCGCGAGACCATGCAACGCATGCTCCTACACTTCGGAGCCCTGTTGGAACAGTTTATCGACGAGCCCGCCAGGCCCATCGGACGCTTCTCTCTCCTGACCGCAACGGAGCGCGAGCAAGCCCTGCGAAACGCTCGCGGCCAGGACGCTCCTTTCGATGCGTCTCGCACTCTCGTTCACCGCCTTGAAGAGGACGCTGCTGCCCATCCCGAGCGGGCCGCCGTCGAATGCGAAGGCAGGGTCGTCTCCATCGCTGAGTTGAACGCGCGCGCCAACCGCCTTGCGCGCCATCTGCTGGCGACGGCGTCTCTCCAACAGGATGATCTCGTCGCCATTCTCGCGCCGCGCTCCGAACGCATGATGGAGGCCATCCTTGCTATCTGGAAGTGCGGAGCAGCGTATGTCCCCATCGACCCCGCGTACCCGGCCGAACGCATCCGCACCATCCTCACCGATTCGCGAACGAAAGTCCTCCTCACCACCACGGAGCTTCTCTCCGGCGACTTCCACTCAATTGCTCCCATCGTCAATCTCGATGATCGTGTCGAAGGCGATAGCAGCGATCTCCTGTTATCAGTCCTTCCAGGGAGCTTGGCTTATGTGATCTACACCTCGGGTTCCACTGGCACGCCGAAGGGGGCGATGGTGGAGCACGCGGGAATGCTTAATCACATGCTCGCCAAGGTGAACGACTTCTCTCTCGATTCCACCTCGGTCGTCGCGCAGAACGCCTCCCACTGCTTCGATATCTCAGTCTGGCAGCTCTTTGCCGCTCCCCTGGCCGGAGGTTGCACGGTCATCGCCGGGAACGAACTAGTCCACGATGTTCCCCGTTTTCTCTCTTGCATCGAGTCCACCAGAGTCAACATCCTCGAGGTCGTGCCCTCCTACCTCGCATTGCTGCTGGAACAGGTCTCCTCCCAACCTGGCCTTTTGAATCATCTGCGCTATCTGCTCGTCACGGGCGAGATCGTCAGTCCGCTTCTGGTCGAGGCTTGGTTCCGTCTGTTCCCAGATACTCCGCTCGTCAATGCCTACGGCCCGACAGAGGCATCCGACGACATCACACACCACTTCATGACACAGGCTCACGGATACGCGTCCGTCCCGCTCGGCAGGCCGATCCAGAACCTTCGCCTCTACGTCGTCGATGAACAGATGAATCTTTGCCCAGCCGGCGTGAACGGAGAGATCTGCGTCTCGGGCATCGGCGTGGGCCGTGGCTATCTCGGCAACGAAGCTCAGACCAAGTCCGTGTTTCTTGACGATCCCTTCCATGAGCAGCTCGGCGTTCGCATGTATCGCACCGGCGATATCGGCTGCATGCTTCCCGATGGTGTCCTTACGCTCGCCGGGCGCAGGGACCACCAGGTCAAGATCCGCGGGTACCGCATCGAGCTCGGAGAGATTGAGACCGCGCTCCGCAAGCTGCCGCAGATTCGCGAGGCCGTGGTCACAGCACACCAGGGCACAGACGGCCAGGCTCTGCTCTGCGCCTATGTGGTCTTCCGTGATACTCCATGGGCGGACGCAAAGATCTCCGCCGCTCTCGGCCTAAGGCTGCCGGAGTACATGGTTCCCGCCGTCTACATCGTGCTGGAACAGCTGCCGCTCACCCGCAACGGGAAGGTCGATCGCTCCGCCCTGCCCTCCCCCGACGCGACCAGGCTCACGGCAAAACAAACCAGCGTACCGCCGCGCAATCCGGTCGAAGCTACCTTATGTGCGGCCTGCGGAGAGGCGCTCGGCATTGACCCGCCGGGAGTCCATGACAACCTCTTCGCCCTCGGAGGCGATTCGATCCTCAGCATGCGTATCGTGGCGCTGGCCGCGCGCGCTGGACTAAAGATCACGACGCGGCAGATCTTCCAGCATCCAACCGTCGATGAGCTGGCGACAGTGGCGGTCCCCCTGGAACCACAGGCTGTCGAACAGCAGCTCCCCGTTGGCCCGGCTCCCCTCACGCCGATCCAGGAGAGGTTTTTCGAACAGCGCAAACACGATCAGAACCAGTACAACCAATCCGTGCTTCTGGAGGTGCCCGCCGGTCTCGACACCGACCGCCTGCAAGCCGCCCTGCAAAGCGCCGCGCAGATACATGACGCCTTCCGGCTTCGCTTCCATAAGACCTCGGATGGATGGGGCCAGGAGATCATCTCTGCCGCTCATCTCCCACTCGCGATCCACGAGATCGCACCCAACGAGCTCGCTCGATATGTTGACAATGCGCATGCGAGTCTGGACATCACGCACAGCCCCCTCGTGCGGGCTGAGTTCTTTCGCTTTGCCGGCGATGCAAAGGCGCGCCTGCTGCTCGTCGCACACCATCTGGTCATCGATGGCGTCTCCTGGAGTATCTTTCTGGAGACGCTCTACAGCAACTACAAGCAGATGGCGGCCCCTCCACCGACAGCGGCATGGGCCTCCTTCGCCAGCGGTCTGGAGAGGCTGGCCAGCTCTGGAGTTCTCGATGCCGATCGAGCGTACTGGAACTCGATTGCGGATATGCCGATGCCGGAACTGCCGGTCGATCTCCAGCCGCAACTGGGGCCCAATCTAGTCTCCTCTGCCGAGGAGGTACGTACCAGTCTTGACGAAGACCTCACGACGGCACTGCTTACAGCAGCACCGCAAGCGTATCGCGCGCACGTCAACGATCTGTTGCTCGCCGCCCTCTGTCTCGCACTGCAAAGCTGGACAGGCGCCACGGACATCGCCGTCGATCTCGAAGCGCATGGGCGCAACGAACTCGTGCACGGCCTCGACATCACTCGAACGATAGGATGGTTCACCGCAATCTATCCTGTCGTCTTCCATCTGCAGGAAAGCAACGACTCAGCCAGCATCCTCAAGTCCGTCAAGGAGACCCTGCGCAGCGTCCCCAGCGGCGGCATTAGCTACGGCCTGTTGCGCCGCTCGCTTGGCGCCGCCATGCCGAGCCCGCACATCCTCTTCAACTACCTGGGACAGACCGACCAGCTTTTTCCGGCCTCGTTCGAGTGGAAACTCGCTCCCGAAAGTAGCGGCACGGGCCGAAACCACGATCAACTTCGCGAATACCCTCTTACGCTCAACTGTTATGTCACCGGTAGCCGGCTCCACATAGCGTGGGAGTTCAGCCGTCACCTACATCACGCTGCCACGATCCGCACCCTCGCTCACAGCTACGAGTCTGCGCTGGCGTCGCTGATAGAGCATTGCTCAGCCGGCCGCACGCTCGGATTCACGCCATCCGACTTCCCCCTCGCATCTCTGACCCAGGGGCCGCTCGATGCACTGACCGCACAGGACCCCTCCGATGTGGAAGACATCTACGCCCTCACCCCCACGCAGCAGGGAATGCTCTTCCACAGCCTCTATGAGCCCGATGCCGGAGCGTACATCAACAACTTCAGTTGCCTCATCGAAGGCGAGCTGAGCGTGGAACGGTTTCAACGAGCGTGGGCTGACGTGGTGCACCGCCACCAGGTCCTACGCACCTCGTTCCACTTCGAAGGCTCCGAATCTCCGGTCCAGGTGGTGCATCGCCGTGTCAATATTCCCTGGCACATCGAAGACCATCGCCAGCTTCCAGAGACCGAGACTGCGGTCGCCTGGCAACTCCACCTCGAACAGGAACGCTCTCGCCGCTTCGACCTCACGCATGCGCCTCTACTACGACTAAGCCTTCACCGCGTGGGTGAAGCTGCATGGCGATTTAACTGGTGCCAGCATCACATCTTGCTTGACGGCTGGAGCACAGGGTTGGTGATGCGTGACGTCATCGCTGCCTACGACGCTCTCGCCTACTCTGCGCCTCCCCCTTTCCGTGAGCACATCGCCTGGCTGAGGTCGCAGGACCTCTCGGCTGCGGAGGAGTTCTGGACCAACCACCTCGCGAGCTTCACGCTGCCGACTCCCTTACCGCTCAGCCCTGCCGAGATGACAGGCGTGGCCGGTGCCGACAAGTACGAAGAGGCGGAGGTAATGCTCTCTGCTTCCGCTACCACACAACTCACCTGCTTTGCGCAGGAGCAGGGTGTCACCCTGAACACCATTGCTGTAGCAACGTGGGCCCTTCTGCTCCATCGCTACAGCGGCGAGTCCGACGTCGTCTTCGGCACCATCGTCTCCGGACGCCCCGACGCGCTTCCTGATGCAGACAGCATGGTCGGCTTGTTCATCAATGCGCTGCCGATCCGGTGTGAGATCACACCAGAGCCGCTGCGGCCGTGGATCCAGAAGCTTCAGGCCAACCTCGCGCAGCAGAATGAATTCGCTTACTATCCTCTCGCGGAGATCCAGAAGCGCAGCAGCGTTCCCTCCACCGCACCTCTCTTCGAGAGTCTGCTCATCTTCCAGAACTATCCCATTGAAGACGCCATGGGAGAGTCACTCGCAGGCATTCGCATCCGTGAGGTGCAGGCCTTCGATCCCAACAACTATCCGATCTCGCTCGTGATTACCCCGGGTTCACAGCTCTCCGTGCGCGTCTTGTTCAACAACGCGCGTTTCGACCGCAAAACGGTGGACCGCATTCTTGGGCACTTCGAGACACTTCTCTCCAGCTTTGCCACCTCGGCCGAGGCTCCGATCACCACACTGCCGATCCTCACCGCACGGGAGCGGCAGCAAATCCTCCAGGAGTGGAACGACACATCAGCTCCTGTTCCCTCGGACAAGACCCTCCTGGACCTCGTCGAATCCACCGCGCAACAGAACCCCAGGAGAATCGCCGTTCGTTTCGGCGAGGTCTCCCGCAGCTACAGCGACCTGCTTCAGCGCGCGAACCTGATCGCCGGCGACTTGGCCACACATCACGGCATTCGGCCTGGCGACCGCGTCGCCCTGCTGATGCCTCGTTCCGTGGCGATGATCGAGACCATCCTAGCGATCTGGAAGTGCGGTGCGGCCTATGTGCCCGTCGACCCCGGTTACCCTGAGCATCGCATCCAAACGATCCTCTCTGCCGCGAAGCCTTCCCTGGTGGTGAGAGAGGGCAGCAGCCTCTTCGACACTGCCGGACATGACGCACCCTTTCATCCGCTCTGCCGGCCGGAAGACGTCAGCTATGTGATTTTCACCTCCGGGTCAACAGGCCAGCCGAAGGGCGCCATGGTCGAGCAGCGCGGCATGCTCAACCACGTTCTTGCCATGGTGCGCCGCATGCAGCTCGGCCACGACAGCGTCATCGCGCAGACGGCCTCTCACTGTTCCGACATCTCCGTCTGGCAGTTCTTCGCCGCTCTGGTCGCAGGAGGCCAAACCGTCGTTTATCCCGATTCGGTGGTTCTGGAGCCATCCTCTCTCATCGACGCCCTGCGTCGGGATGGCGTCACCGCCATGCAGTTCGTCCCAACCTACCTAGCCACGTTCCTCGACGAGCTGAGACAGGAAAAGATCACCACCTTTCCCGCGCTGCGATATCTCCTCGCCATCGGTGAGGTCCTGCAACCCGTGCACGTCCGCTCATGGTTCGCTCTCAATCCGGAAGTGCCGCTGCTCAACACCTACGGGCCGACCGAGGCATCCGACTCGATTGCGCACTACCTCATGCAGGAGACGCCGGCACTGCCCTCCATCCCTCTCGGAAAGCCGATACAGAACCTTCGGCTCTACATTCTCGATGCCCACAAGAACCTCTGTCCTATCGGCGTGAAGGGGGAGATTTTTGTGGCAGGAGTCGGTGTGGGGCGTGGATACCTTTTCGACGAGACGCGCACGCGCGCCGTCTTCGAGGATGATCCGTTCTCGCAAGAGCCAGGCGTCCGGATGTATCACACCGGCGACCTCGGGTGCTTCGCCCCGGACGGCAACATCCTCTTCTTTGGCCGCCGCGATTTCCAGGTAAAGATCCGGGGATATCGCGTCGAGCTTGGCGAGATAGAATCCACGATCACAGGCCTCGACGGTATATCGCAGGCCGTCGTCGTAGCGCATAGCGATAGCGATGGCGCGAAGCATCTGTGCGCTTACGCAACAGGAAAGGGCTGGACGCCCGCGACTCTGCGAGCTGCACTGGCCGAGCAGCTTCCCGCCCACATGGTACCGGACTTCATCATGCTGCTTGACGAGATGCCGGTAACCCCCAACGGCAAGATCCATCGCGCTGCGCTTCCTCTGCCGCAAGAGCCGGAGACCGCTGCGGCAGCGACGTCCATCCCGTGCTCTCCCGCGGAAGCGGCGCTCGGACGCATCTTCGCCGAAACTCTTCAGCGCGATGCGGTGGGTATGGAAGACAACTTCTTCGACATCGGAGGCCACAGCCTGAAGGCCATGCTCCTGATCGGCCGTGTCCGCCGCGAGCTTGGAGTCGAGATCTCCATTGCGGATATATTCTCCTCGCCCACACCTCGCGCGCTCGCCGAAAAGCTGTCTCACGTAACGCAAACGGAGAGCAAAGAGATCCCGGCGCTTCCACCGCAGCCATGGCATCCGGTCTCGCGCGCGCAAAAGCGAATCTGGCTCGCCAGCCGCGGCTCCGGCGCCTCGACGTACAACATGTCCGCGGCGTTGCAGCTCGAAGACGAGATCGATACGAGCCGGCTGGCCTCCGCGCTCGAACAGCTCGTCGATCGCCATGAGAGCCTGCGCACCGTCTTTGACCTCGTTCAGGGATCGCTGCAGCAGAAGATCCTTACCCGCGTAGCCAGCGGCTTTCACATACAGCGCCTCGCCATCAACGGCAGTCCGGACGATCTCATTCAACGAGAAGCGCAGAGGCCCTTCGAGCTTGCCAAGGGGCCGCTCTTCCGCGCGACGATCCTTGAGACGGGACCGTCAACCCATGTCCTTCTCTTCACACTTCACCACATCGTCGCCGACGCGTGGTCCATGACGGTGCTCGCACGCGACCTCCGGGCGCTCTATGAAGGGCTTGATCTGACACCCCTCCCGATTCAGTACCGCGATTACGCGGCGTGGCACAACGAACAGCTCAACGCGATGCAGCTTCACCGCGAGTTCTGGAAGAGTGAGCTCCAGCACGCCCCACGCCTGCTATTGCCGCTCGATCACGTACGGCCATCGCGCCCCACTCACCGCGGACGCAGCCTCGTGCTCGAGATCGAAGCGTCAAGAACAGCTGCGTTACAAGCGTTCGCTCGCCGCCGCAACACGTCTCTCTACAACATCGTCCTCTCCTCCATCTGCATCCTGCTGACACGTGAGAGCGGAAGCGATGATCTCCTGATCGGGACCGTCTCCGCGGGCCGCGACCATCAGCAGCTCGAAGCACAGATCGGCGTCTTCCTCAACCCGGTCGCGCTGCGAGTACGGATACCCACGGACAGCACCATCGAACAGGCGATCCATCGGGTCATCCGGGCTTCGGCTCAGGCACAGCAGCACGCTGCCTATCCCTTCGACCTCCTGCTCGAAGAGTTGAAGGTACGCTCTACTCCGAACCAGACTCCGCTCTTCGCCGTGCAGGTCGACTACGTCGCGGACCTCGAGCCCCACCACGATCTTCCCGTGCGCGTGCTTGCCCAGGAAGACACCACATCGAAGTTCGACCTCTCGTTTCATATCGTAGAAGAGGCAGACGGCCTTCACGTCTCGCTCCTCTACAACACAGACCTCTTTCGCGAGGAGACCATCCGCACGATGCGTGACCGGCTCGTTGACATTCAGACCGCATGCATCGACACACCGGATATGCCGATTGGCAGCATCCCGCTCACGCCCAAACCACCTGTCCCACAACAAAAAATCCGTGTCGGCCTCCGTCTGAAGCCAGCCGCCGCCGAGTCCCCTTTTCTGGAGCCTTAACGATGGACAAACACCTCTATCTGCGCGGAGACATCGTCGCCGAACCGCTCGTCTCCGGCTGGTATGCCTGGCCTCACTTGATCTCGCCCGCAACCTGCGCGATGAACATCGCAGGCCGCCACCTGAAGATCATGCAGTCCTATATCCAGGCTCCTCATGTGCACGCAGCGGCCGTGAAGAATCCCCGAATGCTCGGAGGACCCTTCGTCGATTACGACACCGACCGCAGCCCCGAGGTCCGGCAGCTCATCGAGCAGACCCGTGACGAGCAGAGACATATGCTGGAGTTTGCAGCAGCCGTACATGAGCTCAGCCTGATGCTTCAGAGTGAAGCGAAGGGAGCATCCCTCGACAACCTGTACGAACGCATCCCCGCCCCTCTGCGCGGTTACGTCGAGCTGTACTATGACCTGCGGAGCAACCCTGGGTTCCGCTTCTTCGAGTCCCTGCTGTATCGAAGCCGCTACTACGATCGCAGCACGCAAAGCCTGCATCTTCATGCAACGCAGAATGACAACCGGCCCTTCGTGCTCAGTACGCCGCGGCTCGGAGACGTCTCCTCGGTCATCATCCGCATGCCGTTCGATTCGCCGGAGCTCGACAGCCTCTTCCGTACGCGCTATGAGCCTGGCCCGGTTCACGAAATTGCGCGCAATCTCCACATACCTTCCAGCCAGGAGCAGCTCTTCCGCAACTTCTTCACCGAGGAAGCCCCGCCGCAGCGCCGCAGCTACGACGGCGAAGGCGCCCGCATCCGTTACTTTGGCCACGCGTGCCTCCTGCTGGAGACAGGAGGCATCAGCATCCTGTCCGATCCCGTTGTTAGCTTCCCCTACCGTGGCGCCAACTCGCGGTACACGTATGAGGACCTTCCTCCTCACATCGACTACGTCGTCATCACCCACAACCATCAGGACCACGTCCTGATCGAGACGCTGCTGCAACTCCGTCATATGATCGGCACCGTCATCGTGCCTCGCAACGGCAATGGGCAGTTGCAAGATCCCAGCCTCAAGCTCACATTACAGGCGCTTGGATTCAACAGCGTCCTCGAACTGGAGGAGATGGAATCTCTGCCGCTTCACCACGGTGGCCTACTCACCGCGCTTCCCTTCCTCGGCGAACACGCCGACCTGGATATCCGCACAAAGCTCTGCCATCACATCTCGGTCGATGGTTGGTCCACCATCTTCGCTGCGGACTCCTGCGCGGTGGACATCGAGATTTACCGGCACGTCCATCGCCAGACTGGCGATATCGACGTCCTGTTCCTCGGCATGGAGTGCGACGGCGCCCCGCTCTCGTGGCTCTATGGCCCTCTGCTGGATAAGCCTCTGCCGCGCGACCAGGACCGATCCCGCACGCTCTCCGGCAGCAACTTCGATCGCGCCAGGAAACTCGTCGATCTCTTCCAGCCCAAAGAAGTCTACGTCTACGCCATGGGCCAGGAACCCTGGCTGAACCACATCATGGCCCTCAAGTACACCGCCGAATCGCTGCCCATTACCGAATCCAACAAGCTGCTGGAGTACTGCGCCGGAAAAGGCATCAGGGCCGAGCGGCTCTTCTGCATGAAAGAAACTCTTCACGGAGCCGAGCATTGCCAGCCAGCCCTCTCCTGATCCCTGACCCCAGCAACCTGACCAATGCTCGCAGCGTTCAGCTCTCCGCTGCGTCACGAGCCTTGCTCGGTCGTATTGCCGAGGACGAACTTGGCGAGTTTGCCGTCGTCGCAGGAGCCCTTGCGCTTCTTCTCTGGAAGCACTTCCGCGCATCAGCGGTTCTCTTTCAAATGCCGGCACTCTCCGGTGCTCCCGCCGGTTTTGTAACTCTCTTCATCGAGATTGATCCCGGTGAAGCGCTGGGGGAGTTCCTTGGACGCACCGGCTCTCTCCTCGAAGATGCTTACAACAACCCGCTCGGCTCTTTCGACGAACACAACGGCAAGACCCCATTTCTCGCCACTCTGCAGGATGACCGGATTCATGGCCCCTTCCCCTCCGAGACAGTCGCGACTCTTCGCATCTATACCGCGCTGGACCGCGGGGAAATCGAAATCGCTTTCTCCGAGCCCCTTGAAGACTTCGTCGTCGAGAGCCTTGCAGGCGGCCTGGCAGATATCTTGACGCACTTCGAGGACTTCGACCAGCCGCTCAAGAGCTTCAAGGCACTCTCCGCACGCGACCAGGAGCATCTCTCCACCTTCAGCAAAGGCCTCGTTCTCACGAGAGGCTCAGACACGGTCATCGAGCTGTTTGAAGCCCAGACCGCTCGCACCCCCGATCGCCCGGCCCTCCTGCTGGGTGATCAGGTAATCACCTACGCCGAGCTTAATGGGAAGGCGAACGCGCTTGCCCGCCGTCTCCGCGAGCAGTATTCCATCGGCGTCGAGTCGATGGTCGGGGTCATGTTCGATCGCTCCGAGTCCATGATCGTAGCCGTCCTCGGCATCCTGAAGGCGGGCGGGGCCTTCGTGCCCATCGACAGCACCTATCCGGCAAGCCGCATCCGCGACATCCTCAACGACACCGCTCTACCGCTCCTGCTCACGCAATCCGATAAGATGGCTCGCTGGTTCGATTTCACAGGCCAGATCCTCTTCCTCGACCAGGAGCTCCCCGGCTGGCAACCGGAGCCTGACCATCACCCTCCGGCCATCGCACCGCATCACCTCGCCTACGTCATCTACACCTCCGGCTCCACAGGTCAACCCAAGGGAGTCCTGCTCGAACATCGCAATCTCTCCCACTACATACAATGGGCGTGCGACTACTACTTCAACGACAAGCCTGAAACCGGCAGCTTCGGACTCTACAGTTCTCTCAGCTTCGACTTCACGCTCACCAACATCTTTTGCCCGCTGGTGCGCGGAAGGTCCCTTCGCATCTATCCGCAGTCGCAGAACATTCAGTCCATCCTCGAACATGCATTCGCACCGGGCAGCGGCGTCGATACGCTCAAGCTAACGCCTTCGCATGTGAGCCTGCTTGAGTTTATGGATGTTGCTCCGTCCACCATCCGCAAGATCATCGTGGGCGGTGAAGAACTCACGCCGCACCACATCGGCGTGCTTCGCAATATCAACCCGAGCATCGACATCTATAACGAATACGGTCCGACCGAAGCCACGGTCGGCTGTATCGTCTGGCGCGTTGAAGGCGACGCGACGACCGTCCTCATCGGACGTCCCATCACGAATACGCGCGTGTCTATTCTCGATGAGGACGGCAACCTTGTGCCTCTGGGAACGCGAGGAGAGATCTACATTGGGGGAGATGGCCTCGCCCGCGGCTATCACAACCGCCCCGACGTTACGGCGGCCAGGTTCATCGCGAGTTCGTTGCCCGATGGGGATCGCCTTTATCGCACCGGAGATATCGGTCGCTGGCTTCCGGATGGCCAGATGCAGTGCTTCGGCCGGACAGACTCTCAGGTGAAGATTCGCGGCTACCGCGTCGAGCTCGGTGAGATTGAAAGCGTCCTCTCCGGCCATCCTCAAGTCAGCGCGGCTGCCGTTGTGCTTCGCGGCGATCCACACGGGACCGGCAGGCTCATCGCATTCGTCAAGCTCCTCTCCGATCCTTCCGGTCAGACGCTTCGCGAGTGGCTTGCGGAGATTCTGCCCGAGTATATGGTCCCCTCCGAGATCCACGTCCTTGAGACCCTTCCTCTCAACGCCAACGGAAAGATCGACCGGCCCGCGCTGCACGTGTTCCAGCCTGCAGCTATCGAGAGGCCCAGTGTTGAACCGACGGCCACTCAGGAGATCCTGCTCGGGATCTGGCGCGAGACCTTCGATACCCCCGCCATCGCGATCGATGACAAGTTCTTTGAGCTTGGCGGCGACTCTCTGCTCTCCGTGCAGATCGTCTCGCGCATCTGGAGCGCATTCAGCTTCGAGATCGCGATCGATGACATCTTCGATCTGCAAACGATTGAAGCCATCTCCAGCCTCATCGACTCCGCACAGAAGACAGCCCCCTCTCCGGTGGCGCGTGTCATCCAATCGGCACCGCGCACCGGTCCTCTGCCGCTCTCGTTCTCGCAGCAGAGGCTCTGGTTTCTCTCTCAGCTTGAGGAAACGGCTGCCTACAATCTCTCCAGTGCCATCCGTATCGAAGGCCCGCTCCTGCACGAACGCATCGAGGCCGCCCTCTCGGAGATCGTGCGGCGGCATGAAATTCTGCGCACCACCTTTCCAGGTCTCAACGGCCTTCCATCGCAGCACATAGAGCCGCACGCTCCGGTTAGCCTCTCCCTTCTCGAAGCCTCTTCTGAGGATGAAGCTGCCGATCAGATTCAATTCCTCGCGGCGCAGCCCTTCGACGTTGCCACCGGTCCACTCTTCCGCGCAGTCCTCTACCGGGTGCGGTCAGACCTTCATATCCTCGGCCTGGCCATGCACCACATCATCTGGGACGCGTGGTCATCCGGCATCCTTGTCCGCGAGTTCACGAGCCTGTATCAGGGTGCCCACCTTCCCGAGCTCTCCATCCAATACGCCGACTATGCGCTCTGGCAGCACGAACAGCTTCAGTCTCCGGCGATACAGCAGCAACTTGAAGAGCAGAAAGCTGCGCTCCAGGGAGCTCCCGATCAGATCGAGCTTCCTGCCGATCATCCCCGGCCGCACATCCAGACGTTCGCCGGTGACGCGGTCACCTTTCGTATCGATTCCGAAGTAATGCAACCGCTGCGATCGCTCGCGCAGGAAAGCAGCGTGACGCCGTTCATGCTGTTGCTATCGGCATACGCGCTGCTGCTCTCGCGCTACAGCAGCCAGACGGACATCGTTATCGGTTCACCCGTAGCGAACCGCACGGCTCCGGAGTCCGAACCGCTCATCGGATTCTTCGTCAACACAGTAGCGTTCCGCATCAGCCTTGAAGGAAACCCGGTCTTTCGCGATCTCCTTGCAAAGGTCAAGCAGGTCGCTCTAGAAGGCTACGCCCGCCAGCAGGTTCCCTTCGAGCAGATCGTCGATGCGCTGCAACCGGAGCGAAACCTCAGTCGTACTCCTGTCTTCCAGGTCATGTTCGCCTATGAGACCGAGCCGGAAGCCGCTGCTGCGATCCCCGGCCTCACCGTATCCTCCATCCCTCTCGGCACACAGACCGCGAAGTTCGACCTCACGCTGTACATGCAGGATACCGGCAGTCATATTGAAGGCACGCTCGAGTTCAACGCGGCCCTCTTCGACCGCTCCACCATCGAGCTCATGGCCGGCCACCTCAGCATTCTGCTAGAAGGTATTGCAGCAGACCCGAATGCGCCAATCGACACGTTGCCGCTACTCTCACCAGAAGAGCGCCGCGTGGTCACACGTACCTGGAACCAGACGCAGATCGAGTACCCCGACACTCCTGTCCACACCCTCTTCGAGCAGCATGCGAGAGAGAACCCGCGCGCCATCGCTGCCACGATCGAGGACAACTCTCTCACCTACGGCGAGCTGAATCTCCGAAGCAACAAGGTGGCGCGGCAGCTTCTTGACCTTGGAGTCACCCCGGGGACACTGGTCGGCGTCTCGATGGAGCGCTCCCTCGAGATGATCGTCGCTCTCCTCGCGATCCTGAAGGCAGGTGGAGCCTACGTTCCCATCGATCCCGAGTATCCGAACGAGCGGCTGAGCTTCATGCTCCAGAACTCCCAGGTTGCGCTGTTGCTGACACAACAACACATCGCGCCTGCATTGCCGCCCTCCGCAGCCCGGCTCATCGTTCTGTCACCGGAGCCTCCGGATCTCGCCTTTGCGGAAAATCCATCACCCGGTGTGGGCCCGGACCATACCGCCTACATGATCTACACCTCCGGCTCAACCGGACATCCCAAGGGAGCCCTCAACTCTCACCGCGCGCTAACCAACCGTCTGCTCTGGATGCAGGATGCCTATCGCCTCACACCCCAGGACATCGTCCTCCAGAAGACACCCTTCAGCTTCGATGTGTCGGTGTGGGAATTCTTCTGGCCGCTCCTCAGCGGGGCCGGCATCGTATTTGCGAAGCCCGGCGGCCACCGTGAGAGCGACTACCTCGTCGATCTCATCGGCACCGCGCGGATTACCACCCTTCACTTTGTTCCGTCCATGCTGCGCGCCTTCCTGGAAGAACCGTGGGCTGGCCGCTGCACCTCGCTGAAGCGTGTCATCTGCAGCGGAGAGGCCTTGCCTCTCGACCTGCAGCAAAAGTTCTTCGGCGTTCTCTCCGCGGAGCTGCATAACCTTTATGGCCCTACAGAAGCGGCCATCGACGTTACGTTCTGGCAGTGCCGCCCCGAAGACGCCCGCCGCACCATACCCATCGGCCGGCCTATCGCGAACGCACAGATCTACATCGTCGACAAATCCCTCCAGCCCGCGCCCATCGGCGTGCCCGGAGAGTTGCTCATCGGGGGAACTCCCGTCGGTCAGGGATACTTCGGCGCTCCCGAGCTTACCGCGGCCAAGTTCATCCCCGACCAGCTCGGTGACGACCCGGAGGCGCGGCTTTACCGCACAGGAGATCTCGCTCGATTCACCAGCGACGGAGTCATCGAGTTCCTCGGCCGGCTCGATCATCAGGTCAAGGTCCGCGGCTTCCGCATCGAGCTTGGCGAGATCGAGGAAACCCTTCGCACGCACCCACAGGTCCGCGACTGTGTCGTCGTCGCGAAGACGGAAGCTTCTAGCGCGCGCCTGATCGCCTACATCGCCACCGATGCGAGGCCCTCCTTTGCAGAGGAGCTGCGGGCCTTCCTCAAAGGCATTCTGCCCGGCTACATGGTGCCGTCGACATTTGTTCTCCTCGAGGTCCTGCCGCTGCTGCCCAACGGCAAGATCAACCGAAAGGCCCTTCCCGAGCCCTCCGCCGCCTCGGATAGTCCGACCCGGGCTCAACCTCCTTCGACCCCTCGCGAGAAGGTCCTGGCTTCTATCTGGTGCGATGTTCTTCAGCTCCCTGCCGTTGACGTCAACGCCAACTTCTTCGAGCTGGGCGGAGACTCCATCCTCAGCCTTCAGGTGGTCGCCCGCGCCAATCAGGCTGGCGTGCACATCACAGCGCGGCAACTCTTTCAGCATCAGACCATCGCCGAACTCGCAGCAGCCGCAGCCGGCCCTGCCGCAGCTCTCTCCGCCGTCGAACCAACAGGCCCCACGCCGCTCACTCCCATCCAGTCATGGTTTTTTCAGCAGGAACTCCCCGAGCCCTCTCTCTTCACGCAGTCGGTGTTGTTAGAGGTCCCGGCGGATACTGATGCTGAAATACTGTCCACGGCTCTGCTGCAACTATGCGAACATCATCCGGCGCTCCGGTTGCGCTTCCACCGTGCCACTGACGGCTGGCAACAGGTAATTCCTGCCGCAACAGAGCGGCCCGGTTTCGAAGCCCACACACTCTCCACGCTCGACGAGATGGAGCGACTCACACAGGCTGCCGAAGCCGGCATCGATATCGTTAAAGGCCCGCTGCTGGCAGTGCGTCTTTTTGCGTTCCCAGACGGCAGGCCCTCCCGCCTCTTCCTCGCGATCCACCATCTAGCAGTCGATGGCGTGTCCTGGCGCATTCTTATCGAAGACCTCTACCGTTCCTATCACCATCAACCGCTTCCGTCTCCTGCCACCTCCTTCCGCGAATGGTCTCTTCATCTGCGCGAGCTCGCCGCTTCACCCGTTCTGGCGGATGAGATCTCCTTCTGGCAGGAGATTCCTTCCTGCGCTCTCTTTCCAGCTCAGGGCGAAAATCTCGTCTCGGATTCGGCTTCCTTCTCCTTCCAGCTCGACGAAGCCACCACGGCAGCGCTGCTGCGACAGGCGCCGCGCACATACAGCGCGCGCATCCAGGAGCTTCTGGTTGCCGCATTGGCACAAGGAATCGGCAGTACCACAGGCCACTCTCACATCACGCTCGATCTTGAAGGTCATGGACGTCATGAGTCCGACTCGCAGAAAGATCTTTCCCGCGCCGTAGGCTGGTTCACGACGATCTATCCCGTATCGCTCAACGTTGCGCCTTCTGCCTCTATCAACGATGCGGTGGCCTCGATTCGCGACCAGCTACGCCGTATTCCGGAGGAAGGATTTCACTATCCGATCCTTCGCTACATCGCCGCGCCTGATGCCTTTCGCGACGCCCCACGCTCACCGATCCTCTTCAACTATCACGGCCAGCTCGATACCGCGCTGCAGCGCACCGGTGAATGGAAGCCTGCCTCTGAAGCGGTTGCTCCACTCCGTTCTGCTCACGCACGGCGCTCACATCTCTTTGAGATCATCTCGGCCGTCAGTAACAACCGGCTGCAGGTCGAGTGGCTTTACAGCAGCCGCCTCCATCAGCCGTCCGAGATCGAAGCGCTTGCTGGTAGCTTCCAACAACAGCTCATCGCTCTCAGCGAACCACCACCCATCCATCTCAAGGGCTCGCGTGCCATCAGCGACAGCTACGGTCTCTCACCCTTGCAGCAAGGTATGCTCTTCCACTCCCTCTACCATCGAGATCCCTCCGCATACTGCCAGCAGTTCAGCTTTCCTATCGAAGACGCATTCAATCCGGAAGCCCTGCAACGTGCGTGGAGACGCGCAATGGAGCGGCATGACACGCTGCGTACCAGCTTCGTGTGGGACGGCCTTCGTAACGCGCTTCAGGTCGTTGCCAGGGAGGCAGAGCTTCCTTGGAAGACATTCGACTGGACCCTCTTCGATACCGTCGAACAGAAAAAGCGTTTCGAAGATTTCCTGCTTCAGGACCGCGAGCGCGGCCTCGATCTGCAGATCGCTCCTCTGTTCCGCTGCCAGCTCATCCAGAGAAGAGCAACCCAATGGACCTTCTGCTGGACCTCCCATCACATCCTCATGGATGGATGGAGCACCGCTATTCTCTTCCGCGAAGTCTTCGAAGACTACATCGCCCTCGCAAGCAATAACACTCCTCCGGAGCGCCACGCCCCTACTCCTTATCGCACCTATATCGAATGGCTCTCGCTACAACAGGAGAGCGCCCACGAGAGTTGGTGGCGACAGCATCTGCATGGACTGCAGCAGACGACACCGCTGCCGGGAAGCAGCGCCTCTTCCTCCGCGACCTCCGATCTGCAGGAACAGACGCTTGTACTGGGGGCAGACTTTACCTCCGCTCTTACCGCAAAGCTCCGCACGCAGCACCTCACGTTGAACACGCTGCTGCGCGGCACATGGGCCCTGCTTCTCAGCGCCCCTTCAGGACTCGAGGATGTCGTCTTCGGCGTGACGGTATCGGGACGGCCGCCACAGCTCGAAGGCGTGGAAGAGATGGTGGGCCTCTTCATCAATACGCTGCCGGTGCGCATCCGTATCGACGGCGCTGCCTCCTTCCGCGGCCATCTCGATGCCATCCAGGCAGAGCAGATCGCCATGGACCGGCACTCAGCCGTCTCTCTGGTCGATCTGCAGCGGTGGAGCGGCCTGCCGAAGGGCTCCCCTCTCTTTGAGAGCCTCTTCGTCTTCGAGAACTATCCCGTCACCGCTCCGACAGGGGTCGACCAATCCGGGCTCATCCTCGGCGACATGCGTTCTTTTGACCAGACAAACTATCCGCTGACCATCACCATCGTCCCCGGCCAGCAGCTCAGCATCCGCATCGCTTGGGATCCGCAGCGTCTGCAGCCCGGAGCGGTCGATCGCACCTTTGCTGATATCTCGCAGGTGCTTCAGCGCTACCTCTCTCATCCGGAGAGCTCCTGCGCTGACTTGATCGCGATGAACGACCCTGTCCCGATCCAAATCGCCACGCGTCGTGCGGCTCCCGCACCCGCGGGCAAGAGGACTGCTCCGCGAGACAAGGTGGAGGCCACGCTGCTCGCGATCTGGGAAGAGGTCCTGGAAAGACCTGGCATCGGCATCACCGACGACTACTTCGACCTCGGCGGCCACTCCATCCTTGCGGTGGGGCTCATGAGCCGAATCGAGCGGGTCTTCCATCGCCGCCTGCCGATTGCACAGCTCTTTCGAAATCCCACAGTGGAACAACTCGCGGCCACCCTGCGCGATTCTTCTGCGGTCTCCAATAACGGCCTCGTGGAAATACGCCCCGGTCATTCCGGTATCCCTCTGTTTCTGCTTCCGGGGGCGGGCGGCAACGTGATCTACTTCAGCGCTTTCGCTCAGCGGCTGACCGCCGGCCCGGCCATCTATGGCCTTGAACCTCCCGGCCTGGACGGCGCTGCGGGACCCCTGAATACGGTCGAAGCGATTGCCGCGCATCACCTCGCCAATATCCTCCCCATCCTTGGCGATGGACCCTGCGCCCTCGCCGGCCACTCCTTCGGCTCGTCGGTCGCTCTCGAACTGGCCCGTCAGTTGAACGCGAGGGGGAACACCGTCCAGTGGCTCGCGGTGCTCGATTCCACAGCGCCGGCAGCGGTCAGCGACGCCTATTGGCAGTCCTGGACGGAGATCGATTGGCTTCTCGCTATCGTCCACGAGGTCGGCGCCTTCCTGCATACCGACCTGAACCTCTCGCAGCAGGACCTCGCAGATCTCAACGAAGAGGAAAGGTTCACACTGGTCCTGAACCGCATCGCCCGGCAAGGCAACTGGTTCGCCGGTGCCGATACAGGACGGCTGCGCGCGTATCTCCGCGTCTACCAGAGCAACTTTCGCGCGATTTACCAGCCGGAAGCACAACCACTTCCGGTGCCGATTACTCTCTTCCGTGCCACGGAGTCCGGCACGGAGGATTATGCTCCCTCCGCTGAAGTAGCCGCTCTCCGCGCTGATCCCGCATGGGGTTGGTCCGCCTTCTCCCGCACGCCGGTCGAAGTGATCGATCTGCCCGGCAACCACCTCACGATGCTGCTTCCTCCCCATGTCTCTGTTCTGAGTTCACACGTCAACACTATTTTGGAAAGCACAACTCATGCTCGTCACGATTGATACATTCTTCACGAGGAAGTTCTGCATCAACCTCGATCGGCGACCGGAACGCTGGCGAACCGTGCAGCAGAAGTTTGCCGAACAACAGATCACCAACGTCGAGCGCATCTCCGCCATCGATGCTCAGACGGCCGTTATTCCAACTCATCTCAGCTATCTTCGCCCTCAGGACTTCGCTTGTACGATGAGTCATCTCGCAGCCGTAAAACAGGCGAGGATCGAAGGCTGCGAAAACGTCCTCATCTTTGAAGATGACGTGATCTTCGACCCCGCCCTCAACGACCTGTTCCCCGAGTACCTGGCGGAACTTCCGGAAGACTGGCACATGCTCTTTCTGGGGAGTTATCACCTCACGGAGCCTGTTACGGTCTCTCCGCGCATCGTCCGTGGCGTGGAAGCGCTGACAGCGCACGCCTACAGCGTCCGCTCTACGCTTTTCGACGAGTTCATCGCCCTCAACGAAAATCCGCCCGCCATCGTCGACCGCAATAACACGACCCTGCAGCAGCGCTTCAACTGCTACTGTTTCCAACCCAATCTCGTCGGCCAGGAGGCAGGCTACTCCGACGTGATGGAAGAAGTCATGCCCGAAAAGCCTTTGGCGCACAACTACCCCATCATCGGCAACTGGTAGTTCTGCGAATAGAGATGAATGCTCACCCTCTGCACGAGGGTGAGCACTGTGGTTGGGCTTCAGCTGGAAGCAAGCATCTGCTCCGCTATCTCCGTCGTCATGAGACTGGCGAGGAAGGTATTCGAAAAGATATTCTTCGCGTCGAACGAATTCAGCCCGCTAATCTCATTGGCCCAGCCGGAGAACGTCGACTGGAACTGAAGAATGATCGCCTGGTCCGTCCAAGCACCGCCTGCCACTGTGTAAGCCCAGCCCTTCGACCATTCAGGACGAATGCGGCCGTTCACTCCGGTAAACCACGGGTTGGACATCAGGGCCGTCTCCAGGTCCACGTAGAAATTGTTGGAGTACTCTGTGCCTGGCAGGTCCAGCACGTCCAGCCAGAGCGCACAGTCCCAGCCGTTCGCCGTGGCTTCCGCGTCATAGTTCAACGCGGAGATGGCCGGACTCTTTGCCCCAGTTACTCCAATCGCTGCGGGATCGTCCAGGCCCGTAATACGAATCTCGAGTGGAGAGTTTACCGGGAACTGATTGTTCTTCTGATACTTCTCCAGGAGGCTGGTAAAGGTATTCGCAAACTCGCTGATCGCCTGCTGCACATTCGCTTTCTTCATGCTGATGGCGTAGCCATTCGCGGTAACCCGCAGCGTGGAGTCCTTGATGTAGATCATCGTATCGGCCGATGGTCCCCATAGGTCCGTGGAATCGCCAAGCAGAAGTCCGACCTGAGTGATCAGTTGCATCAACTGACCCATAAGCGGCGTTAGCTGCGGTCCGATGCCTGTCTGCAGAGCCTGGACGATGCCTTCGAGGATCTTCCAGCCTTCCGCTATCAGCCTCAGCCATGGAATGTTCTTCTCCGAAGTGAGGTTCGCGGAGGACCCCAACGTCAACAACCACTGCCGGAACTCTTCGACCACCGCGGACGAGTCTAGCGGAACACCGAGGATCCACTTGAACAGGGCCGTGATCCAGTCCGGGTAGCTGTCGGAAAACGGATAGTTATAGGCGGAAGTCACCGCTCTGGAGCCTGCCGGCTGCGTTGGAGAGTACGACCACACCTTCAGCCACGGATACTCCGAAAACGGATACCAGATCGCCTCCACTCTGCCGGTCTGGTTGAGGAAGTCCAGCATGCTCTTCTTCGGAACGTCTCCGGGCTTCGAGGGAGCGGCAAACAGCTTTTTCCATGAGATGGACATGTCGCTCTGGCAGCGGAGATAGAAGTTCGGCACAACCTCGAGAGTCACGTCGGTCAGGAAAGCGCGTCCCAGGTGAGTGAGAAAGATCGTATCGTTGCCATCTGCCTGGCCACGGGTAAATGTTTGCAGCTCATACTGCCCTTGGGCGTTGGACACTACCGCCGTGAACCCCAGAATACGGTTGCTCATGCTGCCATATCCGGAGGACATGTCTTCCAACGGTGAGGGGACGGCTGTGCCATGGGCATCGATGGCCAGCACGCCGCCGATCGTGATGTGCCCGGGCGCGGGGATGTGCGGGAAGCTGAAGCCAATGGTGCCCGTCCCGCCGGGCGCGTTCTGCAGGGCCAGCATCAGGTTGTCCATCGTGCATCCGGTCTGAACTTTGGCCTGTGCCGGTGCGCTTCCGGAGGCCGCCGTGACGCTCACGACCGAGGTAAGGTTTACCGTCGTATCCACAATGAGGATGGACGCACCCGGCGACGTTCCCTCAACTACCGCGAGCGGAGACCAGTTGTGCTTGATGCCCGCGGGCCGCACCGTGTAGCCATTGGCGGCAGCCCAGTTACACACCGTGACCACGTCGTCCGCGGTCGCCGGCACACATGTCCAAAGGGATTTTACGTTGATGGTCGTGTCCCAATTGACAAAATTTTGCTGTGAGATGGGAATTCCCGAGGGGAATCCAGATGGTGCTGTTGGCATACAACTCTCCTGCCCTAGGTATCTGGCGATCACTATAGCTCCGGCACCGATTCGTGTACAAAAAGAAAATTCGATATTTACCTAAAAGCCATCGATCCATTCCCGACTCTTCGAAGCAGCACTCACCGTCCTGCAAACCAGCCATTGCCCTCCGTCGTCCAGCCGTGACAATCTAAGCTATCTGTGAACCCTCAGCGCCGAACCGAATGCGTCTCTCCCCGCTCCGCCCCCATGGACGTACCTCTCTGGTACCGGGAGACAGCGCACGACCACGACATCGCAGCCGGCAACCTCCCCCTCTCCCCGGAAGAGGCCGCCCGGGCCGGCCGATTTCTGCGCGCGGAAGACCGCCGCGACTACATCGTCGCGCACAGCCTGCTCCGTGAAGCTCTCTCGCAGTACCAACCCGCGTACGCACCGGACGCATGGCGGTTCGAGACGAACTCTTTCGGCAAGCCCTCGATCAGCAGAAACCACTTGCTAGGCAGCCCGATGGAGTTCAGCCTCTCCCACACCAGAGGGTTTGTCGCCTGTGCCGTCGCTCCGGTCCGTATCGGCATCGATGTCGAATGGCTCGATCGCGAAGTCGAGGTGAAAGATATCGTCGAGCATCACTTCAGCCCCTCGGAGGCAGCTTCGCTCAACAGGCTGCCTGCGGAGGAACGTCGCGATCGCTTCTTTCAGCTATGGACGCTGAAGGAAGCTTTTTTCAAGGCACTTGGATGCGGAATCTCCGATCATCTTGACACCGCCGCCTTCGATCTTGAAAATCCGGTAACGATTAATTTCCGGGCTCCCCACGGAATCCGCGTCTCCGATTGGCAGTTTGCACTCTTTCTCCCCCACCCAAAAATTCGCATGGCCATCGCCCTTGAGTCGGCGCAGCCGGTGCGATTTATCAAGGCAAACGTTAAGGCGGCATGACGAGCCTCGCCTGAATTGCAATCGCCGGTTGCAGAAAAGATGGTTCACCATGCGCAGCAAGATTGGACAAGGCACTACACCGGACTGCGCTTTCAAGACCCCTTCGCCAACCCGCTTTAGAATGGGCTGGCCCAGTGTAGGGCGATGCGCCAAATTTCTCAGCAGAGCAGGATTGAAATGGCAAACAGTGAGTGTGGAAAAGTTGTATGGATGACGGGCCTGAGCGGCTCGGGAAAGACAACCCTGTGTCGCTCGGCAACCGCGTTTCTCCGCCACCGCGGACAGCAGGTACAAACCCTCGATGGAGATGAGTTGCGCAAAGGCATCTCCGCGGATCTGGGCTTCTCGATTGCCGACCGCATGGAAAACATCCGACGTGCGGCCGAATTGGCAAGAATGCTGAGTGCCAACGAGACCACGGTGTTTGTCGCGATGATATGCCCCACGGATGATATGCGGTCGCTCGTGCGAAGCGTGCTGCCGGATGTCATCGAGGTGTTCGTCGATGCGCCGCTCGCGGTGTGCGAGACGCGCGATCCCAAGGGGCTCTATAGGCGAGCACGAGAGGGCGCGATCAAGGACTTCACGGGGATCTCTTCTCCCTTCGATATTCCTCAGCGACCTCACCTCGTGTGCCGCACAGACATGGAGACGGTGCAGGAGAGTACGGCAAAGATCCTGACCTTTCTGCTTGGCCCAGGCACGGCAGCCGAGTCCAGCGCACGGCGCAAGACGATCGCGGTAGACTTCGACGGCGTCATCGCCGATTACAATGGCTGGCAGGGCGAAGACGTTCTGGGCGCGCCTCGGCGCGATGTCATCGAGGCCCTTCATAAACTCCGTGCACTGGGCTGGAAGATCATCATCCACACCACACGGGCGAATCATGCCATCGCTTCTTTTCTGGACCAGGCCGCCATTCCCTTCGACGAGATCAACTCCAACCTGGACTATCGGAACTTCGGCCCGAAGCCGGTTGCAACGGTCTATTGGGATGACCGCAGTCTAAGATACAGTGGCGACGCAGAACAGGATCTCTTCCAGATCCTAAACTTCCGGACATGGAGTGGCCGCTCTTGACCATTTCTTCGCATTCACGGATCGTTTTTTGACGGTAAAAAACTTACGAGTGGGCTGAATCAACCCACTCGCCGCTCAATGCTTCCAATTCGCTACCAAATTTCTAACTCGATGCGACGGGCTAACGCCCATTCGGCTTCACCGAGGATAAGACATCAGGAAAGAGCCCAGCCGGAACGGTCTTGTCGCCGTATAAACTGCGCCGCCTGAGGACAATTTTTCGCAACCATCTTCGGTCCGTCCCATTCGATCTTCTGGCCGACACGCAACGACACACAGCCCAGCAGCATGATCTCCGTGAGACGTGCGGCGATGTCAAAACGCGAGTAGCACATCCCCGGCTTATTTTCCTTGACCGCGGTAAGCCATTCCTGCGCGTGGGCAACAACGCTATTACCGGCATTACGGTTGCGCGGAATTCTCTCTGGATATTGCGCCATGGCAGGGTGCTGGAGGTAGTTGACGAATTTTTCTTCGCCCTTCAGCTTCACAAAGAAATTAGTTCCATAATCGTCCGGGGAAAAGACCGTGCCCCCGTCGCCAATCAACAGGCAACCGCTATCGGGAACCTTGCCCTGCAACGCGACTATGTCGGCGGTTAGTTCGATCGGCGGCTTGTTGGTTAGGTCATGACCGCCACGGGCTGCTGGGTTTGGCTGGCCGCCGTCGTACCACCACAGCGTCATCGCATCGTGCTCGATCTTTTTGTAATGGTGGAAAAGATGCGGATGCTCGAGGGGAATGCGACCTTTGCGTTTAGGAAAGGCAAAACGAATCCTGGAGCCGACGGGATACGATTCCTTATTCATCTGGCCGAAAGGCATCGCTTCAATCTCCGTCGGGTAGTCGAGATCTAAAGCGCGAAACGGCATATTGACCGTGTGGCAGGCCATGTCGCCCAGCGCACCGGTGCCGAAGTCCTGCCAACCGCGCCAGTTAAACGGCTCGTAAATTCCAGCCTTCGGATTGTCGCCGCTCTTGTAGGGCCGCATTTGTGCCGGCCCAAGCCAGATATCCCAATCCAATGTCGAAGGAACCGGGTCTTCTCCGGCCGGACGCTGCATTGCCTGCGGCCAAACCGGGCGGTTCGTCCAGACGTGAACTTCATGCACCTGTCCAATGAGACCGTCCTGAATCGTCTCAACCGCGCGGCGCAGACCGTCCGTGGCGCTACCCTGATTGCCCATCTGTGTCACGAGTTTTTTCTTGTGGGCCATCTCCCGCAGATAGCGGGCCTCATAGATCGTTTGCGTCAGAGGTTTCTGGCAAAATACGGCTTTGTTCCTCTTCATTGCCGCCGACGCCACAATGGCATGCATATGATCCGGCGTCGAAACCGTCACCGCATCGATCTGGTTCCCCATCTGATCCAGCATCTGCCGGTAATCGTTGTAAAACTTCGCGCTCGGATATTTCTTGGTCTGAGTCTCATAAGCCGCGGAACCCGTGTCCACATCGCACAACGCGACGATGTTCTCACCGGCGCAGGCATCCGTGTCGCTCCGGCCTTTCCCGCCGATTCCGATGCAGGCAATGTTCAACTTGCTGTTGAGATTCTGTCCGCGCAAAAGTGCAGGCACACCAAACGCGACCGCACCAGCAGCCAGGGAACTCGTTTTGATAAATTCACGGCGGTCGACACGCGAGGGTTCGGCGGTCTCAGGAGCTTTCAGAGAGGGCAATTTTCCAGTTGGTTTCGGCACTCGCACAGAATACACTCACCGAGGCCCATTTTGGACGCCTGCCTTTCAGGGCCACCTGCTGATACACCTTGGGATAGAAGTACTGGGTGTGCTTCAGGAGTGAGACGCCGGCACTTGCACATGCTCATCCTAAATGACTGCAGGCGCCCCCTTTTATCCGCTATCCGGCTAAGACAACAGAGCCGCTCCTTCGATTGTGTGGGACAAGAAAAGTTTCCGGGGCCGTGGCGCGAATCTTTCTGGTCTTCGCATTAACCAGTAAGACAGATGGAGTCGCAGCCACTGTCGCAAAGGAGAAACGATCATGAACTTCCTCTCACGCAAGTCCATCTTCAGCGCCTCGGCTCTTGCCTTTGCCTTCGCTCTCAGTGCGTTTGCACCAGGCTCCAAGGCTTTAGCTCAGGGTACTTCCGTCCGCCTCGTAGTCAACGTTCCGTTTGATTTCCGCACTGGCTCTGAGATCATGCCCGCCGGGAAGTACGACATTCTGACGATGTCCGACCACGTTCTGCTTCTTCGCGGGACCACACAGAACAGATCGCAGATCCTGATGGCGATAGATTCTACAACGACGAAGCCGACCGAAAGAGGCAGGTTAGTATTTCACCGTTACGGAAACAAGTACTTCCTCCACCAGATTTGGTCGCCTGGTGCCACGAGCGGTTTCGAGCTTCCTAAGAGTCATGCCGAGAAGGAAACCGTCCGGGCTGCAAATACCCCGGTACCCACGAACACAGAACTTGCACTCAACATGCCTCACTGACTCTGACAGCCGGCCGTAGATTCTTCCATCGGCCGGCTGCCAATTTCCCACAAGTACCTGCACATCCGCGATCCGTAGAGATACGTCGAGCATTCCAACCCCGGCTAAGGAAGCCGCCTACTTTCCGTCCTCATTCTTCAGAAGCCTTCACCTTAAGGCTAACCGAATAACCGAAAATCTCAGCTTCATATTACGAGCCGCTCGCGGTGATCGACGACAATGCGTACATCTCGTATTTGCGATAATCTCGACATACTCCGGACCTCTTTCCAAACAAGAGCAGACTATCTCCCACAACAAGTGGAGGGAACGTGCAGACTGGAAATCATGCTAAGTCAACCTACTCTCTCGACAACGCCGGCAAAGAAGCGCTCTCGCGCTTTCAAGCCCTGACCGATGCCTTCGACGCAGAGACCGTTCGCCATTTTGAAGCACTCGGCGTCGGTCCCGGCTGGCGCTGTCTCGAGGTAGGTGGAGGCGGGGGCTCCATTTCCGCATGGCTCGCGTCCCGCATCGCACCTTCTGGACATCTGGTCGTCACTGACATCGACCCTCGGTTCCTTGAGTCTTTGAATCTCCCCAACACAGAAGTGCTACGCCACAACATAGTCACCGATCCTCTGCCGGAGGCGGCTTACGATCTGGTACACGCCCGTCTCGTTCTCACCCACATCCCGCAACGCGAGGCGGTGCTCGCCCGTCTGGCTGCATCGTTGAAGCGCGGCGGCTGGCTGATCGACGAGGAGATCGACATCTCCATTATTCCGGATCCCGCATCCTTCCCGGGCGAGGTCCACTCGAAGACCTTCGACGCCATGCTTCAAGTGATGAAACAGAGCGGAGTCGATCACAGATTCGGCCGGAGACTCTTCCATCTCCTGCGCGGTCTTGGGCTCCTCAACGTTGCCGCCGAGGGCAGAACGTCAGCGTGGACCGGCGGATCTGCCGGTGTCTCCATCCTGCGGGCCAATTACGAACAGCTCCGGGACGACATCCTTCGTACCGGATTCGTCACTGGGCAGGAGTTCGAACGAGACCTCCTACAACTCAACGATCCGTCCTTCATGATGGCGTCGCCTGTCCTGTGGTCAGCTTGGGGACAGCGACCATAGCTCGCCGTGATCGGCATCTGGCAAATATAGGTATATGAAAGATTTAGATGCTCGAGCCGTTTGACAAACAGTAAAGGATCAGTCGCCGCCTAACCGCACTTTCAGGCCGGTACGGAAGGTGAATGGAAGCGAGGGGTAGCCGATGGGGCCGATGTGTTGCTGGGAGAGGAGATTTCCTAGCTCTGCGAAGACAGAGACCCGATGCGTCGCTGCATAGGTGCCATAGGCATCGAGTTTTGCGTAGCCAAAGTCCAAATTGCGGTTAGGAAGAAGGAGGCTATTGTCTCCATTGGTGTCAGAGAAGGAGAGGAAGGTGGAGTCGTCCGAACGGCTGGCGAAGGCTCCCTTCAGTGCGGCCGAGAACTTTGTCACCGTGTACTGTGCGCTGAAGAAGCCGGTCTGCGGGGGACGGCGGAAGGGGCGCTGGCCTACGAGCGGATAGGAAGAGCCAATCGGCACGCCGGGAAGGTTGGGGTTCTGGGCGGAGGTACCATTGGCTGCGGCATCGGTAGAGAACGACTGCTCGACGAGCGAAGCGAGGTAGGTATAGCCGCCGCGCATGAGGATGTGGCTGGTGGGAGCGAACTGAAGCTCGCCCTCGAAGCCCTGAGCCCTGTAGGCGAGGGTGTTCAGAAGAGCACCAAAGAGCTGGGCCTTGGTGGTGTCGATTCCGAAGACGGTGCGCAGCGTACCGGAATCGACGAAGTCGAGCTGATGGCTGAACTGGTTGTGGAAGTACCCGGCCTTGAGGATGAGCTTCTGATTGAAGATGTTCTGGTCAATACCAATGTCGTAGGTACGCGAACGGAGCGCCTGGATCGGCTTCACGTTGTAAGCAGCAATCAGGTCAGCCGCTCCGGCATCTGACAGTTGTGTGTAGAGTGAGTTGAACTCGTTCGAAAGCGAAGGCTCCTGAACACCGGTGGCTGCGTTGGCGCGGAGTTTGGTCCCATGAAGAAATCCGTTGCCGGGACGTACCGGCACCCAGGCGAGACCGAAACGGGGCGTGCCTGCTGTGCCATAGAGATCATTGCGTTCGATGGCTCCGCCAAGGGAGTAGAAGATCCGATTGAAGAGATCGCCCTGAAACTGGAGCGTGTACTGGAAGTTGGTCCGCTTCGTCTTGTCGAAGCTGAAAGAGCTGTTGGAGGAGCCGCGCTCATCCTCATACCGGAAGCCGAAGAGGCCGATGAAGTGTGGCGAGAAGGTGTAGTCGGACTGGAAGTAGAGCTCATCGCGTAACGAAGCGAGATCGTTAGGCGCGGGATAGATCCCGGGATAGTTGATGGCGGCGCGCCCGGAAGCCGAGTAGCCGTTGGCACCGCGAATCGTGACCGCATTGCCGAAGTAGGCCATGTCACCAAACTGGTCGTAGGGAAGCAGCTCACCCACCGGGTAGAACTGGACCAGCTGTTCGCGTTTCCGGGCGATGCCATAGCGAACAAGGTTATGCCAGTTGTGGAAACGGTTCTCGATCGTAGCGCCGGAGTACAGGTCCTGGTCAGCCTGCTTGCCCACCGCTGAGATTCCAAAGAAGTCGTGCGCGTTGGGAACACCTGTTGCCGAGACCGCATTGCGAATCGTAAAGCGCAACGGCGTATTGGCGGTGATGTTGTAGCCGATATTGGCTGCACTGGTGGAGGCGTGATACCGATACAACGGCAGAGCGTTAGAGGAGTCGAAGCGCGAGAAGGCTCCATAGTAGTCGAGGCGGCTATGCGCTCCGCCTACGGTGACCTCGTTGCGCCAGGTGTGAAAGTTCCCCGCGTCTCCCGTGTAGTTGAGGATAGGACGCAGGGTGGCTCCGCGGGGCGTGGTGAAGTTAACCACGGAGGCGCCGGCGTCCGAACCATAAAGGACGCTGTTGGGTCCGCGATATAGCTCGAAGCCATCGAGAGCGGTGGAGGAGACGGTGCCGAAGTCGAAGCGGCCACCGATATCCTCCGAGGTGACGCCGTCGATCATGACTTTATTGGCGTCGGAGTTTCCGCCGCGCACAAAGAGCGATCCAACGCCGCCGTACTGCCCGGTCTGTACGGCAGTGACGCCCGGGGACTGGCGCAGGTCGTCGACCACGCCCACGCGTGTTTGCAGCGAGGAGAACGGGACAAGATTGATGGCCGAGCTTGCCTGCTGGATGGGCGTGGGGATTCCGGTAGCGGTGACGGTGATCTGCGCGGTGACCGAGGCGATCTCGAGAGTGACGTTGCGAGTAACGACGTCGGTACGTCCACCGTAGAAGCTCTGCCCGATGCCTGGCGTGAAGGTAGCCGCAGAGGTGAGCAGGAGAAAGCGGCCGGAGCCGGTGCTGCGAATCTCGAACGAGCCATCGGAAGCGCTGAGGCCGGAGCCGGCCACGTTCTTGCCCTGGATCAGCTGAACCCGTGCCCCGGCAACAGCAGCTCCAAGCGGATCGGTAACGGTTCCGCGAACAATGACTGCCTGGGAGGAGAGCGTGACGAAGGAAAGAATCGCCAGAACGAAGAGCAGGCGGAAGGCGTGTGAAACCGCAAACGAACGCGCGGGTGCGTGCATGAAGATAAACTCCTCGTTCCCCCGTCGGAAACGTGGCTGGTGTGCGACAACGGAACCGGTCTCCTGACTGTCGCGTTTCATTCTGCCGGTTGCGGCTATTCCCTTCCCGAGGATTTGTCAGTGGGAGTGAGCCAGGCAGTATTCACATTCGCGAAAGTGCGAGCGTGCGCGAATCACAGTTGCGGGGCAGTGGCGGACTCTCACCGCGCTTCCCGAGCATTTCGTTGCGGAACAGGGTGAAGTTAAGTGGCGCGACACGAGCATAGGTGTGCGGGCCGAAAACTATAGCGCTATTTCCAGTGTGCGGTATGGATGAGGGTGAAGTCAAAAATCATGCCTTCACCGGGGCCTTCAATCCCAGCTCTTTCATAACCATCTGAAGATCCTTCCAGGCCTCGCCCTTCTGGCGCGGATCGCGCAGCAGAAAGGCCGGATGGTAGGTCACGACGAGTTTTGCGCCACGGCAGCCATGCCAGCGGCCGCGCAACCCGCTCAACGATTGCTTCACCCCAAGCAGGTAAGTCGCCGCAGTTGAGCCCAGCGCAACGATGATCTCGGGCTGCACCACGTCAATCTGCCTCAGAAGAAACTGCGAGCAGGTATTTGCCTCCACCGGCTCTGGAACGCGGTTTCCCGGAGGCCTGCACTTCACGATATTCGCGATATAAACCTGTTCGCGCTTCAATCCCATTGCGGAGATCATATTGTTCAGAAGCTGACCCGCCTTGCCAACAAACGGAAGCCCCTGTGTGTCCTCGTCCGCGCCTGGGCCCTCACCCACAAACATCAGGCGAGCGTTCGGGTCTCCGTCGGCGAATACGATCTTGCGCCGCCCGGCATAGGCCAGCGGGCACCGCGTACAGTCGCCGATGTCTTCGCGGATCGCCTCTAATGCACTGGGCTTCTGGGCGGCTGCGAGGCGCACCTCGGGAAGAGGGGCCAGATTGTCGAAACTTACCAGCTTGGGAATCTCAGGCTCCGAAAACTCTCTCTTTGGCGGGGGCGGTACAGCGACCTGCTCCCTGGGAGCAGCTGCCGGCTGCGGCCGGGATGGCGGTATCGCCGCCGTGTTGATCTCCTTCGCCGGAGCGGCAGCGACGGTTTCAGTAACCGCTGTGATCGAAGCCAGATCCCCCTCGACGACAGGCTCTCCTCGACGATAAAGATCGTACACACCCAGGTCGCGCAGGTACTCGACATAGGCACGCAACTGCTGCTCAGCTTCTCCTGCCATAGATCTATGCTATCGCGTGTCGAAGGGAGTCAGGCCCTAGTGCGGCTGCGGATCCGAAGTTGCGGGGCGCTGGGGCAGAACGTACTTTACATAGCCCTGCCTGATCTCGTCCTGCGCCACCTGGCAGGCTTTGGTCGATTTGGCAACAATCAGCGGAGGGGCGCCCGACTGCAGCTGCCGCGCCCGGCGTGCAGCGCCCTTCACCAGACTGTACTTATTGTGGAATGGACTTTGATCCGTCATGGGTGGTCCCCTTGTCGTTTGAATGTATCGCAGCTCCGCAAAATGTACATCAAAAATTCACGGTGGAAATCTGGATCTTACTCTCCAAAAGACTCTAGAACGGCCTTCAGTTTGGGTGAGGCGGCGTCGGTCCGGCAGCTTTTCGCCAGCGCCTCGCACTCCGCATCTCCACGCTCGGAGAGAACGATCGCGCGCATCTCCGCCACGGCATTCTCCAGAACATCGTTGACCAGAGCGTATTGATAGTCCCAAACCTGCTTGATCTCTCCCCGGGCCCCGGCCAGCCGCTTCTGAATCACGGCTTCATCGGTTACTTTCTCTGCAGCGCTTCGGTTCTTCAGCCGCTTCTCGAGGATCTGCGGACTCGGCGGAAGGATGAAGATCGAAACCGCCTGAGGCGTCTTCTTCATCACCTGTAGCGCCCCCTGGACATCGATGTCGAGAAGCAGGTCTTTGCCGAGATCCTTGGCATGACGAAGCGCCGAGACTGCCGTTCCATAGTAGTTGCCGAAGACCTCCGCCCATTCCAGGAAGTCCTCCGCAGCGACCATTCGCTCAAACTCTTCGCGCGTGGTGAAGAAGTACTCACGCCCATTCTCCTCGGAGCCGCGCGGAGACCGCGTCGTATACGAGATAGAAAAATCCAGGCCCTCCACCAGGGTTCGAAGCTGGCTCACCAGCGTCGACTTCCCCGATCCGGAGGGCGCTGAGATGATAAAAAGAATTCCCGCCATCTGCTCCCTGATTGTCCAGCCTGTTCGGATACCTGCCAGTGTAAACCGCGACTACTCCAGATTCTGCACCTGTTCGCGAGCCTTCTCGATCTCAGCCTTGATCTCGAGCCCAAGCTCGGTAATGCGCAGGCTGTTCTCTCCGGAGGCTGAGCCGGTCTTCGAGAGCATCGTGTTGGCTTCGCGGTTCAGCTCCTGTAGCAGAAAATCCATCCGCTTGCCCAACTCGCCGCCTTCATCCAGCATCGCGACAAAGCGATCGATATGCGTCCGGAGCCGCACGATCTCTTCTTCGATATCGCTCTTTTCGGCCAGCACCGCCGCCTCCGAGAGCAGTCGCTCTTCAGTGACCGGAACCCCGTCCGTCAGTTCAGCCAGACGCGTTCTCAGGCGCTCGAACTGTGCCTCTCGTACACCGTTCCGCAGAGACGCCATCTCTTCGCCAAAGGCCTGAAGGCGCTTCATGGAGGCTCGCAGCTCTGCAGCCAGGGCTGCACCCTCCTCGGCGCGAACCTCGTTCAACCGCTCAATCAACGCAGGCATGGCTGCGATCACCGCCTGATCCAGCTCAGGAATTCCTTCGACGCCGATCGTGCTCTCCGCGGTCATGACGCCGGGAATCCGCAGCAAGCCGTTCAGATCCGGCTGATTCGGCAGGCCATATAGCTCGGCGGCCTTGGCGATAGATGCCAGATATGCGCCGAGCAGATCCTCATTCAATTGAATCTGGGCGCTCGCCTTGCGCTCCAGCTGAAGCGTCACTTCGATATGCCCCCGCTTCAGCATCTCCTTGAGCAGCCTTCGCAGCTGGATCTCTAACGCGTCGCAATAAGAGGGCAGGCGCATATGCAGATCGAGAAAGCGATGGTTCACGCTTTTGATCGCCAACGAGAAGCCAATCGCGTCGTCTGCACCGCTTCGAGCGCTGGCAAACCCGGTCATCGAATAAATAGAACTCAAGCAAATCCCTCCAACTCTGCTGGCTGCAGCGGGCCTTCATTCTCTG
>Ga0193717_1000069_pt1 | contig 109967 bp, 97 predicted proteins | sample U2c2metaG_FD_145900 | JGI IMG/M metagenome (GOLD analysis project Ga0193717, IMG submission 145900) | Soil microbial communities from a riparian zone of the East river system, Colorado, United States - U2c2 | ecosystem: Environmental > Terrestrial > Soil > Riparian zone | place: USA: East... | reverse complement strand
CTCGACAAGGACGGAAATGTGGAATGGGAAAAGACCTTCGGGGGGAAATACTTTGATGAGCTCCGCAGCATCGAGCAGACAAGGGACAACGGCTACATCTTAGGCGGCTATTCCAATTCGCCGCAATCGGGAAATAAGCGCGACGACAATATCGGCATCGGCGATTACTGGGTGCTCAAGCTGGACCGCAAGGGCGAGACCGAATGGGAGAAAGTGATCGGCGGCGACAAGGACGACCAGCTATATACCGTGCACCAGACTTACGACGGCGGGTTTATACTTGGCGGGAATTCCAACTCGCAGGCCACCAACAGCAAGAGCAAGGGTAACGGCAAGGGGACCGACTTCTGGATCGTGAAGCTCGACACCGATGGAGAAATGCAATGGCAGGAAACCTACGACTTCGGGTCATCGGATATACTCACTTCCATTGTCGAGAACCGTGACCATACTTTCCTTGTGGGCGGGTTTGCCAAATCTGAGGCCGGAACCAAAAAGGACGACAAGGGCATCAATGACTATATCGCGCTCAAGATTTCCGAGAAGGGCGTGATGCTTTGGGACAGGACCGTGGGCAGCGATGGTGACGATGCGCTCAAGAAACTTATTGAGACAAGGGACGGCGGGTATATCCTGGCGGGGACTTCAAACCCTGTGCGCTCGCAGACTCCAGGAAAATCTAAAAAATCCAAATCAGGTAAAGGCCCGGGAGTAACCCTCGGAAATGGTGAACCTAATAAACAGATGCAGAACACCACCAATGCGGTCAATGAGCAATTGCAGGAGACCACCAACAGCATCAATGAGGCGTATGATGAGACCGTGGGTGGTGTGACCGATAAGATCAACAAGGCAACCGATACCGGGGATTCGCCGTTGAAGTTCGGTGTCAACAAACCCAACAGTCCTTTGGGAAAAGCGCCGTCAATCGGCGGCGGGACTTCGGGTGATGCATTGGGCAGCCTGATGGACGGGCTTAGCAATGGAAAAGACAATCTGCCTGCTTCAGGGGATAAGAAAAGGAGTTTTGGGAACAGTGATTTTTGGGTGGTGAAACTCAGGGACAAATCGAAGACGGAATATACTAAGGAAAAAAGCCTGGAGGCGATGCCCAACCCGACGAGCGGGTTTACCAATGTGATTGTGAATTATGAGTATGAGAGCGGGACGGCTACGGTGGTGGATTTGAGCGGGCATGTCCTGAAGCAGTTTGAGATCAGCGGAAGGACGGTGCCGGTGGATTTAAGTGGGTATCGTGAAGGCGTTTATATTGTAAACATCAAGACAAATGTGAGCACTGATGGAATTAAAGTTATAAAAAAAGGCAATTAATGAATAACACAATCATATCCATGAACAATATAATTAGAAATTGCAAGACTTTGCACCTTGGCGTTTTATTTCTGGCTTTCAATATCGCATCTGCACAGGATAATACAGGTGGCAGCCAGAATTACAACACCGCTTCCGAAGTAAATAGCCATATCAAACTTCCGAAAAGCCCTGAAGCAGATGCGTTTGAGAAATATGGAAATACGCCCGTAAATTTATGCAGCGGTACTCCAAATATCGAAATCCCCCTGCACACCTTCAAAGGAAGGGAATTGGATATTTCGATGTCACTTAGTTACGACGCGTCTGGCGTGAAAATGACACAGGTAGCCACGAATGCGGGATTGGGCTGGAACCTTATTTTAGGAGGGCGTATCTCCAGGATTGCCGTTGGCCGTCCTGACGATATGGGAACTTCACCATACGCAATAAGTGATGAAATCCTCGCATATACACAGGGTAACGGTGAAATTAACAACTTAGATTATTTTCTTGGTTTTATGCGGGATGTGACAAGCGGACTGTATGATACACAAATGGACTTATACAGCCTTAATCTCCCGGGACTCAATGATTATATCGTCTTTGATTTATCAACCCATACGCCCAGGACTTTACTTAATCCAAGGATTCAGGTCACTCAGTTCTCGCAGGAGCGTTGGCTGATTACAGGTGAGGATGGAACGAGATATTATTTTGAATATCAGAAAGAGGTTACAAACCTCACAGTTGGCAGTGACTTAAGCGGTGTTTCATACAGTGGAGATTCTACGACCTCATGGTTACTTACGAAGATTATCTCAAAAAACGGATTTGACACCTACGACTTTGATTACAAAACGTACACTTGGGCAACCGGCTTTAAAATGCAATGGAATTCAATCGGCGGGCAATTGAAATTAGTGTGTCCTGTTAATCATTTAGATTTGGACGCTTCCTGGGATCTCGGGAAAGATTATAAGACTACCCAGCTGATGCCATTTACTATCAAAAGAAATACAGAAGTATTGGCAGAGTTTAAATACAAATCCAGGGGAGATCTTACTTTTTTGAGTTCACCCTACCAAGGAGGGAACGCCATAGATGAGATTGTTTTTTACGATTACAAAACCTCTCCCACCGCCCCATCCTACTTTAAAAGAATTAAATTCAATCATTCCTATTTTGGCTTTGAAATGTCTTCAAACTATAAGGAAAAAAGGCTAAAACTAGACAGTGTAAATTTTTATAATACAGATATTAGCGGCGCAAAAACCTATTCATTTGAATATGACAGGCCTCAACTGGTGCCGAGTATAGACTCCAATAGTCAGGACTTCATGGGACTGTACAACGGGCAATATAACGCTTCTCTAATTCCAAGAACAGAATTTGAGGGATTTTGGGTTGGCAACGCAAACAGGACATTCGATTTTGATAAGGAAACAATCGGAACTTTGAGCAGAATTACGTATCCAACAAAAGGATATACAGACTTTACTTATGAAACCAACAAGATTGCTGCTAATCACGATTATGCAGCAGGAACCAATACCTTTCAGGAAGATGTATTTAAAATTGACCCAACACTAAATTACTTTTGCACAGATAATCCTGACCAATTCCATGTGCGCCATCCAAGTATGATATCTTCAGGATTTTCCTGTATTTATGGGAATCCGAATCCAATATTAATTGGCGCCGTAGCAACAACACTTATGACGATTGATCAAACACAGGACTATTTTCTTGAAAAAAGCGGCGACGCTATATACATGATTCAAAAAATTACAGGATGCGATAATCCTGTTGTTGACCATTACCACGACGACTGCCAATCCTATGATTCTGACTATGGGGAAGTCGATCTGAATTATTATCCTTGTCTCAGGCCAACAAACTCTTTATATTTAACATGGCCTGATGCAGCACATTCGTCCCAGCCGCAAGATTATATTGTGGGAGGCTGTACCCGAGACGAAGGCTCTCCTGTCCTATTGCACAACCTTCCGGCGGGCAATTATCAAGTCACGATGTGGCTGTTTAACCTTGTGGATCCCGAATACGGGAATAATGAAACCGTTCATCCCTCGATCCGAATTTACAAAGAAGTTGTCAATCCGTATCCTGCAGGAACCGCTTACCTATCCAAAGAAATTGAAGGCTTTAGGGTAAAGTCAATCAAAGATTATTCCTACGACGGGTCTTTGGCAGGTAGCAAAGAATACAGATACGCAACTGATTTGATCCATCCAGGCAACTCATCAGGGGTTCAACTATCGGTGACACCCGCCCCTAAAATAAACCAAACAAAATACCTGGGATGTATACCCGGATCGAATGGTGCTTCACAATGCGTTTATTATCCTCATATCAACGTAAGTTCGATTGGGTTGAGCAACAGTCCCAATGTGGGATATGCCTCGGTGTTTGAGATTTCTAACGACGGAAATGAAATTACAAATGGTTACACTCAAAGTCAATTCTATACTGGCCTAAGCGGAATAATATACCCTGAAAATGAGGGTGTCACGTCTTTCGTGCCGAATTTCCGGAATGGTAAAATATCATCCAAAACAGTCTTTGATAAGTTCATGAATCCCAGGTCAATTGAAAAAACAAGCTATGCACAGGATGAGTTTTATTCTGACGAGTCTTTTACATACTTCCAAAATTCAACGGCGACATACGCCTATTCACACGGGGACGATCTTCAATTTGCAGAAGGCGATTGCGCCACTAACCAAGTTGGAAACCCGACTCCGGCACCAATAGGGCCGCCGGATTTTTCAACCTTTCCCGAAGTAACATGGCATGAAAACGCATTAGGAAAATATTCGTATCATCCGGTACTGCAAACCTTGAACGGTGCATATGGCTACGTGACAGGAAAAGCAACCACCACATTTCCTGTATCGGGTGGCGAAATAAATCAAACAGAAACCTATGAATACGATACTTTCCCGACCTTTCAGCTACTTACAAAAAGCACTTCGACAAGCGATGGTATCATCCAGGAAAATTATACTTATAATGAAAACTACCCTGCAAATCCCGAAAAAATTAGTGATGTCGTTACCTCTTCTAATGGCGTCGAACTATTTCACAGGCATAACGAATTTCTCGATTTTGGAACTAGTGCAAACTTGTTAACAGAAATAAGTACGTCAAAAGCGGGACAAACGCTGGAGACGCGGCTAAAATTTTATTACGATCCCATCTCACTTCAACTAACCAATGTTTTGCGGAATACGGGAAATCCAAACCCGGCCAATAGTGACTATGACTGTTATGTCTATGGGTACAACGATTTATTTCCCATAGCAAAAATACAAGGTATGAATTACAATAACATTTCCGGTCCACTTCTGTCATCGGTACATACAAAATCACAGATGCCTGTGACAGACGCAAATGATGCGCTTTTGCGCAATGCTTTAAAGGACATGCGAGACAATTACCCAAAAGCGTTGTTCACTACCTATACCTTTAATCCGAATATCGGGGTTACAAGCCAGACCGATTCCTCGGGCAAGACAACATTTTATCACTACGACCAATTAGGGAGATTGGAAACCGTCAGGGATGACCAGAACTTTATCGTATCAGAAAATCTTTATCACTATAAAAACTAAAACTTATGAAAAAGATATTTCTTTTGATAGCATTTGTGCCACTAATCTTGCTCGGACAAGACGGAAATTATGTAATCACAAAGGTTTATAAAGACCCGATTACTACGCCTTTCATTAATCCGCAACCAATCCAGGCTACTACTACTGTGACATATTACGATGGTCTCGGCAGGCCTATGCAGAAGCGCGCGTTTAAACAATCACCAATGGGAACAGATATCGTCACACCCATGGAATATGATGTTTTCGGCAGGCAAGAGAAAGAATACCTGCCCTACGCAGGTGGAGCAACGCTCAATTACGACCCAAATGCCATCGGTGATGCGCTCCTTTTTTATGACAGTCCGGATCCATTACTCATTGACATCGCCCCTGCCGCAAATCCTTACGCTATGAAACAATTCGATCCATCACCATTAAACACAATCTTAAGGCAGGCGTCGCCCGGTAACAGTTGGGCAATGGATAGCGGGCATGAGATAAAGTACGAGTATTACGGCAATGTAGACGATGAAGTGAAATTATTTAAGGTCTCTGTCACTGATGGGTCGCTGTCACAGGATAACGGCAGCTATGGTAAAAATTTGCTCTACAAAACCATTACTAAAAATGAAAACTGGGTACCTGCTGATGAATTAAATAATACCGTAGAGGAATTTAAAGACATGCAGGGCAAAGTAATCCTCAAAAGGACATATAATGATGGCGACAAGCATGATACCTATTACGTTTATGACATTTATGGTAATCTAACATATGTAATTCCCCCGATAGTTCTCGCCGAATTTAATATCTCGACCCAAATTTTGGATAAATTCTGCTACCAATACACCTATGATTTTCGGAACAGGCTAATTTCGAAAAAACTTCCCGGGAAGCAAAGTGAATATATTATTTATGATAGACTTGACCGGCCAGTTGCTACCGGACCCGCCCTTAACCCATTTGACGGATCAGGTTTCGGATGGATGATTACAAAGTATGACTCCTTCGACAGAATTGTATACACCGGATGGATTTCAATGGCAAATTTCAGTACCTCCGCAATAAATGACATGCGTGGCGCAATTGACAGCAGTACAGCTGTAAATGAAGAAAAAACCGACACAGTCGACAATACATTTATATTCGGCATTAATTATACCCATCAGGTAATTCCAGTTTCCGGATTCAAAATCCTTACTGTAAATTACTATGATGATTACAATTTCCCGAACGCCCCATTAATTTTCCTTGTAGGACCGACAGTCTTAGGTCAAGCGACGACTATTGACGTAAAAGGACTTCAGACAGGAAATTGGGTTAGGACATTGACCGATGCCACTAACCCTATTGGCGCATTGACTTATCTGTTGTATGATATGAGGTCGAGAATTGTAAGCAGCACTAAGACCTGGCTTGACGGTGGATTTACCACAACTTACACAAAATTTAATTTTGCCGGACAAGTTTTGCAAACGCAAATACTGCATGACAGATCATCACATACAGAATATATTAGAACTGATGACCTGTACTCGTATACTGACCAAGGGAGACCAGCCGACCACATTCACATTATAAACGATGGTACGCCAGAATTAATATCCCATAATGAGTATGACGTTATGGGTAATATAAAAAGCAAACGGGTAGGCGGTGCCGATGTACAAACTTTTGAGGGACTTCAAGATGTGGATTATAAGTACAATATCCGCGGATGGCTTACCAACATCAACAACACTGACGACCTTGCTGATCAAGGCATCCCCGATTTATTTGCATTCAAGATTAATTACGATGCGACCGAGGATAATGTTGACGACATGAGCCCATTATACAATGGCAATATAAGTGAAACCTATTGGCGTACTTCCGGCGACAATATCCGCCGAAAATACAGTTACCAATATGACAACCTCAACCGTCTAAAAAATGCCGTCTATCAAAAACCGGATGCGGATATCCAGGTTACACATTCTTATGATGAAAATCTGATGTATGATAAAAATGGAAATATCACCCATCTTGACAGGAATGGGAACCTGGATAATTTGACAATGAATGTGCCGATAGATAACCTGGACTACAGCTACAATGCAAACCAGCTCATGCGTGTGCACGATAACACCAACAGTACGTTAGGTTTTAAGGACGAGGCTACAGCACAGGGCGGCTTCGACACTGTAGACGATTACGCCTATGACGGTAACGGCAATATGATCCGGGACGACAACAAGGGCATCACATCGATCACCTACAACCACCTGAATCTGCCAATCGAAATTGTCTTTAACAACAACCAGAACACAAAAATTACCTACATTTACAATGCGGCAGGACAGAAATTGCAGAAGATTGCAAAGACTAGCGCAACCGTGACAAGGACAACGGATTATCTCGATGGTTTTCAGTATCTCAATAACAAGCTGGCATTTTTCCCCACGACAGAGGGTTATGTAAACAATACTGTTGTAAACGACAGGAATGTATACAATTATGTCTATAACTATGTCGACCATTTGGGCAACATCAGGCTGAGTTACGGATTAGATCCTAAACACGGGGATCTTGAAATACTGGAAGAAAACCATTATTATCCCTTCGGCCTGAAGCACACCAATTACAACACTGCGCTTAAAGTATACGGAAAGGAAGACAATGGTGAAAGTGTTGAGTTGAAACCCGGAGCGCCACCTGAAGATGACGGAAGTTTATTGCCTAAATCTTTGTATAAGTATAAGTATAATGGGAAGGAATACCAAGACGAGCTGGGGCTAAACCAATATGATTATGGCTCAAGGAATTATGACCCTGCTATAGGGCGATGGATGAATATCGACCCATTGGCTGAAACAAGTAGAAGATTTTCTCCTTATATTTATGCTTTGAATAACCCTGTATTTTTTATAGACCCTGATGGTATGGAGGCTTTGGCAGCGGATAAAGTTATTATCACTGGCGATGCGGCAAAGCAAGCAACTCAAGATTTGGATAATTCAAGCAGTTTGAACATTACCAGAGATGATAACGGTGAATTACATGCTACAGGGAAAGCTGAAACTAAAGCTGACAGGGCATTATTAAAAGCAATAAATAGTACAGATGTAACAGTTAATTTAGAAGCTACCAATACGAACGAACCAAATGGACAACCGTTACTAGTAGGCTCTTTTAAAGGGAACACCAAAAATGCTGATGGTACAGTTTCAGCAAGCACATCTGTAAATCCAAACCAAGCTACAACTGCGTCGGGATTTTATGGAACGCCAGCAGGCGTATATGTAGAACATGAAATTTTAGAATCTTATAATGCCGCAGTGGATAGTCCTGGAGCAAAAGCTCCTACTAAGCAAGAAGTAGATAATAAATTACCCAATGCTATGCCTTATTTGAATGCACATTATAAAGCCATGAATCAAAATAAAAATTTTGTTGAACCAAATTTTCTTTATAATACTGATGATAATACATGGAATCTCACCAAAACGAAGGATATAGGAAACAACGTAAATTCTGTTTTTAAAACAACCTTATACAAACCCAAATGATAAAAAAAATAATTATCTGTTTATTATTTATAGCTTACGGCTATTCTGCTGAGGCCCAAGAAATTGAGCGTAAAGTTAAAATTACTCACATTGATTCCACAGAATATAACTATTATATCAAAGGTTTTTTTAGAGAGAAAACTAAACATAAAGTATTAATAATATCTCCAAGAGAAGCTGTTTTGATTCCCAGTAGGAAAATACAAATACACAAAAAATATCTAATTAGAATGTCAAATTATTTGAATGATACAATTATAAAAAAAATCCCTGCAAAACCATCAGGAACTATAATGATAGAAGATCATGGTTATATTATTTGGGATGGCAAAACGGATTTGCCTTATAAATCTTCGGATATTAAGTCAATTTATTATTACAGAAAAAATTAAGATAATTATATACGGAGTATATAATTATCTTAATTAAAATAGATGAGAATGAATTAGTGCACTTGTATAATAGGTGTGATTTTGTAGTGAAAATAAATCCGAGCCTTAAAATAGCTTTTATCTTAACTTTGTTTTATCAAAATAGATCATGGGAATAAAGTGTAGATTTTGGGAACGGAATATATTAAAAAACCTTATCACAAATTGTCAACACTGTCAAGCCACGACAATTCTATAACTCGTCTTTAGCAAGCTTGATTTTGTTTCTTTTTCAATTCCTGGATGAAGTACGACAATGTAATTCCAGTGTAGCTGCCAAATGCTTTAGTAAAATGCTGTGTTGTACTAAATCCTGCTTCTTCGCCTAAAGCCTTAAAAGTATAGTTTTTGTATTTGGATTGTGTTTTTAGCCTCTCAAGAATATATTCTATTTTTAAATCGTTTAGGTAATCATTCGTTTTTTTGCCTTTGTAATATGGGATAATTTTTGACAAATAAGTCGTATTTGTTTTGAACATGGCGGCTAGTTTAACCTGAGTAAGGTTTTGTTTGAGGAATTTTTTTTCCAGTTCGAATTTTTCGAGTTGTTGCAGGATGGATTCAATTACTTCGGGATTTATTCCTAAGTTCTCTTCAGAAAGCGGTTTTTTTAAGGGTAATCTTCTTGGGTTTTTAGACATCAGTTCCTCAAACTTTTGCCTGTTCCGTTTTTGGATTTTAAAATGCCGATGAACTAAGAAGAGGATTGTCAGCATTAGTACGATCGTAATTATTACAAACAGATACTTCATTTGCTTTTCCCTTACAAAAGATTGCTCAATCGCACTTTTAGACTGAAGTAATTTTTTGGTATCGTACTCCTTGAATATCCGACCGGAAAGATATTTGTAATTGCTGTCTAATCGCTTATCGATACTTAGCAGGCGATTGATGTACAACAATTGTTTTTCGAGATTATTGACTGACTTATAGTAATTGATTTGTAGTTCAAAACTTTCACGTAAATCTGGTGTCACAAGCCTGTCATTTAGTAATGCCCTATCCACTTTATTCAGAAAGCCCATAGCCAAATCAGTTTGCTTTAAAGCTAAGTAGCTTTTTGCAATATAGAAATCGGCCACTGTGGCATTGGCTAAATCTTTGTTTTCCAAAAGCTTTGGAAGAACACCAGAAAGTTTTTCTATTGCTTCCTTGTAATTCTTCCTGAAATACTGATTGACTCCTTCGTTATGGGTAAAATACACGACCATCTCATCAATCTCACAAACGATGGCTTCGGATGTGCCGAAAGCATTCAATTGGCTGCACTTTTCATATTGGTGCAGCCTGTTGTAGCAAAGGCTTAATCCGTGTAAAGAATTTAGATAGGGGCGGTCATCCACCTCAAGGAAATAATCCATACAATCCTTAAAGAGCGCTATCGCTTCGTCATAAAAACCAAGATAAAATTTGGTCTGTCCTATATGGAATTTAATTTTATGACTTAAATACTCATCACTCGTATTGTCTACGAGCTTGTCTGCAAGCAAATAGTTGTCTAATGCCTTCTTTGGATCTGACAAATTGTAGTATACGTTTCCCTTTGTGATGTATGCTGCAGCGAGAAGACTATTGTCGCGTGATTGCCTGGCAGAATATACGATGCTATCGGCGTAATATAATTTTAGAGTTAATTCTGTGCTATGGAGCAAATATCCATATGCTTTCACCATTTGCTTCCAGTCTGAATTTGCTTTGGCCTCAGCCAGGAAGATTTTACTATAGGTTTTTACCAAAGCCTTATTTCCCAGATTTTCTTCGATTTTATCTGTAAGGTAGTTTTGGTTTTTACCTGACAGACTATCTGGTATTTTAAACCCCGTCTGACTAAAACCCAAAGAATAGTAAAGACTTATTATGTAAATCAAAATTTGCTTACGGCACATATTGGAAAATCTCAAAAGTGTATCCCGTAAAATTATTTAAAAAGGCACAGAATTAAATTATAGAAACGACAAATTCAACGAATTGCAAATCGCGATTATAAAGCACTAATCAACAATGCATTATGTCGACTATTGAATGATGTAATTTTTAAATTACACGATATGCAATATAAAAAGCGGGCAATATGTGACTAGGAATGGGCAAAATCCGAGGTTAGTTTTGCTTCGAATTCAAACAACGATTAAGCATACATGCTAATCACCTGTTCAACTCTCCCGGGTGAAATGAACTGACTAAAATCAATTATTCAGTAACATTTTAAAACAGAATTAAAACAATGCACAAATTTTTATTATGCAGTATTATTTTCACATTTTTCATTTCATGCAGCCCTGACGACGCTTATGACAATAGGATTCTTTCAACTCAAAAATACAGCAGTATTACAAGCAAGCCGATCGATTTTCCTGCAAACCCCGCAAACGAATTTGACGTGGCGGGAAGCCTGGAATATGAAATTTCGGAAATGTATTACCAAAATCCATTTGGAACATCAATTTCTGACATCATCACCACAGTTGAAATGTTCGCAAACACAAAAAGTACGTTTCTTGCAATTAAGCCAGTTAACTACGTTTCGCCCAGCGCAACAACCCTAGAGTCTTATGTTTCGGATCCTGTAATAAGTGCAGCTGCTATTATCGATAATGCGCCTATTTCTTTAAAAGCGAAAAACAGCCTTATTAATTTTAGTGAAACATTAATACTTTACAAATCGCAACAGCTGACCTACAATTTTATGTATTCGTATATTATTAATTATGAGGCCGGAATCGTTGCGGATCCCCAATTTTCTGCAAGTGAGAAGAGGACGATTTTAACCGAGAGCTCTATTTCGAGGTATGCTTTGTATTTTGCCGGCAGGCATAAGAAAATACCACGGGATCAGGATTGGGACACGAGTATGATACACCTCAGGGTTTGTGTCGATGGCATGAAAGATAATATGGCCAGGGCTATCATAATGTCTGTTGTAATCGGGATGTATGAAAATATAGATAATTCAGGTATCATTTAAGCCATCCAAGTATTTACAAGCCTGAAAGAAGCCGTTGTATCCCTGATACAGCGGCTTCACTTTTATCGGAGATTACATCAAACCGTGATGACATATGTCTGAATGGACAATAACTTTTTCGATTCTCATTTCAAATAAAAAACCAAAGTGAAACATACAACGAAAATCCTCATTGTCAATGATCACTCCATTACGATTGAAGGCTACAAAAGTATTTTGGCTTGCAACGAACGGTTAGATATCTCAATTTCAACGGCTCGTGATTGCGAAGCGGCCTATCTGAAAATTACTCATCCCAGAGCGGCTTTTGACGTCATAATTTTGGATATAATCCTGCCCCCATTTGAATTAGTCAATCTTTTTTCAGGAGAAGATATCGGTATGCTTATAAAAAAACACCTTCCTGAATCGAAAATCATCATATTAACTTCAGATTCCGGTGGTTTTAAACTATACAACTTGATAAAAGATATAGATCCGGAAGGATTATTGGTAAAGAGTGATTTCACACCTAAAGAATTTCTGGAAGCTTTTGAGAACGTGGCTAATGGCGAAACCTATTACAGTATGACCGTACGCCAAAACCTAAAAATGATGCAAATCAAGGAGGTGTATCTCGACACTTGTAATAGAAGAATAATTTCGCTTCTGGCTAAAGGAATCAAAACTAAAAACCTCCCGACCCACCTTAATTTGTCCATTAGTGCCATTGATAAAAGAAAGGCACAGATTAAAGAGATGTTCAATATTGAAAAAGGAACCGACGAAGATATTCTTCGTGAATCCAAAAAACACGGCTTTATTTAATTCGGGCTCCAATTATTCTCTGAATTATTAAGAAAATTCACGACCAAATGTGGAAAAGTTTATGACGACAGAATTGCTCTTTCGTTAAACGGAAAGAAAAAAGGTATACGTTTGTAATAGATATAACGAAATAAATTGCCTTATGCCGACCCCTATAAATATCTTAATTGTTGATGACCATCCCTTTATTATTGAAGCCTATAAAAATGCCATTAAAGGTTATAATTCGAAAGGAATTTATGAATTTGCCATCACTCAGGCAAAGGACTGCAAGACTGGCTATGAAGCGATAACGGACGCTACGGAGCCATTTGGAATTGCCTTCTTTGATCTTAGTATGCCTGTTTATGAAGAAAAAGGTATTTTTTCGGGAGAGGATTTGGCATTATTGATTAAAAAGGATATGCCTGACTGCAAAATCATCTTGTTGACGATGCATACAGAGCTTTTAAAAATTAATACGATAATCACAAACATTAACCCGAACGGGCTTGTTATCAAAAACGATCTTACTTTCGACGAACTTCTGCTTGCATTTGACAAAATCCTTAAAGGTGAAAATTATTACAGCCAGACAGTTGTGAAATTAGTCAGCCAAATGAAGTTTGATAATATTGAAATTGATGCTTTTGACAAACAAATATTGTATCATTTATCTAAGGGAACCAAAACGAAAGATATTCCGCAGTTTGTACCATTGTCTTTAAGCGCAGTTGAAAAGCGTAAACTGAATCTTAAGGAGACTTTGGAAATTGCAGGCGGCACTGATATAGATCTAATCAGGGAAGCAAAAAACAAAGGGATATTATAGTAGGTTTCATAAATCTATCCTTCCCCCAAACCATCCCAACCCCTCGCTTTCAACGCAATCTTCATATCGGCTCTCGTAATCAGGTGAATGCCCTCGTTTTCGGCGACCATATGCCCGATGACGCTAAAATTCGGGTTGCCCTTAATCTTATCAAAATCCTCCATTGCCACCGTAAACAGCAGTTCATAATCCTCGCCGCCATTAATGGCCACAGTGGTCGAATCGATCTGAAATTCCTCGCAGACATTTATAAGCTGCGGGTCGAGCGGGAGTTTGTCTTCGTATAAATTACAGCCCACTCCTGACTGCTTGCACAAGTGGATGATTTCTGAAGACAGGCCGTCGGAGATGTCGATCATCGAAGTCGGTTTTACTTCGAGCGCATGCAGTAAAGTGCGCACATCCTTGCGCGCCTCAGGTTTTAACTGGCGCTCGATGATATAAGTATAAGCGTCGAGATCCGGCTGTGAATTCGGGTTGACCTTAAACACCTGCTTCTCGCGTTCCAAAACCTGCAGTCCCATATAAGCCGCACCGATATCACCCGTAACAACCAACAGGTCATTGACTTTGGCGCCATTGCGGTAAACGATCTCATCTTCTTCGGCTTCGCCCAAAACGGTGATGCTGATGATGAGCCCTTTTTGGGAAGAGGTCGTGTCGCCGCCGATCACGTCGACCTTGTATTCATTCGCGGCAAGCGTAATCCCCGCAAACAATTCTTCGAGCGCTTCGAGCGGAAAGCGGTTTGAAACCGCCACGGAAACCGTAATCTGTGTCGCCTTTGCGTTCATCGCGCAGATGTCGGATACGTTCACGACCACCGCTTTATAGCCCAAGTGCTTTAAGGGCATATAGGCCAGATCGAAATGGACGCCTTCGATCAGCAGGTCGGTCGACACCACGACTTTCTTGTCCTTAAAATCGAGTACCGCCGCATCGTCTCCGATGCCTTTGAGCGTTGAAGGCTGGGAGATGGTAAAATTTTTAGTCAGGTGGTCGATGAGCCCGAATTCGCCCAGTTGGGAAAGGGAAGTGCGTTGTGGATTTTTATCTTCTATCATTTTTTTGAATTGCAGAGAAACTGAGAAATGGAGTTCCTGAGTGAGCTGCAAAGTTACAAAGTTGCGGGGGTTAAATCGTAAAAATTATCGTATCTTGAAGTTCAAAAGCACAGCCGATGAAAACTTTCGATATCCTGACACTTACCGTGAATCCGTCACTCGACAAAAGCACTGTCTTTAAAGGCCTGGTTCCCGAACAGAAAATACGCTGCGAAAGCCCGGTCTTTGATGCCGGCGGCGGCGGAATCAACGCGTCTAAAGCCATTGCGCGGCTTGGCGGGGAATCGCTGTGTGTATTTACTGCAGGCGGCGCGACGGGCAAGCAGCTTATGGAACTGGTGGCGCGGGAGCAGATTATAAGTAAAGTTATTTCCGTTGAATCGGAAACCCGCGAAAATCTCATTGCGCTCGACGCCAACACTAATGCCCAGTATAGGTTTGGGTTTCCCGGCGGAGCGTTATCTTTAGAAGAACAGCAGGCAATTGTAGCAACCGTGGGCGGACTCCAATCAAAATTTCTCGTTTTGAGCGGCAGCCTTAATGAAGGGCTTCCGTTTGATTTTTACCAGAAAATTGCGAAGCTGGCGAAAGACCAGGGCTCCAAATTGATTGTAGACACTTCGGGGGATGCGTTGCGTGCGGTGCTTGAAACGGGAGTATACCTGGCTAAGCCGAATATTGGTGAATTGGCCAAACTGGTTGGTTCGGAAAGTCTTCATGCCGATGAAGCCGACGAGGCTGCGCATACACTGATTGAAAAAGGGCATGCCGAGATTGTCGTAGTGTCGCTCGGTCCGCAGGGTGCGGTGCTGGTCAGTAAAAACGAGACGCATTTTGTCCCGGCGCCCAATGTAGCCAAAAAAAGTACGGTTGGTGCCGGAGACAGTATGGTTGGCGGAATGGTCTGGGCATTGTCTCAGCATAAGCCGTTAAAAGAAGTGGTGCAATGGGGCGTTGCGTGCGGCTCGGCGGCTACGATGAATGAAGGGACGCAGCTGTTTAAGGCTGAAGATGCGAGGAAACTTTTTGGGTGGCTGCAGAAGATTGCCACGTAGCGCTCGCAATGATATGAAAAGAAAAAATAGTTTGAAAAAAGTAAAATCTGCTGACATACTGTTGTCATTCTCCCTAATTAATTTTGCCCTATAACAATTAAAGCAACAATTATGGAAACTACAGCAACAGCCCAGGTTATTACCCCTGAGCATTTATTGAAACACTGGCAAGGCCACAGAAACCTGACCCGTCGCATTGTCGATGCCTTTCCCGAAAAGGATTTCTTCGAATTTTCTATCGGCGGTATGCGTACGGCAGCACAGCTTATGACTGAACTTCTGGCCATCGGCGCACCCGGAACCAAGGCCATCGCCAACCGTGACGACAGCACCTATACCGAAAATACGCAGACGCTCACCACCAAAGCGGAATACCTGCAATTGTGGGACGAAGCCACCGAAGAAATCAACCATTACTGGAACCTGATCGAACTTGAAGATTTTGGTCGGATGTTTAAGCTGTTCGGGCAGTATGAAAACTACAACATCTCAAATATCTTTTACTTTATCGATAACGAAATCCACCACCGCGGACAGATGTATGTTTATCTCAGGGCGTTGGGTGTTGCGCCACCGGCATTTTATGAAAGGTAAAAGCAATTGATAATTAAAGAAAAACCCTGACAACAATTAAGTGGTCAGGGTTTTATGTTTTTTCTGTATCAAAAAGTCCCAGGTGCTCAGCCACTGCTTTTCTCAGGTACTTTCTAATCGTTCAGTTTCAGGACCGCCATAAAAGCTTCCTGCGGAATTTCCACATTACCTACCTGGCGCATTCTTTTCTTTCCTTTTTTCTGTTTTTCGAGCAGTTTACGTTTCCGTGAAATATCGCCGCCGTAACATTTGGCGGTTACGTCTTTACGCAAGGCCTTGATGGTTTCGCGCGCGATGACCTTCGCACCGATGGCCGCCTGGATCGGAATGTCAAACTGTTGTCTCGGAATCAGCTCACGCAGTTTCTCGGTCATTTTTTTTCCGATATTATACGCATTGTCGGCATGGATCAACGCCGATAAGGCATCTACAATTGTAGCATTCAAAAGGATATCCACTTTAACTAAGTTGGAAGTGCGCATCCCGATTGGGGAATAATCAAACGACGCATATCCCTTAGAAACCGTTTTGAGGCGGTCGTAAAAATCGAATACGATCTCAGCCAATGGCATGTCAAAAGTCAATTCGACCCTTTCCGTCGTGAGATAGGTCTGGTTGGTTATCAACCCGCGTTTTTCGATACATAAGGACATCACGTTTCCAACAAAATCTGCTTTCGTAATGATGGTCGCTTTGATGTAAGGTTCTTCTACACGGTCCATTCGCGATGGCTCCGGAAGGTCGGAAGGATTATTTACAATGATTGGCGTTTCGGGATCTTTTTTAGAATAGGCAAAATACGAAACGTTGGGAACCGTCGTGATTACCGTCATATCGAATTCGCGCTCGAGCCTTTCCTGGATGATTTCCATGTGCAGCATTCCGAGGAATCCGCATCGGAAACCAAATCCCAAAGCCGCCGAGCTTTCGGGCACAAAAACCAAAGAAGCGTCGTTAAGCTGCAGCTTTTCCATCGAGTTGCGCAGTTCTTCATAATCTTCGGTATCTACCGGATAAATTCCCGCAAATACCATAGGCTTCACATCTTCGAAACCCGTAATCATATTGGTGGTTGGCGTTTTGGCATCAGTGAGCGTATCGCCAACCTTAACCTCTTTCGCTTCCTTAATCCCTGAAATCAGATATCCTACGTCGCCAGCGGAAATCACGTTTTTCGGAACCTGATTGAGCTTTAACGTCCCAATCTCATCTGCAAAATATTCGTTGCCTGTAGCCATGAACTTGATTTTCTGGCCTTTTTTGATCTGGCCGTTCTTCACACGAAAGATTACCTCGATACCACGGAACGGGTTGTATACCGAATCAAAAATCAAAGCCTGTAAAGGTTCGTCTATCACGCCGCTCGGTGGCGGTATTTTCTCGATGATTGCAGCCAGGATGTTCTCTACGCCAAAGCCGGTTTTCCCCGACGCGTGGATGATATCCTCAAGCTTGCAGCCCAACAGATCAATAATATCGTCGCTCACTTCCTCTGGATTTGCGCTCGGTAAATCCACTTTGTTCAAAACCGGAATAATCTCGAGGTCATTTTCCAAAGCCAGATAGAGGTTTGAAATCGTCTGTGCCTGGATGCTCTGCGCTGCGTCTACAATCAGCAAAGCGCCTTCGCAGGCCGCAATGGAACGCGAAACCTCGTAAGAGAAGTCGACGTGTCCGGGCGTATCGATGAGGTTCAGGATATAATCCTCGCCCTTGTATTTGTATTCCATCTGTATCGCGTGGCTCTTGATGGTAATCCCGCGCTCGCGCTCGAGATCCATATTATCGAGCAGCTGCGCCTTTTCCTCACGTGCGGTAACGGTTTGGGTAGCGCCCAGCAATCGGTCGGCCAGCGTGCTTTTTCCGTGGTCAATATGTGCGATAATGCAAAAATTCCTGATGTGTTTCATGTTCTTTTTCTATGTCATTGCGAGCGCAGCGTGGCAGTCTCATTATCATTTGGGCGTGTCCCTGCGGGTCGGGCTTTTCGCAGTGCACGGCACTTGGCTTCAATCCCTCACGCGCAACCGCTTCGCTACAGGCCGCAAATATAATCCAAAGTTAATCAGCTTCAAAGGAGTTAGTGGATTAAAGGAATAAAACTCGCAAAAAAGCAATTTGTAATTATGGGAATAATATATTTGTATCCAAAACGTAACAGAACAAATAAATGAAAAAATTACTTTTGATTGGATTATTGCTTGTCATCGCGGGCTGTGGCATTAAAACCCATATCGACTCGAATAAATCGCCTGACTTTTCTGAAAAAATCACCAAACTGTACATTTTGGTAAAACAATCAGACAGTTCAAAACCGTTTCTGTACCCATTCGTCACAAATTTCGAAACCGAACTGACCGCAAAAGGAATTGCCTTTGAGGAATATTACATGGATCCGCTATCTTTAGAAAGTGAAGAAGACATCCAGAAGAAAATCCAGGATTACGGTCCGAATACCGTAATGATCATTAGCCAATCAGAATCACGCATTACACACAGTTCACACACCAACAGTGGTTTTGGTAGCGGCTTTAACAACGGTTATGGCGGTTTTGGCGGCTCGAGCTCGGGAAGGACAATTTCGGGCGGGACATTCGACATCAAAATTTTTAAGCCGGCAGGCAAAAATCCGGTCTGGAGGGCAAACTTAAGTGCCGACACGCCAAGCGGCATTAAGAAGGCGGTAAAGAAGGCCAACGAGATATTTATAGAAAAGCTTATCTCAGATAAATTAATCGATGGACCGGCGCTTAACCAAAGCAAATAAAAACATCTTTGAAAAAGATTTAAAGAATACAATTCATATATTTGTTTCAATCAACATTAAATACCTGACTAAATGAAAAAAATAGTATTAGTGGCGCTATTATTCGCTTCCCCAATGATTAAAGCACAAGACATGGATGTGATGAAAGGTGATTTCGGTTTTTTGAACGGACAGAAAGAAATTAATGTCGAGTTCGATTACAGCAAATTAAAATTACTTAAAGACGACAAGACCGAGACACAATACATTGAGGATCGTTCTGCCGAGCTTAACAAAAAAGACAAAAGCAACGGTGAGGTCTGGAAAAAGAAATGGTCCGACGCAAAAGAAGGCATCTGGCAGCCAAAGTTTCTCGAGTTGGTTAATGTTGTTTTAAACAAAGAAAAAAAAGATTTGTCTTTTCAGGAAGGCTTGGTGAGCGCCAAATATACTCTGATTGTAGAAGCAGTCTGGATTAACCCGGGATACGATGTGTACGTCTCAAAACAAGCCGCAAAAGTTTCAACAAATCTAAAGTTCGTCGAGACAGCAAATAAATCTAAGGTGCTACTCGAGATCCAAAGTGAAAATGCGCCTGGAGACCAGTGGGGCAATCAGTTCAGCAATGAAACAAGAATTGGCGAAGGATTTGCCAAGACAGGAAAATCGTTAGGTAAGCTGCTTTTAAAAAATGCATTCAAAAAATAAGCATAGATTTCTTTAAAAAGTTCAAGACCCGGCGCAATTGCCGGGTTTTTTTATGTGTTTTCCGCGCAAAAGTTAAAATGAGAGAAATATTACAAATTTATTTTTTTATGAAATTTTTAACAATTATGTTTGCCCTCAAAACCAAACAAAACAATATGAAAAAATTAGCCTGCCTAGTTGTATTACTGCTGCTTTCGGCAAATAATTACGCGCAAAAAAAACTATCATCCGATTATTCCTATTCGGTAAGCCAACCGTATAAGACATTCGATGCGAGTAATAAATATTACCTGTCGAAAGGCAATGAGGCAATTGCTGTCAAAATTAAAGGTGCCGATGTGATGATCCAGAAGTTTGATATCACAAAGCCAGCCATGGTCAAAGAGAAATTACAGGAGAATGCGCTTGCGAAAAATGTCGGGCTTGAAGATGTACTCAAAATCGATGACCGTTTTTACATCCTCTACAATTCGTGGGATGGCGATAAGGATACCGAACAATTGTTTTCACAGGAAATTGATTTCGACAAAGGCGAGATTACCGGACAGCCGGTTTTGTTGCTTACCGTAAAAGGACATATCGTAAAAGGAGCGCCTAAACAATCTGCACCTTCAGGTTTTGGAGGCTTTGGAGCTTTTGGAGCCGCATTTGGCGCGAGCAACAAGTTTGATTTCTATACTTCGTTTGACAAGAAAACGCTGCTCGCAAAATACCGCAGGAAACCTGAAGTTAAAAATGACAAGAAAAGCTTTGACATTATCGGACTGGCTACTTTCGATGCGGGACTTACTAAGGTAACTGCTAAGGAATACACGATGCCATATACCGAAAGAAGGATGGACAACCTTGACTATCAGGTAGACAACAGGGGAAATATGTACATGCTTAACAAGATTTATCATGATGATAGTGGTGACGACAAAAAGAAAAAGAAGGATACAATTGCTAATTATCATATCGAACTATTCACGATCAGGAAAGGCAATGACAAGATGAAGATTACCAATGTTGAGAACGGCAACAAATTCATCACCAACCTGGCCATATTTGATTCGCCTAATTCCGATTATGTGATGGCGGGTGGATTTTACAGCAATGGAAAAGGTAAGAACGCGTTGGTGAACAGCGACGGGCTCATTACTTTCAAAATAAAGGATGATGGTACTATTTTCGACAACTTCACTTATGATATTCCGTTAGAGACCATCAATGCGTATGAAAAAAATAAAACCAAGCGTCGCAACGAACGTAAGGAAGAAAAAGGCGAAGGCGCTAAAATGACCAACCTCAGGATGAGTACATTAAGCGTTGGGCCCGATGGCAGCATGTTGCTGGTAGGTGAGCAAACCTGGATTGAAGTGCGGACATATACGTCATCTTCGGGTACCAGAACTAAAATTTACTACCATTATGATGATTTACTAGCCGCAAAACTTACTTCATCAGGTGAATTGGCGTGGATGAATAAAATTCCGAAAAGACAAGTTGGCGATGATCAGCCGGGCGGTTTGTCATACAAATTTTATCGAAGTGGCGATAACATATTCCTTGTTTATATGGACAACGTGAAGAACATAGACTTGCCACTCGATAAGGATGCCGCAGAACACCGCGATGGATCCGGAGGTTATATTACCGCGGCCCGCATCTCAACAAACGATGGCGTGCTAACAAGAGGCTCGATCCTGAATTCCAGGGAAGTTGAAGATTTCAAGCTAAAACAATTCTCTAAAGACCGCGTACTTGGCATAGATGACAATACCTTCGTTTTTGAAGCCTATAAAAAAGGTAAGGAAGACGTCCTGGTCAAAGTGATTCTTAAATAGTATTCAAACAAGGCTGTCAGATTGGGCAGCCTTTTTTATTTTTGTTTATTGAACCGCATGCTATATGAAAAAATAAAAAACCCCGGTTAAATACCAGGGTTTTCTGCTTTTTGCTCTTCCTCCATTTTGATGAGGTGTGCCATGTTTTTGATGAGGTTGTCGTGTTTCTTGACAAACGGATTGGTTTCGTCCCAGACATAGCCGGCGAGTACCGCGCAGATTTTGCGTTTCACATCCGGATTTTCGGGCTGGTGGAAAAACAGTGTCTGCAGGTTTCCGGTGTACCATTCTTTTACATAAGTGGTAAAAACCCCGATCCCGCGGCGCATGTATCCGGTGAATTCTTCTTCCCAGTCGACTTTAATGCCCTGGGATTCCTTGATATACAGTTTGGCGGCCAGCATTCCCGATTCGGTCGCAAAGGCCACGCCTGAAGAGAATACGGGATCTAAAAATTCAGAGCTGTTTCCGGTCAGTGCAAAGCCGTCGCCGTACATCTGTTTTACCGAACGCGAGTAATTCTCGAGTTTTACGGGTTCGAACAAAAAGTCGACCCCGGCAAAGCGCTTGATATAATAGTCGGATAATTTGATCGCATTGTTCAAAGCCTCGCGGTTGTCCTTATTTTCGGAAAGCGAATTGATGAAAGGAGTAGGGCCAACAACGCCCAGGCTCGTATTGCCATTCGAAAACGGGATTACCCACAGCCAGACTTCAGTTTCTAAAATGTCGAATGAAATCATCGTTCCTTCTTCGCCTTCGGGACGGTTGATGTCTTTTACGTGTGTGAAAATGGAAGAGTGCGGGTCGAGTTTCGAGGGCGTATCCAAATCCAAAAGCCTTGGCAAAACCCTGCCGTAACCGCTGGAATCGATGATGAACTTCGCGTGTATTTCTTTTAAATTCCCGTCTTTATCTTTAACTGTTGTTGTGGAGTTTTTTCCGTCGAACGTCAGCGAAAGTACTTCCGATTCGAATTCGAGGTCAATTCCCTTGCGCACCACCTCTTTCGCCATGGTATTGTCGAAATCGGCTCTTGGCACTTGCCAGGTCCAGTCCCAGCCTTTGCCGTATTTGTTGCTGAAATCGAAAATGCAGATCTCTTCGCCACGGATAAAACGGGCACCGAGTTTCTTCTCAAAATTCATCGCATCCAATGATTCAAATAATCCGGCCTCGGCAAAATGGTCCATCACGCGTGGAATAAGGCTTTCGCCGACAACCAACCTCGGAAATTTTGTTTTCTCGACCACTTTTACCTTCACACCATTGTTGTGAAGATGTGATGCCGAAACACATCCCGAAGGGCCTGCACCGATCACTAAAACATCCACAAACTCCTTTAACATATTTTTATAATTTTATAGATTATTATATTACATTTGCCGTCTCAAATTAACTACATTTATTTTGATTAAAAAAAACTAATTTAGTTAATTCAAAAGGGATTAATGAATACGACAAAAAGGGATTGATGAATACGATTAAGGAATATTTAAGTTTAGCGGAATTTGAGTCTGTCATATTTGGCAACCACAAAATAGAAATAAGTGAGGCAGTCCTCAGAAGGGTAAAAAGAAGTTTCAATTTTTTAAATGAATTTTCGCGCAACAAGGTTATTTATGGTGTTAATACGGGATTTGGGCCAATGGCGCAATATCGTATCAAAGATGAAGACCGCATCCAGTTGCAATACAACCTGATCCGCAGCCATTCTTCAGGAACCGGCAAACCAATTGACCCGATTTGTGTTAAGGCGGCAATCCTCGCGAGACTTAATACGTTGTCTTTGGGTTATTCAGGCGTTCATCCGTCGCTAATCCACCTGATGAAAGAACTGATCAACCGCGATATTACCCCTTTGATTTTCGAACACGGCGGCGTAGGAGCCAGCGGCGATCTTGTACAATTGGCGCATTTGGCGTTGGTTTTAATAGGTGAAGGCGAAGTGTTTTATAAAGGCGAAAGAAAATCTACCGCCGAAGTTTTCCAAATCGAAAATCTCGAACCGATTAATGTTGAAATCCGCGAAGGCCTTGCGCTGATGAACGGAACTTCGGTCATGACCGGAATTGGGGTAGTCAATGTTCACAATGCCAATAAATTGCTCGACTGGTCGTTAAAGATCTCTTGTGCAATCAATGAAATCGTACAAGCCTATGACGACCATTTGTCTGCCGAACTCAACAATACCAAACTCCACAAAGGACAGCAGCAGGTTGCTGAAAGGATGCGTACCAATCTTTCCGACAGTACACTGATCCGCAAACGCGAAGACCATTTATACTCAGGTGAAAACACCGAAGATATTTTTAAGGAAAAAGTGCAGGAATATTACTCCTTGCGCTGCGTGCCGCAAATATTGGGTCCGGTTCTCGAGACCATCGACAGTGTGGCCGCGATTTTGGAAAATGAATTCAATTCGGCTAACGATAACCCAATCATCGATGTCGAAAACCGTCACGTGTACCACGGCGGAAATTTCCACGGCGATTACATTTCTTTGGAAATGGACAAACTCAAAATCGTTATTACGAAACTGACGATGCTCGCTGAAAGACAATTAAATTACCTGTTGAATTCCAAAATCAACGAAATCCTGCCTCCATTTGTAAATCTCGGAACCTTAGGCTTTAATTTCGGAATGCAGGGCGTACAGTTTACGGCGACTTCCACCACGGCAGAAAGTCAGATGCTCTCGAACCCGATGTATGTGCACAGTATCCCGAACAACAACGACAACCAGGATATTGTGAGCATGGGAACGAACTCGGCAGTGATCGCCTCTAAGGTCATTGAAAATGCATTTGAAGTGCTTGCGATTGAAATGATCACCATTGTACAGGCAATTGATTATCTGGGCCAGAAAGACCAAGTTTCATCGGTGACCAGAAAAATGTATGATGATGTGAGACAGATCATTCCGCAATTTAAGGAAGACCAGGTGATGTATCCATTTGTACAGAAAGTCAAAGACCATTTGATAAATAATTAGTACTTTAGCAATAATCACAATTTAAATCACGAAATCATGAAAAAAACACTCTTTTTTTTGTTAGTAATGGCAGTGCAGTTTGTTGGCGCACAGGAATTGGCTTTGGTCAGGAAAGACGGAAAATTCGGCTACATCACAAAAACCGGCGAATTTGCAATCCAACCCAAATTTAAAACGGCTAAAAATTTCTCTGATGGCCTTGCCGCCGCAGAAGACAATGGGAAATGGGGCTTCATCAATCCGAAAGGCGATTGGGCAATCCCGGCGACATTTGACGAAACGAAATATTTCGACAGCGGCATCTGTGTAGTATCGAAAGACAAAAAATGGTTTTATATCAACAAAAAAGGAGAAACCGTAACCGGTCCGAATACGGAGAAAGTATATGATTTCGAAGATGGCCTGGCGTATATCAAACAAGGTGAGAAAGTCGGGATGATCAATCCAAAGATGGCGACCGTTATCGAACCGAAATACGACGCGATCAAATCGTTCCAGAACGGTTATGCGCGCGTGAAGAACAACGACCGTTGGGGAATCATCGACAAGACGGGGAAAGTGATTATCGAGCCGACTTACGAAGATATCGGCGATTATAACAAAGGCGTGGCCTGGGCAAAAAACGGGACGGCATTCGGACTTGTCATTGCGGGGAAATTCAAATCGCTTGACGGCGTAGATAAAATCTGGGATTTCGAAACTTCAGACCTGACTTATGCCAAGAAAAGCGATAAGGTTGGATTCATCGATACCAAAGGAAACTGGATAATTGAACCGAAATTCGACAAGGCAAAAGCATTTAATAAAGGCTTGGCGCCTGTGGCTATCGGGAAAAAATGGGGCTTCATTAACCCAAAAGGGGATTTGGTGATCCAGCCAACATACAACGATGCCGAAATTTTCAGCAACGACGGATTGGCACCGGTAAAGGATAAAGACTGGGGATTCGTTAATGAAAGCGGGAAACTCGTGATCCCAACGCAATACGGTATTTCTGCGGGCGGACTCTTATCCATCTTTAAAAGTGATGAAAAAGGCTTCATCAATGGCTTGGCCCGTGTGAAGAATGACAAAAAATGGGGTTTTCTCAAAACCGACGGTTCCGTTTTAGGCAACCAATGGTTTGAGAATGCAGAGAATTTCCAGAAATAAAATACAAATTTTAGACGCGATATATGAAATGTGCATTGGTAACAGGAGGTTCGAGAGGAATTGGAAGCGCAATATGCCAGAAGCTAGCCGCCGAAACAGATTATCATATCTTAATCAATTACCAATCCAATAAAGCCGCAGCCGAGCAAACACTCGAAGCAGTGAAGGCGGCAGGCGCAACCGGCGAAATCATCCAGTTTAACGTGACTGATTTTGAAGAAGTGAAGGCCGCGCTCACGAAATGGCAGGACGCCAATCCCGAAGCGGTGGTGGAAGCGCTCGTCAATAATGCCGGAATCACCAAAGACGGATTATTCATGTGGATGAGCCCTGAAGACTGGAGCAGTGTGATCAATACCAGCCTCAACGGTTTTTTCAACGTGACGAATTTCTTCATACAGAAGATGCTGCGCAACAAATACGGGCGTATCGTCAATATGGTTTCGGTTTCGGGGGTCAAAGGAACTCCGGGACAAACCAATTACTCCGCCGCAAAAGGCGCCGTTGTTGCCGCTACAAAAGCGCTGGCACAGGAAGTGGCCAAAAGGAATATTACCGTAAATGCCGTGGCTCCGGGGTTTATCCGCAGCGACATGACCGCAGATCTGGATGAAAAGGAACTGATCAAGCTGGTTCCCGTAAACCGTTTCGGGGAAGCGGAAGAAGTGGCAGACCTCGTCAGTTTCCTGGTTTCCAGAAAGGCAAGTTACATTACAGGCGAAATCATTAATATAAACGGAGGTATTTACTCCTAACTATATTTTAAAGAGATAGAATGAACAGAAGAGTGGTTATCACCGGAATGGGAATTTATTCGTGCATCGGAACTTCACTGGATGAAGTGAAAGAATCCTTATACAACGGCAAATCAGGAATCCAATACGATGCGGAAAGAAAGGAATTTGGTTTCCGTTCGGCGCTGACCGGATTGGTTCCGAAGCCCGATCTTAAGGAATTGCTTTCCAGAAGGCAGCGCATCAGCATCGGTGAAGAAACGGAATATGCCTATATGGCAACGATCGAAGCATTGAAAGGTGCCGGAATCGATGACGCCTTTTTTGATACAAACGAGGTCGGAATCATGTATGGCAACGACAGCGTTTCCAAAGCGATCATCGAAGCCACCGACATTATCCGCGAGAAAAAAGATACGACGCTGATCGGTTCGGGTGCGATTTTCAAATCGATGAACTCGACTGTCACGATGAACCTTTCCACGATTTTTAAATTAAGAGGGATTAATCTTACGATAAGTGCAGCCTGTGCGAGCGGCTCGCATTCGATCGGATTGGGGTATTTCCTGATTCAGAATGGTTTCCAGGACATTATCATTTGCGGCGGCGCACAGGAAATCAACAAATATGCGATGAGCAGCTTTGACGGACTGGGTGTTTTTTCGCCACGCGAAGAAGATCCTGCAAAAGCGTCAAGACCTTTCGATGCTTCCCGCGACGGACTCGTTCCAAGCGGCGGCGGCGCTACCCTGATCCTCGAAAGCTACGAATCGGCCATGAAACGCGGTGCGAATATCATTGCTGAGGTTGTCGGTTACGGATTCTCTTCCAATGGCGGACATATTTCCACACCAAACGTAGAAGGCCCGTCTACGGCAATGAAAAGAGCATTGGAGCAGGCCAGGCTGAAACCTTCCGATATCGATTACATCAATGCCCACGCAACTTCAACCCCGGTTGGAGACGCCAATGAGGCCAAAGCGATTTTTGAGGTGTTCGGCGAAAGCAATCCGTGCGTAAGCTCAACCAAGTCGATGACCGGACACGAATGCTGGATGGCCGGTGCAAGCGAGGTGATTTATTCGATCCTGATGATGCAGCATTCTTTTGTTGCGCCAAACATCAATCTAGAAAATACGGATGAGGATTCTGCAAAATTAAATTTGATAAGAACAACGATAAATAAAGAAATTAATATATTTTTGTCCAATTCCTTCGGATTCGGCGGAACCAACTCGGCACTAATTGTTAAAAAGTTTAAACCATAATGGATAAAGAAGAAATTATTGAAAAGATAAACGGGTTCCTGATTGAGGAATTCGAAGTGGACGGAGCCGATATTCAGCCGGATGCGAACTTAAAAGACACTTTAGGATTGGACAGTCTGGATTATGTGGATTTGGTGGTTTCTATCGAATCAAATTTCGGAATTAAACTGGTCGAGGCGGATTTCGTAGGAATTTCGTCGTTTCAGACTTTTTATGACTTAATCGACAATAAATTAAAAGCCAAACAGTAGTTAATGGCGCAATGGGAAGGCAAATCGAAAGGGACCGTTCTGGGCTACAAGATATTTGTTTTTTTTATTAAAAAAGTAGGTGTCAGGGCTGCCTATTTTATCCTGATTTTTGTCGCTTCCTGGTATTTTCTTTTCCTCAAAAGAAGCAACCGTGCCATATTTTACTATTTCAAACAGCGCCTGGGCTATTCCTGGCTCAAGGCAAAATTATCGGTTTACCGCAGCTATTATACTTTTGGGCAGACGATTCTCGATAAGGTTTCCATAACCGCGGGGATGCGCAACAGGTTCACGTATGAATTTGACGGCGTCGAAATCCTCTACAAACTCCTCGAAGAGAAAAAAGGCGGCGTATTGATCAGCGCGCACATCGGGAATTTCGAGATTGCGGAATATTTCTTCAGCGAAATCGACCTCGAATGCCAGATCAATCTGGTCACGACAGACCTCGAGCATTCGGCCATCAAGAATTACCTTGAAAGCATTTCCAAAAAATCTTCCATCAAATTCATTATTATCCGCGATGATTTGTCGCATATATTTGAAATCAACGCGGCGCTGGCACGGAATGAGCTTATTTGCTTTACCGGCGACCGCTATTTCGAAGGTGTGAAATCGCTATCAGACGACATTCTCGGAGAAACCGCAAAATTTCCCGCAGGGCCATTTTTAATCGCCTCCAGGCTGAAAGTCCCGGTCGTTTTTGTCTATGTCATGAAAGAGCCAAACCTGCACTACCACCTTTATGCGCGTGAAGCCGAAGTGAAGCACCGCGACGAAAAGGGATTGCTCAAAGAATATATCAACAGCGTCGAATCGATGCTGAAGAAGTACCCGCTGCAATGGTTCAATTACTTCGATTTTTGGGACAAGCTTGAAAATCAGCGAAAAACCTGAAGATTAACAACTGTTCCAGTTATTCATTTCGTATTTTAGCCCAAAACCGCACTTTTATGGAAGCGTTCGACACAATTATTATCGGTTCCGGAGTTGGCGGCTTGGCTGCGGCAATTTGTCTGGCGCGCGCAGGGCAAAAGGTACTCGTACTCGAACAGCATTATGTTCCCGGCGGCTGGAGCCATAGTTTTACTTTGGGCGGACAGCGTTTTAGTCCGGGCGTTCATTACGTCGGATTGCTCGAGGAAGGCCATTCCACCAATGAATTGTACCGGGCTTTAGGGATTGCCAACGATATGGTATTTTTCCGGATGAAGAAAGACGCTTACGAACATTGCCTGATTAACGGCGAATATATCGATTTGCCTTCGGGTATCGAAAACCTCAAAAAGACATTATCCGACCGTTTTCCGAAAGAAGAAAAGAACATTAACGACTACCTGGAACTCGTCAGAAATGTCAGCATCGAACTCCAATTAATGCCAAAGCTGAAAGGCTGGTGGCAAAAAATCACGGTTCCTTTCCGCACGAAAAACTTTGGAAAGACGGCGCTTTTCCCATTAAAGAAAGTCATCGGCTGGCATATCAAAGACCCGTTGCTTCAGGCGGTTTTAAACATCCAATGCGGCGATCACGGACTTCCGCCAAAGACTGCCTGTTTTCCGGTGCATTGTTCGGTCATGAGCCATTATTTTGACGGCGGTTTTTACCCTATGGGCGGCGGCGGCGGCATTGTGAAAGCGATGACCAACGGCGTGAAAAAGCATGGCGGCGAAGTGCGCGTGAAGCAAAGCGTCGAAAAAATCCTGATTGAGAACAAGAAAGCGATTGGTGTCGGGATGAAAGACGGCACAAAAATATTGGCGAAAAATGTGATTTCAAATGCCGATCCGTCGATCACTTACCTCGATTTGGTCGGAAAGGAAAATATCAGCAAAGCATTGGCAAAAAAACTTGAAAAGACGAAATATTCAGTGACTTCGCTGATTTTATTTTTGACTTTGGATATGGATGTGACGCAATTCGGGATCGATTCCGGAAACATCTGGATGATGAAAGACGAAGACATCGATGCGCATTTTGATGATTTGATGAACAGCGACATTACGGCCGGAGATGCATTTCCTGCAGCGTTTATCAGTTGCACGACCCTAAAAGATCCGGTAAGTTTTAACGGCAGGTATCATAATTTCGAAATTGTGACCTATGTAGATTACGACAACCTTAAGGGATTCGCGGAAAATGGCGATTACCATGACGAAGCCTATCTGGCGTTTAAGGAAAAAGTCATTGCAAAACTGCTCAACAACATCGAGAATATCATTCCGGGAGCAAAAGAAAACGTGGTGCAAGCTGAACTCGGCACACCAAAAACCAACGAATTCTATATCAATTCCACTAAAGGGAATGTTTACGGAACAGAAAAAACGCTGAACCAGGTAGGCCCGTTTTCTTATAAAAACAAGACCGAAATCGAAAATCTTTTCCTTTGCGGCGCGAGCACATTGTCTCACGGCGTTGGAGGCGCGACACATTCGGGACTTGCGGCTGCGGCTGCGGTTTTGGGATGCCATACGGATGATTTCATGCTTGAAAATCCCGACCAGAAACTGCGCATTTATGACGCCGAAGATTCTTCGCGCTGGCCCGATTGGATTCATACCAAAAGATCAGATAAAAGAAGGACTTTCAAGGAAATAAAGGCCAATTAACAGATTTCTGCACTTTTTGGATTAAATTTGCAGCTGAAAAAATTTAAAGCATAATGAAAAACGTTCTGGTTATATGCTACTCACAATCGGGACAGCTAAAGGAAATCGCAAAAAATATTGCGAAACCGTTGTTGGATGATTCGGAAATCAATGTTGCTTTTCATGAGATTGAACTGGTGAAGCCATTCCCGTTTCCATGGGATAAAACTTCTTTTTTTGATGCATTTCCCGAATCCTTTTTGCAAATACCGGCGCCGCTCAAGCCGGTTCCTCACGAAATTATGCAAACGAAATACGACCTGATCCTGATGCATTATCAGGTTTGGTACTTATCGCCGTCCATTCCGGTAAATTCTTTTCTCAAAAGCCCTGAAGCCAAAATATTATTCAATAATACGCCGGTGGTTACCATCAGCGGATCCCGTAACATGTGGGTCATGGCGCAGGAAAAAGTCAAAACGTTGCTTAAGGCAAACAACGCAAAGCTAAGAGGCAATATCGCCTTGGTCGACCGTGTCGGAAACCTGATCAGCGTGGTTACGATTGTGGAATGGATGTTTTCGGGCGTAAAAAAGAAATATTTGGGGATTTTTCCATTGCCCGGCGTTTCCGAAAAAGACATTCAGGAATCGGGCAAATTCGGCAAAATCATCGCGTCAAAACTGAAATCAGATGATTTGGACAACCTTCAGTCAGAATTGCTCGCCAATGATGCGGTAAGGATCAGTCCGTACCTTGTTACGGTAGACAAAACCGCTAACAAAATCTTCAATAAATGGTCAAATATTATCAATAATAAAAAAAAATCAAGAAAATTCCTGCTGAAAGTGTTTTATGTTTATTTGTTCCTCGCAATTTGGTTAATCTCGCCAATTGTATATATATTGCATGTTTTTACGTATCCGCTAAAGAGGAATAAGATAAAGAGAGAAACTCAATATTTTCAGGGGATTTAGAAGATTAAAAATAATTATGTTCGAAGTATATATTACAAAAGCTGGAAAATATTTGCCAAATGAGCCTGTTTCTAATGATGAAATGGAAGATTATTTGGGACTTATCAATGATGCGGCGTCAAAAGCGAGAAGAATTATTCTCAGAAATAACAGGATTACAGGCAGGCATTACGCACTCGATAAAGAAGGGAAAGGGACGCACAACAACGCCGAACTGACCAAACTTGCCATTGAAAAATTATACGATGAGAATTTCACGTCAAAAGATATGGAATGCTTGTCCTGCGGGACTTCAACACCCGATAATTTTCTTCCTTCCCATGCGGCAATGGTACATGGATTACTCAAAAACCAATCGGTCGAACTCAACTCGTCAACAGGCGTTTGCTGTGCCGGAATGAATTCGCTTAAATTCGGATACCTTTCCGTTAAATCCGGAAATACACACAATGCCGTTTGCACGGGTTCTGAAAGGGTTTCCACCTGGATGATGGCCGACAAATACGAGCAAGAGGTAGTTAATCTTAAAAACCTCGAGGAGCAGCCGATCATCGCTTTCAAAAAAGACTTTTTACGCTGGATGCTTTCTGATGGCGCAGGCGCTTTTTTATTGGAAAACAAACCAAGAAAAGAGGGCGTTTCGCTCAGGATCGAATGGATGGATGCTTTTTCTTATGCGCATGAACTCGAAGCCTGTATGTATGCCGGCGGCGATAAGCTCGAAGACGGGAGCATCAAGCCATGGAGCGATTACGATCCGGAACAATGGCTTAAGGAATCGGTTTTCTCCATCAAGCAGGATGTCAAATTGCTCGATGAGCATATCCTGATCAAAGGCGCCGAAAGCATGAGCGACGCGATGCGAAAAAACAAGATTACTGCTGACGATATCGATTATTTCCTGCCGCACGTTTCGTCCCATTATTTCGTGGCCGGACTCAAAAAATCGCTCGACGAAAAAGGCGTAGGCGTTCCCGACGAGAAATGGTTTATGAATTTAGACCGTGTCGGAAATGTCGGCTCAGCCTCTATATATCTGGCTTTAGAAGAATTATTGAATTCGGGCAAACTCCAAAAAGGCCAGAAAATACTTTTATCGGTACCCGAAAGCGGAAGATTTTCGTTCGCTTATGCGTACCTAACCGTAGTTTAAAATGGAAGCATCAAACGCCGTTTTCGAAAAGGATTTTGTGGAAAATTTATTGCCACAGAAATTCCCTTTTGTAATGGTCGACAAGATGTTTTCGTATACGGAGACAACCATTGTATCCGGACTTCAAATCAAGGCAGACAACATCTTTTTTTCCGACGGGAAATTTCTTGAACCCGGACTTGTCGAACATATGGCGCAATCTGTCGCACTGCACACCGGTTATCAGTTTTTCCTCAAGAAGGAAGAAGCGCCAACCGGTTACATCGGTTCTATTAAGGAAATCGATATCAGGCAATTGCCGCATTTGGGCGACGAAATCAGATCGACCGTGACCATTTTACACGAATTTGCAGGGATTACTTTGGTTGATATTGTAACAACCCTAAACGATATCCAAATTGCCTCAGGGCAAATGAAAACGGTCCTGGCCAAATAGTTTCGCATGGAAATGGAACCAATCGATATCAAAAATTACCTGCCGCACCGCACGCCGATGCTAATGGTTGACATGATTCTCAAAATGAATGATGCCGTCGTTGAAACCGTTTTCGAAATCAAAAGCGATAATATCTTTCTCCAAAACGACACTTTCGTGGAAGCCGGACTCATCGAAAACGCCGCACAGACTTGCTCGGCCATCGTCGCCAAAGGCTATTATGTGGACGAAAATAACGAAGACAAGGAAAATGTTGATGTCATCGGATTCATCAGCGCACTCAAAACCCTCAAAATTTACAGCTTGCCAAATGTCGGCGAAACCATAATCACTGTGGCGACCTTCGTTTCCCAATTCGTTACCGACGATTATACGCTGTGCACCATGAACTGCAAAACGACGCACAAAGGCGAACTGCTGCTCGAAGGCGAAATCAACTTATTTATTCAGGAAGTTTCCAAAGATACCGCTGCAAAAGCGGCTTCCAAATAAGGAATAAAACCGTTATCTTTGTCAGGATAACAAAGCATCAATTACATGAAAAAGAACGAAGTACCGCAGGATGAGGGCAATCTTTCCAAAAGCAATATGAAAGAGCTCATTTATGCGACTGATGAAGAAGGAAATTACACTACTGCCCTAAGCACCGGATGGGAACCCAAGACCATTGCGCTTACCAATTCCATTGACGATATCAACGAACGCATTGCCGAGGCAAAAACGAAGGTAAAAGAAGGCAAATGCAGCCCGATTGTTTATTTTATGGAACTCAATAAAATGGATTTGCCAATCCTGGCCAGTTATGTAGGGATGTGGAAATGGCGCGTCAAAAAACATTTCAAGCCAAAAGTCTTCGCAGGATTGAGCGATCGCGTATTGCAGCGTTACGCCGAGGCATTCAATATTTCAACAGCCGAATTAAAAAAATTTAAAGCCGATTAATGGAAACCAATTTCATACACCATCAATCTGCACATTGCGAAAACGGCGTTGCGTCGAATTTGCTCAGGCACAACGGACTTGATATCAGCGAGCCTATGGTTTTTGGGATCGGCTCGGGGCTTTTCTTTGTCTACCTGCCGTTCGTAAAGGTCAACCACGCTCCGGCTATCAGCTACAGGCCGCTGCCGGGTTCGATTTTCAACAAGGTCGCTAAAAGGCTTGGACTCAAAATAAAAAGAGAGAAATTCTCAAGCGAGGCCAATGCCAATAAAGCTTTGGATGAGAATCTAAAAAACAATATTCCCACAGGCTTGCAGGTTGGCGTTTACAACCTGACCTATTTTCCGGACGAATACCGCTTCCATTTCAACGCCCACAATCTGGTGGTTTATGGGAAAACCGACACCGATTACCTGATCAGCGATCCGGTGATGGAAACCGTGACTACCTTAACCCACGATGAACTCAATAAGGTGCGTTTTGCCAAAGGCGCTTTTGCCCCGAGAGGCCAGATGTATTACCCGATTCAGGTTCCTGTCGCGGTAGATTTTGCCAAAGCGATTACCACGGCGATTAAACAAACCTGCCGCGATATGTTGGCCCCAATGCCGATTATAGGTGTGCGCGGGATTCGTTTCGTAGCCAGGCAAATCACTAAATGGCCGATAAAGCACGGGACGAAAAAAGCCAACCATTACCTGGCGCAATTGGTCAGGATGCAGGAAGAAATCGGTACCGGCGGCGGCGGTTTTCGTTTTATCTATGCTGCATTTTTGCAGGAAGCTTCGGTTATCCTCAAAAATGAGAAACTAAAGGAACTGTCGTTGGAAATGACGAAAATTGGCGATTTGTGGCGGGATTTTGCGGTAAATGCTTCGCGCGTCTATAAAAAAAGAAGCACACAGACGGACGTTTACAATACACTTTCAAATGAATTGCTGCACATTGCAGATCTGGAGGAGGAATTCTTCAAAAAACTAAAAAAAGCGATTAGCTAATTATTTTGCAGCCGATAATCCAAATAAATGACCTTGCCAAAAAGTACAAAGATGCCGAAATGTATTCCTTGAACCACTTTTCGCTGGACATTCATGAAGGCGAAATTTTTGGGCTGCTTGGGCCGAACGGCGCTGGGAAAAGTACTTTGATTTCTATCCTTTGCGGACTGATCAACCCGACTTCGGGCAATTTTACCATCGGCGGAATGACCTACGACAAAAACGCATTCGAAATCAAGAAAATAATCGGTGTCGTGCCACAGGAATATGCGTTGTATCCGACATTGACCGCGCGCGAAAACCTGCAATATTTTGGAAGCATGTACGGCATTAAAGGAAACGATTTAAAAGATAAGGTTGTGGAAAGCCTTGAATTTCTTGGACTTCTGAAATTTGCCGACAAAAGAATCGAGACTTTTTCAGGCGGAATGAAGCGCAGAATCAATCTCATTGCGGGAATCCTGCATGAACCGAAAATCCTGTTCCTCGATGAGCCAACCGTTGGCGTCGACGTGCAGTCTAAAAATGCCATTATCGAATACCTTCAGAAATTAAACAGCCACGGGACGACGATTATCTATACCTCGCACCATTTGACCGAGGCGGAGCATTTTTGTACCGATATCGCCATCGTTGACCGCGGACGCGTCTTTGCGAAAAATACGCCGCAGGCATTGATTGCGCAATGTGAAAACGCAAAGGATTTAGAAGATGTCTTTATCTCGTTAACCGGAAAAGAACTGCGCGATGATATATAAATTGTATATGTCGGTTGTGAAGGAAATCCTGCTGCTCAAACGCGATTTGGGCGGTGTGATTATTCTTTTCATCATGCCGTTGGTATTGATTATTACCGTGACGCTGATTCAGGACAATACTTTTAAGAAAGTCAGCGATGCAAAAATCCCGATTCTTCTGGTGGACAATGACAAAGGCAAAGTTTCCGAGTCTGTTTTTGAAAATCTCGGAAAGAGCAATGCCTTTACGGTTGTTACGCAATTTGACGGAAAACCCTTAAACGAAATAGAAGCCAAGGAAGCGGTTTTCAAAGGCAAATACCAGCTCGCCATTGTGATTCCCGAAAATCTGAGCACAGACCTACAAACTAAAATTGACCAGAATGTCGATAAGATATTAAAGAATTTCGGACTATCTGATACGCTTGCAAAGAAAGCAATTGGGAAGCAAATTACACAAAAGGAAGTCAAACTGTATTTTGATCCCGCCGTTCAATTGAGTTTTAAAAATGCAGTGATGAGTTCGATTGACAAAATGATTTCGCAGATAGAAACCAAGTCGATTTATGCTGCCTTCCAGGAACAACTCGGCGAAGGCGATTTTAATTTCGAACAAAAAAGCTTCATTAGTTTTAAGGAAATTATTCCGAGAATCAATAACAAGGAAATCATTCCGAATTCGGTGCAGCACAATGTCCCGGCGTGGACGCTTTTTGCGATGTTTTTTATAGTCATCCCATTATCGATCAATATCGTAAAGGAAAAAAATCAGGGAACTTTTGTACGCCTGCGCACCAATCCGGTCCCGAGTCTCGTCGTAATTGCCGGGAAGACGATTACCTACCTGATTATCTGCATGATCCAGTTTTATATGATGGTCGCAGTCGCGGTATTTTTATTCCCGCATATCGGTTTGCCGGCCTTAAATGTGAATTTTAACCTCGGATTGATGAGCGTCGTTGCGTTATTCTGTGGATTTGCTGCGATCGGTTATGGCATATTGGTCGGAACAATCGCAAAAACACAGGAGCAATCTGCGCCTTTCGGTTCAACGAGCGTCATTATTTTGGCCGCCATCGGCGGTGTCTGGGTCCCGGTTTTTGCCATGCCGAAAATGATGCAGGTTATTGCGCAGTCTTCACCCATGAACTGGGGATTGGAAGCATTTTACGACGTCATTCTGCGCAATGGCGGAATTGCGGATGTACTTCCCGAAATCAGCCTTTTATTTTTATTTTTCATAATCACCATAACCATCGCTTTGTTGTATGACAAGAAAAAAAGAACAGTATAACGAAGCGGAATACCTGACCGTTACACACGAAATTCGCGTGCGCTTTAACGAAACCGACCCGCTCGGAATCGTATGGCACGGCTATTACATCACGTATTTTGAAGACGGGCGCGAAGCTTTCGGTCGCAAACACGGAATTTCGTATCTCGATGTTTTCGACAGCGGTTATACGACGCCGATCGTAAAGTCGAAATGCGAACACAAACTGTCATTGCGCTACGGCGATGTGGCACGGATTGAAACCACCATCGTAGATTCGCCCGCAGCAAAGATGATTTTCCGCTACAGAATCTATGATGCCAATAACGAAATTGCGTGCACCGGTGAAACCGTCCAGGTTTTTCTGGATCCGAAAGGGGACCTGCAATTAAATAACCCGCCGTTTTTTGAAGAATGGAAGCGCAAAGTCGGATTGATAAAATAACATGCTAAGAGAAGTTTTCATTTCAGGTACGAATTGCATTACGCCCATTGGGTTTGATGTAGCGGCTAACATTGATAATATTGTCAATGGTATATCTGGTATAGAAAAGCATGAAAATAATTTGATGCAGAATCCTTATTATGCAGCGGTAATTAGAGATTCGGAAGTAAACACCGCTTTTGCCAAAATCGCATCGGAAGATAATTACACCAAATTGGAAAAACTCATGATTTTGGCATTGTATCCGATTGTCAGCCAGGCAAAATCGGATTTTGGAGTTAAAACTGCTTTTCTGCTTTCAACAACCAAAGGGAATATAACGGCGCTTCAGGATTCCAATATCGAAAATGCCCAATTAACAACTTTAGCCAAAACGGTAGCTGGGTTTTTCGGATTCAAAGCGGAGTCGATTGTAGTTTCAAACGCCTGTGTTTCCGGAATACTGGCGGTGTCGATTGCCAAAAGATTAATCCAGGCAAATGTTTATGACGAGGCGTTTATTGTGAGCGGTGATCTGGTTTCAGAATTTGTACTTTCAGGATTCAATTCGTTCCAGGCGATGAGCGATTTGCCGTGCAAGCCTTATTCGAAAAACCGTACAGGTGTCAGTTTGGGCGAAGCGACCGCTGCAGTTTTAATGACTTCTGATAAGAAAAATGCCAAGGTTAAAATTCTGGGCGACGGCTCGATTAACGATGCCAATCATATTTCAGGACCGTCGAGAACCGGCGAAGGGCTTTTCAGGAGCATTGAAAGCGCGTTGAAGGAAGCCAATGTAAAACCAAATCAGGTCGATTATATTTCTGCCCACGGAACCGCAACGCCATTCAATGACGAGATGGAAGCGATTGCTTTCAACCGGCTTGAAATGGGAAACGTCCCGGTAAACAGCCTCAAAGGCTATTACGGGCACACACTCGGCGCTTCCGGGTTATTGGAAACAGTGATTGGGATTGAATCGGTTTTGCGGAACAGGTTATTTGTTTCGCTGGGATTCGACGAAATCGGCGTGAGCCAACCCATCAACGTCATTTCAAAAAACGAGGACAAGGAAATTAATTACTTTCTCAAAACGGCTTCCGGATTCGGCGGCTGCAACACGGCAGTATTATTCGAAAAAGTAAAATAGTTTGGAAAAGAAGACCTACATAAAAACCTATTGCATCATTGAGAACGACAAGATTGTTCTGGACGGCAAAACTGTTTTCGAAAACGAAGCATCAGGATTTGCCGACTTTTCCAAAAAAGCATACCAGTATTTTGGAGTAGGTTATCCGAAGTTCTTTAAAATGGACAATCTCAGCAAACTCGCTTTCCTGGGTGCCGACGTATTGCTCAACGGCAAAATCGATCCCGAAAAAGAAAACGACATTGCGTTGCTTTTCGCCAATAAATCCGCGTCACTCGATACCGACGTAAAATACCAGGAATCCATTTCCGACAAGGAAAATTATTTCCCGAGCCCGGCCGTTTTTGTCTATACGCTGCCAAATATCTGTCTGGGTGAAATTAGTATCCGCCATCAATTGAAAAGTGAGAATTCTTTCTTTATATTTGACGCGTTTAATCCGGGTTTTATGGCCGATTATGCGAATATTCTTATCCATACCAAAAAAGCTGGACAGGTTTTATGCGGCTGGGTGGAATTTTTCGACGAAGATTACAAAGCGTTCCTTTATCTGGTTTCGGACGAAGGTCAAAATGAGCACAATAAACAAAATTTAGAACTATTATATAACAGTTAATTATGGAAGCATTAAAACAAGAATTGAAAGAGAAGATTATTGCCGTTTTGAACCTTGAAGACATCAGCGTGGCTGACATCAACGATTCGGATCCGTTATTTGGAGAAGGGCTGGGACTGGATTCTATCGATGCTTTGGAACTGATCGTACTTTTAGACAAGGATTATGGCATTAAACTCGTTGACCCGAAAGAAGGAAAGAACATTTTCCAATCGATCAACACCATGTCGGCTTATATTACCGCAAACAGAACAAAATAGATTTTCAGATTCTGGTATTCTGAAAATCCGAAAATCCGACAATCCAAAATAAATGAAAATAGCCATCACCGGAATGGGAATTATTTCTGCCATCGGAAATTCGGTGGATGAAAATTTCGATTCTCTCATTAACAGCAGAAAAGCGATTACGACTATCGGGAATATTCCGACGGTACATATTGACGTGATGAAAGTGGGCGAAATCAAGAAAACCAATGACGAACTGGCTGCAGAGCTTAAATTGGATTCGGATAATAATTTTTCCAGGACGGCCATGATTGGCGCGATTGCAGCGAAACAGGCCGTTGAAAATGCCGGAATCACTTCGATCAACGAATACAAAACCGGACTCATCTCGGCGACGAGCGTGAGCGGCATGGATACAACCGAAAAACATTACTACGATTATTTCGACCATCCCGGACTGATCAAATACATCAGTGCGCATGACGCCGGCGATGTGGCGCAGAAAATTGCGGAGGAAATCGGATTGAAGGGATTTGTGACGACGATCAGTACGGCTTGTTCTTCGGCGGCGAATTCCATTATGCTTGGCGCGAGGCTCATCAATTCGGGGAAACTCGACCGCGTGATTGTTGGCGGAACCGATGCTTTGGCGAAATTTACCATCAACGGCTTTAAGACGCTAATGATCCTTTCGGATACTTACAATACGCCTTTTGACAACAACCGGAAAGGACTGAATCTCGGCGAAGCCGCAGCTTTCCTGGTTTTGGAATCGGATGAAATGGTCAAAAAAGAAAATAAGAAAGTGCTCGCCTATGTTTCCGGTTTCGGAAATGCCAACGACGCTTTCCACCAAACCGCCTCTTCTGAAAATGGCGAAGGCGCTTTCCTGGCGATGGAAAAAGCCTTTAAGATTGCCAATCTCGAGCCATCGGATATCGATTACATCAACATGCACGGAACGGCAACGCCCAACAATGATTTGTCGGAAGGCCGCGCGGTAATTCGGATTTTCGGGGAAGAGAATGTGCCCGATTTCAGTTCGACCAAACCATTTACCGGGCATACGTTGGCCGCAGCCGCAGCTATTGAAGCAGTTTACAGCGTTTTGGCGTTACAGAATAACGTTGTTTATCCAAACCTCAATTTTGAAACCCCGATGGAAGAATTCGACCTGCTTCCGCAAACGGAACTCAAACATAAAAATATTGAGCATGTCTTGTCGAATTCCTTCGGATTTGGCGGTAATTGCTCGACTGTAATATTTTCGAAAGCCTAGATGAAAAAGACTTATATCAACGGAATCGGCTGTGTTTCGGCACAAAAAACTTTCGAAGGGAATTTTGCGGAAGGTTTCGAATTGCACGAAAACCTCAATTTTTTCCCACTCGAAAAACCAGATTATAAAGAATTCCTCAATCCAGTCGCGGCACGCCGAATGGCGAAAGGCGTGAAAACCGGAATCGTCGCGTCAACCATCGCGATGAAGGAAGCCAATCTCGAAATGCCCGACGCAATCATTACCGGAACCGGAATGGGCTGTATCGAGGATTCGGATAAATTCCTCAAGGCGATTATCGACAACAACGAGCAATTTCTGACGCCGACCTCTTTTATCCAATCGACACACAATACCGTTGGTGCGCAAATCGCGCTGGGATTGCAGTGCAAAGCTTACAATTTCACTTATGTGAATGCCGCGGTTTCGTTTGAATCGGCGCTTTTGGATGCCAAATTGCATATTGATGAAGGCGAGGCGAATTCGGTTTTGATTGGCGGTATTGACGAGATGACCGATTATACCTTGTCGCTTTTCAAACTGGCCGGATTTATCAAGAAAGACGAAGAAGGCAGTTTCCCTATTTTGAATTCTAAAACCAACGGGACCGTTTTCAGCGAAGGCGCGACTTTTTTCGCTTTGGAAAATGAAAAGAAAGCATCGACTTATGCAGAAGTTACAGCTATAGAAATCATTAATGAAATAGCGGTTTCTGAAATTTTCGGAAAAGTAGAAGCATTCCTGAAAGCTAACAATCTTGAAATTACGGATATTGATGCGATTGTCCTCGGCATCAACGGTGACATCGCTTACGATATTTATTATGATGCGCTAACAAAAAATACTTTTGCCAATATTCCGCAAATCTATTACAAGCATTTGAGCGGCGAATACAATACGGCATCGGCATTCGGACTTTATATAGGCGCGAACATTGTCAAATCGCAGGCAATTCCTGAAATTTTAAAGGCAAATGCGGCAACCAGATCCGAATTCAAAAATATCCTTTTATACAACCAATACCACGGAATCGATCATAGTTTTACCTTAATTTCTAAAGCTTGAAACACTTAATCGCAAGAGTTTTTTTTCTATCGGTTTTATTCCTGCTGGCTCTTTGGAGCCTTTTTGCAGCTATATCAGTCTGGCATTTCGTGTTGGTTTTGTTGGTTTGGTTCCTTTGTAATTTGATCGGCTCTTCATTTATCCATTTGAATTACCATGTAAAGGCGTATTGCAGCGATCCATCGGAAACGCGAAACCACATTGCCTTGACCTTTGATGATGGTCCGAACCCAAATACGCTCCAAATCCTCGACATACTAAAAAAATACAACGTCAAAGCCACGTTTTTCTGCATCGGGAAAAACATCGGGGCACATCCCGAAATCCTTAAGCGTATTGTAGCCGAAGGACATATTGTTGGAAACCATTCCTACAGTCACAGCCATGTTTTCGACTTTTACAGAAAAAACCGCGTGATCCGGGAATTGAAAGATACTGACGCACTGATTGAAAAAATAACGGGCAAAAAACCGCTTTTTTTCAGGCCGCCATACGGAGTGACCAATCCATCGATTCGCCGCGCGCTCGAGGTGACCAGGCACAAAGTCATCGGTTGGAATATCCGTTCGATGGATGGCATCACGAAAAACGGCAAAGTCATTTTTAACAGGATTTTAAAACGGATTTCGCCCGGTTCTATCGTACTTTTACACGATACGCGCCCCGAAACGGCGAAAGTTCTGGAACAGTTATTGCAAACGCTGGCCGAAAAAAATTACCAGGTTGTTTCTGCCGAACAGCTCCTGAATCTCAAAGCCTATGAAAATTAAAACCTGTCTTCTTTTGTTTATTGCGTTTCTGGCGACAGCTGCAACAGCACAGGAACAGAAAATGTCGGATGCCGAGGCCACTGCTTTCAGGCAATCGGTGAATGCGGTTTCCAAAAAAATCAAGACTTTAACGACCGATTTTATCCAATACAAACACATGGATTTTCTTTCGAAGGATATCGAGACTTCTGGGAAAATGTATTTCAAGGAGCCGAACCTGCTGCTTTGGCAATATAAAAAACCCTACAATTATTCGATTGTTTTCAAAAGCGGAAAAATCCTCATTAACGATGAAGGAAAGAAAAGCGCGATGGACGTCGGCAGCAGCAAAATCTTCGCAAAAATCAACAAGCTCATTGTAGGAAGTGTCAGCGGCGACATGTTTGACGACAAGGAATTCAGCATTTCCTATTTTAAAAACGGCGCCAATAATATCGCGAAACTGGTTCCGAAAGATGCCGCGCTCAAAAAATACATCAAGCAGATCGAACTGACTTTTGACAAACAGGACGCTACTGTAATCCAGGTTCGATTGCTCGAGTCTACAGAGGATTTCACGAAAATTGTCTTTAAAAATAAGATGCTCAATGCCAAAGTCGACGAGACCATTTTTACGAATTAGTCTTTTGCTGGCGGTTTTTGCCGTTTCCTGCGGATCGAATCCGATGAAGGACATGACAAGGACAACGGTCGAAAATCCGGTGTACAACACCGCATATTTTTCGAGTCCGGAAAGTGACTATGTCTATAAAACCAATATTTCGGTTTACGGCAATGAGTTCAGCGGGATTTTCATTGCCAAAAAGATCAACGATACGACACACCGCGTGGTATTTACGACCGAATTCGGGAACAAGCTGTTGGATTTTGAGATTTCGGAAACGGGATTTAAAGTCAATTCGATTGTCGAAGAGCTTGATAAAAAAATGTTGATCAATACATTAGTGGCCGATTTCAGGTTATTGCTGCGCGGGAAATTTGCGATTCAGGGGCAATATGAAAATCCGGTGAGCAAAATTTTACAATCCAAAGACGGCAATCGTTTCAATTACCTTTATATATCAAAAAGCGATGGTAAATTGGCGAAAATCCTCAATACTTCCAAAAGAAAAGAAAAAATTAGCATTACATTTAATTCAGAAAACAATATTTTTGCTGAAAGGATAATCATACAACATTATAATATCAAGCTCAGGATAGAACTCAATTATTTTAAAAACCAATAAACAAACAAACATGAAAAAATTAGTTGTTGCATTTTTCGTAATTTTTGGATTGTCGCAGGCTGAGGCACAGGTGACTTTCAAGCCTGGAATCAGGGGTGGTGTAAATTTCTCGCACTTTACACAAGGAGATGAATATTATGGGAATCAACCATATACCAATCCTAATACAGGTCAAACTTTTTATTATAATGATAATCCAGAATTTAGTTCTAAAACCGATTTTTATGTTGGTTTGTACGGCGCTTTGCATCTTACAAAATATTATACATTACAGCCTGAAATTGACTATTCGAGACAAGGTTCTAAGGTAAAGTGGCAAACCGTTGAGAATGATGTTTTAGTTCAAAACTCTACACAAGTTGATGTTTCTTACATTTCGCTTACAATTATCAATAAATTCACATTTAATGATAAATTTAACATACATATTGGTCCAGCGATTGACATTATAACTGATAAGACAAGAAATACATTCAATCAGAATGTAACATATGACCCGGGATATTACTATTATAGTGATGATCTTTACGATACAGATTCAGATATTGATTTGTCATTTGTACTTGGTTTAGGTTACAATTTTACCAAAAACCTGGGTATCGAGGCACGTATCAAAAAAGGGATTGTTCCGGTTCTGGATTTTGACGACGATCATACAAACGTTGTTTTCTCTGCAGGTTTAAACTATACATTTGACTTGAAATAAATCATGCTTTTAAAAGATTTCTATAAAATAATTTCATTGGAACAGAAGGAAGGCGTCCGATATGAAGCCGTCCTTCTGATCAATGAAAAGCACGATGTTTTTAAAGGACATTTTCCCGGAAATCCGATTATGCCGGGCGTTTGCATGATGCAAATCATTAAGGAACTTACCGAGCAAATCACTAAACAAACTTTGATGATGCAAAGCCTTACTAATGTCAAGTTTATGGCTTTGATCAATCCCGATATAACTCCGGAATTGCGGCTTGAACTCGATATTACAGAAACCGAAGACGGAATCATAAAGGTTAAAAATACCACCTGTTTCCATGAAACGGTTGCGCTTAAACTCAGCAGTGCCTATAAAAAAATATAGTATGAAAGCATTTATCCCAATCCTGTTTTTTCTCTTCTTCAGCAATCCTGAAATCGCCGACGTCCGGAAAACCTATACCGACGCGGCAAAATCAGAAGCCAATGCGAAATCATTTGCCGAAAAGCTATCTTCGGTTTCAGATACCGACAGCGATAAGGTTTTGGTCGCCTACAAAGGCTGCTCGCTGACCTTGAAATCGAAATTTTCAGGAAACCTCGGGGACAAAATTAATTTCATGAAAGAAGGCGCCAAACTGATTGATGGCGCGGTGGCCAGCGAACCAAATAATATTGAAATCCGCATGATTCGTTTCAGCGTTCAGGAAAGCGTCCCGAAAATTGTAGGTTACAAGAAAAATAAAGCAGAGGACAAGACTTTCATCCTGGCGCATTATAAAGATGCGGGCGATATCAAAGAATACATCAAAAACTTCATCAACCAATCCAAAAGCTTTACAGCCGCAGAAAAAAAAGCGCTCAAATAAACAATAATGGAAGACAAACTGCCTGATAGCAGCAATTTGAATTTTTGCGTTATTGTACCGACTTATAATAACAGCAAAACGCTGCGGCGCGTATTGGATTCCATCCTGAAATATACTTCCCATATCATCGTAGTAAACGATGGCTCGACAGACGAAACTTCCAAAATTCTATCGGATTATTCTGAAATTACACAAATACACTTTCCGAAAAATTGCGGAAAAGGAACCGCTTTGCGAAAAGGTTTCCAAAAAGCGATTGCACTGCATTACGATTATGCGGTAACGATTGATTCAGACGGGCAGCATTTTGCATCCGACATTCCGAATTTCATTTACGAAATCAAAAACAATGGCGAAGCCTTGATCATCGGGAGCCGGAACATGAAGCAGGAAGGCGTTCCAGGAAAAAGCAGTTTCGGCAACAATTTCTCCAATTTCTGGTTCTGGTTCGAAACCGGAATCCGGCTTACCGATACGCAATCGGGTTTCAGATTGTATCCGCTGAACCGCATTCCGAAAAAATACGTCACCAATAAATTCGAATTTGAGATTGAAGTCATTGTGCGTTCTGCGTGGAAAGGCATTCCCGTAAAAAATATTCCCATCCAGATTTTATACGATCCGAACGAACGCGTTTCGCATTTTCGTCCGTTTCAGGATTTTACCAGAATCAGTGTCTTGAACACGGTTTTGGTATTGATCGCGTCGCTTTACATCAAACCGCGCGACCTTATCCGAAGATTAAAAAAAAAAGGATTTAGGAAATTCCTTTTAGAAAATGTGCTCGAAAGCGACGATTCCAATTCGAGGAAAGCGCTTTCCATCGCGCTTGGCGTTTTTATCGGAATTTGCCCTTTTTGGGGATTCCAGACCATCATCGTTCTGTTTCTTGCCGCATTGTTCCGTTTGAATAAAGCCATTTCATTCCTGTTTTCCAATGTCAGTTTCCCACCGCTGATTCCGTTTGTCATCTATGGTTCGTTAAAGCTCGGCGGCCTTTTTGTACACAGCAAAACCACATTTCTTTTCGACAGTTCGATCACTTTTGAAGCCGTAAAAAATAATATTTTCCAATATCTTGTGGGAAGTTTTATTTTAGCATCTTTGTCGGCTGTCATTTTTGGCCTTTTCGGCTATTTAATCCTGACATTTTTTAGTACATTTAAAAATAAAAAATAAGAATGCACGATTTCTTTTATGCCATTCATTCCTTTGTGAATAGGAGGAAGTTCCTGTCTGCCATGCTATTTATTGGCCTGCTTTTCCTTTTGGGCTTTTGTGCGTCCCAACTCAAATTCAGCGAAGATATTACGCGCCTGATTCCGGCCAACAACCAATCCGATACGACGGCGAAAGTACTCAAACAGATGAATTTCGCCGATAAGATTTCGATTATCATCTCATCCGAAAACAATGCCGCCCCCGAAGAATTGACGGCCTGCGCCAATGAATTTTTGGACAGCATCGACAAGGATTGCAAGAAATATGTGGGGAAAGTCCAAGGCAAAATCGACGAGCAGCACATCATGGAAACTTTCGATTTCGTTTATGATAACCTGCCGCTTTTCCTTGATGAGAAGGATTATAAAAACATCGATAATAAGATTCAGGACGACAGCATTGCCAAAATCGTAGAAGGCAGCTACAAATCACTGATTTCCCCAACCGGAATCGTTTCGCGTGATTTCATCCTCAAAGATCCGCTCGGGATTTCGTTTATCGCACTCAAAAAATTACAGCAGCTCAGCGTTGGCGACGATTTCCAATTGCAGGACGGATTTGTCATAACAAAAGACAAAAAGAACCTGCTGCTTTTCATCACACCGAAATTACCCACGAACGAAACCGACGAGAACACGATTTTTATCGGAAAGCTGCATGAGATAAAGGACCGACTCAATACAAAGTTCAAAGGCAAAGCCACATTGAGTTTCTATGGAGCAACGCCGGTTGCGGTTGCGAATGCGACACAGATCAAGGCCGACGTCCGCAATACGTCTATTTTTGCGATGGCGACTTTAATCCTGATCCTGATTTTCTTCTACAGGAATATCTCTACACCAATCCTGATTTTTATCCCATCAATCTGCGGAGCGATTTTCGCGCTCGCCGTCTTATATTTCCTGAAAGGCAGCATTTCAGCGATTTCACTCGGAATCAGCTCGATTTTACTCGGAGAAACGACCGATTATTCAATTTATGTCCTGACGCATTTGCGCAATAACAAGAATGTCAAACTGCTGTACAAAGACATTTCGAAACCCTTGATTTTATGCGGAACGACAACCGCGATTTCTTTCCTTTGCCTGTATTTCGTCAAGTCGGAAGCCTTGCAGGATTTGGGGATTTTTGCCGCTTTAAGCGTCATTGCGACTTCCGTATTTTCACTACTGCTGATTCCGGTTTTGTACCGTACAAAAAACAAGATCATTGTTCCAAAGGCAAATATTATAGATAAACTCGGTACTTATCCGTACCAAAAAAATAAATTTCTCGTCGCCTGCGCCTTAGGATTGCTGGTGATTTGTCTTTTCAATTATTCCAAAGTCACATTCAATAATGATCTGTCGGCGTTGAATTTTGTCCCTTCGGAATTGAAACAAACCGAACACAAGCTCGAAAAGATCGCCAACATTTCTTCCAAATCGATTTATCTCGCGACTTACGGCGACAATTATGAAACCGTACTCGAAAACAACAACCTGCTTTTCGATAAACTGAATACGCAGAAACATGCGGGCGGCATTGTCAACTTCAGTTCGATTGGCGGCATTGTCTTCTCGAACCAGGTCCAGGAGGAGAAAATCGGGCATTGGAATGCCTTTTGGACGCCTGAAAAGAAAGCCGCACTGCAATCCAGATTAATTGCGAGCGGAAAACCATACGGATTTAAGGAGAATTCATTCCATGGATTTTATGAAACGCTCGACAAGAAATTCACCGATGTTTCGATGGCCGAATATAAAAAGGTCAGGTCGTTTTTTATAGAGGAATTCGTCGCGGAAAAGAACGGCTTCTATACGGTTTCCACTTTGGTGAAAGTTCCGGCAGAAAAGCGCGACGCATTTGTGGCCCAAATTAAAAAATCACCAAATATCGTTGTGATCGACCGCCAGGAAACGAATGAGGCTTTTTTGGGTGGACTCAAAAAGAATTTCGAAAACCTCATTGATTATTCGTTTATCGCGATATTCCTGATTCTGCTCGTGGCTTTCAGAAGGATCGAATTGGTTATTGTGAGCATCATGCCAATCTTGGTCAGCTGGATTTTTACGACCGGACTGATGGGTATTTTCGATTTGCAATTTAACATTATCAACATCATCGTTTGTACGCTTATATTCGGAATAGGCGTTGATTACAGTATTTTTATGACGGCCGGATTGCAGAAAGACCATACTTACGGAAGTAAAGTTTTGCCGACATATAAAACCTCGATTTTGCTTTCGGTGGCGACCACGATTTTAGGAATCGGCGTGCTGATTTTCGCCAAACATCCGGCATTGAAATCCATCGCACTGATTGCCATTATCGGAATTTTCTCGACCTTATTGATTACGTTTATCTTACAACCGCTGGTGTTCCGGTTTTTTGTGACGGGAAGAACTGAAAAAGGCAAACCGCCATTCCAGATTTTGACGCTAATTCATAGTATTCTGTCCTTTATGTACTTCGGTTTCGGTGGGCTTTTCTTCTCATTGATGACGATTGTGCTTAAAATTTTGCCGTTTTCGGATAAGACTAAAATGCGATGGTTCCGTTTTCATATGTCGAAACTGATGGGTTCGGTTTTGTATACCAATTATTTTGTCAAGAAAACCATTCTGAACAAAAACAATGAAAAGTTCGATAAGCCGGCGGTAATCATTGCGAATCACACTTCTTTCCTTGATATACTTGCGGTTGGAATGTTGAGCCCGAAAACTATTTATCTCGTGAGCGATTGGGTCTACAATTCGCCTGTTTTTGGGAAGGCGGTACGATCGGCAGGTTTTTATCCGGTGTCGGAAGGCATCGAAGGCGGCGTGGAGCATTTGCGCAAAAAAGTAGAAGAAGGCTATTCGCTGATTGTTTACCCTGAAGGAACGCGTTCCAAGAGCAGTCAGATCCAGCGTTTCCACAAAGGCGCGTTTTATCTGGCCGAACATTTCAACCTCGATATTATTCCGGTCGTAATCCACGGGAATTCTGAGGCGCTCCCGAAAGGCGATTTTATCATTTATGACGGCCCGATTACGGTGAATATACTCGAAAGGATTAAACCCGAAGACGAGCAATTCGGGGACAATTATACCGAAAGGACTAAAAAAACGGCCGCTTTTTTCCGTTCAGAACTCAAAAAGATGCGGGATACGATTGAAGGCCCGGAATATTTCAGGAAAATCATCATCAACAGTTTCGATTATAAGGAATACGAAATTATCGCTGCGGTTAAAAAGGATATTGCCGAAAACCTCAAACGGTACCACGAACTCAACAAATACATCCCTGGGAAAGCGACAATTTTACACCTTGCCAATGATTACGGCCAACTCGATGCGCTGCTGGCGCTTCAGGAACCGCAAAGAAAAATCCATTCTTTTATAGCGGATGAAGAAAAAAGGGCGGTGGCCAAAACAAATTATATTGTAAAGAAAAGAACAATTCAGTACCTTGACACCAATCCGTTACCGGAAAGCCAAAAATACGGCATTCTCCTGATTTCGGATCCCAATTATAATGCGGACATTGCAGCGCTTTCCGACAAGATCATTTTATTGAATGTGCCGGATCTAAAAGCCGCAATCCTCGATTTGGGTTTTGAAATCGAAACCACCTCGGGCGCAATAATCGTTTTAAAGAAAAAATTGTAATGAAGAAGCATTATGACGTTGTCATTATAGGAAGTGGTTTGGGCGGACTGGCTTCGTCTATTATCCTCGCGAAGGAAGGCTACAGCGTTTGTGTGCTCGAGAAGAACAACCAGTTCGGCGGAAACCTGCAGACGTTTGTGCGCGACAAGACGATTTTCGATACCGGCATCCATTATATTGGTGGTTTGCAAAAAGGACAGAACCTCTACAAATATTTCACTTACCTCGGCATCATGGATGATCTCAACCTGAAAAGGATGGATGAGGACGGTTTCGATATCATCTCTTTTGAGGAAGAAAACCAGGAATTCCCACATGCACAGGGCTACGCGAATTTTGTCAGGCAATTGGTGAAATTTTTCCCAGACGAAAAGAAAGCGATCCAGGATTATTGCCAGAAAGTGATGGAAACCTGCGATTCATTCCCGCTTTACAACCTCGAATGGGACGGAAAATACGACAGCGAAATATTGGCCATCAATGCCAAGCAAATGATTGATGAGGTCACCGACAACGAAATGCTGCGCGCGGTGCTTGCCGGATCTAATTTTTTATATGCCGGAATTGAGGACAAATCGCCGTTTTACGTCCATGCGCTTTCTGTAAATTCCTACATACAAAGTTCGTGGCGCTGCATTAACGGCGGCAGCCAGATTACCAAACAGCTGATCAGGCAGCTTAAGAATAACGGTGGGGAAATCTACAAATACAAGGAAGCGATTAAGTTTGTCGTGGAAGACAACGATGTCAAATCGGTACAGATGAAAGACGGTTCGGAAGTTTCGGCCGATATTTTCATTTCGAATATAGAACCCAAAACCACTTTGGAAATGGTGGGCGGCGATAAATTCCGGAAATCATTCTACAACCGCATCCAAAGCCTCGAAGGCGTAATCTCGGCGTTCAGCCTGTATATCGTTTTCAAGCCGCACACTTTCAAATACATCAACCACAATTATTACCACTTCAAGAACAATAAAATCGTCTGGACGGCGCATGAATATGACGAAACCAACTGGCCGATGGCTTACATGGCATCGATGAACGCGTCTAAAAACTCTGAGGAATGGGCCGACGGAATGACCTTTATCACCTATATGAAATACGCGGATCTGCTGCCGTGGGAGAAGACCGTCAATACTACTGCCGATAAGCAGGATCGCGGTGAAACGTATGACGAATTCAAATCCCGCAAAGCCGAACGGTTTTTACAGGAAATCGAAATCAAATTCCCCGGAATCCGCGATTGCATCAAGTCGGTGCATACTTCAACACCGCTTTCCTACAGGGATTATATCGGCGGGCATAACGGCAATATGTACGGTTATGTAAAAGATTCCAACAATCCGATGAAATCGTTTATCGCACCAAAAACCAAGCTCAACAATTTATACCTGACCGGCCAAAGCATCAACATGCACGGCGTTTTAGGCGTAACGATTGGTGCGGTCGTGACCTGTTCGGAAATTGTCGGCAAGGAACAACTGGTCAATAAAATCAACGCGGCTTCGTTATAAGTTAAAATTTTGCAGATGAAAAGGCAGCTTCCCGTATCGGTTTTGACAGTTTTGTTGCTGGTGCTGACATCGTGTGGCGTTTCCAAATCACTGCATCATTTGCCGCAGGTTGCGGGTTACAATAATACGGTTCCGGTAGTTACGAAGCATTCTCCGACCGCTTTCACTTCCGGAAATAATTTCCTGCTCAAAAACAAACAGAACCTTTGGGAATTGTATGTGGAAGGCGACCCGCTGCAAATCGGGCTCCAGACCGGCGCACTTTCCGATTCGCTTTTAAAAAAACAGGAACGCGTTTTCTTTTCGAAAATCAAGGATCTCGTTCCGTCGGAATCACGCCAGAAATTACTGCGCAACGTCTTAAAATACTACAACCGCAAGCTATATCTTAATGTTGCCGAAGAATACCAGACTGAAATCTACGGCATTTCACAATATACGTCGCATGATTTCGACAATATTGCGCCGCGTTATTTGCGTAGTCTGTACCTGCACGGCGCACACGATATCGGTCATGCGATGCAGGATCTGGCGCTCGTCGGCTGTTCGTCATTTGCTGCCTGGGGCGAAAAATCCGAAGACGGGAATTTGATCCTCGGCCGCAATTTCGATTTTTACGCCGGCGATGATTTTGCCAAAGATAAAATGGTTGCTTTTGTAAAGCCAGACAAAGGCTACGCGTTTATGACGGTCACCTGGGCCGGAATGATCGGTGCCGTTTCGGGAATGAATAAGGAAGGTCTGACCGTGACGATCAATGCCGGAAAATCAAAAATTCCGTTGATTGCCAAAACACCGATTTCAATCGTAACGCGCGAAATCCTGCAATACGCCAAAAATCTGGACGAGGCGATTGCGATTGCGAAAAAACGCAAAGTATTCGTTTCCGAATCGATTATGGTTGGAAGTGCCAATGATAAACGCGCCATCCTGATTGAGGTTTCCCCGAATAATTTCGGCGTTTACGAAGTGCCGAATTCCAACAACCAACTGCTTTGTTCGAACCATTTCCAAAGCGAAGCGCTCAAAAACGACAAACGCAATTTGTACCAGATTGAAAACAGCCATTCCAAATACCGTTATGACAAACTGATTGAAGATTTCGACGAGAATCCGAAAATCAACCCGACGATTGCGGCTTCAATCCTGCGCGACCGTTCGGGTTTGAATGATGAAAAGATTGGATATGGGAATGAAAAAGCGCTGAACCAGATGCTGGCGCACCACGGTGTGATTTTCAAACCTGAGCAAAGATTGGTTTGGGTTTCGGCCAATCCGTACCAAATGGGCGAATTCGTGTGTTATGATTTGAATACCATTTTCGGATCCGAACATCCGGATAATGTAACTTCTTTGGCGAAGGCACAATTGGACATTCCAGCCGATCCGTTTCTGCAGACAACCGAATACAAAAACTACGAACAATTCCGTATCGAAGACCGAAAAATGGATGCTTTCCTCAAAAATAAAACCGGACTGACGGCGGATTTTGCAAAAAATTACCAATCTTTGAATCCGGATTATTGGGTGGTTTATTACAAAACCGGTCAGTATTGCTACGAATTGAAAGATTACAAAGGCGCGAAGGACAATTTTGAAAAAGCGCTGACCAAAGAGATCACGACGCTTCCGGCGAAACAGGAAATTGAAAAAAAACTACAGAAAATCAACAGAAAATTACGATGATTCCGAAAATAGAAAAAGCGACTACAGCAGAAATCAGGGCTTTCCAGGAGCAGAAGCTTTTGGAAACACTCGATTATGTGCGTAAAAATTCACCTTTCTATAAAAGGCTTTTCGCGAAATCCGGAATTTCTGTTTCGGAGATTAAAACGCTCGAAGACCTGCAGAAATTACCCGTAACGACCAAATCCGACCTGCAGCAATTCAATGATGATTTTCTGTGCGTACCGACGACAAAAATTATCGATTACGCCACAACTTCCGGAACTTTAGGTGATCCGGTGACTTTTGGCCTGACCGATAATGACCTCGAAAGACTGGCTTATAATGAAGCGATTTCTTTCGACTGCGCCGGAATCAAGGAAGGCGATGTCGTACAATTAATGACTACAATCGACCGAAGATTCATGGCCGGACTGGCGTATTTCTTAGGGTTAAGAAAGATGAAAGTCGGCGTAATCCGTGTCGGTGCCGGAATTCCCGAATTGCAATGGGATTCGATCTTGAAATACAAACCGACCTATCTGATTACCGTTCCGTCATTTTTGCTGAAGTTGATCGAATATGCCGAAGCGCATCAAATCGATTATAATAATTCGGGCATCAAAGGTGCGGTCTGTATCGGCGAATCGTTGCGCAACCAGGATTTTTCGTTAAGTACGCTTTCGGGAAAGATTACGGAAAAATGGGATATCAAACTGTTTTCGACTTATGCTTCCACCGAAATGAGCACAGCGTTTACCGAATGCGAACATGCGATCGGTGGCCACCACCATCCCGAATTGATTATCGTTGAGGTTTTGGACGACAACAACAAGCCGGTTCCTGAAGGCGAACCCGGCGAACTCACCTTTACGACTTTGGGAATCGAAGCGATGCCGCTAATCCGTTTTAAAACGGGCGATATTGTAAAATTGCATACCGAACCATGCGCCTGCGGCAGGAATACGTTGCGCGTCGGACCGGTGATTGGACGAAAACAACAGATGATCAAATACAAAGGGACGACTTTGTACCCGCCGGCGATGAATGATGTCCTGAATGGTTTTGACAATATTGAAACCCATATTATCGAGATTTCCACGAACGAACTGGGAACCGACGAAATCGTCATAAAGCTGGCCGTAAAGGAACAATCGGAAGCTTTTTTGCGTGAAATCAAAGACCACTTCCGTGCGAAACTGCGCGTGACGCCGAAGATTGAATTCACAACCAAAGAAATCCTGAACCCGCTTATTTTTAATCCGATGAGCCGCAAACCGATTCACTTTTTCGACAATCGGAAGACCACTGTTTAAAGCGTCTTTGTTTGTTTCTAAGTAGGTTTTCAAAATGGGAACCTACTTAGAAACAGTCTTGAAAACCTACTTGGTTTCAGTTTCGAAAACCTATTGGTTTCAATAATTAAAACCAATAGGTTTTATAAATGAAAAGGCGCGGTTAGATAAATTAAAACCGTGCCTTTTCGTTTATCTAACCGTGCATGATTTTTCTGTAATGGTGTTTTCGACTCCGTTCCCATTCTTTTATCCAAAAAATTGTATTTTTGCGCCATGATTAAGATTGGTAACATAGAACTACCTGATTTCCCATTATTGCTCGCACCGATGGAAGACGTGAGCGATCCGCCGTTTCGTCGTTTGTGCAAAACGCATGGTGCCGATTTGATGTTCAGTGAATTCATTTCGTCGGAAGGTTTGATCCGTGACGCGATCAAAAGCCGCCAGAAACTCGATATTTTCGATTATGAGCGCCCGGTCGGCATCCAGATTTTTGGAGGCGACGAGGAAGCGATGGCGATGTCTTCAAAGATCGTTTCTGCCGTGAATCCCGATCTGATCGATATCAATTTCGGCTGCCCGGTAAAGAAAGTCGTCTGTAAAGGCGCGGGAGCAGCGGTTTTGAAAGACGTCGATCTGATGGTAAGATTGACCGAAGCGGTAATCAGAAGTACGAATTTGCCCGTGACCGTAAAAACGCGTCTGGGCTGGGATGAGAATTCGATCAATATTGATGAGGTTGCTGAAAGGTTGCAGGATATCGGAGTGAAAGCATTGTCGATTCACGGAAGAACGCGTGCACAATTATACAAAGGAGAAGCCGACTGGTCGCATATTGCGCGCGTGAAAAACAACCCGAGGATCACGATGCCGATTTTTGGCAACGGCGACATCACTTCGGTAGAAAAGGCCGTGGAATATAAAAACAGGTATGGCGTCGATGGCATTATGATCGGACGAGCCGCGATTGGCTATCCGTGGATTTTTAATGAAATCAAGCATTATGTCAAAACCGGGGAACATTTGCCTTCGCCAACGATGGCCGACCGGATCGAAGCCGCACAGAATCACCTGACCTGGGCGATGGAATGGAAAGGCGAATGGATCGGGATTGTGGAAACGCGCCGCCATTACACCAATTACTTCAAGAATATCCCGAACTTCAAGGAATACCGCCAAAAACTGGTGACGATTGACAATGCCGAAGGTTTGCACCGCGCGTTTGATGAGATCCGCGAAGTTTTTTCGGATTTTCAGTTTGTGTAAAACTTCGTTGTTCAAAATTCGTTATTCAACATTCAATGATGAACAACGATTAACGAATTTTGAACGGTTTGCGTTAGGGATAGCAGCGAAAATCCTTTTTGCCGTCAGTTCGGGTGCGCCTGCAAGGCGTGTATCGAGAACCGGCAAAAAGATTGCAGCGTAAAGCCCGGCCGCAGGCAACGCCCAACTTATTCCAACAATTTCTTACTCACCCGGCTTGACGCGATTAATGACGCGATAAACCCCAGCGAAACAATCGTTGCGAGTACGATCAGGACATTTTGCAAAGAGAAAATGACTGGATAGGCGAGGCTTGGCGTGATCATAATAAGTTGGAACCTTTGCTGGACAAGTACGATGACAATGCCCAGAACGAGCCCGAATATGCCGCCGATGACACTTAATAAAGTACCCTGAAGCAGAAATATTTTTCGCAAATCGCGGATTTCCGTTCCGAGATTGAATAAGGTTTTGAGATTTCCTTTCTTATCGAGAATCATCATAATCAGTGCGCCGACGAGGTTGAAAAGCGCAATGACAATCACCAATGTAAAAATCAGATAGACCGCAATATTCTCGGTATTGAGCATTTTATACAGGCTGTCGTTGAGCTGCGCGCGATTCTTTACGGTGATTTTATTGTTGAAAAGGGCTTCGAGTTTGCTTTTGATTTCAGATTCGTCAGCGTTGGGTTTCAGCTTGAATTCGATTCCGGAAACCTGGTTCGGCTTAAATTCCAATAACGCCTGCGCCAAACCCAGATCGGCAAACACATATTTATCGTCGAGTTCTTCGCTGATGGCGTAAATTCCGACCGGCGCCAAAGTAAATTTATTAAAAGCCTGTTCCGGATTCTCGATCGTGCCTTTTCCCGGTTTCGGCACATAAACCTCAAACGGGTTGTTGAAATCCATCAAACCCAAAGACAATTTCTGTGAAATGCCGTTTCCGATAACGACCTGCGACGTATTGGCTTCAAACCATTCGCCCTGATACAGCGCCTTGCTCACGTCGTTGACTTTTGTGAAAAGCGAATCGACGCCTTTTAAATACGTCACCTGTTCCTTTCCGTCAAAGACAAAAAGTACGCGCTCCTCGATGATTTTACTCGAAGCCGAAATGCCGTCAATTTTGGAGATTTGGTCTTGCTGCTGTGGCGAAACGAAGAATGATTTCCCTAAAGTGCTGCTGATTTTGAGATCGGGATCGAAGTCGTTGCTGAACGAAAGGCTGAAGTCGCGCAATCCGCTAAACACGGATAAAACCACAAACAACGCCATCGCGCCCACAATAATCCCAACCGAAGCGATGCCATTGATAATGTTGATCGCGTTGTTTTTGCTCGCGCTGCGCAGGTAACGTTTGGCTATGTATAGCGGGAAATTCAATTTATGATTTTCTGCGTTTTTCTAACAGGTCGCGGTTTTCGATCGGGTTTTCCTTTTCGGAAAGCGCCTTGTCGATTTTTTCGATATAGTCTAAAGAGTCGTCTATATAAAAGGTAAGGTTCGGCACTTTACGCAATTGCAGTTTCACGCGCTGCGCCAGATCATGCTTGATTAATGGTGTGTTCGATTTGATGGCGGCCAGAGTTTCTGCTGCTTTTTCCTGCGGGAAAATACTCAAATGCACCGTGGCGACCGACAAATCGGAAGTCACCAGCACTTTAGAAACCGAAATCACCAGATTGGAAATCCCGTTTTTCCTGATTTCGCCCTGTAAAATATCCACCAGATCTTTCTGGATCACACCGCCTATTTTTTTCTGTCTGTTCGTTTCCATGGGGCAAAAATACGACAAGCAATTGACAATTAATAATTAACAATTGATAATTATAGACGATAAAATTATTTTTAAGGAGCTATTTCCTGCTGTCCGCTGTATCTTTTATTACGCCGTGCTCCATAAAAGGATGCCGCTTCCATCAGGGCTAACTCAGAACTTCTATCTTTTTATTTAACTTTGCGGGAAACTTTGCGCCCTTGCGGTAAATCATTATGAGAAAAATCGAACACATCGGAATAGCCGTCAAAAGCCTTGAAACGTCCAACCTCATTTTCGAAAAACTCTTCGGCCTGCCACCGTATAAGTCGGAGGAAGTCGAAAGCGAAGGCGTCAGGACTTCTTTTTTCAGGAATGGCCCGAACAAGATCGAACTGCTCGAAGCGACGAATCCCGAAAGCCCGATCGCCAAATTCATAGAGAAGAAAGGTGAAGGCATCCATCACATCGCTTTCGATGTCGGGGATATCGTTTTGGAAGTTGCGCGGCTCAAAGCGGAAGGCTTTACGGTTTTGAATGAAATCCCGAAAAAAGGTGCCGATAACAAGCTCGTGGTTTTCCTTCATCCGAAATCCACAAATGGCGTTTTGATTGAATTGTGCCAGGAGATAAATTAAAGATGTAGGAATTTTTTTGATTTTGTAATGGCAAACTTTGAGAATCCCATAAACTTGGTTCAACAAACCATAAAATCCGACGAAAAACCCAATAAACATTTGGAACGAACCAAAAATAGTAGTATTATTGCAACCTCATAACCGGTCCTATAGCTCAGCTGGTTAGAGCACCTGACTCATAATCAGGTGGTCCCTGGTTCGAGCCCAGGTGGGACCACAAAGAAGACTTTCTTAGTTGAAAGTCTTTTTTTATCGGATGTTCTTTATTTAAAATTTGAAGTTTAAATTGAAAGCAGAGGAAACTAAAGTGCTCTATTTTACGTTAATATAGCGGCCGAAATTAGTTTTTGTGGATTCAAATTGTATTTTTGCAGTCGGATTTTGATTTTATGGAATTTATTAAACAAAAAATTTTGTTAACAAGATTTTTTAATTATTTTTACACCCTATGAGAATTGTCCCAAATAAAGTTTTAAGTGGTTTAGCGCTGTTTTTCACAAGCTTAGCCTTCGCCGGACCCACCGGACCGCCGCCGCCGCAAGTGCCACCACCACCGGGATTACCGATTGATGGAGGTGTTGCGTTCTTACTGGTTGCAGCCCTTTCTTACGGGATTTACAAAATATACCAATTAAAGATAAATAAAAAAGCTCCGATGTAAATCGGAGCTTTTTGTTAATAACTGTTTCGTGTTATTTTCTCAGCGCATTCAGCCGCGATACATATTTCCCAATCACGTCAAATTCCAGATTCACCTTTGTGCCCACGCGAAAGCCCTTAAAATTGGTGTGTTCGTAAGTGTATGGAATAATGGCAACGCTGAACTCATTTTCTTTTGAATTTACTACGGTCAGGCTTACGCCATTGACCGTTATCGAGCCTTTTTCAATTGTAATATTGCTCAATCCCGCGTCATATCCAAAAGTGTAATACCAGCTTCCGTTGGCGTTTTCGATGCTTTTGCAGCTTCCGGTCTGATCAACATGTCCCTGAACGATATGTCCGTCGAGGCGGTCGCCCAGTTTCATGCCGCGTTCGAGATTAATACTATCCCCGGTCTTCCAGTCGCCAAGGGTTGTTTTTTCCAATGTCTCGCGGATTGCCGTTACGGTATATCGGTCGTTACTGATGGCTACCACGGTCAGGCAAACGCCGTTATGTGAAACGCTTTGGTCAATTTTCAATTCGTTGGTTATTGCGGATTCCACAGTCAGGTGAAGATTGTCGCCCTCTTTCCTGATTTCCCGAATGGTGCCAAGTGTTTCTATTATTCCTGTAAACATTCTTGTTTTATTTTACTAAATTTGCACTTCAAAATTAGCAATAAATAACTTGTCGTAAGAATGAAAAAAGCAGAAAATATCATCGTTGGAATTTCAATCGGGGATTTGAACGGTATTGGAAGCGAAGTCGTGCTCAAAACCTTCGAAGATCCGAGAATGCTCGAAATGTGTACGCCTGTTATTTTCGCCAATGTGAAGATCCTTTCCTTTGTAAAGAAAACGTTCGAGTCGACTTCGATGCTGCACGGGATTGACCATCTGGACCAGTTGGTTATCGGGAAACTCAATGTGCTCAATGTCTGGAAAGAAAGCGTTGATATCAATTTCGGGGTCAATGACGAAACCGTCGGCACCTATGCCATTAAGTCATTTACTGCGGCAACACAGGCGCTCAAAGACGGACTGGTCGATGTTTTGGTTACGGCGCCCATCAATAAATACAACATCCAATCGGAAGAATTCAAATTTCCGGGACATACCGATTATCTCAATCAGGAACTCGAAGGCAATGCGCTGATGCTGATGGTCAACGATGACCTGCGCGTCGGGCTGATGACCGATCACGTTCCGGTGAATGATGTCGCTTCCCATCTGACGGCGGCTTTGATCATGCAGAAAATAGAAACCATCAAGAAATCGCTGATCCAGGATTTCAGTATCGGCAAACCGAAAATTGCTGTTTTGGGACTCAATCCGCATAGCGGTGACAATGGCGTCATCGGCAAGGAAGAAGAGGAAATCATGAAGCCGACGATCAAGAGATTATTCGAAAAGGGAACTTTGGTTTTCGGGCCGTTTTCGGCAGACGGATTTTTCGGAAGCAGCCAGTATGAAAAATACGATGCGATTGTAGCGACCTATCACGATCAGGGATTGATTCCGTTCAAGACTTTATCATTCGGAAAAGGGGTGAATTATACGGCCGGACTCAATAAAGTCAGGACTTCGCCCGATCACGGAACCGCTTATGATATCGCCGGAAAAGGCATCGCCGACCACAATTCGTTCAAGGAAGCGGTTTATCTTGCGATCGACATTTACAACTCGAGAAACCAGTATTCCGAAATCAGCATTAACCCGATGAAAGTCAGGGAAAAACAGGAAGAGAGAAATAATAGATAAAAAAGTACAACATCGCTTTTGTTTGTACAATAATTTTATATCTTTGCACGCTCAAATTGTTGTCGCATGAAAGTAACAAATGAATTTTTAATTCCTTTTATAGGATTAAAACTGGGGAAACACCAATTTGAATATCAGATTAATGAAACGTTCTTTGCAGAATTTGATTACGACGAATTCGAAAAAGCTGATATCAAGGTAAATGTCGTACTGGAAAAGAAAAGCATGATGCTCGAACTGGCATTCAAACACAAAGGAACCGTTTATGTGCCTTGTGATTTAACCGGTGAGATGTTTGATTTGCCCATCAAAGGGAAGATTAAGCTCGTAGTGCAGTTCGGCGAACAGTTTAACAACGACAATGAGGAGTTGCTGATCTTGCCGCACGGTGAACACCAGATCGACATTAAGCAATACGTTTACGAAATGATTGCGCTTTCTGTCCCGCTGAAGAAAGTCCATCCCGGAATCAAGGACGGCACATTAAAAACGCCGGCGCTTGATAAGCTGAACGAATTATCGGTCAAAGACCACAAGAAAGAAGAAACAAAAGAAGAAGATACTGACCCGCGTTGGGACAAATTAAAGAAACTATTAACGGATAAATAATATAGTAAAATGGCACATCCTAAGAGAAAAATCTCGAAAACCAGAAGAGACAAAAGAAGAACACATTATAAGGCTACAGTTGCTACCATCGCAACATGTCCGATCACCGGAGAAGCGCATTTATACCACAGGGCTTACTGGCACGAAGGCAAAATGTACTACAGAGGACAAGTGGTTATTGACAAAGCACCAGTTGCTCTTGCCTAATATTTTAAGATAGACAAAACTCAAACTCTCACCGATGTGGGAGTTTTTTGTTGTTTCTAATTTTTAAATCAAATAAGCCGTTCTAAACAAATTTGGTTTAGAAATTTTTTGTAAATTCCACCTCTTTATCAAACCCTTTGTTTGATGGGAAATTAATCGAACCATATGAATACAATCACAGCCGCAATCACCGCTGTTGGAGCTTATGTCCCTGATTTCGTGCTTTCAAACAAAGCACTCGAAACGATGGTCGAGACAAATGATGAATGGATTACGTCACGAACCGGGATCAAGGAAAGAAGAATACTTAAAGGCGATAAGCTCGGGACTTCATTCCTGGCCATTAAAGCCGCCGAAGACCTGATCAGGAAAAACGGAATGAACCCTGCCGAAATCGATCTTGTCATTGTTGCCACCACCACACCAGATATGCCCGTTGCCGCCACCGCGGTTTATGTAGCCACAAAGATTGGCGCAGTAAACGCTTTCGCGTATGACTTACAGGCAGCCTGTTCCGGATTTCTTTACGGAATGTCGACCGCCGCCGCCTTCATCCAGACAGGCAGGTACAAAAAAATATTGCTCATCGGAGCCGATAAAATGTCCTCCATTATAGATTATACCGACCGCGCGACCTGCATCATTTTTGGTGACGGAGCCGGCGCCGTTTTGTTCGAACCAAATACCGAAGGCCTTGGCTTACAGGATGAGATCCTCAGAAGCGATGGCATCGGACGCGAATATTTAAAAATTGATGCGGGCGGATCAATCCTTCCGGCTTCCAAAGAAACGGTAGAGAACAGGCAGCACTATGTATTCCAGGATGGTAAAACGGTTTACAAATATGCCGTCACCGGGATGGCTGATGTGAGCGCGAAAATCATGGAGAAAAACGGATTGACAAACAATGACGTTGATTGGCTCGTCGCACACCAGGCAAACAAAAGAATTATTGACGCCACGGCAAGCAGAATGGAACTTGACGAGGCAAAAGTTTTGGTGAACATCGAAAAATACGGAAACACGACTTCAGCGACCTTACCGTTGCTGCTGGCCGATTTCGAACATAAATTCAAAAAAGGAGACAACCTGATTTTTGCGGCTTTCGGCGGCGGATTTACCTGGGGATCGATTTATTTGAAATGGGCTTACGACAAACAATAACTAAACTATAAATACAAATATTATGGATTTAAAAGAAATTCAAAACCTAATTAAATTTGTGTCCAACTCCGGGGTTGCCGAGGTAAAGCTTGAAATGGATGATATTAAGATTACCATCCGTACGACTTTGGAAGGAAATACGCCTGAAATCACTTATTTGCAACAGGCACCGGCCCAGCACGCATTGCCACAGGCTGCGCCACAGCAACAAATTGCACCGTCAGCGCCTGCGGCTCCGGCAGCAGACGAGAATTCGAAATACATTACTATAAAATCACCGATTATCGGGACTTTCTACAGAAAACCGGCACCGGACAAACCGATGTTTGTGGAAGTAGGGACTTCAATCAGCAAAGGCGACGTTTTATGCGTAATCGAGGCGATGAAATTATTCAACGAGATCGAATCGGAAGTTTCAGGTAAAATCGTGAAGATTTTAGTGGACGATTCTTCTCCGGTAGAATTCGACCAGCCATTATTCCTGGTAGATCCATCTTAATTTGATAATTTGAAGAGGTGTTAATTTACTTCGTCAGTTCGCTAACGCTCGGGTGAAAATGATTATCACAGCCTTCTACAATCTTCAAATTTTCAAATTGTTTAATTTTCAAATTAAAAAAAGATGTTTAAAAAAATATTAATCGCAAACCGGGGTGAGATTGCTTTGCGAGTGATCAGAACCTGTCGCGAAATGGGCATCAAAACCGTCGCGGTCTATTCGACTGCCGATGCGGAGAGCCTTCACGTAAAATTTGCCGACGAAGCCGTTTGTATCGGGCCGCCGCCAAGCGCTTTGTCCTACCTGAAAATGTCAAATATCATCGCTGCCGCGGAAATTACCAATGCCGACGCGATCCATCCGGGTTACGGATTCCTTTCTGAAAATGCAAAATTTTCGAAAATCTGCCAGGAACACGGTATTAAATTTATTGGTGCTTCTCCCGAAATGATCGACCGGATGGGCGATAAAGCTTCCGCGAAAGCAACGATGAAAGCGGCCGGAGTGCCATGCGTACCGGGATCTGAAGGATTATTGGAATCCTACGAGCAAGCCAAAAAACTTTCCGCAGAAATGGGTTATCCTGTGATGCTGAAAGCAACTGCCGGAGGCGGTGGAAAAGGGATGCGCGCCGTTTGGAAAGAAGAAGATTTATTAAAAGCATGGGAAAGTGCACGCCAGGAATCGGCTGCGGCTTTCGGGAATGACGGCATGTACCTTGAAAAACTGATTGAGGAACCGCGCCATATCGAAATCCAGGTTGTTGGCGATTCTTACGGGAAAGCCTGTCACCTTTCTGAAAGGGACTGTTCGGTGCAAAGACGCCACCAGAAACTGACCGAAGAAACGCCATCGCCATTCATGACCGATGACTTAAGGAATAAAATGGGTGAAGCTGCGGTAAAAGCGGCCGAATATATCAAATACGAAGGCGCCGGAACGGTAGAATTTTTGGTCGACAAGCACCGCAATTTCTACTTTATGGAAATGAACACGCGTATCCAGGTCGAGCACCCGATTACGGAACAGGTAATCGATTATGATCTGATCCGTGAGCAAATCCTTGTAGCGGCCGGAATCCCGATTTCCGGGAAAAATTACTTCCCGAACCTGCATGCGATCGAATGCCGTATCAACGCCGAAGACCCATACAATGATTTCCGCCCTTCACCGGGAAAAATCACAACGCTTCATGCGCCGGGCGGTCACGGAGTGCGTTTGGATACACACGTGTACGCCGGTTATACCATTCCGCCGAATTACGATTCGATGATTGCCAAACTGATTACAACGGCACAGACACGTGAAGAGGCGATCAGTAAAATGAAACGCGCTTTGGATGAGTTCGTAATCGAAGGCGTAAAAACCACAATCCCTTTCCACAGGCAACTGATGGATGAACCGGATTATGTGGCCGGAAATTACACCACGAAATTCATGGAAAGTTTTAAAATGAACGATCCGGAATAAAAATATAGCCTTACTGAAAAGTGAGGCTTTTTTTATGCTCCTATAAATGACGGCAGAAAATCTGTAAGTAACAGACAGTCATGGTTGGTATTTTTACAAAAGCATTCTCGCGAAGAATACACTTTTGTTTAATTCAAAATTTATAACCATGAAAAAAATCTTATTTATTTTAGTCGCGGCTTTTATGTCGCATGTTTCCATTGCCCAGGAGGTGAAAATTACGAGTGGAGTCAGCAAAGCAGAATACCAAAGCATGGATGGTCTTGAAAAAAGGCTCTCTGATTATGTCGACGGGGCTGTTTCATCTTTAAAAGGGCTGAAGCTGAACGGGTCGAAGGATTATTCTAATTACCAGGCAACAATTAGTATCAGCAAGAATGCATCTGATAAATTAAGCAATTTTTTAGGCATTGGTCCGGCTGAGAATGTCCCGGTAGAAAATGCACAATCCTGTACAGCCTGTGGAATTGCAGGCGGAGCAATTTGCTACAAAAGAATCAGGGTTTTACTCAATAACGGGCAAACAGTTGTCGTCACGGTAACACTTAATTCAGAAGGTTGCACTGTTTTAAGTTGGTAATGCTGTAAAAAAAATCCCCTCATAAATCATCTATGAGGGGATTTCTTTATAATGTCTCCTTGAGCCATTTGAAAAATTCACGCTGCCAGACAATGGCGTTCTGCGGTTTCAAAACCCAGTGGTTCTCTTCGGGGAAATAGAGGAAACGGCTTTTGATGCCGCGCAATTGCGCCGCCTGAAATGCTTCCTGCCCTTGTCCGATTGGCACACGATAATCCTTTCCACCCTGAACAATCATAATCGGCGTATCCCATTTATCAACCATATTGATTGGATTGAATTCGTTGTAGGCCTTTTGCGCCGCTATGTTCTCCTTTTCCCAATAAGCCCCGCCGTGGTCCCAATTGTTGAAGAAAACCTCTTCAGTGGTGCCGTACATGCTTTGCAGGTTATAAACGCCATCATGCGAAACAAAAGTCTTGAACCTTTTGTTGTGCATTCCGGCCATATAGAAAACGGAATAGCCGCCAAAGCTTGCGCCAACACAGCCCAATCTTGCTTTATCCACATATTTTTCTTTGGCAACATCATCGATAGCTGAAAGATAGTCCTTGATTACCTGTCCGCCCCAATCCTTGCTGATGTCTTCATTCCATTTCACGCCATGGCCTTGCATTCCGCGGCGGTTTGGCGCTACGACGATATAACCGTTGGCCGCCATCAGTTGGAAATTCCAGCGGAAGGAATAATATTGCGTCAACGGCGATTGCGGTCCGCCCTGGCAATATAACAAAGTAGGATATTTTTTATTCGGGTCGAAATTAGGAGGCAGGATTACCCAAACGAGCATTTTCTTACCATCGGTTGTGGTTACATAACGCCTTTCGGTTTTGCTTAACGCTAAATTATCGTAAACGGCAGTATTGGCATTCGTCAGTTGTTTCCAGGTATTTTTCTTTAGATCATAAGCGTATAATTCTGACGCATGATTCATATCGTTTCTGGCTACAATTGCAGCATTTCCTGAAAATCCAACCAAATCCGAAACATCGAAATCGCCATTCGTAAGCTGTTTCACGGTAACGGCAATTTTGGTCAATCCCGGGAAGTTCACTTCAAACAATTGTTTGGTTCCGTCGACTGCCGCAATGAAATAAACCTTTTTTCCGTCGGCGTTCCATTTGAAATGCTCTACGGTTCCGTCCCAACCTGCAGTCAGGTTAATGTTCATTCCTTTATAGCTGACGATAATGTCATTTTTATCGGCTTCGTAACCATCGCGCTTCATCTGCAGCCAGGTCAGGTCGCCGTTTGGTGAAAATTGCGGATTGGTGTCATAGCCTAAATTTCCCTCAGTCCTGTTAGCGGTTTTTCCGGTTTCGAGATTGTATTCGTAAATATCCGTATTCGTGCTGATGGCGTATTCGGTGCCGGATTTTTTCTTGGTCACATATAAAATGCTTTTCCCGTCGGGCGACCAGATATAATCCTCATCGCCCCCGAAAGGTTTCTGCGGGGAATCGAAAGCTTCGCCTTTCAGGATATCGATCCCTTTTGCGCCATCTTTGTTTTCTTTGTAGAAAACGTGGTTGAATTTCCCTTCATTCCAGGTATCCCAGTGACGGTAATCGAGTGCATTGTAAATCTGAACATCCGATTTTTTGAGATCGGGATAGTAATCTTTTCCAAGTACATTGTCGATTTTCACTTCTTCATTGTAAACCAGGAATTTTCCGTCGGGCGACAGGTTCTTATCGGAAACCAACGATTTGTAATCGGTCACCTCCAATGCATTTCCTCCATTTACGGGAACGGTGTAATATTTAGAATTGGATTTGTTTTCCGCCATATCAGGCGTGGCGACTTTATAAACCACATTTTTCCCGTCTTTGGAAATGCCCAAAGCGGTTACGCGGCCCAGTTTCCAAAGCAGTTCGGGAGTCATTACATTTTGCGCTTCGGCAGCAGATATACTCATCATCGCAAGAGTTAGAAAGAATATTTTCTTCATTAGGTAAATTTTTTAAACGCTAAAAGTAATCATTTTTGAAATAAAAAAAGCTACCTCAATTGAGATAGCTTTTCAGTCAAATAAATTATTGGCTTATTGTTTTATGAAGCGTTTTACCGCCGATTTTCCGTTGGAAGTCACTTCAATCATATACGTTCCGCTGTTGATGTTTGAAACTTGAACGGCTCCATCTTCAACAGCTCCTTTTGAAACTTCCTGCCCGATGGAGTTGAAAACCCTGTAGGTTCCATTGTCTACATTGGAGATTCTCAGGATCCCGTCTTTTACCGGGTTTGGATAAACCGTAAAACTCAGGTCAGAAGAAGCGGTCGCGTCAGATTCTTTAGCAGCAGAAACGATATTCACCGTGTAATCTTCCACCTGTCCGTAAGAGAAAGTCTCGCAAGCTGTTGGCGTTCCGTTGTATTTCATCGAAACACGCATTCTTGTCGCTCCCAAAGTTGCAGTCGCCGGAATCGTGATTGATCCTGAAACCGGAGTCGTTTTCGAGGTCGCTTTCGTCCAAACCGTTTCGCCCGAATCGCTGAAATCGCCATCCTGGTTGTAATCGATAAAAACGGCATAACCTTCTGTGTAAACCGTACTTGTCCATTGCGGTGTAATTGTAATGGTGTATGCAGATCCGCGGTTTACATTGGTTGAGATGGCAGTGAAATTGGTATAACCCGTTCCGCCAGTCGACGTATTGTTGATGGTGGTGAAAACTACTTTGCCGATTTTCTCATCCGTAACGGTGTTTCCTTGCGACGTGCAATAAGTTAGGATGACAGATAGAGTCGTAACATTTACCGTGTTGCTTTGCGCGGAAACATTTCCTGCAGCATCTTTCGCCACAACATAGAAGGAATAAGCGGTTGCAGCAGTCAGCCCGGTCACGGTGTAAGAAGTTGTCGTTACCGTAGCTTTGAAAGCACCGTTTTGGTATACATCATACCCGGTTACCGCAACGTTGTCTGTTGAAGCAGTCCAGCTTAAGTTAGTCGCCGCCGCCGTAGTTCCTGAAGCAGCAAGGCTTGTTGGGGCAGAAGGCGCTGTCGTATCTGCTACCGGAGCCAGAGTCGTTACGTTTGCCGTATTGCTTGCAGCAGAAGCGTTTCCGGCAGCATCTTTCGCTTTTACCGTAAAGGCATAAGCCGTTGAAGCGGTCAATCCGGTTACGGCATATGTAGTTGAAGCGGTATTTGCTTTGAAAACACCATTCTGATAAACATCATAACCAGTTACAGCAACATTGTCTGTTGAAGCAGTCCATGCCAGATTGGTTGTGGTTTGCGTAGTTCCTGAAGCGACAAGGCTTGTCGGAGCCGATGGCGCAACAGTGTCTGATGAACCCGCAGTAATCGTGAAATTGGCATTAGAAACATCAAAGAAAATATGATTCGTTCCCTTTACCATAATCCTGTTCTGCGTTCCTGCTGTATTCGGAATCGTGACTGCCTGTGTTCCGTCATTTGGCGTTGCTGCCAATAAGGTTATTGGGAAAGTGTTTCCGCCATCAGTAGACAATAAGATATCGACATTGGCACAGTTTACGCCGTTTGCAGTAGTTCCTGCCACAGCCCATGTTATGGTTTGTGAAGATCCGCCAACATAAGAAACCGCCGTATTTGGAGAACTTACGGCAAACGGTCCTGCAGTCGCATTCACAGTCACTACCATGTCGTCGCTGTTGTTTCCTGAACCGCCAGCCCTGTTATCGCGAACCGTTACGCGGAAATTCAGTGTTCTGGCCACAGAAGATAATGCTTCCACAACCAATTCAGTTCCATTTGTAATGGTCGCTCCGGTTAAAACAGATGACATTTTTGGGAAATATCTTGTCGGTGAAACCGTTGGGTTGTAAGACCTGAAATTCACACCGCTTGTTTTGGTCGCACTCGGATTTGTCGTAGCGGTTTGCGAATCCATTTCTTCCCAGTCAAAGGTTAACGCATCGCCATTGGCATCAGTTCCGGTTCCTGTCAGCATAAAAGGCGTGCTTTTCGGAATCGTATAATCCAATCCTGCACCCGCAGTCGGGATTGCGTTTCCTGTCGCCGTTTTCACCGGACAGGTTTTCGCCTTGATGTTGTTCGTTACTTGTTGGATGCTTACCGCATGGAAATACGGATCAGAATGAGGCTGCACGTCTTTAGCAGTGATTCCCGCGTAGCCCATAATCGTTGAGCCGCTTCCAGGTTCCATCTGAACGCCGGTGCCTTCGTTGCTGTGTGTAAAAGTGTGGTTGGCCCCGAATTGGTGGCCCATCTCATGCGCTACATAATCGATGTCGAAGTTATCACCTGACGGGATTCCGTCTCCCGGAGAAGTAAACCCGCTTCCTTTAGATCCGTTGCTGCAAATACAACCGATACAGCCGGCATTTCCGCCGCCGCCCGAAGCGCCAAATAAGTGTCCAATATCGTAATTCGCTTCACCGATAACGGAAGTCAAAGTGCTTTGCAATTCAGAATTCCACGCGCCGCCTGCTCCTGTTGAAGCCGCAGAATATGGATCTGACGATGCGCTGGTATAAATCACCGCGTCCGTGTTGGCAATCAATACCATCCTTGCAGCGAAATCTTTCTCAAAAACGCCATTCACACGGGTCATCGAATTGTTGATTGCAGCTAACGCGAGTGCTTTCGTACCGCCGAAATACACGGTATATTCTCCCGTTACCGACATCGCCAGACGGAAAGTACGCAAGAAAGCATCATCGGCATTTGGCCTGGCAACGCTTATATTCGTATCAGCCTGCGCCTCGTCGATCACTTTACATTCGAAAGTGCCTTTTGATGGTGCTTTGTCTGATTTTCTGTAAACGGTATACGAACTCAAATCCGTAGTATAGGGCTCAATAAATTCAGCCGATTGGTCTGCCTTGATTACCATGGTCTGCAATCCAAGCGGCGAAATGCTGAAATAGATAGTCGATGCCGGGTTTTCAATACCCTGACCGATATACGATTTGATTTCAGGATATCTTGCCGCGAGCGCCGGATCCATATTGGATGATTCCTGGATGCGGAAATTTTCGAGCTGCCCGTTGGCATTCGGGAATGAAACAATCACATTGGATGATTTCATGTCGGAAGCAAAGCGCTTTGGTGAGTTCGTGAGCTTTTGCTTCAGGCTCGTCATGTCGAGCTCAAACAATTGTGGGTTAGTAATTCTTGTTTTGTTTTCGAAAACGACCGCATCTGTTTTTTGCGAGGTCGATTTCCATAAAGTTTTTCCAGCCTGGGCAAAAGAAAAACTGGTGAACGCAAGTAATGCGATCGAAAGTAATCTGTTTTTCATAATTGGGGAATTGTTTTTAGTTAGAATTAGCGGTTTCAAATATAAAATTTAATTCAAATAATAATTCAGTAATTAAAGAAAATAATTAACAAATCGATAAACTACGTGTTTTTGAGGTATCATATATTCAAAAACTATATTATTTTTCTGAATTATATGCAATCTGAAACTTTTCTTTAAAAAGCGCGTTGTTGTTTTTGATGGTTTTAGTACTAAAAAAGTTATTTTTATAAAAATTTTTCTGAGATGGAACTGAGTTACTGGGAACTTAAAAACTGGTTTACCGATGTCGATTATACTATTGTAGGCAGCGGAATCGTAGGCCTGCATGCGGCCTTGCACTTGCGTGAAAAATTTCCCGAAAGTAAAATCCTCATCCTCGAAAAAGGGATGCTTCCCCAAGGCGCAAGTACGAAGAACGCCGGATTTGCCTGCTTTGGAAGCCTTTCAGAAATTATTGACGATTTGCACACGCATTCCGAAGAGGAAGTCATCCAGCTGATACAAAAACGCTGGAAAGGGTTGCAAATGCTTAGAAAACGTCTCACCGATAAGGTAATCGATTTCAGGCCTTATGGCGGTTACGAATTGTTTTTGAAGGCAAACGAAAATGGTTTCCAGGAATGTTTGGCCAAAATGCCATTCATCAACGAAATCCTCAAGCCACTGTTTAAATCGGACGTTTTTGTGAAGGAAATTGACCGCTTCGGTTTCGAAGGGATTCAGGAATACCTCATTTTCAATCCTTTCGAAGCGCAGATCGATACCGGAAATATGATGCAGGTCTTACTCAAACAGGCTGTCGCCGAAAACATCCTGATCCTGAACCGCCAAACCGTGACCGCTTTTAACGAAACCCAAAATGGTGTGGAAGTGGGATTGGGCGATTTTAGCTTTTCAACAAAAAAATTGCTTTTTACAACCAACGGTTTTGCCGGCCAGCTGACCAAAGGCGACGTCAAGCCTGCGCGCGCGCAAGTATTAATAACCGAACCGATTCCAAATCTCGATATCAAAGGGACATTTCATCTCGATAAAGGCTTTTATTATTTCAGGAATATTGGCGAGCGGATTCTATTAGGCGGCGGAAGGAACCTCGATTTCGAAGGCGAAACCACGACCGAATTCGGCCAGACCGCATTAATCCATAATCAGTTGGAAAAACTATTAAAAGAAGTAATTTTGCCTGGCCGCGATTTTAAGATTGCCCATCGCTGGAGCGGGATTATGGGAATCGGGTCGAGCAAAAACCCGATCGTCCAACAATTATCGGAACATGTCTATTGCGGCGTCCGTTTGGGCGGAATGGGTGTTGCCATTGGCAGCCTGATTGGGACAGAACTCGCAGATTTGGTTTAAAATATTCAAAGTATGATTAGGAAAATATTTCGTTTTTTATGGAAAGCCTTTCTTTGGTTCGTGGCCGTTTCCATCTTTTCAGTGATCGTATTCCGGTTTGTGCCGGTTTTCTATACGCCATTAATGTCCATCCGCGCCATGGAAAACCTGTTCGAAGGAAAAGACATGGTTTGCAGCCACGACTGGGAACCGATCGAAAATATCTCGACCAATTTACAGAAGGCGGTCATCGCCAGCGAAGATTCCGGTTTCCTCGAACACCATGGCTTCGATTTCAAAGCCATCCAGAAGGCGATGAAAAGCAATGAGAAAGGCAAGAAACTCCGCGGCGGCAGCACCATTTCACAGCAAACGGCAAAAAATGTTTTCCTGTGGCAGGGCAGAAGTTGGGTGCGCAAAGGGCTCGAAGCCTATTTCACCGTATTGATCGAAGTTTTCTGGAGCAAAGAACGCATTATGGAAGTCTACCTGAACAGCATCGAAATGGGCGACGGCGTCTATGGCGCACAGGCGGCATCGAGATATTGGTACCGAAAAGACGCAGTGCAATTGACCCGGAATGAAGCGGCCGGAATCGCAGCGATCCTTCCGAATCCGAGGAAATTTAAGGCAACCAATTCGTCGCCATACATCAACAGGAAAAAAGGCCGGATTGTGGCCGGGATGGGTTCGGTCAAATTAGAATATTAATAAAAAAAGCGCTTCTGTGAGAAAGCGCTTTTTTTATTTGATAGCAGATTTAACTAAATAAAGGCCGGTATAATTTCCAATGTTTGTAAATCAGGATGCCGTTCAAAACTACCACCAATAAGGCAATGCTAATGCCCGGAATGTCCAGGAACATATGAAACAACAGAATGTTTATCGATATTGGCGCCAGCAAAATAATTACAAACGGAACCCACTTTTTGAGCAAAAGCATCAGTCCGATAAAAACTTCCAAAACGCCCAAAGCCGGGAAAATATATCCGGTGGCATTTAATGAACTCATGAATTCCCCCGCCGAACCGGTAGGCATCGGCATATCCAGAAAATGAAAAAGCTTGTTGCTCCCAAATACTACGAGAATAATTCCCAGCAATATTCTTACGATCATTGTAAATTTCGAATTCATATCAATTGGTTTATTGGTTAGCGGATACTGTAAAGATGTTTCTAAATTAATAAATTATCCGAAATAAATTACATAATTTTTTGGACACTTGAATTTTAACTAAAAACAGCCCTGATAAAATTGACGCGTAACATTTTTTAAAATAAATTTACGAATCATTAATCTTAAAACTAGAAATCATGCAGGCACACGAAATAGACTACAAAATTTACGGCGAAGAAATGCAATATGTCGAAATCGAACTCGATCCACAGGAAATTGTCGTCGCTGAACCCGGCAGTTTCATGATGATGGAAAACAACATCACCATGGAAACCATTTTCGGCGACGGGTCGGCACAACAGAGCGGTTTATTCGGCAAAATTTTATCAGCCGGGAAAAGAGTACTCACGGGCGAAAGCCTGTTCATGACGGCTTATTTGAATCAGGGTTCGGGGAAAAGCCGCGTGTGTTTTGCCTCGCCTTATCCCGGGAAAATTTTGCCGATTGACCTGACAGAATTCCAGGGAAAATTTATCTGCCAGAAAGATGCTTTCCTCTGTGCAGCGAAAGGCGTTGCGGTTGGGATTGAATTTTCGAAGAAACTGGGACGCGGACTTTTCGGTGGCGAAGGTTTCATCATGCAGAAACTGGAAGGCGACGGAATGGCTTTCGTGCATTCGGGCGGGACACTGGCGAAAAAAGAACTTGCTTCAGGTGAAATCCTGAAAGTCGATACCGGCTGTATCGTCGGTTTTACAAAGGATGTCGATTATGATATCGAATTTATCGGCGGAATTAAAAATTCGCTGTTTGGCGGAGAAGGTTTGTTTTATGCCACATTGCGCGGTCCCGGAACGGTTTACATCCAATCGCTTCCTTTTAGCAGGCTGGCCGACAGGATTATTGCTTCGGCACCAAAATCGGGCGGAAATAACCGCGACGAAGGCAGCTTGCTCGGCGGATTGGGGAATTTGCTTGATGGCGACAACCGGTTCTAACCGATAGAATTATAATTAAAAAGCCTGACATTATTGCCAGGCTTTTTTATGGATGCTTTGGAATGACGTATTAAATATTAAAGTTTATTCCCAAAACCACATTCCTTCCAATATTCGGAATGCCATCGGTTTTCAAACGCGATAAGTGTGCGATATACGTTTTGTCAAATAGATTATTGCCATTGAGGTTGACTTCAAAAGCGGTTTTCCCCAATTTGATTTTTCCGCCGAGGCCAAAATTTACCAACGTGTAATCGTTCGAACGCGTTTCAAAACCGCTCACATTATCCTGGCTGAAAGTCGTCGTTACATTTAACCGCGCAAATCCATTCTCGAGCCAGTTTTTGATGTTGAATTCCGTGCGCAGCGTATTGTTCCAGTTGTTTGCCGGAATCAACGGCAAATAATCACCGTTCTGTTTCTTTCCGGTAACGGTCTCAAAACTGCTTTCAAAATGCAGCCAATCCAAAGGATGCGGATGAAAATGGATTCCGGCTTCTCCGCCATACAAAACCGCATCGGCCTGGACGTAATTGAAAACGTCATTATCTTCAATAATTTCCCCTGTCGGCGCAGTATAGATGTAGTTGTTGATATGGTTGTAAAATCCATTGATGAAAAATTCAAAATGCGTATTTTTATATTCCAGATTTAAATCGGTTTGGAAATTCTGCTCGGTTTCGAGATTGTTATTTCCGATTTCATAACGATTTGTCCCTTCGTGTACGCCGTTTGAAGTCAGCTCTGCGAGGTTTGGCGCACGAAATCCGGAAGCAAGATTCAGCCGCATCGCGAAATCTTCGGCCAAATCAGTTTTGTAACCAACCGACGCATTGAAACTGTCGAAAGATTTGTCGATCGCCTCAAAATAGCCTTCCTCTCCCAAAATTCCGTGGGTTTCGCTCGTGACTTTTCGGTTGTCATAACGCAAACCGGCCTGGATGACATTCGATTTCCATTCGTAATTTGCCGTTCCGAAAACCCCGAAATCATTTGTTTCCGCATCCGGAATCAGGTATTCTTCGCCAGAATTTGTATTCGTCTGGTTCATGCCCTGGATGCCGACGATCGTTTCGAACTTGCCGAATTTTGGCAGATGGTATTTGAGGTCATAGTTCAACGTCTGGAGTTTCATATGCAAAACCGCCACATTACTGTCTTCGAATTCGCTTCGGTCATTGGCGATAAATCCGAAATCGGCATCCAAAGTCGAACTTCCGAAAAAGATATTGTTGTGCAGGCTCACAATGTGATTGTCGACGGCCTGCCTTGGGAAAAGCGTGCTTTTGCTGTCGGATTGCTGCGCGATACCGTTTTCAGGAATCCCCAAATCCAAACGATTGAAGTTGTATCGCAATACGCTCGAGAATTTCGAATTGCTGTAACCGATTCCCGATTTGAGGTCGGTTTCATTATAACGCGTATTGGTCACGCGGTTTCCATCGGGAACCTCATAATCCGAGTGGATCGCATAAGCGCCACGCGCGAGGAATTTCCAGTTTTCCGTCGAGCCTTTCAATCCCAAAGACGAACTGCTTCCGAGTGTATTCGAAAATAACTGTTGGCTAAAATCGCCCTTAAAGGTATTCGACTCCGCGAATTTTTCAGGATTGAAATACAATACGCCGCCCAAAGCGTCCGAGCCGTAAAGCAGGGAAGCCGGGCCTTTGATGACCTCGACGCTTTCAATTCCGGAATCATTCAGCCCCAATCCGTGTTCGTCGCCGAATTGCTGGTTTTCCAAACGAACGCCTTGCGAATAGACCAAAACGCGGTTTGCGCTGAGTCCGCGAATGACCGGTTTCCCGATTGAAGCGCCGGTTGAAATCTGTGAAACGCCGGGGATTGTCGCCAATCCTTCAATCAAGGTCGATACACCTTTTTGCTGTATGGATTTGAGGTTTTCATGTTCGACTTTCATCACGTTCTGCGATTGAAGCCGGTTGAAAGCCGTGGAAACGATGACTTCGTCCATCTGATGGATACTTTCCTGCAGGACGAAATCGAGTGTGGTTTGCGGTTGGTGAATGTTCACCGTACGATTTTCGGTGGCATAGCCCATAAATGAAAAGATGATGGCTATGTTTCCGGCCGGAAGATTGCTGAATGCGTATTTCCCTTCGGCATCGGTGGTTGTGCCTTTGTGCAAATCCGGCGCATAGACCGAAACGCCTGCAATGGGTTGGTTGTTTTTATCGGAAATAATCCCCGACAGCTTATTCTGACTATGAAGCATAGCCGAAAACCCTACAAATAGGGCAATGATAAAGTTTTTCATTGAAAATGATTTTATTGTTTACGAATAGTTCCGGGAAGTTTTCCGGAATCGAAAAGGACTAAACAATAAGAGCGGGCGGGCCACGCAGCGCATACGAACTTCCTGAAAAAGAAGCCGGCGTTTCGGAAATTGTAAAGAAATAAGGAATCGCTCTGTAAGCGGAAAAAACACTAAAAAAATAGGTTTGCGGCGTTACAAAATTGCTGAAATGGAATTCGCACGTAAAGCAATGGTCGAAATTGTGGTGCTGGTGTGTGATTTGCGATTTGCCTGTATCGTGCGGGTGTTCGCATTTCTCTTGCGTAAATTCGGCGACGAGGTGCTCGAATGAATGGATCGACTGGAACAATATCGAAGACAATATTGCAACAATTAGCGAAATATTCAATATGGCGAATTTTCTTTTCATTCTGATGGCGAAGTTAATGCGGGAATAAAAAAATCGGATTCATTTTAACATTTTTTAAGAAATGCAGATTCATTCAAATAAAAAAAGCTACCCGAAATCATCCGGATAGCTTTTAATTGCTAATCTAATTTAACCCTAATTCTTTACAATTCTTTTTGATTCGGAACGACCGTCCGGGCTTTCAATCTGCAATACATAAACGCCGTTGGCCAAATTCGAGAAATCAATCGTGTTCCTATTGGATTCGCTCAATTTTTGTCCCGTCATGTTGTAAATTATCGCTGTTTTCACAGTTGCCCCGTTAGCCAATTTGATATTGACGATTCCGGTGGTCGGATTTGGAAAAACCGTTGCGTTTGAAACTGTCTGGAATTTCGTATTGCCCAAGGTGGAAAGATCGATATGGTCCTTCAATAATCCAAGCGATAAAGTTCCGATGTATACGTCCGCGCTGTTTTCTGAAAAGGTAATCGCGCCTGAGACAAAAATGGTGTTGTAATAATCTTCGGAAGTTTTCTCTGTCCATGTTGCGCCGCCGTCATTAGAATAGACCACTTTCGGCAAAATATCCATAATCGAATAACCGATGCCGACAATCTGTCCGTCTGTTGCTGTTGAATGCTCGACTTTGTTGATCATTTGATCGTAAATCCTGCTCCAGGTCGCGCCGCCGTCAAGAGAAGTATAAATCCCGTTGGAAGCCGCCATCGTAAATTGGCTGACATTTAGGGGATTCTGCACAAGACTCAGGGCGATATTGGGTAAAACCAAATCCTGCAGGCCGCTGGTGATTTCCGTCCATGAGGTGCCGCCATCGGCAGTTTTGAACAGGCGATTGCCAACCGTAACCAAGACTTCATCCGGATTGTTGCTGTTGATGTGCAATCCGTAAATCCAGTCGCCGCTGTAAGGCAAATTGATGTATTCGGGCTGGATATTATTCACATCGGAAAAATCGACTTTCGCCAAAGTGGCGCTTTCGCCATTGAAGGTCGCGAGCCATGCAATATTGTGGTTTACAGGATTCGTATCGGCAGCCGTAAACTGCGTATCCCATGAACTCATCAAAGGGATTCTGGTCAAACCATAATCGTCGCTCACTTCAAGCGAATTGCCCATGAAGGAAGACACGTAAGCATACGTCCGACCCGGAATATCGCCATCGGCGCGCATCTGGTAAATCTGTCCGCTCATTGGGAATTCATTCAACGGCATAACATCGATCGGGGTTTCAACCTGTGTGGTAAGATTCCTGTCGGCATAGCCGAATTGTACGCCGTACATCAGATGCTGGTCGGTTCCGTCATTGATGATTTCCATATTGCCCATCACTTCGTAGAAAGGGTTTTCCACTTTGGCCAGCGTCACACCGCCATCGACAGATTTGTAGCCATAATGGCTGTTGGAAATAAAAACCTCGTTCGTATCCGAAGGATTAAAAGCCACGCCTTCCCCTAAAAAATAAGCATTTCCGGCATTGGCGCCTTCATGCTGTGTTGTTGTCCAGGTTGCGCCGGCATCCAAAGTCACTGCAATCTGGTCGTCGCCAAGAACGACTACGTGATTGGCATTGTTTGGATCATAGGCGATAAACGGAACATTGTCCATGCCGCCATCAGACCAGGTAATATCGGAAACCGTTGTCCACGTTATACCGCCATCGACCGAATGGTACAAAGCCTGGTGTTGGTCCAGATAAGCCCAAACGATTCCCGTTCCGGCGTACAGATCATTCGAATTGGAAGGATTGATGGACAATGTCTGTAAAATCAATCCGTCCAGTTTAAGCGACCAGGTTTGCCCGGCATTTTCTGAAACCAATAAACCGCCATCGACATTTCCGGCACCGCCATTCCTGACGATGAATAGTTTTTCGGGATTGTTCGGATCCATCACGGTTTGGTTTACCAATACGCCTTCGAAGTCGACTGCATCAAAAACTTTGGTCCAATTCTCACCGCCGTTTGTAGTGTAATAGGCTTTATCGGTCGTTCCGTTGGCGAGGATGAAGACCGTATTTTCATCGGCAATATCATACGAACCGAAATTCTGGTACAATTCGGCTTCAGGCATCGAATATTGTTTGATAACGGTTAATGTCTGTAAATCGAGAACGGTAATGTTATTGAGCGAATTTCCATTTCCGTAGTAAGCGATAAAACTCAGCGCCGTATTGTTGTTGGTCAGTTTCATCTGCTGCAGGTAAGGTGCGAGATAGGCATATTCGGAAGCTGTATACAAAATTTCCCAACTCACGCCATTGTCATCAGACACCATGATGTGTTTGTCGAGTGAAGTCGCATACACCCGGTTTGGCGTTGCAGTATCGTAAACAAAGTTTTTTAGCCGCCCGTAATCGTTGGTTCCGCTAAAGGAAACCTGCGCCGACAAGCTGCTGATCATACTGCAAAAAAGCAACATAACAATGGTAAATCTTTTCATTTCTTTTTGGATTAGTATTAGGCTGACAAAGATTGGCCAACGGTTTATCAACACCAAAAAAATCAAAAAATTTAGTGCGACATTTGCGGGAAAAAGTGCGACATTGTATTTTTAAAGCGTTGTGATGTAATCGTATAAGTCGTTGCTTTCAGGGATTCCCATTTTATGTGCGATACGTTCTTTTCGCTTGCGGCAGGCGCCCGGAGTGATGTTGTATAAAGAGCAGATTTCCTTAATCGTGAGGTTCATAAAGAGGTAACAGATAAAGCGGATGTCGTTCGAATTCAGTTCCGGATGTTTTTCCTTAAGCGTATTGAGGAAACGGCTGTTGACTTCTTCAAACAGCGTCAGGAATTCCTCGCGGTCGTCGTCCTTGAGCAGGAAATTCTTGAGTTGGTTGATCTGGCGGAACAGATAGGTGTTCCTGACCAGCTCAGGCTCTTTGTTCAACGACGTGATGAATTCCTCGATTTTTTCATTGCGGCTCGCCAGATGGAGTGCATTTGCGGCAAGCTTGCGGTTCTTGGTTTCGAGTTCGCCCTTGAGCTTTTCCTTATTTTTTAATTCGAGCGCAATGATTTTTTCGGTGCGTTCGGCAATGATTTTTTTCTGTTTGGATTTGACCAGATTGCTGCGCAGCAACCAAACCGAAAGCAGCAGCACCAATGCCGTAAATCCAATCAGGTAATATTTGATGCGTTTCTCGCTGTTGAGTTTGCCCTGGCTGATGTTGAGCTCTTTCTGATAACCCTGGATCTCGAGTTTGATTTTGCTGTTTTGGTACAAGACGCGGTCCTTGATCACATCGAGCGAATCCTTGACAATCATCACAGAATCTTTGTATTGCAACGCCTGTGCATAGTCTTTCCTTGCAAAATATACTTTGGAAAACTGTTCGAAAATATCTTCGTTGTTGTTGTAGCCCAGATTTTCTGCACGCGCTTTTTTGACGATGTCGAGTGCCGGATCGAGATTGTTTTTGTGCTGTTCGATTTTCGAGAGCATGATTAAGGAGGCCACTTTAAGGTCGTTGAATTCGGTCGCCTGGATTTTTCCCATTAGCGCATCGATTACTTTTTGTGCGGCGTCATATTTCCCCTTCGCCAGTAAATTTTCGGCTTCAACGACGGCAATCAAAAAACCGCCGCGCGAGTCTGCTTTGCCGAATGATTTTGCCAGTGTGATGTATTTTGAAGCTTCAGCTATTTTTTTGGTTTCATTGTAAGTGCTGGCGAGATTGCCGGCATACATGGTGATCTTCACGCTGTCTTTCGCTTCGACGGCGAGGTCAAAAGCCCTTTTCTGGTTTTTTTCCGACTCATCGAATTTGCGCTCCTGCATGTAAACCAACGCGATATTGTTCAAAACGGTCATTTCCTGATTGGAATCGGAGGCTTTCAACGCAATTTTATACGCTTCGAAGTAATAATCCAATGCCTCGCCATAATCGAGCATCTGGTAAAAGTTGAGTCCGATGCAATTGGTCGAGATGAATTCCTGTTTCTGCCAGCCATTTTTCTGCGAAAGCGTTTTGGCTTTGGTCAACAATTCGAGCGATTTCGAATGTTCCTTATTGTACAACGCGTCGATGCCTTTACTGATCAGTTCGTCGCATTGTGACAGGCTTCCCGTCTGGAAAGAAACAATCAGAAAAAAGCAGACGAACAGTGATTTCATAATATGTTGGTTGGCGTCAGGCCAAATTTACTCAAAATTTAAATTGGGAAGCCAAATGTCCAAAAACAAAAAACCACAACGGAAAGCTGTGGTTTTGCAAATCATTTATGTTGGCCTTAAACCAGTTTATTCGCGACGAGATATTCGGCAATCTGAACCGCATTTGTCGCAGCGCCCTTGCGTAAATTGTCGGCAACAATCCACATATTCAAGGTGTTCGGCTGGCTTTCGTCGCGACGGATGCGGCCTACAAAAACGTCGTCTTTGCCCTGCGCGTAAATCGGCATCGGGTAAGTGTACGTGTCGGTATTGTCCTGCACGGTAATTCCCGGGGTTTCGTGTAATATTTTGCGGATGTCATCCACATCGAAATCATTCTCGAATTCTACGTTTACCGCTTCAGAATGTCCACCAACAATTGGCACGCGTACGGCAGTGGCCGTTATGGCAATGGTTTTGTCGTTGAGGATTTTCTGCGTTTCGCGAACGAGTTTCATCTCTTCTTTGGTATAGCCGTTTTCCTCGAATACGTCGCATTGCGGGATGGCATTTCTGTGGATAGGATATTTGTAGGCCATTTCGCCTTTTACGCCCGCATATTCGTTTTCGAGTTGCTGCACGGCTTTCACGCCAGTTCCTGTAATCGATTGGTAAGTAGAGACGATGACCCTTTTAATGTCGTATTTCTTGTGCAAAGGCGCCAGTGTCAAGACCATTTGGATTGTAGAGCAGTTTGGATTTGCGATGATTTTATCGTTAGCCGTCAATTCGGAGGCGTTGATTTCGGGAACGATGAGCTTTTTATCGGCCATCATCCTGAATGCAGAAGAATTGTCGATTACGGTTGTCCCGGCTTCGGCAAATTTCGGCGCCCAGTCTAATGAGGTTTGTCCGCCAGCCGAAAACAAGGCGATATCGGCTTTCCTGTCTACCGCGTCCTGCATGCCAACCACTTTATATTTTTTTCCTTTGAATTCGATTTCTTTCCCTATAGATTTTTCCGAAGCGACCGGAATCAATTCCGTTACCGGGAAATTCCTTTCCGCCAAAACCTGTAGCATTACTTCGCCAACCATTCCGGTTGCGCCAACAACAGCAACTTTCATATGAATTTTTTTATTTGTTTCTTCAACCAATTTGGTGCTGCAAAAGTATAGAGAATTTTGCTTTGTTTCGCAACATAAAAAGAAAAACCGTCCAAGGGTGCGGACGGTTTAAGTGAATGAATATGTAATGTAACGGTACTTTACTTGCTTTTGATCGCGTCGCGGATTTCCATGAGCAATTTCTCCTCGGTGGTTGGTCCTGCTGGTGCGGCTGGCGCTGCTTCCTCTTTTTTCCTCATACTGTTCACGCCTTTTACCAATAAGAAAATCACGAAAGCGATAACAAGGAATCCAAGCAACGCCGAAAGAAAGTTTCCATACAAAATTCCGCCGTCGGTCTTCAGTTGTTTGATATCTTCAAGATGTGCCGCTTTTAACGCGGGTGTAAGTATAGCCGGCGTAATAACGTCTTCCACCAACGAAGTTACAATTTTTCCGAATGCGGCGCCAATAATAACTCCGACAGCCAAATCCATGACATTGCCTTTGGCAATAAACTCTTTAAATTCTGACATCATTCCCATAATAAATTTAATTTTAGGTTAAAGGGTTGTTTGAAAAGTGAATCTAAATTAGTTAAAATCTTAACACATCAACAATTATTCGCGGTAAAAAACGCGTTTGACCCTTTGAGAGATGCTTGTCAGGATTTCATACGGAATGGTCTGCAGCTTTTCGGCCATGTAGTTGACGGTCGGGCTTTCGCCAAAAATGGTCACCGAATCGCCTTCCTTACACTTAATTTCCGAAGCGTCCACCATCAGCATGTCCATACAAACGCTCCCAATGACAGGGGCTTTTTTATTGTTGATGACGACAAATCCGACGCCGTTGCCCCAATGGCGTGAAATCCCGTCGGCATAACCGATTGGAATTGTGGCGACTTTGGTTGGCTTTTCCGCCATAAATCGTCTGCCATAACCCACGCTGTCTCCTGCGGGGATGGTGCGCAATTGTGAAATGATGGATTTCAGGCTGCCCACATTTTCGAGAAATTTCTGCTCTTCAGGATCATTCGAAATGCCGTAAAGTCCGATTCCCAAACGGACCATATCGTACTGCGCTACGGGAAAATTTTCGATTCCGGAAGTATTTAACAGGTGCCGGATCGGTTTGATCTTCAAATCCTTCATCAGTTTGGAAGACAGTTTTTCAAACAAATCAATCTGCGAAAACGCAAATTCCTTATGTTCCAGATCGTCGCTCGTGGCCATATGCGACAAAATGCTTTTGACCCGGACCGATTTGTTTTCCCTTAAAGTGAAAATCAATTCTTCCAGATTATTTTCCTGGAAACCCAAACGGTGCATCCCGGTGTCGAGCTTAATATGGATCGGGTAGTTTTCGAGTTTCTTCTGCGAAGCGATCTTCAGGAACGCATTCAGTCCTTTGATGCTGTAAATTTCGGGCTCAAGGTTGTGCTGGATAATCGCTGCGAAACTCGTATTCTCCGGATTCAGTACCATAATCGGCAAAGAGATTCCGGCATTTTTGAGCGAAATTCCCTCATCCGCAAAAGCGACACCCAAATAATCGGTCTTGTGGTGCTCGAGCAGTTTCGAGATTTCAAATCCGCCGTTTCCATAGCCAAACGCTTTCACCATCACCATCAATTTGGTTTCCGGCCTGAGTTTCGAACGATAGAAATTGAGGTTATGCCCGATCGCATTGAGGTTGATCTCCAAAACGGTTTCATGCGTCTTTTCTTCCAACAGGGAAACGATTTCTTCAAAACGAAAATCGCGCGCGCCCTTAACCAATATGGTTTCATTGCTAAAAGACAAGGTGTCGAAAGCGTCGATAAAGTCTTTGGTGCTTTTGAAAGTGATGCAGTTGAGGAACTTATTCTTGAATTGCGAAATGGTTTCCCCGACGCCGATAATGCGGTTGATCTTATTTGAAATGACCAATTCGGAAACCGTCGCATACAATTCCTCATTCGACAGGCCGCTTTGGAAAATATCCGACAAAATCAGCGTTTTTTTCTTGTATTGCTTCTGGCTTTCTAAGAAATCCAACGCGATTTTGAGCGACTGGAAATCAGAGCTGTAACTGTCGTCGATGATCGTCGTATTGTTGATGCCGTTTTTAACTTTGAGTCGCATTTCCACCGGAAACAGCAGCGCCATCCGGCTTTCGATAATTTTCGGGTCATAGCCGAAATGCAGCATCACCATCATGCACTGGATCGCATTTTCCACCGAAGCGTCGTCGAGGAACGGAATCTTGATCTCAAAAGCATCATGGTTAAAATGCACTTTGAGATTGGTCTTGTCGACAATGATTTTTTTGGTAATGAAAACATCGGCGTCTTCGTGCTTGCAGCTCCAGGTAAACGTTTTCAAATCCGGGCTGATGAACGCATCGATGGTCTTATTTTTATGGCAGATCAGCACTTCGGCGTTCGTAAAAAGCTTGAGCTTCTGTTTGATTTTTTCCCCGATATTGGCAAATCCTTCGTCATGCGCCGAACCGATATTGGTCAGTAATCCGATTGTCGGACGAATGATTTTTTCGAGCTTCACCATTTCGTTCACGGTCGAAATACCGGCCTCGAAAATTCCCAGATTGTGCTTCTCATTGATGGAAATCACCGATAACGGCACGCCAACCTGCGAATTGTAGCTTTTCGGGCTTCGGATAATGTTGTAATCCGGACTCAAAAGAAAATTGAGCCATTCCTTGACAATCGTCTTGCCGTTGCTTCCCGTAATCCCGATAATCGGGAAATGATACTGGCTTCGGTAAAAGGCGGCAAATTGCTGTAAGGCGTCGGTCGTATTTTCGACTATCAGGAAATTGGCCTGGCCGCGCACTTCGTCCGGAATATGCGTGACGACGAAATTGAAAACGCCGGTATCAATCAATTCCTCAATATAATTGTGTGCGTCGTTATTGGGTCCGCTTAAAGCGAAAAACAACGTATTGGCGCCATTTTGCAGCGAGCGGCTGTCGATGGAGATGTGGTCTATCGGCATCGCATCTGACTCTCCAAACCATTTGGCCTGAATGACGGGGATGATATTTTTTAGGGTCAGACTCAAAGTTAGTCCTGTGGTTTTTTTGATTTGGCTCCGCCCAGTTCGGCTTTGCCCTGATTTTTGACTTCGATTTCCTGCGCCGACTGTGTCCAGATTGCATTGAAATAAGCCGCACGGCTCAAAGGCTCGTATTCTTCGGTCTCGCCGAGCAGCACGAGATTGTCGTTATCGGCCTTTCGGAAACTGTAATTGGCAAGGTTTCCGGTCCTGGTACAAACCGCGTGCACTTTCGTCACATATTCAGCGGTCGCCATCAATGCCGGCATCGGCCCGAACGGGTTTCCTTTGAAGTCCATATCGAGTCCGGCAACGATTACCCGGATTCCGGAATTGGCCAGATCGTTGCAGATCTTTACAATCTCATCGTCAAAAAACTGCGCTTCGTCAATTCCGACTACATCGCAGCCTTGCGCCAAAATCGCAATATTGGCGGCAGCGGGAACAGGCGTGGAGCGGATTTCATTGGAATCGTGCGACACGACCATTTCGTCATGGTAGCGCGTATCGATCGCGGGTTTGAAAATTTCGACTTTCTGTTTGGCGAACTGCGCGCGTTTGAGGCGCCGGATCAGTTCTTCGGTTTTTCCCGAAAACATCGAACCGCAGATCACTTCAATCCACCCAAATTGTTCTTTATGATTTACTGTATTTTCGAGAAACATTTCGTAATTTTCAGCCTTTAAAAAGGATTAGTTGATTTTGTTTGCAGCGAATGCAAACCGAGATAAAAATTTTCTATTTTTACGTCGTTTCAAAAGTAGAAAAATTTTATTAATATGGTGGATTCGCCTCCCGTTAAATAAAAAATTAAATTCTCCATTTTTAAAGAAACACGCCCTTACTCACTATAATTCTAAAAGTTATGAAAAAGAAGCTGGAAGCCGAACTCATCAGCATTGCACACAGAATTTTAAAGTTAAAGAATAAATCTGACCTTATCCAACTGCATCAGGAAACGCAGAAATTATATGAAAAATTATCGGTTTTGCGTTTTGTGGAGGAGAACTTTGCCGATGTAAAGCCAACCATCGGATATACGGAAATTGAGGACAAGCTCGCCGTGATTTTCGATACCGAAATTCCGGCCGAAGAGCCAAAACAGGAAGAACCAAAAGCGAAAACAGCGACCCGCGAAACAGAAACGCCAAAAGCAGCGGAGCCAATAGAAATAGAACCGACCGAAGCGAAAGCGGAAGAAAAGAAAACCGCACTGTCAAGCGTCAGCGAAGAAATAGAAAAATCAGGAAAAGCCATCGCCGACCTGATTAAAGGCATTCGCGGCAATTCACCAGAAAAAGTTGCGGAAGAGAAACCGGCAGATGAAACCAAAGAAGAACCGGTTTCGGAATTGGATTCAAGTGATAGCGAACAGGCAACGCAACCTGAAGAAACGATGGCAGAAGCTGAAGCAACGGAAGAAACCACAGAAGCAGAAAATATTCCTGAACCAATAGCCGAAGCGCCAAAATCGGAAGAAACAGACAAGGACGATTTCTTCAAACCGGCTTTCGAATTGTCATTCGAACCAAAAGCGGAAGAATCAAAACCTGTCGGGGAAGCCAAAATCACGCCGGCGCAGATTGCCTTTGACGACCTGCTCGGGCAAAGCTATAAAGATCCGGTTTTTGTAAAACCCGAAGACCTGGACACTGAAAACGAAGTGCAGAAAACGGCTGAAAAATCAGATGTGATTCCGATTTCGAGAAGTTTTGTCGACAATTCCAACGTCATTTCCATCAATAAATCGGAAAACCTGAACGACCGTATTTCCAAAGGGATAACAATCGGACTCAACGACAGGGTTGCTTTTATGAGCCATCTTTTCAATAACAGCAGCGAGGATTACAACCGCGTTTTGTCGCAGCTCATCACGCTTGATACGCTTTCCGAAGCCAAAAACTTCATCGACACTATGGTGAAACCCGATTACAACAATTGGGAAGGCAAAGAAGATTACGAACAGCGTTTTATGGAAATCATCGAGAAGAAATTCTCTTAACCGAAAGAATAATTGTAAGCCACGAACTCACGAATTAATATTTTAGATTTGTGGGTTCGTGGTTTTTTTACAGCAATACTATGTCGAAATTATACATCGTCCCAACGCCAATCGGCAACCTCGAAGACATGACTTTGCGCGCGATCCGCGTTTTAAAGGAAGCCGATCTGATCCTCGCCGAAGATACGCGTACCAGCGGCAAACTCCTCAAACATTTCGAGATTTCGACGCACATGCACAGTCATCATATGCACAACGAACACAAAACTGTCGAAAACCTGATTTCGAGGCTCAAGGCAGGGGAAACCATCGCTTTGATTTCTGATGCGGGAACGCCGGCGATTTCTGATCCCGGATTTCTGCTCACGCGTGCCTGTGTCGAAAATAAGATTGAGGTGGATTGTTTGCCCGGCGCAACAGCATTTGTACCGGCTTTGGTAAATAGCGGGCTTCCCAATGACAAGTTTGTTTTCGAAGGGTTTCTTCCCGACAAAAAAGGAAGGCAGACCAGATTTTTAGCTTTGGCAGAAGAAACGCGCACGATGATTTTTTATGTTTCGCCGCATAAGCTCGTGAAAACCCTGGCAGAATTCGGAATTTATTTCGGCGAGGAACGGCCCGTTTCCGTTTCGCGTGAATTGTCGAAATTGCATGAGGAAACGATTCGCGGAACCGCAAAGGAAGTGTTGGGCCATTTTGAAAAAACCGCTCCGCGGGGAGAAATTGTTGTTGTGGTTGGCGGAAAAGTTGCTGTGAAAGAAAAACCATTAAGGGATTAAGGTTTGTGCATATTTTACCACAAGACAAGAAAAAAGGTTGCGCAAAGTCCACAAAGTAAGACTTAATGGAACTTAATTTCTTAATGGTAAAGCTTTTTTCTTAGTGAACTTTGCGAAAATCTTTGCGACCTTCGAGGTAAACTACACTTCCAAATCCACAAACCGAAAAGCCTTCCCGCTAAACAAACCCTTATCCGATAACTTCAGATCAGGAATCACAAGCAAAGCCATAAACGACAACGTCATAAAAGGCGCTTTAAGGTTGCTGCCCAGATTTTTTGCCATCGCATCGATTTCCTGGTATAATCTTCCGGTTTCCCAGCCATCTTTGTCGGAGATTATTCCGGCGACCGGCAAGCCGAGGATTTTGGTTTCGTTTCCGTTCACCGCACAAATCCCGCCGGTATTTTCAATAATCAGGTTGACGGCTTTGCAGATTTCATCATCGGAAGTCCCGACAACGACAATATTATGGCAGTCATGCGCGACAGAACTTGCGATGGCACCTTTCTTCAATCCGAAATTTTTAATGAAAGCAATCGCAGGTTTTGCATTTTGGTAGCGATTCACGACGGCCATTTTTAAAATATCATTGTCGATATCAGAAATAAGATTCCCATGTTCAATTTTTGGCTTATGATGAATTTCATTCGTAATCAATTGTCCTTCCAGTGCTTCGATGACACGGATTTTGGCAGTTGAACTTATCACTTCAAAATCACTTATTTCCTTAGCGGAAATATTGAAATTGTTCGGCGTTTCAAACGGAATGTCTTTTATAAACGATTTCCCATTTTCTGCAACCAATTCGCCATCGATGTAGGTTTGCAGCACTTTGAAATCGACCAAATCTGCCACAACTATAAAATCTGCCGAATCATTTTCTTTGAGCAATCCAACATTCATGTGGTAATGCCTTACCGGATTGATACACGCCGATTGCAGGATTTTGAAAACGTCGATTCCTTTCGCCACAGCGCGCTGGCACAGCGAATTGATGTGCCCAACGATCAGATCGTCCGGATGTTTATCGTCAGAGCAGAACATCATATTGTCATAATGTTCGGGCAGTAAATCGATTAAAGCCTCAAAATTTTTCGCGGCGCTGCCTTCACGGATGAGGACTTTCATGCCGAGCGATAATTTCTCTTTTGCCTCTTCGTAACTGAAGCATTCGTGGTCGGTCGTGATTCCGGCCGAAAGGTATTTTTTCAAATCTTCGCCACGCAATCCCGGCGCATGGCCGTCAACCGGTTTGTTGAAATGTTTCGCCCATTCGATTTTCTTCAAAACTTCCGCATCGTCGAAAATCACTCCGGGATAATTCATCATCTCGGCGAGATAATAAATGTCGGGCGATTGCATCAATTCCCTGATTCCATCTGAATCGATCAGCGCGCCGGCCGTTTCATACGAAGTCGCCGGAACGCATGATGGCGCGCCAAAATGAAATTTCAACGGTACTTTTCCCCCATTTTCAATCATATAATAAACGCCGTCGGCCCCGAGTACGTTGGCAATTTCATGCGGGTCGGAAATCGTGGCGACGGTTCCGTGGATGACGGCCAGTTTCGCGAATTCGGAAGGCACGAGCATCGAACTTTCGATATGGATGTGCGCGTCGATGAATCCCGGAAGGATAAAATCTTTTACGGCGTGATTTTTTTCGACGATGGAAATAATGGTTCCGTTTTCGACGGTAATTTCACCCGAAAAGATGCGGCGGTTTTCAATATCCACAACCTGTCCCTGAATTTGCATAAGAAGAATTTTAAACCAACAAGAAACGAAATTTTCTGTGTGAATTTTTATTAAATTTGAAAAAGATTTTCACTCAATATACACCATTCAAAATTTTATCTATGCGCTGGACAATCAAACACAATCCCGATCCGGGAAAAGTAAAACATCTTACAGAAGTTTTAAACATTGACGACATTACCGCCAAACTTCTGTTGCAACGCAGCATCGGAACATATGACGAAGCCCGGCGATTTTTTCGCCCGACATTAGAAGATCTGCACGATCCGTATCTGATGAAAGATATGGATAAGGCTGTGGAAAGAATCGAATCGGCGATCGCCAACGGAGAAAACATCCTTGTTTTTGGCGATTATGACGTTGACGGAACCACTGCGGTTTCGCTCGTTTCTTCTTACCTCAAAACGATTTACCCCAATATTGCGACATACATTCCCGATCGTTATGACGAAGGTTACGGAATATCATTCAAAGGAATCGATTATGCCGATGACAACGGCATGTCGCTGATTATCGCATTGGATTGCGGCATTAAATCGATTGACCATATCGCTTACGCGAAAGACAGAAGCATCGATTTTATCATCTGCGACCATCACAGGCCGGGCGAATTTTTACCCGATGCTGTGGCGATTCTCGACCCGAAACGTGAAGACTGTACTTACCCTTATGATGAATTGTGCGGCTGCGGCATCGGTTTCAAGCTGATTCAGGCTTTGGGTTCGAAACGCAATGAAACGATTGAGGATTTGCTGCCTTATCTGGATTTGGTGGCGACGGCGATTGCGGCGGATATCGTCCCGATGACCGGGGAAAACCGGGTGCTTGCGAAATTCGGACTGGAAGTCATCAATGCGAGTCCGAGACCCGGAATCAAAGCGCTTATCCACCAGATTAAAAAGAAAACGCTTGATATTACCGATGTGGTTTTCATCATCGCGCCGCGAATCAACGCTGCAGGAAGGATTAAGCACGGCAACCATGCGGTGGAATTGCTGACCGAATTCAATTTTGAACAGGCACAGCAATTTGCTTCGGAAATAGAGAAATACAACGCCGACCGCAAGGATCTCGACAAACAGATCACCAAAGAAGCTTTAAGGCAGATTTTGGACAATAACGAAGAGGAACGTTTTACGACGGTCGTTTTTCAGGAAGACTGGCACAAAGGCGTCATCGGGATTGTCGCCTCGCGGCTGATAGAGACGTATTACCGCCCGACATTGGTGTTTACAAAAAGCGGCGACAAATATGCGGCTTCGGCGCGTTCGGTGAAGGATTTCGATGTGTATAATGCACTGCTGGCCTGTGAAGAACATCTGGAACAATTCGGCGGGCACATGTATGCGGCAGGAATGACTCTGAAGGCCGAAAAATACCTGGATTTTAAGAATGCGTTTGAGGAAATTGTGCGCACAACCATCCATCCGGATTCACTCACGCCTGAAATTGCTATTGATGCAGAAATTAATTTTGATGCCATTACGCCCAAATTGACGCGTCTGTTGAAACAATTCGAACCTTTCGGGCCGCAGAACATGACGCCGGTTTTTATGACGAAAAATGTGACTGATACCGGTTTTGCCAAAAGACTTGGTTCCGATAATGAGCATTTGAAATTGTATGTAAAACAGGAATCGGGCGGGATCGGCGCCATTGGTTTCGGGCTTGGGAAAAAAATGGATCTGGTCACAAACCAAAAGCCTTTTGACGTCGCCTATTGTATCGATGAGAATGAATGGAATGGCGCGGTGACGACGCAACTGAGATTGAAAGATATTCGTTAAGGTGTGTGCGTGAAGGATGGAAGCAAAGTGCCGCGCACTGCGGACAGCCTGACCTGAAAGGGCACGCCCAACTTTAACGTTTTATTATTTAGAATTGATATAAATAATTACTTATATTTGTTTTAAATCGCAGGAAAAATGAAACAGATTGAGCAAATTTATGTGAATGACACCGGGATGGCGTTCTTTTGGAAAGAGCATCAGATTGCGGTTACAGAAAAAATACAGTTGGTTTTTAAGGAAACCGGATTTTATTTTACCGTGGAGGAATTGCACCGCTTTATGGTTCTGATTGAAGACAGCTGCAGGGAAAATCAGGCGTGTGAAAGTTGTGCGATGAAAAACCAATGCCATAAATTCCTGTTGAAAACGCCGGTTTCACAGATTGACCTTGCCGTTTCGATGAAAGAACTCGACGGGATTAAGGATCTTGTGAAAGGGACTTTGTTTAAGATTTCGCTGCAGGAATATATTTTCGGGATTGGGATGAATTAACCCTCGAAGGTTTTGATTTCGAAATTTTCACCATCAAAGACGCCATAAGTGAAATAGCCGATCCAGTCGCCAAGGTTGACGTATTCGGAATTTTCGCCCACGCTGATTTTCATCGGAAGGTGGCGGTGCCCAAAAACAAAGTAATTGTAGTGTTTGGTTTCGAGCTTGCGTTTGGCATACATGACGAGCCATTCTTTTTCTTCTCCGAGGAATTTCACATCCTCATCGCCCGAAATCAGTTTATTTTTTACCGAAAAATATTGGGCCAGGCTCACGCCGATATCGGGATGAAGCCAACGGTAGAGCCATTTTGAGAACGGATTGGTAAAAACTTTTTTCATTCTTTTATAACCTTTATCGCCCGGGCCTTTTCCGTCGCCGTGGCCAATCAGAAAAGTCTTGTTGCCGAAAGTATATTCCTGGTTGTCGTGGTAAACGGGAATGTTGAGCTCTTTTTCGAAATAATCCGACATCCATAAATCATGGTTTCCGACGAAAAAATAAATCGGGATTCCGGAGTCGCGGATTTCGGCCAATTTGCCTAAAACGCGTATGAAACCTTTTGGGACAACGGTCTTGTACTCAAACCAGAAATCGAACAAATCGCCTAATAGGAAAATGGCGTCGGCGTCGGCTTTAACCTGGTCGAGCCAGGCGACGAATTTCTGCTCGCGCGGGAAACTCAGTTCGGCTGTCGGTGCGCCAAAATGCTGGTCGGAGGCGAAATAGATTTTCTTATTGTTTGACAATTGCATAGGCTAATGTAAGGAATTACAGATTATCGCTGGCATACCATTCGGCGAAGGACGTATCGGTTTCCTGCAATTTGAGTGAATGGAGCTGGATGCTTTCAGGAAGGCGGTCCTTAATTTTCTTGGCAAAATCGATCACCATATTTTCGCTCGTCGGCTGGTAATTCACTAAAATCACATGATGCCCGCGGTTTTTGAGCTCATCTGCGAGTTCGACATGCGGCGTGGTTTCGTTAAAGACGGTCGCATGGTCAAAGTTATCGACGATTTCTTCCTTGACGATTTTCTTTAAATCCGAGAAATCGATCACCATTCCGAATTTCACATTCGAGCGGTCGGCAATCGGAGTCCCGATTACGGTCACTGACAGTTTATAGCTATGCCCATGGACATTTTTGCATTTGCCGTCGTATCCGTAAAGTGCATGGCCGGTTTCAAAACTGAATTGTTTGGTAATCCTGATTTTGCTCATTGCGATAATTTTATGCAAAGGTAATTACTTTTGAAATGATATGGATGTTTTTGTAGGATCCGAAATTTCGGGAAGCAAAAAGCCGCTCTAAAAAGCGGCTTTTCTATAAAACATTGAATCTGTTTTTTATGGGTTTTCCTCAAATGCCTGATCCGTATTTGGCAATGAAGCCCTTGAATTAATTACATTATTATTCGCGTCGGTTACGAAAGCCACAAAGCTGATTTTGGTGCTATCTGCGACATTGGCAGGCATTGGGAAGGTAAAATTCCGGGATACCGTTTGGTCAAAATCACTTCCGTTTATAGGATCGCCAAGCAAATTGGTCAATGTTGCGCGAAGTACATTATTGTGTTCGAAATTCGGGATGTTGTGTACAGCATTGTAATAAGTGGAATAATTAACCTGGTGGTAGTGCAAGCCGTTTTCCAAAACATAAACGACCAGTTTGAGTCCGCTGAAATTCTGCGCAAATTTGACATTCACATCCAGGCTGATATTTCCATTTTCAACTGTCGATTCCATTGCCAATCCGAGTCCGCAGTTATTGCTGGTCAGATTGATGGCGTCGACAGTGTTCGTATCCGGGTCGGTCCACGTAATCGTCCGGTTGAGCCTTGCCTGTGGCAATTCGAGATCATGGTCAGGAGAAATCAGGTCTTTTAATGGCTGGAAACCGGCAAAATGATAAGGGTCATCTCCGTTATGGATGGCGATGACAACCGCTTTGTTTGTAGCGGCAAGCACCTGTTCGATTCCATAGGCGACGCGGGTACAGTTTCCGCACCAGGTTCCGGTGTAATCTTCAAGCAAAACATGTTTGTTAAACTGCCCCGAAACGGGAGGCGCATCTACGGCATCGTTAACCGGAATCTCTGCATAAAAGGCATTGGTATCGCTGCAAGAGACAGCGGTGAAAAGGGCTAACGATAAACCGAAATATTTCAAAACTTTCATAACAAAAATATATTCAATTATAACTGCAAATAAAGCAAAAAAAATTTTATTTTAATCTTAATAATTTGTTTTTTTGCATTCAAAACTACACAATTATGAAAAAAATACAGCTGTTGTTGCTTTTTGTCGGATTTAATCTATTTGCCCAAAAAGAACTTCCAAACCTTTCCCTGAATAACCTCGACGGCAAGTCGGTTTCGCTAAAAACAGAGTTCGCTGAAAAAGATAAAATATACATTTTCTCCTTCTGGGCAACATGGTGCACGCCTTGTATTCAGGAACTTGACGAGATGAACGACGTTCAGGAAGAATGGAAAAAAAGCGTCAATTTTGAAATCGTCGCTATTGCAACTGATGATTCCAGGACACAAAAAAGGGTAAAGCCATTGATTAACGGAAAAGGCTGGGATTTTAAAGTGCTTCTGGACACAAACCAGGACTTCAAGCGATACTTGTCGATTGTAAACATTCCGTATACGATCGTGGTCAAAAACCAACAGATTGTGCATATCCAGAATGGTTATGTTCCGGGGAATGAAAACGAATTGCTGGCTAAACTGAAATCGCTGTAATGAAGAAAGTACTATTTTGCCTCAGCATTCTTTTTTCAGTCGGAGCGTCTGCACAGGAAAAAGAAAAATTGAATTTTTTCGGTGGATTTGAATCCAATTCCCAGTGGTATCTCAAATACACGGATTTGAATGTGGAACATCCGAAACACCCGATCCGATCGAATAATTACCTATTCCTCAATCTCAAATACAAAGGCTGGACGGCCGGAATCCAGGGCGAATCCTATGAAGACGAGGCGCTGCTGAACTACAATCCAAAGTACAATAAAACCGATGTCGCGACTTATTTCGTCCAATACAAAAATGAGACGGTCGATTTGACTGCCGGTTATTTCTACGAACAATTCGGAAGCGGATTGCTGATGCGCCAATGGGAAGACCGCCAACTTGGCATCAACAATGCCTTGCGCGGTGGCAGGATCATCTTTACGCCGACCAAATGGTTTACATTGAAAGGCGTTTATGGAAGACAGCGCACCGGATTTGACGTAACCGATTCGGACATCTACGGAACCGATTTCGAATTCGGGATTTCCGACATTTTTAAGATGGAGACGACGGAACTTTCAATCGGATTGAGCTATGTTGGGCGCGACGAGAAAATGCTGACCATTCCGGATCCGAATTTCGCCGACCGTACTGATGCTTACGCCGGCCGGATCAATTTCGCCCACAAAGGCTATTACGCTTCGGCGGAATACGATTACAAATCTAAAGATGCCGTTGTGGAGAAAAAGGAAGAAGTTAAAAATACGTTTATCAAACCTGGAAATGCCCTGCTCGTTAACATGGGTTATTCCAAAAAAGGATTCGGCATCGACGGAACTTTCAGGCGTTTGGAAAACATGAGCTTCTATTCCGAAAGGGCGGCAAACAAGAACCAGTTCAATGACCGGATTATGAACTTCCTTCCGAGCCTGACCAAGCAACAGCATTACAATCTGGCCAATATCTACGTTTATCAGGCACAGCCGGGCGTAAATCTGGCGGACAATACGGTTTTGAAAGCAGGAGAAATCGGCGGACAGATCGACCTTTTCTATAATTTCAAAAAAGGCAGCGCTTTGGGCGGAAAACACGGAACGAAACTGGCCCTGAATTATGCCGACTGGCACGCGTTGGGCGGGGATTTCTATCTTCCGAAAAAAGATTACAACACCGATTATTTTGGTTTCGGCAAAAGAATGTTTACCGAATACAATGTTGAGGTGACTAAAAAATGGAACGAGAAATGGCAGTCGATGTTCTCCTACATCAACCAATATTACAATGCAAAACTGATTGAGGAAACGTATGGTGTCGTGAAAACAAATGTCCTGGCGGCCGAAGGAACCTACAAGTTTACGGCGACACGCTCCATCAGGATTGTTGGTGAGCATTTGTGGGCAGATACGGATAAAAAGAACTGGGCGGCGGCTACGGCTGAATTCAATATCAATCCGAAATTCTCGGTTTATGGCTCGGACATGTACAATTACGGCAACGACGACCCGGAAATGCAGAACCATTATTACAATGTAGGAGGCGCTTTCAGAAGAAAATCGACCAGAATCGCCTTGAATTACGGAAGACAGCGCGGCGGATTGGTTTGTGTTGGAGGCGTTTGCAGGTATGTTCCCGAAAGCTCCGGAATTTCTTTATCGCTGAATACGACTTTTTAAATTCTAATTTATATATTTGCCAAATAGAATGGGGATGTAGCTCAGTTGGCTAGAGCGTTTGGCTGGCAGCCAAGAGGTCGTGGGTTCGAGCCCCATCTTCTCCACGAAAAAAGCACTTCAATTGAAGTGCTTTTTTTATTTCTTGTCAGCGGCTTTTCTGCCTCGTCTTCGAATTCAATGCAATTTTTTTATTTACGATTTTGGCAATGGCGCCCCAACTGCAACGTCGCAGCGGTGACCGTCCTGGCCATGCGGCGGATTCATTCCCGGTGCAGTTGCGGTTACAGCAGCTGGGGTCGAATTTAATATTGCCGGAGCCTGTTCAGTCGTTGCGCGCGCTGATTTTACCAATGTAGGATCAACTAATGAAGGTGTGGCTGCCGGTTTGCCCGGTGGCGAATTCAAAGGTGCGCCAACGGCAATATCACAACGGTGATTCGGCTGTCCGTGTGGCGGATTCATTCCGGCTGCGGTTTTTACAGCAACGGCTGGTTTTGTGGCTGCCTGTGCCGGATTGATGGTCATGGCGGGCTGTGGAGCAACAGGTGCAGCAGCGGCCGGTTTGCCCGGTGGCGAATTCAAAGGCGCGCCAACGGCGATATCGCATCTGTGATTGGGTTGCCCGTGTGGCGGATTCATCCCGGCGGCAATTTGTGTCGGTTGTGGTGCGGGAGCATTTTGGACCGCGGGCTGCGCGTTAGGCGTTGCAGCTGCAGTATTTTCAGCAACAGGGGCAGTCATTACACCGTCGCTGTCCTGCGGTTCGAGCTCTTTTTTGCAAGAACAGGCCAACAAACAGACAAAGGCCAGTTTTATAAATGTTTTTGTATTCATGGCAATCAATTAAAGTTAAGAGGAATCCAAATATAACTTTTTAAATGTTTCGGGCAATGCCAGGAAAGGATTTGGCTATGTTAAAAAAAACGCGGCACTTATTAAAATGCCGCGTTGAAGCCTGTAAAACAGTAATTTTTATTCCTGTATGTATGTCTTATTGCCGTTTGAATTGATGTAATATTTCCCGCCTCTTGGCCCGGTATAAACTTTTTTGCCGTTGTAAGTCCCGGTTATCTTGTCGGCAACTTTTGGCGCTTTTTCATTGCTCTCCTTGATTTTCGCGGTCGCTTTTTTAGTTTCGGTCTTTGTTTTTGCCGCAGCCTTTTCGGTTTTCGCCTCTACTTTTGCTGTCGCGTCCTTGGTTTCGGCTTTGACTTCTTTTGTAGCTTTTTTGGTTTTAGATTCTACTTTGTCAGCAGTCTTGCTGGCGGCAGTTTTGGTTTTTTTGGCTGCTTTTTCAGTTTTGTCGGCTACTTTTTTGGACGTTTTCTTAACTTCCTTCTTTGCTTTTTCGGTCTTTGTTTCCTGTGCATAAAATGTAGCAGAGAAAACAAATACAAGGCATAATAACAGTAATTTTTTCATGGTCGGTTGGTTTAAAATTCAATTAAAATTAGTAATTAAATATTTAGAAAAAAGAAAATTTACTAAAAATATGCCCGCAACTGGATACTTCCCGTATGAATGGTTTCACTGGTTTCACTTTTCCGTCCCTGGTAATTCACATTCACATCGAGATATTGGGTGAGGTTTTTCTGCAACAGCAATCTCCACGTCAGGTTTTGCCCCGGCTGCAATCCTTCGAGCATCGCAAATGATGCAGGCGAAAGCGCATTCCCGACGAATTTATTTTCATACAGCGAAAATTCCCCGTTAACCGTCAGTTTCTTTTGGCTCGCATAAGAGAATGAAGTGCCAACACGCGTCTGCTTCAGCGTTTCCATCGCGCCGATGGCATTTTTCTTATCCTGGAATTCATAGAACAAATCCCAACTCGCATTCTGTGAAAACAAATAAGAGATCTTTGGCGCCAATTGATAGGCGTCGATCAGGTAATTCCGCGATAGGCTGGCATCGATCAGGTAATCTAAATTCTCCACAGTGGTTTCTGTCTTTGAAGTCTTTCCGATCATACCGAAGAGCCAGCTTTTTTTATACAGATGGGCATACTGCAGCTGGTGCGATTTGTTGTTGCTTTCCTGCGATCCGATAGACAAAAGTGTCCGCGCACGGCTATCGAGATAAGTGTAGGTTACAGAGTTGTCCTGCTTCCCGCGGTTGTAAAACAAGCTGTTGCGGATGGCGGTGCTCAATCCGAGCAAATCGGTATCGGAAGCGCTGAACGGATTCAGGTCGAAATTGCTGCCATCGCGCTTAATTTTCCGGTCGACCAGATAAGAAGTCTGGTTGTAGAAGTAAGAGAGGAATTTCTTAAACCCGGTTTCGTTCTGCCATTGGTTCGGGTTCAGCGTCACCGATTCGGAAAACTTGTTCTGGTGTGTCTTGATGAAAACCTGGTTCGGCAAAAATACGCGTACGAATTTCGCCTGATCCGGAAACGGCGCCAATTCAAACTCCTGCAATTCCTGGACTCCGTTAGCATTATAATCGTTCCACATATAAACGCCCTGGCCGGGATCGACTTCCAGATAGGTGAATTCCTGCTGCGCGATCGTTCCCGAGGAAGTTTCATAAGCGGTCGTAGTTTGTATGAGCTGATCGAAAAAACGGTCGTTGTACAGGATCCGTGAATTTAACGAAGGCTCGTTTTCTCTTGCCGGATCTGTAAAGTTGAGGTTGCGGTAATTCACAAAAACAGACAGATCGCTTTTATCGGTCTGGATTAGTTTCGATTTGAGGTAATACGAATCGGACGTATTCACGCGTTGCAGCAATCCGTTCTGCAGACTGTCATTGGCGCGATTCAGGTAACCCAATTCTACAAAAACTTTGGTGCTGTCTCCGCGACCCACAAAAGCGCCGTATTCAAAAAAGCGCTGGCTCAGTGTCGAAAAAAGCCCGTTTGGTTTGATTTTTTCCTGATTGTCTTCCAATCGCACAGAGCCGCCAATCCAATTCTTTCCGAAATGATAACGCGCCTGTGTCTGGTTCCGGATGAATTTTGAATTGGCCAAAGTCCCGTCGCTCTTCATAAAGCTACCCGATTCCTGGACCATCCATTTGTCAAATTTGAACAGCCCGTTGACGATATGCCGATTTCCCGAAAAGCTTCCGGTGAACTTGAGGTTTTCAAACTGATAGGTTAGCAACCCTTTTTTCGGCAGGTTGAAATTGACTCCCGACACCAAAAGGCTCTGGTCGCCCGAAACATTCGTGAGATTCCAGTCGCGGTCGAATTCGATATTGAAAAGCCGCTCGATGGTGCGGAATTCCTTTTGTACAAATTGGTAATTGGCAAAGGCGTCGACTTCCCATTTTCCGGTGTAAAGCCGTTGCTTCGCATTGATTTTTCCGGCAATTCCCTGGTTGTCGCCGTCGCTAAGCGGTGAAAATAAATTGAGATCGTTGTTGCTGATGCCCATTTCAAAATCGACGAGTGTCTTTTCCGACGGGTTAAATTTCCCCATGATTGTCGCGATCTGGATTTTCGTAGGCGGAATCAGTCGCGTAATCGGCTCATAATTGCCCTGCTTTATACCGGCGGCAGGCGCAACATATTCAAAAATCCGCCCGACGGCAGATGCATTTGCCAGGACATAATTGCCTTGGTTGCTACCGACGAGGCTGAATTTTACATTATACAAAACATCGGTCGGGACATTCGAATATTCAAACACTTCAACTCCGTCTACAATTGTTTTTTTGTAAAGCGTCTTGTTTTCAGAATAGGTATCGATGTAAGCCGAAGGCGAGGTCATCAGGTTCGGGTCGTCACCGGCGTCGCGCAGGATCAGCGCCTGTTCGGTCGAAAGGTTTTGCTGCAATGGCTGATTTTTCACATCGCTTTCAGAATAGACATAGGTGCCGATGCTCCAGGTTTTGCGCTCGTGCGTCGCTCCGAAATAGGTTACAAAACGCGTAGAATTCCGGTCGGAAAACTGGTATTCGATATTGATGCGCATTTCGGATGTGATCGGGAAAAGCGACGTGAAGGTGATTTCCCCGGCGTTGTAATCGATCGTATAATCATTGCTTTCCCCGCGTTTGAGCAGGATTCCGTTGACGTAAACGCGCTCCGAACCCGAAATTACGAGAATGAACAACTCGCCGTTGGAGCCACGCAATTTATATGGGCCCTGATTGCCTTCCTGCCCGATGAAACTACTTTTGGCATATTGGCCGCGAACCAATCCTGCCGAAGCGAAGACGTTGGTTTTGTTGCCGTCTTTCCCAAAATTGAAACTGGCAGATAAGCCCTGGACTTTTTTGTTGAAATTGAGGAAGCGCGACTTTCGGTTTTCCAGAAAAAGATCGCCTGCGCGAATGTTCCATTTGTCGCTGAACAGTTCGATAAATATCTGATCGAATTCGTCCAGTTTCTGCGAATAGCCGCCATCCTGAAGCGGAATATTGCTGTCCTGTATCGATGCGCGAAGACTGACCTTATCGGAAATTTTACCCGTAATCTGCAAATCCAGGTTTGAATTGACGACCGCATTCTGGTTGTTGCCGATCGTAATGCCGCGCGTGATGCTTCCCGAAGTGTTCAGGCCTTCAAACGGCACGAAACGTTTCATCGGATCGTTGGATACTTTATAGAGATTGCGACCCGAATTATCTACCACACGGCTGTCGTCGTAAATGCTGTAGGTTTTGGTGAGGTATTTTGGGAATTTGAGGAAGCGGATCGTTAACGTATCGGGTGTGAAATTGTAGTTTTCTTTGAACACCAGGATGCCTTTTTGAAAATCCATTTTATAGGATGAAGAATCAATCGGCTGGGCATTCGCATCAAGCAATTTAAAGAACGCCGAGTTGACGCTGACAGAATCCACATAAATCGTATCGCGCGTGGCCACGAACTTTCTGGTTTTGTATGGCGTATCGATTTCCTGTGCCTGAAGGCCGGAAACGAATCCAATCACAATCCAGAAAAGTAGTTTTTTAAACATAAGGAATATAACGCGCGGAAGTCAAAAGTAGTGTATTTAGCAAATGTTTGTGCCGTTTTAAAACGAAAAAACCGCCTGTTGCCAGACGGTTTTTAATTTGCTCCAGGCCTTCTGGGCTGTCGCTATTTTTTTATGATTTTCACGGTAGCCTGCTGGCCTGCTTCATTTTTAAAGTTGGCGATGTACATTCCTGCATTGAGGCTTGACACATCGATGCTTTGTGTCCCTGAAACCAGTTTGGTGCTGTTTACCAGTTTTCCGTTAAGGTCATAAATGGTTACCGTAACATCTTTTTGTGTCTGCACTTCAAGCTGATTCCCAACTAGATTCGATTTGATCACGATTCCGGCGCTGGCCAAAGAGCCAAAACCGGTTGTTGCCAATGTTGATTGGTAACGGTAGGTGAAAGTGACAGAATTTCCTACAGGCGTGTTTCCACTGAGCATGTATATTTTCACTACATATTCTACAGGAAGGTTTGTGTCAATTCCGGCATTTCCGTTGAGCAGGTGATCGAAATCACTGTTCTGGCCATTTCCGGCGATAGTTGTAGCCGAGTTTGGATAGGAACTTCCGGCAGTAATTGCGCTTAAGCAAACGTCACCGATACAAAGTTGCAGGTTGTCTCCGGTTGAATTGGAAATGCTCACGACTTCCGCTTTTACATGGATACTTTGTGCAGAAGTGTTGTAAATTTTCAACCCCAGATAATTGTTTGGATTTTCCAGATCATCAGGATTTGAAAGCGTATTGTAAACAAAAACATCGCCGTCGTTGATAACGGTTCCGTCCAGTTTTTTAACGGAAAGCTGTGCAAAAGCAAGGATTCCATTGAGGCAGAATACTGCAATTAGTAATTTTTTCATGATATGCTATTTTAAAATAATTTTTTCTGTAGAAGAAGTGTTGTCTCCTGAAATTTGTGCAAAGTAAATACCTCTTTGAAGTCCGGAAAGATCAATCGCAGTTTCGCGGCCCACATTTGCAGCGCGATAAACTACTTTCCCCAAAACGTCGGCAACAGTTACGCTAACCGGATTGTCGGTGTTGATATTGAAAACGCCAGTTGTCGGGTTTGGATAAACACCGTGGTTTTTTGTATTGAAAGCAGTCGTTCCTAAAACAGTATTCAATTCTACTTCTTTCGCGTTTGCGACTTTTCCGGTAACATTGTCGAGCAGCATCACTACGATCTCGATGTTTTCAGCATTCTGAGCTGCCGGCACGGTATAGGAAAAGGTATGAGTATAAGGCGTATTGTAAACAACCGAAGCCGGGATTGATCCGGAAACTCCGGTAAATCCACCCAATAAAGCACGTCCAACGTGGTTGTAAACCATAGTCGCAGCCGGGATATAAGCAGGATAAGTTCCCCAGTTAAAGCCAGTCCAGTCTGTAATCGTATTTCCTGTATAATAATTGTGCTGTCTCCAGTTTGCAGTGGTGCCAGTTACGCCATTCTCAACAATCACAGCTGAAAGGTTGTAATTTGCGTTGTTCATATCGAGTGCGAAGATCGACTGTGCGTCGAATGTCACCACGCGCGTTGTAGGGTTCCAGGTCTGGTTGATCACATCTACTTTGGCCAAAGGCGTTTTTGCCAGTTCAGTCTGGTAAGCTGCTTCAATAGAAGTTAAGCCTGGATCTACTTCAGAAGGATTTCTGTTGATTGCGCCGCTTGGATATCCTGAAATATAAGATGCCATGGCGCCATCATATGCGGCCAATACCATTGGGTCTGCGTTGTGGACTGCGATTCCAATCCAGCTTCCGTCCGGGTGATAATGGTCCATATCTTTTAATCCAATATGTCCTCTGACGCACCATCCGCACCATGTACCAGTCGCTTCCTCATAAACAACAGTTTTTGGGAAAATTTCGTTCACGACATAGCCGCTTTTGGTAATCAGGTCATTGTCTTCATTTGAATCGCCGCCGTTTGTATTGGAAACCCATACCAATAAATCATAAGCTCCCGTTACAGGAACCCATTGTTCGGCATGTGTAAAATTATAGCTTTGTGCCGGGGCGATATTCAATCCGGTTAACGATTGCGTGTGGATAGGGCCGCCTATAGCCTGCCAGTTCAAATCAATCGAAGTGATCGCGTTTGCTCCTAAATTTCTGAAAGTCCCGCTAATAGGATAAGTGCCAAGGCTCAACACCGTATTAAGGTTCACGGCAGTCAGCTGCGCATCGTTCGTAGTATTAATCTGTTGTACGACAATGTTATCCAGATACATGTTGTTTCCGTATCCCGAAACTCCTGCAATGATAATGTATCCGTTTCCGGTGGCGCCATTTGGCAAATAAGCGTCATAAGCATACCAGCCATCTGCTTCAACTACCGGGTCAAGCGAAGTTGCACGGTTTACTGTTGTCAATAAAGTCGATCCGGTTACATTTCCGGTCGTACTGTAAAAAACTCTTACACGGTCTGCAGAAGAAGCCAGTCCGCCGTCCCTGAAAAGGTTAAAGCTCACTTTGTAAAAATTTCCGGCAAAAGTGATTGCAGGGGAAGTCAATGTATAAGTATTGCCTTCTTCAACATCATAAGAGTTGAACTCAGCCATTCCGGCACCCGAAAACGGAGCGCAGGCCGGATCTGTTCCTGCCGTTACGCGTGTCCATCCCGGAAGTGTAGAGGGTCCGGCAGTATGTGCTACCGTCCAGTCAAGCGCAGTGTCAAAATTTTCACTCAAAAGAACCTGTGCATTAGCGTGGAAACTGAAAAATACCAGCGCTATCAGAATTGTAATTTTCTTCATAATTAGTTGGTTGTTAATAGTAAATTATAAGGTTGTTGTATCAATTTGCAATAATAATAAAAAAGTTTGTTAAAGGGGACAAATAATTCAAATATTTGACGAAAACGCATCGATTGGGAATAAACAGTAGTGATATGATTATCAATGGACTAAAAACGCAAGGCTGTCAGAAATCAGGTTTCGGATTAATTTGCTTCTTTCGTCACAATCTGCATCGTTTCACGACTCACCTGCTTCAATAAAACCGCTTTGTCTTCCTCGACCATTTTTGTGGCTTTTTCGTCAAAATGCCGGATCGTATACAGCGACACATTCTCATTATAGGAAACCTTGAATGTTTTGGAAAGAATGGCTTTCAATTCGTTGAAATTCCCAAACTTATCATCCACACAAACCGAAAAGCTGATCGCCGAATTCTGGATCAGATGCACTTTCATCTTGTACTGGTGCAAAAGTGCAAAAATGGCACTGATGTTCTCTTCCATAATAAAAGAGAAATCGATCGACGAAAGCGAAATCAAAAGCTGGTTTTTCTTCACGATGAAACACGGCAATTGCGGCTCGAGATCGGCGCCTTTAGAAACCGAAGTTCCCGGAAGATCCGGATTGATAAACGACTTTACATATAACGGAATTTCCTTTCGTTGCAATGGCTGCAGCGTTTTCGGGTGGATTACCGTCGCGCCATAAAATGCGAGCTCAATCGCTTCGCGGTAGGAAATCTGGTTCAATAACCGCGCATTTTCAAAATATCTCGGATCGGCATTCATCACGCCCGGAACATCTTTCCAGATCGTCACACTTTCCGCATTTAAGCAATACGCAAAAATCGCCGCCGTATAATCGGAGCCTTCTCTGCCCAAAGTTGTCGTGAAATTATTCTCGTCCGAACCCAGGAATCCCTGCGTAATGTTAAGCGCTTTTTTCCTGACGTTTTTAGAAATGTTCTTCTGCGTCAAATCCCAGTCGACATTCGCATCGCGGTAACTGTTGTCGGTCTTGATGAAATTCCGAACGTCGATCCAATTCGTTTTCATGCCCATGAAGTTCATATAATTGGCCAAAATCGTAGTCGAGATCAATTCCCCAAAACTCACGACCTGGTCGTAAACGAAATTGTAATTCGGCGACTTATTTTGTGAAAGGAAAAAATCCAGGTCGGCGAAAAGCCTGTTCACCTCTGAAAAAACGACATGCTTCTCATCCTCAAACAAATCCATCAGGATCTGGTTGTGGTACTTTTTGACTTCCTGCACCGAAGATTTCAGCGCCGCCGATTTCTCGAAATAATCCTTGATGACGATTTCCAGAGCGTTCGTCGTTTTTCCCATGGCCGAAACCACGAGCAAAACATCTTCATAACCCGTTTGCTGTAGAACCGCATAAACATTGCGCACACCGGCCGCATCTTTCACCGACGCGCCTCCAAATTTGAATATTCTCATTATTAAAGTTTTGAAGAATCAAGAAGCAAGAGCCAAGACTTTTACTAATCAGGCTGTCATTTTCTTTTTTCTCTATTTCTATAAACATATAAAAGTTTGTACGCATTAATCAATCGCGTTAATCAATCGCCTCTTGATTCTTGTCTCTTGCTTCTATTTTCTATCTAAAAAATTCTCAATCCCGTTTTCGTCCATTTGCGCCACAAGCCAGTCTTTCAAAACGCGTGCGCCCGATTTTTCATAGAAGTCGATTGCGGGCGTATTCCAGTCTAAAACGTTCCATTCAATCCTGCGAACGCCGTCCTTTTTTCCCTGTTTGATAATTTCCGAATACAGCGCAAAACCCAAACCCGCGCCGCGCATTTTTTCCTTCACGATCAAATCTTCCAAATGGATCGTTTTGCCTTTCCACGTCGAATAGCGGTAATAATACAACGCCATCCCGACAATCTCGTTGTCTTTTTCGGCGATGAAAGTATGGAACAATGGGTTTTCTGAAAATCCGTCGCGCTCCAAATCAGAAACCGTTACTACAACCGCGTCGGGTTCTTTCTCGAATACGGCGAGTTCGGTAATCAATGCTAAAACTGCGGGCATGTCGGCTTTTTCGCCTTTTCTGATGTTCATTTTTCAGGAGCTGTTTCCCGCTATCCGTTACAATCTTTTGCTTTCTAAAGAAAAAAGCAAAAGGATTTTCACTGCTATCGGGGCTGGGTTATATCGTGCAAAAAACAAATATACAAATCCGCCAAACTATTCTGCAAAATTCCTTTCAATTTCATAAAAAAACCGATATTTGCACCACTAACTACAACGATTTCGCAATGGAAGAACGCAACAAGACCCTGGGGGAATTTATCATTGAGAACCAAAAGGCGCATCAATATTCCTCGGGAGAATTATCCAAAATCATCAACTCGATAAGGCTCGCGGCAAAAGTCGTCAACTATAAGGTAAACAAAGCCGGGTTGGTCGACATTACCGGAGCGGCGGGCGAACAGAATATCCAGGGCGAAGACCAGCAAAAGCTTGATGTTTATGCCAATAATGTTTTCATACAGACGCTGATCAACCGCGAAATCGTGTGCGGCATCGCTTCCGAAGAAAACGACAATTACATTACCGTTGAAGGGTTGGACAGCGGCCACAACAACAAATATGTCGTGCTCATGGATCCGCTCGACGGTTCCTCAAATATTGATGTGAATGTTTCCGTAGGGACGATCTTTTCTGTTTTCAGAAGGGTGACACCAATCGGGACACCGGTAACTTTAGAAGATTTTCTGCAACCCGGAACGGCGCAGGTAGCGGCGGGATATGTGATTTACGGAACTTCAACGATGCTCGTTTATACGACCGGCCACGGTGTAAACGGTTTCACCCTGAATCCGGCAATCGGGACGTTTTACCTTTCGCATCCGAATATGCAATTCAAAAGAGACGGTACCATTTACTCGATCAACGAAGGCAATTACGTACACTTTCCACAAGGCGTAAAAGATTACATCAAATACTGCCAGCTCGAGGAAGAAGACCGGCCGTATACTTCAAGATATATCGGGAGCCTGGTTTCCGACCTTCACAGGAACATGATCAAAGGCGGGATTTATATTTACCCAACGAGCTCCAAAGCACCAAAAGGGAAATTGCGTTTGCTTTACGAATGCAACCCGATGGCTTTCATCGCCGAACAGGCCGGAGGTAAGGCTTCCGACGGTTTTGGCCGCATCATGGAAATCATGCCGACGGAGCTGCACCAGCGCGTACCGTTTTTCTGCGGCAGCTATAATATGGTAGAGAAGGCAGAGTCGTTTATGGCGGCAGCTCAAAATAACTGAGCGCCTTAGTTTGAAAACCAACCAAACCAATTTTCTATAAAAAAAGCCGGATCTCAATTTGAAATCCGGCTTTTGCTTTTCTCAGTAACTAAGGAACTCAGCTTATTTATTCATGTGCTCCATTTCATACAGGAAAGTTTCCGAATCCACTTTCGCGTCAATCAGCGACATCGCCTTGTTCACGATATGGTTTGCATTGCCTGGCGTAAATCCCAAAGCGAGCGCAAATTTTCTCAACAGAATATCCTGTTTGTCTCCCAAATGATGGTCAACATGCACCATTCTGCCCAAATCATACAGACGCTCCAGCCTCTGCGAGTACAAATAAGGCGGGTTGATCGGATACTTTAAAGGGTTTTCGAGAATCTCCTCATACTCGTCTTTTGAAATCTCTAATTTGCGGGCGAGTTTATCTAAAAATGCTTTCTCTTCCGGAACCATGATTCCGTCTGCCATTGCAACACGGGCGATAGCCGAAAAATGGCCTTTATTTCTGCTTTTAAATTCGCTGTCGAATAAATCTGAAAATGACATAGTTGTTCTTTTTTTAACGGTGCAAATATATTGTTTTTCCGATTTATTTAAAACCGATTCGGGAAGTTTTTTATGCCAATATTCCGCCGCTTTAAAATATTCCGGCCCGACTGCCGTTTTGAAAATATATTGTAAGTTTACAATCCCTGAATCTTTAATATAAAATGACATGTCAGATTTTTTGATATATCTGGAAATCGGCCTACACCACGTTCTCGACATTAGAGGCTATGACCATATTTTGTTTTTAATCGCGCTTACGGTCCCGTACGCATTCAAAGACTGGAAACGCGTATTGCTGCTGGTTTCGATTTTTACGATCGGACATACGCTGGCGCTGATCCTTTCGGTTTTCGGAGTGATTATGATCAAAGAAACGCTGGTCGAGTTTTTAATTCCGATCACCATTTTGGTCACGGCGGCCTATAATCTTTTCATGGTCGGGAAGACGACGAAGAAAGAAAGCGTTAACATTGTGGGTTTTATCACATTGTTTTTCGGAATCATCCATGGCCTGGGCTTTTCGAATTACTTTAAGACGATACTTTCCGGAAATCCATCCGATAAAGTCGCACCTTTGTTCGAATTTGCAATCGGAATCGAACTCGCGCAGCTCATCGTGGTTTTGGTGATATTGCTGATTTCGTTCATCATGCACCATTTCGGGCGGTTTTCGAAACGCGATTTCACCCTGGTAATGTCGGCCTTTGTAATCGGTATGGTCGTGCCGATGCTGATAGAAAACGACATTTGGAACAAATAAGAAACATGAATAGTACAAAACTCAATAAATACGACAAGGCCTATCTTCGGATTGCCAGAGAATGGGGCTTGTTGTCTTACTGCAAAAGAAAGAAAGTCGGCGCCATCATCGTGCGAGACAAAATGATCATTTCCGACGGCTACAACGGAACGCCAACCGGTTTCGAGAATTGCTGCGAAGATGACGAAGGGCTCACACAATGGTACGTGCTTCACGCCGAGGCAAACGCGATCCTCAAGGTCGCCAAATCAACCCAATCCTGCGAAGGCGCCACATTATACATCACACTTTCGCCGTGCAAGGAATGCAGCAAACTCATCCACCAATCGGGAATCAAAAGGGTCGTTTACCAAAACGGCTACCGCGACACTTCGGGCGTCGATTTTTTGGTGAAAGCCGGCGTGACGGTCGACCAAATTGAATCACTCGACTAAATGCGCATCCGGAACACATACGTCATATTACTGGTTTTTACGGCTTTGGCTGCAGGCATTTTGCTGGGCGGATTCCTGAATTTCCCCATTGAGAAACCATCCTTTTCGAAAAAGAACTACAAAGGCAAGATCAACAAATTGCTCGATTTTATCGATAACGAATATGTCGACAATATCAACACCGATTCGATTGTCGATTTGACGGTGAATAATATCCTGGCGCAGCTCGACCCGCATTCGGTCTATATTCCGCCAAGCGAACAGACCGGCGTTGCCGAAAGCATGAAAGGCGATTTCGTCGGGATCGGCGTCAATTTTTATATGTATAACGATACGGTTGCCGTAATCAAGCCGCTCGAAAACGGACCTTCGGAAAAAGCGGGATTGCTTGCCGGAGACCGGATTTTATATGCCGGAAAAACCAAATTGTTCGGAAGGAAACTGCCCTCAGACAGCTTGTTCCCAAGATTACGAGGCGTGGCCGGATCGGAAATCACACTCACGATTTTCAGGAAAACCGAAAACCGCAAATTCAATGTGAAGGTCAAACGCGATGTGATTCCGCTCAACAGCGTCGATGCCGCGATTATGCTGAATCCGACGACGGGCTATCTTAAAATCAACCGATTCGCAGAGACGACTTATGATGAATTCCAGCACGGACTCACAAAATTGCGCAACGCGGGCGCCAAAGCATTGGTTATCGACGTTCGCGACAATGGCGGCGGCTATATGGAAATGGCGGCGAAAGTTGCCGACGAATTGCTTAAGGATAAAGAACTGATCGTTTTCACCAAAAACAAAAAAGGCCGGATCGACAAGACTTTTGCTACCGATACGGGCGATTTTGAGCAAGGAAAAGTGTATTTGCTGATTAATGAAAACAGTGCATCGGCGAGTGAGATCTTGGCGGGAGCGATCCAGGACAACGACCGCGGAACGATTGTCGGGCGCCGTTCTTTCGGAAAAGGGCTGGTGCAGCGCGAGATGGATTTCGATGACGGTTCGGCGGTTCGACTTACGGTTGCACGATATTATACGCCTTCGGGACGGTCGATACAAAAGAGTTATTCGAAAGGCACGGAAGATTATTTCAACGAATTCGGCAAACGCTTTGAAGAAGGCGAATTGTATGATAA